>Ga0208372_10151_pt1 | contig 18015 bp, 19 predicted proteins | sample Subbio2Dec_QV11A_FD_184832 | JGI IMG/M metagenome (GOLD analysis project Ga0208372, IMG submission 184832) | Serpentinite rock and fluid subsurface biosphere microbial communities from McLaughlin Reserve, California, USA - CR12Dec_QV11A (SPAdes) | ecosystem: Environmental > Terrestrial > Deep...
GGACCATTGGCGTCGGCACGGCTATCGAGCCCCACAGCGGCGTAGGTGCGGGCAGAGCGGTGAGCGGAAGTGTTCATGGTGCTGGCCTTGGGGCAAACGATGTTGATGCCTTTATATCGGCCAGATTCGGTGGCAACTTGAGAAGTGGTTGCCTTAAAAATCAATCAGGCCGGGCAAGCAAGCTAGTAGCCTTCCAGATGATCTGCCAGATCCTATTTAATCGGAATAAAAAACATTACTGTTTCGTAGATGGATTCCGAGTAATGGCGCAGGTAGATACGGTAATCTTTACGCAGTGTGAGTATCTTTTGCGGAATGCGCCAAAAATCACCAGCGTTGTGATAGACACAGATCGCGAGCCGCGGATGGTAGGTCATGATGGTGTGCTTCGCGCCTTCGATCGCCAGCAATTCAGCACCTTCAATATCCATTTTGATCAGTGTTGGTTTGAAATTGTCCTGGAGTACGTCGTCAAGCCGGTCGACCTGTATTTCCCCATACGTCAGAATAGTTGTCGCCTCGATAGAACAACCCATGGGGCGGCGAAGAAGGACGAAAGTGGCTCGATACGGACAATCATTCAAAGACAAGGCGCTGGCTCGTTTGCTGGCACCCGAGAGCGCCGCGCTGCACGTGGTCGCGCAAGAGCTGGGCCTTGGGGTCTCGACCCTGGAACGCTGGCGCGAGCAGGCGCAGAGCAGAGCGGCCCGCGTGCCAAGCTGGACTGCGGGCAGTCGGCTCGAAGCCGTCATCACCACGGCGGCCCTCAACGAGGCCGCCAAGAGCGCCTGGTGTCGCGAGCACGGCGTATACCCGAGCGAGCTTGACCAGTGGCGCGCCAGTTGCACCACGGCCTTGTCCAACCCCGAGGAGGCCCGCGCCAGCCCGCAGGCCACGCGCGCCTCGGCCAAGCGCATCAAGGAGCTCGAGCGTGATTTGCTGCGCAAAGACCGGGCACTGGCCGAGACCGCCGCGCTGCTGGTGTTATCAAAAAAAGTCGCGGCGATCTTTCACAAGGGAGAGGACGAATGATCGGCCTCGAAGATCGCCAAGCCCTGTCCCAAAACATCTATGCTGCGCACGCCGCCGCCGGCGCGCGCCTGCGCCCAGCCTGCCAGATCGTCGGCATCGACGTGCGCACCCTGCAACGCTGGAAGGCCCAGCAGGGGCTCGAAACAGGCGATGGCAGGCCGCAGGCGCTGCGGCCCGTGCCCAGCCATGCCCTGAGCCCTCAGGAGCGCGCGGCGCTGCTGGCCGTGGCCAACGAGACCCGCTTTGCCTCGGTGCCGCCGACGCGCATCGTGCCCATGCTGGCCGACGAGGGGATCTATCTGGGCAGCGAATCCAGCATGGCGCGTGTGGCTTCCGGGCGCATGGGCAAAACACCCGGCGTGGCCGCGCCAAGCCCCCCAGAGCGGTGCGCCCGCCCAGCACCCACATCGCTACCGCACCCGGCCAGGTCTGGTGCTGGGACATGAGCTACCTGCCCGCCGTGGTGACCGGGCGCTGGTTTCACCTGTACCTGATCCTGGATCTGTACAGCCGCAAGATCGTGGGTGCCGAGGTGCACGAGAGCGATGACGCCAACCATGCCGTGCACCTGGTGCGCCGCACCGCACTGGCCGAGGACATTGCCGCTTTCACTGATAAACCGGTATTGCATGGTGACAATGGATCGACTCTGAAGGCGACTACGGTGCTGGCCATGCTCAACTGGCTGGGTGTGAAACCCTCGTACTCGCGGCCACGTGTGAGCGACGACAACGCCTATGCCGAGGCGCTGTTTCGCACCGCCAAGTACCGGCCTGAGTTCCCGCTCAAGGGCTTTGCCAGCCTCGATGAGGCCAGAGCCTGGGCGGCGCAGTTCGTGCATTGGTACAACCACGATCACCGCCACAGCGGCATCCGCTACGTCAGCCCGGCCCAGCGCCACAGTGGCGAAGATCACGTCATTCTCGATGCGCGCCATGCGCTGTACCAGCAAGCCAGACAGAAGAACCCGGCGCGCTGGTCGGGCCAGACGCGCAACTGGACACCGGTCGATGCGGTTACGCTCAACCCGGAGCGCGACTCGGTCATCAAAGCGGCTGTGGCTCACGCACATATTCACGCGGCGGCTGCATGATTCAGGCGACAACTATCTTGACATGCGCCGGGTTCGCAGCAAGCCCTGCGCTTATGGGCGCGTTTCGCGCCACGCGTCGGCCACCTGTTTGATCAGGCCATGCACCTCATCGAGGGCGGCCGTGTCGCTGTGGGCGTTGGCGTGCAGCAGGCGCACCGAGCAATACGCGTACAAACCGTCGAGCTGCAAGGCCAGTTCGCCCCCGGCCTTGGTGTCGAGGTGGGTGCGCAGGCCCTCACCCAAAATTTGCAGCGCCCTGTCGAGATGGCGGATTTTGTTGTTGACGTCGCGCTGCTCGATGGCCAGCCGACCCAGCGTTATGCGCTCCAGCAGGCCTTCAAACAGCAGCATGACGACCTCGTGCGGGCCGCTGCCATCGGCGCGGCTGTTGAGGGCTACGGAGGCGTAGGCGCGGGCGGAACGGTTGGCGGTTGGAATCTGGTGGTGTGCCAGCAAACAGGGGGTACACGCTCATTATCGGTCAGGGCGGGCAAGTTTGAAGGCTTTGATTGCGCGGCCTAGGGCCGGCTCGGCAGAAAGCCATCGATCGCCGCCTGCACATGCTCCAAATGCGCTTCCAGCCATGCCCTGAGCCCGGCTGAGCGCGCCGCGCTGCTGGCAGTGGACAACGAGACTCGCTTGCCTGCCCCGCCACCGACGATTTCTTTCGCGGCTGCATCGACCAGATGATCGATCTGCGCCACCCGCTGACTGTGCTCCCCTCGTGCCTGCCTTGGCAGCAAATTGAAGCATCCGTCTCGCACCTGTTCATGCGCAAGGCCCGCGACGGTCAGCCCATGCCTGAGCTGGACCTTTTTGGCCCCGTGGTGTCCCCTGTGTCCGCCACGGCACCAGCCAGCGCGGCTTGTCCTTCCAATGCCGGACGGCCCCGGGTGGCGCTGCGCATCATGATCGCGCTGCAGTACCTCAAGCACGCCTTCAACGAATCCGACGAAAGCGTCGTCCAACGCTGGCGCGAAACCCCGCGCTGGCAGTATTTCTCGGGCTGCGCCTACTACGAAGACCGCCAGCCCTGTTGCACATGGAACTTGAAACCGCCAATGAGTCGGATGCGACCATTCTAATAAAATCGGGCATTGAAAGACTGAAACTCAAGCAGTGCAGCGATCACCTTATTTTGGCACTCTGAAGCCAGTTGCGGTCCAATGGGCAAGCTAAGCGCCTCGTTGGCCATAGATTCTGTAATGGGAAAGGAGCCGCTTTTGTAACCTAGGCTCGAGTAAGCTTGCTGCAAATGGGGTGGAATCGGGTAATGGATCTGAGTAGCGATACCACTATCCGTTAGGTGTTGCTGCAGGGCTTCACGTTTTTTTGTACGAATCACATAAAGATGCCAGACCGGATTGGCCCACTGCGGCACAGTGGGCAACAACAAGCCCGCACTGGCTAGGGTGGTGTTGTAGTGCGCCGCAATTACGTCGCGGCGAGCATTCCATGTATCCAGATGTTTGAGTTTGACGCGCAACACAGCAGCCTGTATGGGGTCCAAGCGGCTGTTGAAGCCCTGTATTTCATTGACGTATTTTACGCGCGAGCCATAGTTGCGCAACACCCGAACGCGGTCAGCAATTTCCGGGTTATTGGTTGTAACAGCCCCTCCATCCCCCAATGCACCTAGGTTCTTTCCAGGATAAAAACTCCAAGCTGCCGCATCGGCATATCCGCCAATGCGCCTACCCTTGTATCGTGCTCCATGGGATTGTGCAGCATCTTCCAGAACCTGTAGTTGGTGTTTTCTGGCAATCGCCAATATTGTATCAAGGTCAGCCGGTTGCCCGTATAGGTGCACCGGCAGGATGAGCTTGGTGCGTGGGGTGATCGCAGCTTCAATCCGGCTGGGGTCCATGTTGTAAGTGGCCTCCTGCGGTTCCACTGGAATCGGAGTTGCGCCGCACTGGCTGACAGCAAGCCAAGTTGCGATGTAGGTGTTTGACGCAACAATGACTTCATCGCCGGGTCCAACGCCCATTGCCAAGAGAGCAAGGCGCAGGGCATCAAGGCCATTGGCCACACCCACACAATGTGCGGTTTGACAGTAGGCAGCATAGTCGGCCTCGAAAGCTTCGACGTCTGGGCCAAGGATGTACCAGCCGGTACGCATTGAGGCCAGCACAGCGGCATCAATCTCGGATTGCAGTTCCCTGTATGCCGCCCCTAGATCAAGAAAGGGAGCCATCACGCCTGCCACCGCGCTCTCATGAATTCGGCGTAGTCGCGGTAGTAGTCGTCCTCAGCGTATTTATTGGATGCCAGTACCATGCACACCGAGCCCGACGAGAAGTTGTCCAGTTCGCGCCAGATCATCGGGCACACGTAGAGGCCCATGTATGAACGGTTGAGGTGGAAGATTTTTTTCTCATGGCCGTCATCTAGGTGTACATCAAAGCTGCCCGACATGGCGATGATTAGTTGGTGCAGCGCCTTGTGCGCATGGCCGCCACGCGACGAGCCGCCGGGTACGTCGTAGAGGTAGTAAACGCGCTGGATGTCGAAATCGACGTGCGCCCCACCTTCGATGAAAGTCAGGTTGCCGCGAGGTTCATGTATCTTGGGTAAAGAAATCAGCTTGCAGTCGGAAAGTGGCATGGTGATATCCTGTGCTTCTTGGCTGTACCACCGATCTCATTGGCTCGGTTCATACCGGCGGTTTTTTTTGTGGCGGTGTGTATAGATGGGGTCGGTGGCGATCAGCACCTTGGATGGTACTTTGTAGGCGGCTAGGCTCGCCTTGCAGGCCACACGAATGCGCGACTTCAAACTGTCCACCGTCTCAGGCTCGGCCAGCGCTACCCGCGCCACGATGATCTGGCCGAGCAGGGCGTTGCTCTCGGCGAAGACGGCCACGTCGACGATGTTCGGCACGGTCATGATAACCTCCTCGATCTCCGCCGGGTAGACCTTCTGCCCGCCGATGTTGATGAGGTCGGTGACGCGACCGAGGATGCGGAAGTGCTCGCCGTCGACTTCGACCTTGTCCTGCGTGTTGAACCAGCCCTCTGCGTCGAAGTTCGACGGCGCGTTCAGGTAGCCCACCATCGAGTACTCGGACTTGATCCACAGGATGCCATCGACCACCTTGGTCTGGAAGCCTTCACCGCCGATGCGCATCCACAGCGAGCCGTCGTCGCGCGACTTGGAGGAGAGCACGCCGACCTCCGACAGGCCGTAGGTCTGCTGCAGCACGACCCCGGGCAGCGCGCGGGAGAGGCGGTCCAGAGTGGCCTGCGGCATCACCTCGGTGCCGTAGGTGATGCGCCGCAGCGAGGCGAGGTCGTAGGCTTCGTGGGCGCGCGCGGCCATCAGCAGGTTCAGGAAGGAAGGCGTTGTCGGCAGCAGCGACACGCGGTACTGCTGGATGGCGCCGCAGATTCGAGCCACGCTGCGCTCAGCGACGCTGACCACCGTGCCTAGGCTGGAGGTGATGGCTAGGATGGTGTTGAAGCCGCCGAAATGGTCGAACATCAGGAAGGGGATGGCCACCACTGGCGAGCGGTTCTTGATGAACTTGCTCGCCACACGCTCCAAATCGTGCAGGATGCCCTTGGGCTGGCCGGTCGAGCCCGACGAGAAGAACACCAGCCCCGGCGAGCCGCCGGCAATGAAGTCGCGCATCATCGGGTTGTCGGCCTCGACTGTGTGGCGTGAGAGCGTGGGCTGCGTGGCGCCGCTTACGAACTCGAAGATCCAGTCGCTGCCCGAGATCGACAGCGCCGACGACAACTCGACCACCGACTCACGCGTCAGTGGGATCACCACGTTGTTGTGCCGCGCCAGCGCCAGCACGAGCGCGAAGGCCTCGGGCGTGTAGTCGCCTAAGATGACGATGCGCTCACTTGGCTTTACACCCTCGTCGGCTAGGCGGCGCTCGAATGCCTGCACCAGATCGAGCAGTTGGCCGTAGCTGACCGAGCGGTCCTCGTGGACGAATGCCTCCGTCTCGGGGGCGGTGGCGAATCGAGCGAGCAGCCAGTCGAGTCTCATCACTTGCCCTTCAATTGTTCGTTCAATACGAGCCGGATCAATGGGTAGGAGGTGATGTTGGCGGCATCCTCGTCGGGGATGCTGATGCCGAACTCTTCCTCGATGGCCAACACCAGGTTCATGTGCTTGATGGAGTCCCAGGCCTCCACCGTGTCCATGCTGGTGTCCTCGTTGATCGAGTCTGCCACGATGCCCAGCACCGTGGCCATGACGTCCTTCAGGGTGTCTTCCGTCTTCATTGCGTGACCTTGATCCAGTCTATGAGGGGGGGGGTAAAGCTGTCCAGCGCGGCGCGGTAGTAGCGGGTACCGTTTGCCTCGGCTACCAACGGCAGGCCCAGGCGGTCGTAGAAGTCAGCAACCTGCGCGTTCTTTTCGGTGGGCCAGTACTCGGCTTCCATGACGTGGCAGCCGCGTCGGCGCGAGTCTTCGACTAGGGTCGGCCAGACGCAGAACTCGACCCCCCGCCCGATGACGCGGCAGCTTATCAGGAAGGCATCGATCTTTGCCGTCTCACCCTGCCAAGAGACGAGCACGACGCCGGTCAGGCCGGCGTTGCCGAAGCGGTCGCTGACGACCAGCGAGTAGACCGTGCCACTGTCGCTGTCGATGCGCTGGAGGATCTCGGCCGGCGACTGGCGCAGCGTGGTCAGGTTGAACTGATTGGACTTCAGCGTCAGCTCGCTGATGCGTGCCAGGTTGGCCGCGTTGTCGCGCGCGATTTGCACTCGAAGGTCGAGCGAGGCGAGGTACTGCTCGTTGGTCTCGTGCTGCGCGATGGCGTCCACCGCTTCTTGGCGCTGGCGGTACTGTGCGGTCTTTGAGCGGCTCTCCGCCGAGATGCCGCCGGCTAGGAACAACTCGCAGATCTCGCTTAGCAGGCGCGGGTAGTCCGATAGTGTCTTGGGCACTTGGAGCACGCGCACCATGGGCAGCGCGCCGCGCACCGCGTTGCACTCGAAGTCGGAGTCGTCGATGAACACCAAGCTGTCCAGCCCAATATTGAGTTCGCGTGCAATCGCCTGCAGGTTGCTGACCTTGTCCGTCCAGTTGACCTGACGCGCGGCGATGTGCTCGCGGCGTAGCACGGTGCCGGGGTGCTTGTCGAGCACCTCGTCGACGTCTGCGGGGTTGTTCTTGCTGCACAGACACAGCAGCACACCCTGTCGTTCCAGCGCCAAGATGGCCTGCTGCGCCTGCCAATACACACGCCCGGGATAGCTGTGCGGATCGAGCTTGATGCCCTCGATCAGGTCCTCGCCGATGAGGCCGCCCCACAGCGTGTTGTCACAGTCCAGCACCAGCGCTTTGTAGAAGTAGCTGTTGAAACCGCGTGCGGCGGCGACAATGCGCCGCGCCAGCTCGTTGATGAAAGGCGTGGCAAAGGGAGCCGTGTTGCGCAGGTAAAAGCGTGGATCGAAGGCGGCCTCGGCACCCAGCTGATGCACGATCGCGCCGGTGTCAATGATGCGCACATTCGGAAAGGCAGCAGCCTCGCTGCGCAGCATCTCGTTGAAGCGGTCGAGCGCGCGCGACACCGGGTTGACCACTCCCGTGTCCACCGCCGGCGTGTAGCGATGAAAGCTGCAGGCGTAGATCTGGCGCATCTTGCGCGCCTTCTCGAAGACGAGCCGGTACCGTGCGCGCAGGTTGGCTTCCTTGGCCGCGACGATCTCCGGCTCGAGCAATTCGAGCTGCAACTCGAAAGCGGGCAGCAGGTTGTCAAAGAAGGGCAGGAACACCATCTGCTCGACGTCAGCCTGCGTGAACTGGTCCACATCGGTGAGCGGATCGTCATGGTTGCCCATGCACACGTCGGCGGTCGCGCCGGACAGCAGCGCATACTTTCGCAGAAATACCGAGAGCAGATCGACGCTCACGTTCGACGAGACGCCAATGCGCACTCGACGCTGCGGCTCTGTGAGCTTCTCCAAGGCATTGACGGCGGAAATGGTGCGCGAGAGCGTCGTGCCGGGCGCTGTCAGCAACGCGATGAGGTCGTCGGTCTCGCTCACGACATCACCATCCCGCCGTTGACATCGAGCGTGTGGCCGGTGATGTGCCGGGCATCGTCGGATACTAGGTAGGCCACTGCCGCAGCCACGTCATCGGGCTGCGCGAGGCGGCGCAGCGGCGTCTGCCGGGCGATCATCATCTGCTGCTTCTCCGCGACGTCGCCGATCAGACTGGTCTCGGTCATGCCCGGCGCGACGCAGTTCACCGTCACGCCGCGCGGGCCGAGCTCGGCGGCAAGGTTCTTCGAAAGCATCGCCAGCGCCGCCTTCGCAACGGCATAGCCCGTCCAGTGCAGCGAGGGTGTGCCCTCGGTCACCTGCGAGGTGATGTTGACGATGCGCCCAGCGCCTTGGGTCGCCATCTCAGCCGCGCACAGCTTGCTCAGCAAGAAGGCGCCCTTGACCTGAACGTCGAGGTGGTGCTGGATGTCGGCCCAGTCGGTCTCGGCCAGTGCCTTGGGATGGATGCGCGGCGACGCGTTGTTGACCAGCACCCCCACCGGGCCGAACTGGCGTTGGGCCTGCTCGAGCAGGTGCTCGACGCCTTGGGCGGTGGAGACGTCAGCCTGTACCGCAAAGGCACGGCCGCCCGCATTGCCGAGTTCCTCGACGATGCGCTGGGCGCGGTCGCGGCTGCCCTGGTAGTTCAGCACCACGCTGTAGCCGTCGTGTGCGAGGCGTCGACAGATCGCCTCGCCAATGCCGCCGGCACCGCCGGTGACCACGGCCACGCGGCTGGGCTCGGCGCGCGACGGCTGCACAGCGGCGGCGGCACGCTCGACCAGCATCTTCACCTTGCCCTGGCCCTGCAGCACGGTCTGCTGGTGCTGGTTGACGATGCGCGTCTCGAGTTCGAGCAGGCGGTCACGGTCGTGCTTCTTGAGAACCGTGCACATCACCGTGAGTTCGTCGCCTAGGCGCACTGGCAGCAGAAAGTCGAGCGTCTGGCTCACCCACAGCGCACCGGGACCGGGCAGCTTGGTGCCGATCACCGTGGAGATGAAGGAGGCCCCGAGCATGCCGTGCACGACAATGTCCTTGAACGCCGTTTGATGGGCAAATTTCGGGTCCAAATGGAGCGGGTTGTCGTCGCCGGTCAGGTCTACGAACTTGCGAATGTCAGCATCGGTGATGGTCCTAGTGAGTTGGCGGCAGTCGCCAACCTTTAGCGCATCGAAGTCAAGGAAGGTCGTCATGTCGCTGTCTCTAGGTTGTGTGGTAGCCAGCGCCACAGGCTGGCAGCGAAGTTGAAGCCTGCACCCACACCGGCCAGCATCAAGAGGCTGTTCGGCTTCACGAGCCCCTTGTGCACCGCCTCGCTCAGTGCAATGGCGATGGAGGCCGAGCCAGAGTTTCCGATTTCTTGCACATTGGTGTAGGTGCGCTCAAGGCCAATGCCGGTTTTGCACACTAGGTACTCGATCAGGCGCAGATTGGCCTGGTGAAAAATGAAAAAATCAACATCCTTGCTGGTTATTCCCGACTTCTCGCAGCAACGCCGGATTACCGCAGGCAAATGCGTGATGGCTTGCTTCCAAGTGGCTAGGCCGTTCATTTCCATTGAGTCGATGGTCGGGTCTAAAGCGCGGCCGCGCACCGGAAAGCTCGAGCCGCCACCGCGCATACGCACCGACTCGTAGTTGGAGCTGTCGGTGTAGAAGGCCGAGGAGCGGATGCCGTGCCCGGCGTCGCAGCGGCCAAGCACGATAGCACCGGCTCCGTCGCTCAGGTAGATGGCGGTGTTCACGTCGCTGCGGTCAACATAGCGCGAGCACAACTCGACTCCGACAACCAGTGCATAGCGCACGGAGTCATCCCTGAACATGCGGTCCGATGCGGCGGTCAGGCCGGTTACCACACCGCTACAGTTGGCCTGCAAATCAAAAATCTGGGCACCTTTGACACCAAGGTCTTGATGCAGTTTGGCCGAGAGGGGTGGGAAAATGTAGTCGGCCGAGAAGGTGCAGCCGATGATGAGATCAACCTGCGCTGCGGTTATGCCAGCCATGGCCAAGGCCCGACTCGCGGCTTGCCCCGCGAAGGCACTGGCAGTGTCGCCGGGTCCCGCTAGGTAGCGCCGCTGGATGCCGGTCTTTTCAACGATCCATTCTGGCGTAACGGCCAAACCGCGACAAAGTTCTTCGTTGCTCTCCACGTACAAAGGCAGATGATGGCCAACGCCGATGATGGCGATGCCACCAGATATCGTGCTGCTCATGGTGCTGCCAAGATGCTTGGCACGGCATGTAGCAAGCTCAGCAGTGCCGTGTTGTTTTGTTTGATCCAACCGAAGGCTGCGGAGTCGCCGTGTCCAGGGCGAATTATCGTGTCATCTGAGAAGCGGTTCCAGATCGATTGGATGGAGCGGCGCAACTGCTCGGCATCTTCGCCCGGCAATTTGGACAGGCCCACGCCGTGGCGGTAAAGCGTGTCGCCGGTGTACAGCGAGTCGGCATATTCGATGGCGCAACTGCCCGGTGTGTGACCGGGCAGGGCATGGAAGCGCACCTTCACGTTGCCGATGCGCACCAGTGGATCGATGTCGGTAACAGGCTGCACATCGGGCATAAGTATGCGCCTTGGAATGTTGAAGGCCATCAGTAGAAAATTCGACGATCGCAGAGTCTTTAAGTCACGTTCGTGCAGATGCACCGAGCAGCCATACTGCTTCTGAAAGTGAGCAGCCGTGCCAGTATGGTCGAAATGTCCGTGGGTACATAGCACCGCTCGCGGGGTCAGGTGCAGTTCATCCAGAGCAGCCTCGATGGGTGCGGCGTCCAGTCCGGGGTCAACAATAAAACATTCGTTCGACACGCCAGTAGCGCACAAATAGCAATTTGACGGGAATACCCCATTGCTCACGGTCCAGACCGGACCGACGCGGAGCTGTGCAGGGCGTGCGCAGGACACCTCAGTGTACCCCACCCAAGTAAATCGTCTGAGCGGTGATGTAGCCGCTGCGCTCCGATGCATAGAAGTCGATCACGTTAACGATATCGTCAGCAGTCGCGTAGCGTGGAATAGGCAGCCGCGCCACCACGGCGTCGATTTTGTCGTGCGGTAACTGCTTGAGCATATCGGTCTCGATCGCGGTGATTCCCAATGTGTTGCAGGTGACATTGAAAGCCGCGAACTCCTTGGCAAGGATGTTTGACAGAGTCGTCAAGCCAGCCTTGCAGGCCGCATAAACCGAGTCGCCTTCGGGTTCGAGGCTCACGGCCATGGAACTGATGTTGATGATGCGCCCTGATTTGGCCTTGCGCATTAGCTTGGCCGCCTCTCGGGCCACCAGAAACGGCGCGAGCAGGTTGAGATTGAGCATCGACTGTGCGGCTGCGGCTGGCATGATGAGCGCGTACTGCGATGTGAGTACGGCAGCGCTGTTGATCACGATGTCGATGGTCTGGACTGTCTTGCGCAGCCCAACGAATAATTGCTGTATCTCAGCCGGGACGGCAAGGTCAGCCTGATGGTGGAGGTAGCGCTGGTGTTCGCAGTTGGCCGGCCCGCGGGCAATGCCGACGACGGTGGCGCCCTCGTCGAGGAAGTGCCGGGTAAGCAGCGCGCCGATACCGCGGCTGCTGCCAGTGACGATGACGTTTTTTCCTTCGTACATGCCCACGCTGAGGCTCCTTTCAACCCTGCCCGAGCTGCCTGACGATGTAGTCAGCCAGTGTCGTAACATCGGAGAAAGGAGAGACTGCTTGGGTCATCGCAGTGTCGTCGGTCAAGCTGATATTGCGCCCGTACTCGTCGCTTACTGCAGTCTCCACGTCAACGATGACTGAAACCAGCGACAGCGAGTCAAGAGTGGCATTCGGCCCAAACAGCTTGGTCTCGGGAGATAGAGCGATGCGTTTTTCATCCTCAAGCTCTTCGTTCAGGTTGCGCAGTGCGCGATAGATTATTTCGATGATGGTGTCTTTGTTAGCCATGGCGCAATCCGATTAGGTTGAAGGGGCGACGGGAAGCCGGGCAGCCGCGATAAGCGATTTGAGCCGGGGTAGAGTGACGCTTCGATACTCGCTGTCTAACAGGCCGAACACAACAGCATCTTGCGGATGGTCATCAATGAGCAGATGCTGACGCAGACACCCCTCCTGGGTCATTCCCAAGTAGGTTTGCCATTTGATCATACGGCGATTTTTGCTTGCAACAAAACCCCAAACGCGGCGCAGTTTCAAAGTGTCGAAGGCCAGTTCGTAAAGCAGTTTCATCGCTTCGGCGGCGGCGGGCAAGCCAGCCGATGCGGGCTCGTCACCGATCAGGAAGCGCCCCGGTTCTGCGACGCAGTTTACCGTATCAATGCCGCTTAGTGACAGCATACCGATGGGCCGATGCTGCTTGGTTTCAATGATGAAGTTGTACTCGTTGGCCGGTCGGCGCACGATCCATCGGCGCTGATCTTCAGCGGTTTGCGCGCCGCGGTTGAGCAAGCTTGCACGAGGGCCTTGGCGCCAGAGTAGGGTGAGTTCGGCATCATCTGCCGTCAGTGGGCGCAGGTTGATAAACTGGCCGACCAGGGTTGGTTTTTCAAGTTGTTTCGACATGCTTACTGGCGCATTCAATATACGACAAAGGCGGCGGCCAGCGGGACTGGCACGCCGGGGCTTGGCGGCCCGTAGGCGGCTGCCACGAACGATTGCTCGAGCGTGAAACCGGCGGCGTTCAGATGCGCACAGACTTCCTCGCTGTTGCGGTACAGGTAAATGTGGTCGGCATGCGCCGCGTTCAGTGCTGCGGTAATAAAGGCCTTGCCGCCGGGTAGCAACCCTACACGCAGTGCTCTAAGGAACTCGACCGGTTTCTCAAGGTGCTCGAGCACCTCGACGCATACCAACCAAGGAACCGGTGCAATGGGTTGCGCAATGATATCTTGCTCGTTCATCGAGTAGCGCAGGTGCAGGCCTACCGACTCGATGTGGCGGCGTGCGAACTGGCATGACGCGGGACTTATGTCGTAGCCGCTGCCGGTGCTCTGCGGTAGCCTTGCCAGCAGCCGGCGCGAGTAGAGCGCAGTGCCCACTCCGACTTCGGCAAATTGCGGCTGCAATGACATGTGCATGGCAGCAGCGAAGGCGGTATCAAAGAACTGCAGTTGCCGGTAGTGGTGTGGCCACAGGAAGTGCGAGAGCAGCAGGCCGGGCAAGTATTCGAGCATCATATGCTCGCAATTCAAATAGACCTCGCTGGCCGCTTGCGCGTAGGTCTTGTGCGGGTAAACGCGAGCGAGTTCGAAGGCTTTCTGGCGGCGCATCGAATCGAACGCAAAGGCTGAGTAGCCTTTGGCAGCGGTTTCTAGCGCCGCATCGCTGGGGCACAACGTGGCTAGTGTGTCTTCGAAGTCGGCAGCCCAAGCGTTGCCAAAAGTCCCTAGGGCTCGACCAATCAGCGCACGGGCGTAACGGTGTTTCTGGTCGAATAATGCCTGCAGCTTTGCCAGAAGGGGCGTCTGACGGTGGTCTGGAATAGGAAGCGCGGTCATGTTGGTCTGAATCAGCGCGGTTTGGGGCGCAAGGCAGTTTCTTGGCTGATGCACGCTCCCAAACCACCGGCCAATATCACGGCCTTCATGATGCATCGCCGCTGTGTGCTGGCTGTGCCGCAAACATGGCCTCAAACCAGCACTGGGTCAGCCCTTGCAGGGCGTATTTTTCTTGTACCCAGTGGTGCAACTGCTGGCCCAGCGCGGCGCGCAGTGCGGCATCGTCGATCAGGCGGCGCAGCGCGGCGCGCCACTCCTCGGGCGTGCTGCAGCGCAGCACCGGCGGCTCGTCGCTGCGGTAGGGGAACACATCGGAGCACACCACCGGCCAGCCCATGGCCCCGTATTCGAGCAGGCGCAGATTGCTTTTGCAGCGGTTGAACAGGTTGTCTTGCAGCGGCGCAATGGCGATGTCGAGGTTAAGACTGGCCATTTTGGCTGGGTAATCGGCAATCGAAACAAAGGAGTGAAACTCCTTCAGGTGCGGCTTGATGGCGTCGATGCTCATGCCCATAAACACCCAATCGACTTCGGCGGCGAATTCGGCCACGATCGGGGCGATGAGTTCGAGATCGCCTTGGTGCTGGCCGGCCCCGATCCAGCCAACGCGCAAGCGCGCACCCGGCTCGCGTTTGACTTCGACGGCAAACCAAGGCCGATCCAGGCTGTTGGGCACCAGGCGCACATCGGGCACGTACTGGCGGTAGTGCTGGCGCAGGGTTTCGGTGGTGACGATCAAGCGGTCGCTGGCGCGCAGCGCCTGCACCATGCGTTGGTGCCCCTCGCGGCTCTGGAACACGCGGTTGGGGTGTTTTTCTGGCACTTCGCCCAGCAGGTCATCGACCATCTGCACGATCAGGGTGGCGGGCGCGGCGCGTTTGTAGTGCCGCACCTGGCTGAGCTGCCCATCATCGACGGCGTGTTGCAGCACCAGCACATCGGGCCGGGCGCGGCGCAGCTCCAGCGGCTGCAGCACCCGTTGCGCCCCGCCAGCCATGGGCAGCACCACGCAGCTTTGCACCAGTCCGGCGTCCTGCAAGGCGTGCAGGGGTTCGACCACCCGGTACTGGCCGGCTCCGCTGCGCAGCGGCAGCGCCAGCGCACGCGCTCGGTCGTGCCGGCGCGGGTTCCAGTCGATCACGATGTCGGCTTCGATGTCGAAAGGGCGCAGCAGCGAAAGCTGGCGGTTGTAGCAGCGGTCTTGGGCCAGTTCGGCGGCCCAGTCGTCGGTGATTTGGCGGCGTTCCTCAAGCTCTTGGTCGGCCAAGCGTATCTGGTCGTGGATTTCGCTGCGGCGCACCTGCAGCGTCTTGCCGCCGTGGTGCACCAAGCTGCTCAGCGGCGTCCAGACGTGGCGCAGGCCCAGCGCACCTAGGCGCAGGCACAGGTCGAGCACGCCCAGGAACAGCGGGTAGCGCTGCTCGCGCAAGCCCCCGGCGCGCTCCCAGTGCGCTTTGCGCAGCACAAAGCAGTGGCCGCTCACGGCGCTGGTGTCTTGCGTGAGTTGCAGGCGCGAATAGACCCCGGCTTCGTCGAGCCAGCCTTCTTCGCCGCAGTAGCTCGCCGCCAGCCCCTGCACCCCGAGCAGCAGCGGGCCGCCCACCACCTTGGGTTCGGCCTCTTTGGACGAGAGCAGGCGCGGGGCCACCAGCCCCACATCGCTTTGCTGGGCGATCGCCACCAAGCGCTCCAGCCAGCCGGCGTGCAGCGGCTCGGTGTCGTCGTCGCAGACCAGCACGAATTCGCCGCTGGCGCGCGCAATGCCGACGTTGAGTGCGGCGGCGTGCTTGTACTCGCCCTCGGGCAGCAGCACGATGTGCACGGGCACGCTGAGCGTGTCGGCGCTGGCTAGGCGCACTTCCTCGGCGTGCTGCGGCTGGCAGACCAGTATGGCTTCGGCCAATGGCAAGTCGTTCAGCTTTTCGGCCGCCAGCAACAGGCTGCGCAGATAACCGGTTTGCAGGCCCGTGGGCACCACCAGCGAGACCTGGGCTGGCCCCTGCAAGCGGTGTGGCACCAGCCAAGTGCCCCAGCGCGGCAGCGGCTGCAGCCGATCAGCCACGCCTTGCTGCTGCAGCACCTGCTGCGCCAGGTCGAACTCTTGCGCCTCGGCCGCGCTGGCCATGCCGCTTCCAGCGTGTACCAGCACGGTGTCGATATGCCCGAGCACGGGCCGGCCATGCCGGGCCAGCAGCGCCAGCGCGGCGGCGTAAAGCTCGGCCCCCGGCAGCGGCTGGCCGATTTGCTGCCAGAGCGCGCCCTGCACCGCCACAGCCGGGCCGAGGTAGTTCATGCAGCGCAGCAGCTCCACATTGGCGTCGGGTTTGAAGTGCGGGTAGCGCTCTTTGGAGTCGCCTTGGTGCAGGTCTTCGTCGGCGTAGAGCAGGCGCGCCTGCGGGAACTCGGCCACCGCCAGCCCCCACTCCATGAGGGCGCGCGGGGCCAGCGTGCTGCCGCTGGCCAGCAGCAGCACCCAAGCCGTGGGCAGGGCCAGCGTGGGCAGCGCCTGCCCTTGATCCACCTGGTGCCAGACGATGCCAGAAGCCACGTCAAAACCTTCGGGCGCGCTGGAGTCGGCCACGATCTGCAACTGCACCGGCTGCCCCAGGCACTGGGCCAGGCTGTCGAGCGTGTCGGCCAGGGCGTCGAGCGTGGCGCCGCGTTGGTCGATCAGCACCGTGAGCGGCTCGACCCGCCCTGCGCCTAGGTGCTCGGCGTAAATATCGGCGTCGATCTCGCGCAGCGTGCTGCGCTGGCGCCACAGGTCGTATTGCGTATGCAAGCGCTGCCAGAGCAGGCGGTCGGCACGGGCGGCTTTTTCGGCGGCGGTGGTGTAAATGCCGGGCAGACGGTCGAGCGCGGCTTGGGGCCAAGCTTGATCGAAGGGTAGGGCGCTGGCAGCTTGCTGGGTGTGCTTGATGAAGCTTTGCAGTTGCTCCACCCAATCGGAGTGCAGTTGCTCAAACTCTTGCACCGCCAAGTGTACGGTGTCGAGGGCGCGTTGTACCTCGGCGGGGTCTTCGTTCCAAGCAATACCGCTTAGTCTGTCCAACCCGGGAATGTTGTCTAGGTTTTTGAGCGTCACGGGGTTGGGAATAAATACCACCGCACAGCCAGACAAAACGGCCTCGTAAATGATATTTGAGGACTCGTAGGTATAAAGGATTTTCGCCGACTTCAGAACTTCTAAGGTCTGACTGTAGCTGCTCAGTGTACGGGGCGAGATTTCGATCGCATCGGGACCAAAATCGCGTAACCGACCGCCTTGGGCGCTGTAGCGTTTGTCGTAGTAGGCTATTTTGCTGCGTTGGGCTTGCAGCAGGCGGCCTTGAGTACTCGCCGCCAAGTCCACGACGGGTAGTCGCAGCAGGGGTGCACTGTCGTGAAAAGCGCGGTGGAAGGTGTACAGCAACTCCTCGTTGCCAAAGCTTAGGTCGCCGCCAAAATACCCGGGAACATTCAGCATGAGGCGCACCGGCTGGCCGAGCTGCAAGGGCGTGCCCTTGACCACCTCTGGGTAAATGACGATGGGCTTTTTGCCGGCTTTGTGGTGCGCCAGCTTGACCGCGTCGTTCAGCGGCGGCGTCCAAAGCCCCGGGCCGAGCGTGGAGCTGAGCACATAAGCCTCGTGCCCCATCTGGTTGAGCAGGCTGCAAAGCTGGTGCAGCAAGCGCGCACCGGCCGAGCGGTAGTCGTAGCTTGGGGCCGCGATGTAATAAGGCTGCCTAGGCTGGAGGTAATGGGTGGAGCACGGTCGCGGGTTGGCAGGCAGTATGCGCTCAATATCCAATTGAAATCTCCATGTGCTCGGTTTCGGGCCTGAGCCCCAAATAGCCCAACCTATATAGGTGCCGCGCCAAGGTGGCAGGCCATGCAGCGCTGTTGGCCTTGTTGCGTGCCCTAGTTTACCCCTGCAGCAGCCGCAGCACACCTTGGGGCAGCTGGTTGGCCTGGGCAATCATAGCAGTGCCAGCCTGCTGCAAGATTTGCGCACGGCTCAGGTTGGAGGTCTCGGCGGCAAAGTCGGCGTCCATGATGCGACCGCGGGCGGCAGACTGGTTCTCCACAGCGGTGCGCAAATAGTTGATGGTGTTTTCGAACCGGCTCTGCACCGCACCCAAGGTGGCGCGGGTGGCGTTGATGGTAGACAGCGCCGTGTCGAGCGCCGAGAGCACGTCAGAATTGGCCGCGTTCGTCGTGGTGTTCAGACCCGAGGCCACGCCAGTGCTTTGCGTCACTCCTGACATACCACCGGCTGCAGCGTTGATATTGAGGGCCGTACCAGCGATGGTGATGGTCTGGCCCGAGTTGGCGCCCACTTGGAAATCGAAGTTGTTGGTGGTGGTAAAAAGGCTGGTGCCGTTGAACTGCACCGCGCTGATGGTGCGG
>Ga0208372_10163_pt1 | contig 16594 bp, 17 predicted proteins | sample Subbio2Dec_QV11A_FD_184832 | JGI IMG/M metagenome (GOLD analysis project Ga0208372, IMG submission 184832) | Serpentinite rock and fluid subsurface biosphere microbial communities from McLaughlin Reserve, California, USA - CR12Dec_QV11A (SPAdes) | ecosystem: Environmental > Terrestrial > Deep...
GAACAGGCGCTGGTTGATGGCCGCCACCTGCACCGGTTGCGCGGCCCAGCCCAGCAGCCCACGCACCGCCTCGGCCGGGTCGGTGGGTATGCCGTGCGTGCGCGCAAAGTAGTTGAAGGTGCCTTGGGGCACGGCCCCCATGGGGCAGCCGGCCGCGTGCGCGTACTGCGCCACCGTGTTCAGGGTGCCGTCGCCGCCCACGGCCACCACCGCCGTGCCGGTGGCCAGCGCCTTGGCCGTGGCTTGTTGCGCCACCGCGCTCAGCTCAGCCGGCTGGCAAAAGTGCAGCTCCCCGCGGCGTCCAGCGGCCTGCAACACGCTGTTGATGAGCGCGCCCTTGGCGTCGGCGGCGCTGCGGCCCGAAGCCGCGTTGATGACGAACTGCAGCGCCGCAGCGGGGTCGATGGTGGGGCTGGGGCTCATGGCGCGCACGCCATCCGGGTGGAGACGATCGGATGCAAGCGAATTCAATCGTGGCGCAGCAGGTCGCCAAAGACGGTGTGCTCGCCCTCTCGGCGATCGGCACCGGGTGCGTCGTACAACACCAGCCAGCTGGGCTTGCGCCCCGCAAGGTCGGCCGGCAGATCGCAGATCGCTTCGGCGCGGTTGCTGCCCTGGCCATGCGGCAGCACCACCGATTCGCTCAGCGCCGACTCGAACCGCACCGGCTCCAGGTTGGCTTCGAGCAGCGGCCGCGCGGCCGGCCATTTATAGACGCGGATTTCGCCGTTGAGCACCATCGTCGGGCCGGCCAGCAGGTACAGGTCGTCGCCAGAAAAATGCAAATCGCGCACACCCAAGCCATCGAGCTGCAAAAAGTGTTTGCGCAGCAGCGTGCCGTTGTCGTCCAGCGGTACCAGGCGCAGTTCGTCGCCGCGCGCCTGCACTTCGATCTCGAGCAGCGCCGACCAGCCGCGCAGCACCGGCCCGCGCAGGCCCAGCAGCAGCCGGCGCCCGAACACCGCCAGGCCTTCGATGTCAAAGCCGTTGTCCTTGCCCGGGATTAGCAGGTAGGGCCCGAAGTGCGGGTCGTCGGCCAGCGCCCGCGTGAGCAGGTTGTGTTGGGCATCGCCCTTGAGGCGCAGGGCGCGGCGGCCGTCGGCGGCCAAGCGCACCAAGCAAGGCGCGCCGCTGGCGTCGGGCTCGATCGGCAGGCAGGCCAGCAGGCGCCGGTTGCCGTCTAGGGCCAGCTTGGCCAGCCGCCGGGCGTTGTCGGCGTGGCTGCGCTCGGGTTTGGCGTTTTTGCGCTTCAGGCCATGCGAGCCCACCAGCCACAAAAAGCCGTCCACCACCGCCATGCCCTCGATGTCGGCCTCTTCGTCGGGGGCGCCGGGCAGGTCGAGCAGGTCGGCCAGCGGGAAATCGCACACCTCGCCAAAGCGCAGCGTCTCGCGCCCCACCGGCTCGAGCCGGCGCAGGCGCTCGACGCCACAGGCTTCATCGCCCGCCACCCAGAGCCAGTCGCCCGTAAAGGCCGCCCCCGAGAGGTTGGTTTTGACCAGGCAGTCGGGCGTAAATTCCAGCCGCACGGCATTGGCGCTTCGGGTGTTGGGCATGGGGGGCTCCTGAACGGATGCGCAGAGCGCGCGAATCGGTTAGGTATAGCACAGATCGGCAGCCCGCCTGCAAACCCAGCCAGCCGCATTCACTTCAGCAAGCCGCGTTGTTCAATGAAAGCGATCACCTCGGCGACGCCTTGCAGGGTTTTGAGGTTGGTCATCACCCACGGGCGGCGCACGGCATCTGGGCGCATGCGTGCGGTGTCGGCCTGCATCACCTCGAGGCTGGCGCCCACGTGCGGTGCCAGATCGATTTTGTTGAGGATGAGCAGATCGCTTTTGGTGATGCCCGGTCCGCCTTTGCGGGGGATTTTTTCGCCCGCCGCCACGTCGATCACATACAGGGTGAGGTCGCTGAGTTCGGGGCTGAAGGTGGCGGCCAAGTTGTCGCCCCCGCTTTCTATAAAGACGATGTCGGCATTGGGAAACTGCGCCAGCATGCGGTCGATGGCTTCGAGGTTGATCGAGGCGTCTTCGCGAATCGCGGTGTGCGGGCAGCCCCCGGTTTCTACGCCTAGGATGCGCTCGGCCGGCAAGGCTCCGCTCAGGGTGAGCAGCCGCTGGTCTTCCTTGGTGTAGATGTCGTTGGTGATGGCCACCAACTCGTATTGCCCGCGCATGGCTTTGCACAGCATTTCGAGCAAGGTGGTTTTGCCGCAGCCGACTGGCCCGCCAATGCCCACGCGCAGCGGTGGCAGGGTTTTGGTTCGGCCTGGGATGTGGTGCAAAGCGGCAGCATTCATGATCTAAACAGTCTGGAGTATTGGATTTCGTGGCGGGCCGACAGAATGGCCCACATGGGGCTGAAGGCTTGGCGCTGCGCGTCGCTGGTGTCCAGCGCCTCGGTCACTGCCTGAGGGATAGATAGCCTGACCTTGGCCAATACGCGTTGGCCAGCGCCTTGGCCCAAGGGTATGGCCCTGATGGCGGCTTGCACCATGTTTTCGGCCCAAGCGAAGGCGGCACACAGCACACCTACGCGCACCGGGGCGGTGGGTGGCAGGTGCAGCCACAAACCATAGGCAAATGCCACCGGGTAAGTGGGGAATTCAAGCGCTTGGGGCAAGCCTTCAGGGGGGCGTGGTGGTAGGCGCAAGCTCTTGACCCACTCCATCAAGGAGCGGCCCATCTGTTCGCTTTGCAAGCGCAGTTCGGCGCTTTCACGGGTCAGGCGCACCCAGTGGTCGAGTTCTTGCAGGCGCTCGAAGTCGCTGGCGCGCCACGCCCGCAGGGCTTGCGCCAGCACCACCAAGTCGGAGCGTGCCTGCGTCAGCCAGAGCTGATCACACAGCCATTCGGCTGCGCTGTTTTCATCATGCACCAGCCCGGCATCGACCGCGGCTTCCAGTCCCTCGGAGTATGAAAAGCCACCAATCGGCAGTGTCGGAGAGGCCATCCAAAGCAGCGCCAGCAGGGCGTCGTCGTCGTGCTTGGGAGCTGGCTGAGGAGTGGGCTTCATGGTCGCGCCTCAGCCGTGGTCGTGAGCACAGCCATCATGCGCATGAGCGTGTGCGTGTGCGTGCGACCCCGCACCACTGCGGGCATGGTGGCCGTAGGCGCCGGCCTCGGGTTCGAAGGGCGCTTGCAGGGTCACGAGGTGCAAGCCCATGTGCGTCAACATTTCCGACAACACGTGGTCAGGTTCTATTTGCAGCCACTGCGCTTGCAGTTCAGTGGGCACGTGCCGGTTGCCCAAGTGGTAGGCGGCCCGCACCAAATCCAGCGGGGTTCCGTGCTGGGGGCAGGCGCTGATGCGCAACACCGCTTGCGCTGCGGCCACTACGCGCAGCAGGGTGCCGTCTTGCGTCAGCAGCGCATCGCCGCCGCGCAGCACCTGTCCGCGCGGCAGGAACACCGCCACCGGGCGGCCTTGCGAATCGGTGCATTCGAAACGGCTCTTTTGGCGCAGGTCCCAATCCAGCGTCAGGTAGGCTGCGCGTCTGAGCAAGGGTGCCGCCAGCCCTCGAGCCCCGGCGATGCAACGCATGGCTTGCAGCATAAGGCGCTCAGAACAAAAAATAACGCTGCGCCATGGGCAGCACCGGCAACGGTTCGCAGCTCAGCAGCAGGCCATCGGCACGCACGGCGTAGGTTTGGGGGTCGATCTCCATCACCGGCAGGTAGTCGTTGTGCACCATCGAATGCTTGGTGGCCGTTCGGCAGCCCTTGACGGCCACCAGCGGTTTTTGCAAGCCATAACGCCGACCCACATCGGCGGCCAGCGCGGCTTGCGAGACGAAGCTCAAGGAGGTCTGGTGCATGGCGCGGCCATAGGCAGCAAACATGGGTTGGAAATGCACCGGCTGAGGCGTCGGGATCGAGGCGTTCGGGTCGCCCATGGCGGCGGCGGCGATCAAGCCACCCTTGAGCACCACGGCCGGTTTGACGCCAAAAAATGCCGGTTTCCAGAGCACCAGATCGGCCCACTTGCCCACCTCCAGCGAACCGATTTCGTGGCTGACGCCGTGGGTGATGGCCGGGTTGATGGTGTATTTGGCCAGGTAGCGTTTGACGCGAAAATTGTCGTTGCGGCTGCTGGCCTGCACCGCGCCGCCTAACTCTGCCGGGGGGGCGAGCCAGCCGCGTTGCAGCTTCATTTTGTGCGCCGTTTGCCACGTGCGCGTGATGACCTCGCCCACCCGCCCCATGGCTTGGCTGTCGCTGCTCATGATGCTGATGGCCCCGAGGTCGTGCAGAATGTCTTCGGCCGCAATGGTTTCCTTGCGGATGCGGCTCTCGGCAAAAGCCAAATCCTCGGGGATCGATTGGTCGAGGTGGTGGCAGACCATCAGCATATCGACGTGTTCGTCGAGCGTGTTGACGGTGTAGGGTCGGGTCGGGTTGGTCGATGACGGCAGCACGTTGGCCTCGCCCACCACCTTCATGATGTCGGGCGCGTGCCCGCCACCGGCACCCTCGCAGTGGAACGAGTGGATGGTGCGGCCCTTGAAGGCAGCGATCGAGTCTTCGACAAAGCCCGATTCGTTGAGCGTGTCGGTGTGAATCGCTACCTGGGTATCGGTGGCTTCGGCTACGTCGAGCGCGGTATCGATGGCGGCCATGGTGCTGCCCCAGTCCTCGTGCAGCTTGGTGCCGATGGCTCCGGCTTCGATCTGTTCGAGCACGCCGCGCGGTTGGCTGGCGTTGCCCTTGCCCAGAAAGCCTAGGTTCATGGGGAAGGCGTCGGCGGCTTGCAGCATGCGCTCCAAGTGCCATGGGCCGGGCGTGCAGGTGGTGGCGTTGGTGCCCGTGTTTGGGCCGGTGCCGCCGCCGGTCATGGTGGTGATGCCCGACATCAGCGCGTGTTCGATCTGTTGCGGGCAAATGAAGTGGATGTGGCTGTCGTAGCCCCCGGCGGTGACGATCAGGCCCTCGGCGGCCAGCACCTCGGTGCCGGGCCCGATGAGGATGTCCACGCCGGGCTGGATGTCGGGGTTGCCGGCCTTGCCGATGCCCACGATGCGGCTGCCCCGAATGCCGATATCGGCTTTCACGATGCCCCAGTGGTCGATGATCAGCGCGTTGGTGATGACCAGATCGACCGCCCCTTCGGCACGGCTGCGCTGGCTTTGGCCCATACCATCGCGAATGGTTTTGCCACCCCCAAATTTGACCTCTTCACCATAGCCGCCCGCACGCAGGGTGCAGTCGTGTTCGACTTCGATGATCAAGTCGGTGTCGGCCAGCCGCACCCGGTCGCCGACGGTGGGCCCCAGCATGTCGGCGTAAGCGGTGCGAGACAGGGTGGTCATGTTGCGTCGGGCTCCTGTAGGGGTCGTTGGGGGTTTAGAGTGGACCTTGAATTTGGCCCAAAAAGCCATACACCACCCGGTCGCCAGCCAAGTCCACCAGCTCGACCGTGCGTTGCTGGCCGGGCTCGAAACGAACGGCGGTGCCGCTGGCAATGTGTAGGCGCATGCCACGCGCCGCCGCGCGGTCAAACACCAGCGCCCGATTGACTTCGGCAAAGTGGTAGTGCGAACCGACCTGGATCGGACGGTCGGCGCTGTTGCCCACCACCAGCTTCAGGGTGCGCCGGCCGGGGTTGAGTTCGAGCTCGCCGGGTTCGAGAAAATATTGGCCGGGAATCATCGCTGACCTTTCACTTGCGCATGCACCAGAGGGCCGCCCCCACCACCACGACCGCGGCTGCGGCCAGCAGCCCCAATAGGTCAGAGGCATGCCAGTGCGGCCCAATCAACCCATGGCCATCGTGGGCCCACGCTTGGCTGAGGGGCAGGCAGGCTGCAAGCAGCGTCGGGGTACGCAAGGTTTTCATCGATTTCACTCCTGCAATCATGTGATGGGTTGGTGCACGGTCACCAATTTGGTGCCGTCGGGGAAGGTGGCTTCGATTTGTATCTCGGGAATCATCTCGGGAATGCCTTCCATGACGTCGCTACGCCCCAAAATGGTGCGGCCTTCGCTCATCAATTGGGCCACCGTTTTCCCGTCGCGTGCGCCTTCCATGACCGCAGCCGAAATCAGGGCCACGGCCTCCGGGTAGTTAAGGGCCAAGCCGCGTGCACGGCGGCGTTCGGCCAGCAGGGCAGCGGTAAAGATCAGCAGCTTGTCTTTTTCACGCGGTGAGAGTTCCATGCATGACAGCTAGCAATCGCCGTGCCATGGCGGGGGCTGGTCGGAGCAAGGCCTTCGCGCAGGGCGGGTGAGGGCGGGTGAGGGCGCGATTTGGCCCAACTTTTGCATTGTGCATGTGGCTAGTTAACGGAGCCTCTATGCCAGAACCTTACACGTCACCCCATATTACCCCCGTGGTGCTGCTGGGCACCCCTGCCTGCGAACCCTTGGAAGCGATGCAGGAGGGGCTTGAAGAAGCGGGCTATCACGTCGAGTTGGTGCACGAAGGCGGATCGATATCGCAGCGGGCTGCGCAGCTGCAACCGGATGCGATCGTGCTGGCGGCTGAATGGCCCGATGCCGGTGGGGTCGCCGGTGGGCTCGATGGGGTGCGTAGCATCCGGCATTCCAGCGACACCAGCCACCTGCCGGTTTTGTTGTTGCTTGATGACGACAGCGAGCACGGCGTGGCCAGCGCGTATGCAGCCGGTGCTACGGATCATTTGCTCATGCCGGCCCGAATGGGTGCGCTGCTGGCGCGTTTGCAGGTGCACTGTAGGGCGGCGCAGGCTGCAAGGGTGCAGGCGCACGTGAGCCGACAAGCGTTGTCGGCGCTCGACGCGTTTGGCCACGCCAGTCTGACCATCCGCTTGCAAGATTCCAGTTTGCTGTGGCAAACCCCCTTGGCGCAAGAGCTGTTGTGGCGCTACTTTGGCACCCGACCGCCCGTGGTGCCCGAGCCGGTGCTGCGCTGGATGAGAAACAGCTTGCACAGCGGCGCGCCCCCCACATGGCCGACTGGAGAGCCGCCGCGCTTGCACGTGGACCGAGGAGGTAGCCGCTTATGTTTGCGTCTGCATGGCGGCTTGCACGAGGTAGGTGATCGGGCCGGTCCTGAGCCGGCGCAGCGCGAGGGCTGGCTGGTGGTCATGGCCGAGCAATCGATCACCGTGACGCAACAAAGTCTGAGCAAGTGTTTTGGCCTGACCGCACGCGAGGCCGAGGTGCTGTACTGGGTGGCGCAAGGCAAGACCAACCGCGACATTGGCGACATTCTGGGTTCCAGCCCGGCCACGGTCAAGAAGCACACCGAGAGATTGTACGTCAAGCTCGGCGTGGAAACCCGAACGGCGGCGGCGGCCATGGCCCTTGGCCGCAGCGGGCGCGGGCACGCCGGCGCCCATCTCCACTGAAAGGGCGGGTTGGTCCATGTCCCGGCCCGATTTGCATACGCCATCCGGCGTACAGACATCGGACTATGACTTTCATACGATGAAGCTTCGAGCACGTCCTATTTGCCTAGGCTTCAAATGCCGGCGCGCCGTGAATGTTGGGCTTGTAAACCGGAGTTTTGAATGATGCAGCGACGCACCACCTTGAAAGCCATTTCGGCCGCAGCGGCCGCCAGCAGCGTGGGCGCCTTGGGCGCCAGCGCGGCCTTTGCCAACACCGCCGAGCCCATTCGGATCGGCGTCTTGCACAGCTTGTCGGGCACCATGGCCATTTCTGAGACGGTGCTCAAAGACACCGTGCTGATGGCGGTCGATGAAATCAACGGCCGCGGTGGGGTGCTGGGGCGCAGGTTGGAGGCGGTGGTGGTCGACCCCGCTTCCAATTGGCCCCTGTTTGCCGAGCTGTCGCGCCGTCTGCTTACACAAGAACGCGTAGCGGCCGTGTTTGGCTGCTGGACATCGGTAAGCCGCAAAGCGGTGCTGCCGGTCTTTGAGGAGCTCAATGGCCTGCTGTATTACCCGGTACAATATGAGGGCGAAGAAATGAGCCCGAATGTGTTTTATACCGGTGCTGCGCCCAATCAGCAGGCCATTCCTGCGGTGGAATACCTTTTGAGTCCGGATGGTGGATCTGCGCGGCGCTTTGTGCTGCTGGGCACCGACTACGTTTATCCGCGCACCACCAACCGCATCCTGCGCGCTTTTCTGCGCACCAAGGGGGTGAATGATGCCAACATCATGGAGGAATACACCCCGTTTGGGCACAGCGATTACCAGACCATTATCGCCCGCATTCGGCGGTTTGCTGGCCAAGGCGTTAAAACCGCCGTGGTCTCCACCATCAACGGCGACTCCAATGTGCCATTTTATCGCGAGTTTGGCAATCAGGGCTTGCGTGCCACCGACGTGCCGGTGGTGGCCTTCAGCGTGGGTGAGGAGGAATTGCGCGGTGTCGATACCCGACCGCTGGTGGGGCACTTGGCGGCATGGAATTACTTCATGAGTTTGCAAAATCCGGCCAATACCGAATTCATCCGCAAATGGACGGCATTTGCGCGCGCCCGCAATATCGCCGGCCATCGTGAGCGCCCGCTCACCAACGACCCAATGGAGGCCACCTACATCGGCATCAACATGTGGCGACAGGCGGTTGAGCAAGCCCGTTCGATCGAAGTCGACCGGGTGCGTGTGGCCATGCGCGGGCAGACGTTTCAAGCGCCGAGCGGTTTTCAGGTGCGCATGGACGACCGCAACCACCACCTGCACAAACCAGTCTTCATTGGCGAAGTGCGTGCCGACGGGCAATTCAATGTGGTCTGGCGCACCCGCACCACGGTGCGGGCGCAACCTTGGAGCCCGTTTATTCCGGGCAACGACCGCCGCCCAGAAACCCCACAGCGCACACGCTGAATTGAGCCGGAATCCGCTATGCCAGCACCGTCCACACCGTTTGCATTCAGAAAGCACCTAGGTTGGTGCCTGCTGTTGCTGGGTGCGCTGTGGTCGGGCGCTGCACATGCGCTCAGCCCCGAAGACGCATGGGCATTGGCCGAGGGCGACAACGCAACGCGCATCGAAGCGCTCAACCGGCTGGCGCTGTCAGACAGCCAGCGGGCACACGAGCTGGTTCGGGCGCTGGCGCGTGAGGCGGTACAGGTGCAGGGGCAGCAGGTTTTGATCGTGGACAACGGTCGCTGGATCGATGCAGCCACCGGTGCGGCGGTAGATGGCACGGGCGCAGTGGCTGTGATGCTCAACAACCGGATGCGCAACGCCCTAGAGCAAACGCTGGCTGTGCTGGATCTGTTCGACCCCGACCCCGCGCGCCAGCAAGCGGCAGCGCAGCGGCTGCGCGAAAGCCAACTCACGCGCCCCGATCCGGTGCTGGCCGCACAGATCGAGCGCGCTTTGTTGCCTCCCTATGGGCAGCGCTTGGTGGCCCCGGCGAGGCTGGCGCTGGAGCAGGCGCAAGCTGTGGTGTGGCTAGGTAGCGCCGACGCGACTCAGCGCCTGGCAGCGGCTCAGGTGCTGGCTGAATTGTCGCAACCGTTGGTGCGCAACCGCTTGGCCGAGCAACTGGAACTCGAGCCCGACCCCGCGGTGCAACAGGCCTTGCGCGATGCAGTGGCCTCGATCGACCGCACGCTCGCGCTGGCCGAGGTTGTGCGACAGGTGTTCACCGGCCTGAGCTTGGGCTCCATTTTGCTGCTGGTGGCGCTGGGTCTAGCCATCACATACGGTCTGCTGGGCGTCATCAACATGGCGCATGGCGAATTGATCATGATCGGCGCTTACGCAACCTTCATGGTGCACGTCTTGTTCCAGCAGTTTCTGCCGGGCTGGTTCGACTGGTATTTGCTCGCAGCCTTGCCAATTGCTTTCCTGACGGCGGCGCTGGTGGGGGCGCTGATGGAGCGCGGCGTGATACGCTGGCTCTATGGGCGGCCGCTCGAAACGCTGCTGGCCACTTGGGGCATCAGCCTAATTTTGATTCAATTGGTGCGCAGCACCTTTGGCGCGCAAAACGTGGCCGTGGTGAGCCCGCAATGGATGAGCGGCGGCGTTGAAGTGATGAGCGGCTTGACCTTGCCGTGGAACCGAATTTTCATCATTGCATTTGCCGCTGCGGTGGTGATCGGGGTGGCGCTGTTCATCGGGCGCACCCGCATGGGTCTGTTTGTGCGAGGCGTGACGCAAAACCGGTCCATGGCGGCCTGCATGGGCGTCAACACGGCACGAATAGACACCCTGGCATTTGCCTTTGGTTCCGGCATTGCCGGGCTGGCGGGCGTGGCAGTCAGCCAGATTGGCAACGTGGCACCCGATTTGGGGCAGCAATACATCATCGACTCCTTCATGGTGGTGGTGCTCGGCGGGGTGGGGCAATTGGCCGGAACCGTATACGCTGCGATGGGCTTGGGAGTGGTGAATAAGTTCATCGAAGGCTGGGCCGGTGCGGTGCTGGCCAAAATCGCTGTGTTGGTGTTGATCATCCTGATCATACAAAAGCGACCACAAGGTTTATTTGCTCTCAAAGGCCGCTCGGCATAGGGCAAGCGACATGACCGATATCACCCGTTCCGATCTCTACAGCCTAACAGTGCCCTCCAAACCCCTGTTTGGGCGGGCTGGCTGGTCAGCTTTTTTGTCCGCTGCTTTGGTGGTCTGCGTGGTGGTGCCGGTGCTCAATTTGTGGGTTCCAGAAGGCCATGCGCTGCACATGAGTGACTTCATGGTTGGGCTACTGGGGAAAATTCTTACCTATGCGATTTGCGCATTGGCCATAGGCATGATTTGGGGTCAAGCCGGCATCCTCTCGCTCGGTCACGGCCTGTTTTTTGCCCTGGGCGGTTACGTGATGGGCATGTACCTCATGCGCCAGATCGGGGCCGATGGCGTGTATGGCAGCGCCCTTCCAGATTTCATGGTTTTTTTGGGTTGGACCGAGTTGCCATGGTTTTGGGCGCTTTCGCACAGTTTTGTTGCGACGCTGTTGCTGGTCGTGCTGGTGCCGGGGGGGCTGGCTTTTTTGTTTGGCTACTTGGCTTTTCGCTCGCGCATCACAGGGGTCTATTTTTCGATCATCACCCAAGCCCTGACCTTGGCTGCCATGCTGCTGTTTTTCCGTAACGAAACCGGCTTTGGTGGCAACAACGGGTTTACTGATTTTCGGCGCATTCTGGGCTTTCCACTGGCATCAGAGGAAATGCGCGTGATTTTATTTGCCGTGTCGGGCATTACCCTGCTGGGCTTCGTGTTGCTCGCCCGTTGGCTGCTGCTGTCAAAATTCGGTCGCGTGCTGCACGCCATCCGCGACGCTGAAAGCCGCGTCATGTTTTGTGGCTACAACCCCTTGCACTATAAGTTGAGCATATGGGTGATTTCTGCCGCCATGTGCGGCGTCGCAGGGGCGCTCTATGTGCCGCAGGTGGGGATCATCAACCCCAGCGAAATGAGCCCTGCCAACAGCATTGAGATGGCGGTGTGGGCTGCCGTCGGCGGCCGCACGAGCCTGATCGGACCAATCGTGGGGGCCTTTGTGGTCAATGGTGCGAAAAGCGTTCTGACTGTAAGTTTTCCTGAGTTTTGGCTTTTTTTCTTGGGCGCTTTGTTTATTGTGGTGACTTTGTTCATGCCCAACGGGCTGGCCGGATTGGCTAAACAGACATGGAATAGGTTTCGGGGAGTTCGTACATGACACCCGACTTGCTTGACGCTGGCACAAAGCGAATGCAGGAGGCCCAAGCGCGAGCACAGGCCGTGGGCGGATCTGGGGGTCGAGCAACCGGTTATGCACACCCCTTGCAGGCTGGCGTGGTGGACATCAGCCACGGGCGCATTCTGTACCTCGAAGACGTCACAGTAAGCTTCGACGGATTCCGGGCGCTCAACAAACTCAATTTGGATATTGCACCCGGCGAACTGCGTTGCATCATCGGCCCCAACGGCGCGGGCAAAACCACGCTGATGGATGTCATAACCGGCAAAACCCGACCCGACTCAGGCACCGTTTTTTTTGGCTCGACCATTGATTTGCTGCGTCACAACGAGTCTGAAATCGCCTCCCTTGGCATAGGTCGCAAATTTCAGAAGCCCACGGTTTTCGAGCAACTGACGGTGTTCGAAAACCTTGAGTTGGCCTTGGCCTGCCATAAGGGGGTTTGGGCCAGCATGCGGTTCCAACTGAAGCCCGAGCAACGGGATCGCTTGGCACAGGTGCTGCACACCATCGAGCTTGGCGCACAATGCCACGCCTTGGCGGGCTCATTGAGCCATGGTCAAAAACAATGGCTTGAAATCGGAATGTTGCTGATGCAAGAGCCGAAGTTGCTGCTGCTTGACGAGCCTGTAGCCGGTATGACCGACGCCGAAACCGAACGCACGGCAGAGTTGTTGATGCAACTTAAACAGCATCACTCCTTGATCGTGGTCGAGCACGACATGGGTTTTGTGCGCTCTATCTGCTCCAAGGTAACGGTGCTTTGTGAGGGTGCGCTGTTGGCTGAGGGTACGCTCGATGAAGTGCAGGCCGATGAACGCGTAATCGAAGTTTATTTGGGGCGATGAGGTCCAACGGCCATGTTGATCATTGAGCAATTGCACCAGTATTACAGTGGTGCGCATATTTTGCGCGGGGTCAGCTTGCAGGCGCGTCGGGGCGAAATCACTGTGGTGCTGGGGCGTAACGGCGTCGGCAAGACCACGTTGCTTAAGTCCCTCATGGGCTTGGTACCGATCCGCAGCGGCTCCATTGAATTCGATGGCCAATCACTGGCGAAGTGCACGCCATACCAGCGCGCTCGCGCAGGCATTGGTTATGTGCCGCAGGGCCGCGAAATCTTTGCTCGGCTTACTGTGCGGGAGAACCTGCTCATGGGATTGGCAACCAAAAGCGCCAAGACTCCCATTCCGCCGGCATTGTTTGAGTTGTTTCCGGTGCTGGCTCAAATGAGTGGGCGCAGGGGGGGCGATCTGTCGGGTGGGCAGCAGCAACAATTGGCCATTGCCCGCGCCCTCGCTGCCGCGCCCGGCTTGCTGGTGCTCGACGAACCCACCGAAGGCATACAGCCCAGTGTCATCAAAGACATTGGCCGGGTGTTGCAGCATTTGGCCAAGAATGGGCTAGACGGTCAACCCATGGCGATCTTGCTGGTCGAGCAGTACTATGATTTTGCCGAGGCTCTGGCTGACCAGTTCGTGGTGATGCAGCGCGGTGAGGTGGTTGCCAAGGGCAGCGGGGAGGAAATGGGGGCGGCAAACATCAGCAAATTGGTTGCGATTTAAGGCTCCCCATGTGCTTCTGCCACCGTTCGGGTTTTCGTTGACGACGCACGCGATTCAGGTCTTCCAAATTCTGGGCTCTGCCGCTTCGGATCCCCACGCACAGGCGCGCACGTTGCGCCACGCGGCTTTGAGGGTTTGCATCACGGGCTCCACCAGTGGGCCCAGTGCCCGCACCACCAGCACCCTGTCGTGCGTGCATGTGGCGCCAGATCGGGTGGCGGTGGGGCTTTGGGCCAAGCTGTCCCGCGCGGACTGTAGCAGCGCCTCTCGGGTCTGCGACGGCCATGGGCTGCCGCTGGCCAGTACCAAGGTGCCGAGGCAACGCTGCCCCGCCAGCCCCAAGGGCGAGTCCATCAGCCGCTTGTCGAGGGCGTCGATTCGGCCCTGATCGAGCCAGCAATCTGCGATTTCGATGCGCTGTTGCAGGAAGCCGGAATCGAATGGCTGACCTGAGATAGGCAGTCCCAGCGCAGTCACTTCCCATGCCAGCAATTGGGCTTCGGGCGCAAGTTTGGCGCGCAAGGAATTGACAGCTTGGCAGCCGGGGTAGGCCAAGGTTTCCATCGGCAGCCATTCCAGTTTGGCCCCTTGTTCCAGTTCAATGTCAATCGATTGGGTGGCATCTGCCCCCAATGAGCGATAAAAGCGCGTGGCACCCGGAGTGGTCAGCAGCGCATGGCAAAACGCTTCGGCGTGGATGCGAATATCCAATCGGTCGCCGCCCACGAGCCCGCCGGGTGGATGGATCAAGACGTTATGGCATAGGCCCGGCCCTTGCGGGTAGTGGCTGTGAAATATGCGCAGCGGCCCCAGATGTTTGTGCGCCACGGTGGTGGTTGCGTGGCGGCGCTGGTAGCGCAAGTTAAGTGAGGCGTTCCACGGCATGGGGTGTGGGCTGAATGAGTGGGTTGGGTGGCGCGAGCGTTTGTGTTTGACGTTTTGGCCAAGCAATTTATGCGCCATCCTGGATTGTGTTTGGCCACATTTCCCTGCACTTCATCGCCCACCAGCTTGATGGCGCGCCAGCAAAGGCCACAGCAGCAACATCAGCGCCATCCCCAGCGCCGGCAGCACCAGCGGTTGCGCCAGCAGCACCAGTCCATCGCCGCGCGCGTGCATGAAGGCGCGGCGCAGGTTGTCCTCGAAGATCGGCCCGAGCACGACGCCAAAGACGATCGGGGCCAGCGGGTAGTCGGCCTTGCGCAACACATAGCCCAGCAGACCAAAAGCGGCCAGCAGCGCGACATCGAAGGCCAGCCGGCTTTGGGCATAGACCCCGAGCACGCCCACGAGCACGATCAGCGGCGTGAGCCAGCCCAGCGGCAGCGCCAGCAGCCGCACCCAGAGCCCGATCAGCGGCAGATTGAGCACCAGCAGCGCCAAGTTGGCCAGCACCATGCCCCAGATGATGGCCTCGAACAGCTCTGGCGAGCGTTCGAACATGACAGCGCCAGGGGCGATGCCGTGCAGCATGAAGGCCCCCAGCAGCACCGCCATGGCCGGGTTGCCGGGCAGCCCGAGGCCGATCAGCGGCACCAGCCCGGCTTGGGCGCTGGCGTTGTTGGCGGCCTCGGGCCCGGCCACACCCGACAGCGCGCCGTGCCCGTACTGGGCGCGGTCACGCGCCACGCGCCGCTCCAGCGCCAAGCTCATCATCGAGGCCAGCAGCGTCTTGCCACCCGGCAGCATGCCCACCAGTGCGCCCACCGCCGTGCCGCGCAGCGCCGGCGCCAAGCTGGCGCGCAGTTCGCTCACGCGCGGCCAGATGCGGCCGATGGGGGCGATGCGCGTGCCGGCGCGCAGCCCGGCGTGGCTGGCCAGCACCTCGCCCAGACCAAACAGGCCGACGATCAGCGGCACGAGGCCGATGCCGTCGCGCAGTTCGGCCAGCCCGAGGGTAAAGCGCGGCGCGCCGCCGCCAAAGTCGGTGCCCACCAGCCCGAGCATTAGCCCCAGCAGCAGCATGGCTAGGGCCTTGAGGCGCTGCGGTTGGCCGATGCAGACCAGCGCCACCGCCGCCAGCAGCACCAGCGCCGCCACATCGGCCGGCCCCAAGCCCAGCGCCAGCCGCGCCAGCGCCGGCGTCAGCGCCGCCACCAGCGCCGCGGTGATGAGGCCGGCCAGAAACGAGGCCAGCGCCGCCACCGCCAGCGCCACCCCGGCCTGCCCCTTGAGCGCCAGCCGGTGCCCTTCTTCGGCCGTGACCACGCCCGAGGCCTCGCCCGGCAGCTTGAGCAAAATGGCGGTGGTCGAGGAGCCATACTGGGCCCCGAAATAGACCCCACACAACAGCACGATGGCCGCCTGCGGCTCGAGCAGAAACGAGGCCGGCAACAGCAAGGCCATGGTGGCCGCCGGCCCGATGCCGGGCAACACCCCAACCAGTGTCCCCAACCCGGCGCCGAGCAAGGCCGGGCCCGCCAGCGCCCACGCCAGTTCGAGGCTCATCATGGATGCAAGGCCGCTGCCAGGGCCGGCGGCAGCAGCTGAAACGGCACCTGCAAGCCGAGCACAAACACCAGCAGCCAGAGCAGGCTCAAGGCCGATCCGATCAACAGCGCGTGCGGCCAGCGGTTGGCGGCGGCGCGCGCCGCCAGCAGCGCCAGCAACCAGGTGGCCAGCGCCACCCCCAGCACGGGCACCAGCAGAGCAAAGCCCAGCACCGCGGCCAGCGTCAGAGCGGCGGCGCGCGGCTGGCCGGCGTTGGGGGCCTCGGCGGCGCAGACCGCCGATTCGGTATCAGCGGCGCAGACCGCAGATTCGGTCTCAGCAGCGCCGGCCGCCGTTTCGGCCTTGGCCCAGCCGGCCCGATGGCTGCGCCAGAGCAGCAGCAGCGCCACGCCCAGCAGGGCAACGGCCAACAGCCCCGGCCAGTAACCCGGCCCCATGCGCGTGAAGCTGCCCAGCGCCAGTTCGGGCCGCTGCCCGACCTGCGTCAGCACCCACACCGCCAGCAACAGCAGCGTCCAAGCCACCGCGCGCAGGCCCCAGAGCTGGGCGGTGGGTGCGAGCTCCAAGGGACCTAAGGGGGCCGAGGAGGTGACGGTGTTCCTACTGCCGGCCGCATCGCCGCTGCCAGACCAAGCCCAAGCCGCAGCGCCAACCGTTGTGTGGGCCGGGCTGCAGGGGGCATCGGGTGGGGGTGCGGGCGCGGGGTTATCTGACGGCCGCATACTGATCAATAACAAGAACCATTCGCATTAGTGTTATTTTATGGTCTAATGCCGTTTCCGTCAAGGGACAGACTGTGGCCGTTTGCGCTGCCGATCGTCGCCTCACCCAAAGCTAATTTTTTCGGAGTTGTCTGCATGAGCACCCGCCGTACCCTACTCAAATCATCGGCCGCTGCGGCGGCCCTGGTCGTCGCCCCAGCGATTGTGCGCGCCCAGAATTTTCCTTCGCGCCCGCTGCGCCTGATCGTCGCTTCGGCGGCCGGTGGCA
>Ga0208372_10166_pt1 | contig 16306 bp, 17 predicted proteins | sample Subbio2Dec_QV11A_FD_184832 | JGI IMG/M metagenome (GOLD analysis project Ga0208372, IMG submission 184832) | Serpentinite rock and fluid subsurface biosphere microbial communities from McLaughlin Reserve, California, USA - CR12Dec_QV11A (SPAdes) | ecosystem: Environmental > Terrestrial > Deep...
AACTAATGAACGAATAGAGCTTCCTGAAATACTTGCTGTTAAAGGGCTTAAGGTGGTAAACTTTTGTATAGCATAATTATTGGAATTTCAGTTTTTCAATGGTACAGTCTGAACATAGCGCATCCACCGGTCACCGAATCTACCAGCTTCTGCGTGAAGTGCCTGTACACTGCAGCTATGCAACTGTATATTGCAAACCATGTAAGTTACGCGAGCTTTGTGGCGATCACTCGGATGACGAGGGGACGGGGTTCTTGACACATTGTATCTCCGACCAGGAGACAAGGAAAATCATTCAGATCCTTTGCAAGATCAAGAGCGGGCCTGAATTACGAAAGATGGAGAAAAAGCAAAGGAATATTTATCTTAAAAAGCTCAAGGATGAACACACCCTTTCAATCGGCGGTTCGCTAGTCTAACAGGGATTAACCGAAGTATTGTTTGCCGGGCATAAATATAAATGGCGGAAATGTGTCAAGAACCCCGTCCCCTTGTCACGTGCGTCCCCTTGTCACGTGCGCCCTTGTCACGTGCCCTTGTCACGTTGGGCGTAATCGGCCTGCTTATTTCTTTGCCATTGGTCAGGCATATTTGTTGTTTTCTAACAAACACTATACAGTAAAGAATTACTTAGGGAGGAATGTAAACTGTGCCGGCAAAAGACCAATTTAAATCGTTTGAACGTAGTGCCGAAAGAATGCGCGGCGATAATAAAACGTATGCTGCGGATTTAAAAAACCAGGACTATAATGACCCCGCCAAGCACGAGCATACGCATGACGCAATAGTGGATTATGACAGGATCAATAAGTCGCCGACCATGGAAAAAGTTCATCAGTGGCAACGAGAGCATATTCAAAAGGATGACCAATCCAAGGAGGGGTATCCCTTAAATGTGATTCTTGATCCCGCCATGCGCGAGATGTATCAAGTTGTGCATAATGCTGGGATGACCAATGTATTTGATCGTTTTAGCCAACAACAACCTACACAATGTAAGTTTTGTATTGAAGGTTTATCCTGCCAGCTTTGCGCCAATGGCCCCTGCCGTATCAGTCAAAAGGCGCCCCGCGGTGTTTGTGGCGTGGACGCACACACAATGGTGGCCAGAAACTTCATGTACCGGCACGTGACGATCGGGACAGCGGCAAATATTTTTCATTGCCATCAGGTGGCAAGAACACTAAGAGCTGCCGGAGAATCACCACAAAGCGGCCTGAAAATCCGTGACGGGGAAAAGTTAAAAAAGTATGCGGATATAGCCGGACTGAAAACGGATCAACCCGTAGAAAAAGTGGCTGTGGAGTTTGCCAATTGGGTGATCAATGACATTCATGCACCACACCATGTGGAGTCCAAGGCCGTTGAAGCGTTCGCTCCCATGAAAAGGAAAGAACTTTGGCGGCAGTTGGGTCTATTTCCCGGAGGCGGTTACAGTGAAGTTGCCTATGCGCAAACGCAGTGCATGACCAACTTTACATCAGACCCCATCGAGTTTTTGCTAAGAGGGGTTCGTTTAGGGGTTGCCAACGAGTTTCAAGGGCTTTTTCTGCTGAACATCGTACAAGAGATTCTTATGGGTACCCAGGAAATCACAATGAAACAACAAAACATGGGCTTGTTAAAAAAAAATATGGTGAATATCATTACCAACGGCCATATGCCGTTACTGGCTCATGTAGCCATTGACCTGGCTTCAAATGAAGAGTGGCAGCAGAGAGCGAGACAAGCCGGTGCGGACGGTATTCAAATCCTGGGCCATGTCTGCGAAGGCCAGCAATTGATCAATTATGAGGGGATTCACAATTTGAATTCGTATGGAGGCCAGGAAGGCGAGTGGCTTTCCCAGGAATATCTTCTGGCTACCGGTGTGGTTGATCTCTTCATGTTTGACTATAACTGCACCGTCCCCACCATGCCGATCTTTGCCAAGAGGTTTGGCACCAAACTGCTAAGCACTCACCCGGTTATTAAGCTGCAGGGAACCGAAACGATTGACTTTGTGCCAGAGAAAATGAAGGAACAAGCAGAAAAAGCATTAAACATGGCGCTTGAAGCATTTAGGAAGCGGAAAGCGGAAAACCGCAAATCCTATATCCCTCCCCATGTCTCCGATTGCATGGTAGGTTTCAGCACCGAATCCATTAAGAAAGCTTTAGGCGGAAGTTTTCAGCCTCTGATCGATCAGATTGCCAACGGCAATATCCGCGGTGTTGCTACGATCGTTGGCTGTACAACTGCAAGATACGGGCAGGGCGGCAGCAATATCTTTAAGATTGCGAAGGGCTTGATTAAGAATAACATCCTGGTGCTCTCCGGCGGCTGCACATCGTCTGTGATGGAGTATACAGGCCTGACCAATCCACAAGCTGCAGAGGAATGCGGCGAAACGCTTAAAGCTGTATGCAAACAGTTAGGGATTCCTCCCGTATTAACATATGGTGCCTGTGTGGACATCGGCAAGATGACCCATACAGCCATGGAACTGGCCGATGCGCTTAATGTGGACACCAACAAGCTACCGCTGGTGATCGGTGCTCCCGAATATCTGGAGCAAAAGGCTGTGGCCGACGCTTGCACCGCCGTTGCACTGGGCTGGCTTGTCCATGTGGCTCCCGTTCCCTCCATTACCGGCAGTGATGTGGTGGTAAAGACACTGACAGAAACTGCAGAAACACTGGGTTTGGGTAAAGTGCTTGTAGAAATGGATGCGGAAAAGACAGTTCAGATTTATGTAGAACATATTGAAAAGAAGAGAAAAGAGTTAGCGCTAAACTAAGCATCTATTTGACAAAATCAAAGAATCGAATCCGGGAAAGATTGCTAATGGAGTAATCAATGTGGGGGGTGACACGGGGACGGGGGTGACACGGGGACGGGGTTCTTGACACATTATATCACCGACCAGGTGACAAGGAAAATCATTCAGGCCCTTTGCAAGATCAAGAGCGGGCCTGAATTACGAAAGACGGAGAAAGGGCAAAGGAATATTTATCTTAAAAAGCTCAAGCATGAACGCACCCTTTCAATCGGCGATTCGCTAGACTAACAGGGATTAACCGAAGTATTGTTTGCCGGGCTTCAACTGGGTCTTGGCTTCAGAGGGGGATTGCAACCCCCACTGAAGCTTAGAGCCAGTTAATATAGTAGCGTAGCCGCTCTTATCCCGCCGCTTTAGTTGGGGACATTCCTGTCCCCAAAGACAGGCCTAGGCTTCAGCAGGTGTGTCCCCTTTCCTTAGAAGCGGGATATTAGAGCGGGTAGCTATCTATGATACATATAAATGGCGGAAAATGTGTCAAGAACCCCGTCCCCTCGTCACACTCGTCCCCTCGTCACACTGTCCCCTCGTCACACTTAACTAAAAAAGGTAGAAGAACAAAAGGAGATACAATGACACAGGGAAAAACAGCTTCAGCAGAAGCAGGATGGAACTTTGACAACAGTTATGCCCGCCTACCGGAACTGCTCTTCTCAAGGCTTAACCCAACCCCTGTACGTTCCCCGAAATTGGTTGTACTCAATCATCCGCTGGCAACTTCTCTTGGGTTGAACGTCCAGGCACTTCATGCCAATAATGGCGTAGCCGTGTTTGCTGGCAACAGCATTCCTGAAGGCGCTTTACCCCTTGCCCAAGCTTATGCGGGGCATCAATTCGGATATTTTACGATGTTAGGGGACGGACGGGCTCTGCTGCTAGGCGAGCAGATCACTCCCTCTGGTGAAAGGGTTGATATTCAGCTTAAGGGTTCAGGCAGAACGCCATACTCTCGCCAGGGCGATGGCCGGGCGGCATTAGGACCTATGCTGCGTGAGCACATCATCAGCGAAGGAATGCATGCGCTTGGAATTCCTACCACCCGCAGCCTGGCGGTGGTTACAACCGGAGAGTCAGTAATTCGTGAAACGGAGCAGCCAGGTGCAGTTTTAACTCGCGTGGCTGGAAGCCATCTGCGCGTCGGCACCTTTGAATACGTTTCACAATGGGGCACTGTTGAGGAGCTCCGGACATTGGCTGACTATACATTACGAAGACATTTTCCAAACGTCGATGCTGATGAAAACCAATATCTTTCCCTGCTTCAGGAAGTGATCAAGCGGCAGGCCGCGCTAATTGCCAAATGGCAATTGGTTGGCTTTATTCATGGGGTAATGAATACCGACAACATGGCCTTAAGTGGAGAAACAATTGATTATGGTCCTTGCGCCTTTATGGATACCTATGACCCGGCAACGGTATTTAGTTCTATAGACACTCATGGCCGCTATGCCTATGGCAACCAGCCAAATATTGCTGTGTGGAACCTTGCAAGATTTGCGGAAACCCTTTTACCCCTGCTGCATGTTAACCAAAAGCAGGCTGTCAAACTGGCCCAGGATGCGATTTCAGATTTTCCTGAGTTGTATCACTGCAATTGGCTTGCAGGTATGAGAGCAAAACTGGGCCTGTTTAATGAGGAACAACAGGATGAATCTCTTGTGGAGGATCTCCTCAATGTCATGCAGAAGCATGGTGCAGACTATACCGATACCTTCCGCGCCATAACGTCTGATAATTGGGAAGATACGGTCCTGTTTGGCATTGAAGAATTTAATAGATGGCATGAGCAATGGCAGGCGAGACTGGAAGGACAGAAGATACCAAAGGCAGATTCATATAAGTTGATGCGGAACAACAATCCAGCGATAATCCCTCGCAACCACCGGGTAGAAGAAGCACTAGAAGTCGCGGTGAAACAAGTAGATTACAGTGTGATGGAGCGGCTGCTGGATGTTATTTCAAGCCCGTACGCCCACTCCCCCGAACAGGAAGACTACACCTCACCGCCTCCGCTATCAGCCTGCCATTACCGAACCTTTTGCGGTACATGATATATAGCGGGTGACAGGGGGTGACAAGACCCCCCCCCTTGTCACCCCCCAGCAAGTATTCGCCTGACATTTTGCTCTATCAGGTCACGCACATGCCGGAATTCCTCCGGCGACAAGTCTCTGGGATCAGGGATGCTCCAGTCCTCGCGCCGCCTGGCGCGAACCATGGGACAAGCATCGCCGCAGCCCATTGTCACCACAAAGTCAAATACCACGTCTGGGATTTCAGTTAGTGATTTGGACAAATGGCTGGTCAAATCGTATCCAAGCTCACTCATGGCGGCAACGGCTTTCGGATTAATGATCCCAGAAGGACGCGAACCGGCGCTGTATACCTCCACGTCACTTCCACCATGCATGCGGGTAAATGCTTCTGCCATCTGGCTGCGGTTGGAATTTTCGACACAGACAAACAATATTCTCTTCATTATTGTCTTCCCTTCTCCTTTAAAGGTATTTGGCAACAGCCCTCCCGGGTACAGCGGCAGAGCATAACCCCCAGGACTGCCCCTAGTACCGGCCCGGCCAGGTAAATCCATAGCGCATCAAGCTGCCCTGTAATAAGCGCCGGGGCAAGTGACCTGGCAGGGTTCATAGACGCTCCGGACACTGGGCCTGCAAAGATGGCGGCCAATGCAATAGTGGAGCCTATTGCCATGCCGGCTGTAATTTTTTTTACCTTGTCCCCAGCCGTAACGCTTAAAATCACAAACATCAGTAACGCGGTTATAAGTATTTCTAGTAGCAGAGATTGAACTGCTGAACCAGTAGGCAACGTCCCACCCAGGGTGGGGTGTTGCGGAAACAATGCCAGGAGCGTCGTACTGGCAACGACAGCACCGATTAGCTGGCTGACAACATACGGGATCACTGCAGGTCCAGGGAAACGCCCCGCTAGAAATAACCCTACTGTGACGGCAGGATTCAGATGCGCGCCTGATACATCGCCAAGCGCCGCAATCATGGCGAAAACAATAAGACCAAAGGTCAGAGCAATACCGACATGCGTAACAGAACCCCCGCTTATATCGTTAATGATTATGGCTCCGGTACCTGCAAACAGCAAGCAATATGTGCCTAGAAACTCTGCCCAAAGCTTTTTTTGCATATATAGAAAACTCATAACGCCTCCCACAAAAGTACTCTAGTTAATGGATGCCTTGTCGGATCCATGCCCCCCATTCAGAGTACACCTTCCATGTTTTTTTATTTAGCAGCATTCTCCGCCGCCTGCACAATCACAACTCGGTTCGCTTCCGGTAAGCCAGCCCATAATTACGGCATAGGCGCAGCCAACTCCCGCATAGACGGATATGGCATTTGCAGGGCAGTTTTTCGCACAAGCGCCGCACTCCATGCATTGGTCTTTATCTTTTATCCATGCTTTTTTATCGTCCACACTGAAAACTCTATGCGGGCAAACCTCCGCGCATCTTCCGCAGCCGAAACATTTTTCATCTGAGAGACTGAGCGTTGCGACATTTTTTAAATACTTGTGTTTCATAGTGCCCTCCCTATCAAGCCGACATGCTCCTTATTAACACCAGCACAATCCCCGCGATGGATGAAAGAGCGATCAACGGCACCGCTATTTTCATTTCCCTGATCACGCCGGAGAAGGAAGTGTATGTTGACGAGCCTGTAAAATTCATTACCAGAAACGCCGACAATGACGGCAGCACCAGCAGATAACCTATCGCAAGAAGCAAGAATTCCGGAACAAACCATCCGTTAAACCAAATAAACCCTGCCGTCCACAAAAGCCCCAGTAACCAGCCCTTCCAGGCGAATGCCCTGCCGGGAATAAAGGGAAGTAGTATGGGCGCGATAACGGTTCCCGTCACCACAGTACCGGCATAAACGATAAAATCAAGCAGTCCGAAAGGTCTTACCGCGAAAAGGTTGATGAGAAAAAATACCCCGAAAACCGTCAATGATACCTTTGCGGCTGGCACCAGTTCCACAGGTGCAAGAATCAACCTATCCCATAATGTAAATTTTACGGTGCGCATTTCTTCTGTGGCCTTAAAGCCGGAATTAAGGAATGTCTTTATATCACACGCTCTTACAGGGCCGTAAACCACTGAAAATCCGGTTTGCCTGGTCACTTCATGGGCACGCACGCCGGGAGCAGCAAGCTGCGGCAACACCAATGTCCTGTGCGCTACAATCTCAGCCAGCCCTGTTTTTAATATGCGGCCTACCAGTTCATCAGTACCGAATGTGCCTTTACCGGCGGCGCACCAGACGTTGATGCCTTTGGTATCGAGTATCAAAATCCAGCAATTAAAACCCGAAAGCTCTTTTCTTAAAGTATCGAATGTCATTTTGTAGTTTGCGCTGACAAGCACTGGTGAGGTACGATCGGGATTGCCCACGGCATAAAGCCCCGGGCTGATCTTGTAATTCATCCTGCCGATGCCCCAGCGCGCTTTCCACGCTCCAAGTATGTCTTTGAAGTGAAGATCCGTTGCAGCTACAGGAACGTTGCCTTGCGAAGTTTGGATTACACCCGTTAGCCATTTATCCTTTTTATTATGTGGCGTAATTGATTCCTCACAACATCCATCGATCGAACAGCAGCAAGGTTTTTCAATGCTCATCTCCTTCACATCCTTTGCCGCAATCCGCATTTTCCTTGCAGATACAGTTTTCTTTATCGGAGGTGATGTCGCAGAAAAACTGTTTTGCTTTGCTGATTGTATCCACATCCAGCGAGTAGTACGTCCATTTGCCTTCGTTCCTGCCCTTCACAAGTCCGCTTCCACATAGTAGCTTCATATGGTGGGATAACGTGGATTGGGACATTGCAAACTTCTCTAAAATCATGCAGGCGCAAAGCTCGCCGCAAGAGAGCATATCCACAATCATGGCTCTTTTGGGATCGCCCAGGGCCTTGAATACTTTTGCGTGGTCAAAGTATTTTTCCACACTGTCACCTCAAATCTAATAACTTCGATATGAATATCATATGCCCCAAATCGAAATGTGTCAATATGAAAAGCCGTTGCCTGTACCTGTTTTTGAATCGGTACAAACATCGGCATTAGCACTTCCTGCGGAGTTGCCATAGGGTCCAGGTCTTTATTTTTTAAAGAAAGGAGATTAGGGTTTAGCAGGAATATAATCACAATAATGGAATAATGCCATCATTAGTGCCGCGGTTCATAGCATGGTCACCGCGCGAAGGAGGTTGGAAATGCTGTTAAAGGTTGCCTGCGTACAGCAGAAAGTGAAAATCTTTCCTAACGACGAGGCTTTCGCAGCCGAGATCTACCGCTATATGCAAGAGGCCAAGGCACAGGGCTGCGGGCTGATTGTCTTTCCGGAGGGAGTAGGGGCGATGCTGGCCGCGCAGTATCTGCCTGCGCCATTAGTAAAAGTGCTCATGGCCGCCTATAACGATGACGACTCTACCGGACTCAGGCAGATGGGCAAGAAACTGCTTGGCAAAGTGGTAGATACCGCTTCCGCCGTGCAGGACTTGCCCGGAATTTTTAAACGTACGCTTAGCGAACACGGTCTCGCCATGCGCCGGTCGTACTTGAGTATTTTTGCCACGGCTGCCCGCCAGCACAGCATGTATGTAGTGGCCGGCAGCAGTTACCTTCCGGATGAAGTCACCGGGCGCATAGTGAACGCCTCGTATTTATTTGATCCAGACGGCAAGGCACTGGGCTATCAGAGCAAAATACACCTCTATATTGAAGATGTGCATCTTTGTACTCCTGGCAGTGATATAAAAGTGTTTGCAACAGATTTCGGCAAGCTCGGCATCACCATCTGCTATGAGGGCATGTTTCCCGAGGTGGGGCGCTTTATGGTCATGCAGGGGGCAGATGCGCTGATCAACGTTTCAGCCTGCCCTGGTGAGAGGTGCTTTAGGAAGATACGCGCCGGCGCGTGGTCACGCGTTCAGGACAACCAAGTCTTTGGCCTGCACAGTTGCCTGGTCGGCAAGAACGACCTGAGCCTTAAGTTCAAAGAACCATATTGCGGGCTCTCGTCTATTCTCGCTCCTATCGACCTTACACCAGACCATTCCGGAGTATTGGCACAAGCCTCTAGCCTCGATAAAGAAGAACTCGTTGTCGCTTCTTGGGATTTTGACGCTTTGCGCACCGCCGCCGCTGAATCTGACACTCGTGTGTGGCAAGAGTTTGACTGGGAAGTGATCAGGAGTTACATAGGGCTCTACGCCTAGAAACAAAAATCCAGGCTATCCTTATTAAAGCAATCTGGCCCTATTCCGGTATTTGGCAAGCGGCATTGTAACCTCTCTATAAAAATTCGCTAACCACCCGCCATGCCGAAATCCATCAAGACTATCATGCTTGATAATAATCATGTTTAGATAGTATTTAGCTAAAACGGTCATATTTATTGAAATATATTGATATCAGAAATTTTGGCATTTATAATAGATTTATAAACATAAACCAATGAGTACCAATAGATACCGTCTCCGCCAACCATAAAAGTGAAAAATTGCTTCAGTGACGCCATATTTGCGAAACTGCTTAATAAAAATGGAGTGAATAGCGTGGATAATGAAAAGTTTCAGGAGCTTGTACTCCAACAGTTAACATCTCTGACTGAGGGCCAGGCCAGGTTGCTTGAAAGACAAAGCACCCTGGAAGAGGGCCAGGCCAGGTTGCTTGAAAGACAAAGCTCTCTTGAAGAGGGCCAGGCCAGGTTGCTTGAAAAACAAAGCTCTCTTGAAGAGGGCCAGGCCAGGTTGCTTGAAAAACAAAGCTCTCTTGAAGAGGGCCAGGCCAGGTTGTTTGAAAAACAAAGCTCTCTTGAAGAGGGCCAGGCCAGGCTGTCTGAAGGCCAGGTTCGTATTGAGAAAAGGCTTAACGCCGTATACGAGCAAACTGCCATGCTGACAGAATTCCGCACTGAAACAATCGCTAAATTGACCGAAATCTCAAACACCATTGATTTTTTGCTGCATAAAGGCTACCTGGCAGAAAAAGAGATATTTGTACTAAAGAAAGACATATCACTTGCTAAGAAATAAAACCAGCCGCATCTAGCATCAGTATTATCTCATGAATGACGATATTAGTGATTTTTTAGACCTCTAATAAATTTGCGGCTTTTAGCTGAGGCAACCTTTTCTCCGGCAGCCGCCTGGTAAAGCCGTTGATCAGCATTCAATGTGTCTTCTTATATCAAGTATGCTTTCCAGAAGCAATCGCTTCTTGTAGCGAATTCCTGCTTTAAAGCCATACTCAAACCCGTGAATACGTAGTAAGCGAAGCAAGGGTATCGTCACTTGCCCATCCCAGCACGCGGCGAATCTCACTCTTAGGCTCAATCCAACCAGTAACGATGGATCCGGTCGGCAGCATCAGGCTGGTATAATGCGCCTTTGGTGGTATTAGAATGGTTTTACGCCCTTTAAGGCTGATCCTTTTTTACAAACTGCAGATGGTACTTTGATTCTTCTATTTGTACACCCTGCGGGACGCGCAGATACAGTAGCTGTTCCCCTATTACATCGTTGAGGAATAGTCGCCAAGCAAAGCCACCACCTAAGATTTGCGCCGCCATAGAATCCTGGGTGAATCTGATAACTTCAATTTTATACTGTTCAGGTTCGGTTATCATCAGCGTGTTTTCCGTAAGCGTAACTTCCACTGGCCGTACTTGCGCTGAAACGTCAATCATCTCCAAGATGGCGCCGGTGAAATAATGGGTGGCTTCAATTATTCCATCGTTTTCATCTTTTCGTTCCACCAAGACATTCAGGCCTGAGTATGGACGGTTTCCCGCTATTTTCAGGCTGTCCCCGACCAGGCTGAATTGCCATTCCCCCAGTTTCCTCACGCCATCAACGCTTTGGGGCCTCCCGGCCATGGCAGCCGGAAATAAATCCCGGGCGGCAGCCTCGGTTTTTTGCAAGGCGGCGGCATCCACAGCAGCAGGAAGTCTTTCCGGCGGCAGTAGCCACAAAACCACCGGCGAACAGATCAGCACGGCAAAGTACCCGGCCAAAAACCATCCTAACTTTCGCCGACCGATGTAGGTATCCGTCCGCCTTGCCGCATATACGGCAAGACAGACCAAAGCGATGAGCAAAAACCACAAAAGGAGAGGGGCAAATGCAACAGACATTATTTTCTCACCTCCGCGCGGTTTGAGAGAAGTAAAGCGATGCCGAACATTACGGCAGCTATAAGGATTATCTTCAAGGCCAGCAGAATAAGTGAGCTTTCCTGCACCACAAAGTTTATGGGTGGCAATAACATTTCCCGAATTCCGGCGTCCCTGCCGACCAGAATCAGCAGGCCAAAAAACAACGAGGGAAGGATCACCACAAACACCTTACTGTATTGAACAAGCATCCCGCATAGATAACCGGCTGTGCCAAGCAGGAGCAGATACAGGGCAGTTACAGCCGTGCCCACCGCCAGCTCCGCCGGGGTCATAAAGAAATTTTGGCTAACTATACCGGCACCACCCGTGGAGAAAAAGAGCACCAGTCTCAGCACAACTCCGCTTAGCACGGCGGTCAGGCCTCCGGCCAGGCAGCAGGTAAGGAGAAAAGCTCCGTTGGCCAGGTTGCTGCTTAGCCTGTTTGATACAAACACGGCATCACCATCCCTGTAACCCTTAGTCGTCAGTGCAACTGACACGACAACAGCCCAGAAGAATGTTAACAAAACGATAATCTCGTTGGAAAACAATTTTATGGAGAATTGGATCATTTCAGTACCTGTGCCCGCACCACCCATGCCGCCCAGCGAAAGCAGCACGGCTATGGCCTGCACGGCCGCCAGCGCCCCGAAAAAGCCGATATATGCTTTTAACTTGTACTGGTATTGTGTTTTTGTGACATTAAATAAACTGGTTTTTGTTAAAGACATCGTCAATGCCTCCTTTCTTCCCGGCTGTCAGGTATACGCATAAATCAGCCGCGGACACAGCGGTGAGATCCACCCCGGCCAGCCGGGCCTGGTGGCGTTCCTGTTCCGTAAGGTCGTTTTTGACCACCAGGTAGGTATAGTCTTCACCCACGTGATATTTGTGGATGACTTCACGGCTTTTGGCCAGGTCTTCCAGCAGGCGGCTTTTGCCCCTGAGGCCCAGGGCATATTCCCTGAAATAAGATACTGGCGCATGCAGTATCTTCTTCCCCTCCCCAATCAGCAGAATATCTTCCAGAACATCTTCGATTTCATTGAGCAGATGGCTGGAGAGTATGATGGTACGGGGATGCTGCAGGTAGTCTTTCAGGAGGGCGCGGTAGAAATCTTTTCTTGATCCGGCGTCCATGCCTGCGGTCGGCTCGTCGAAGATGGTCAGGGAGCAGCGGGCGGAAAGGCCCATGACCACGGTAAAAATACTTTTCATGCCCTTGGAAAGGTTTTGGTAATGCTGTTTTGGATTAAGGGAAAAATAGTCGAGCATACCCCTGGCCAGGCCCATGTCCCAGTTTCTATAAAAGCCTGCCGCCGAATTTAAGAGATCGCCCAGGCAAAGGGACTGCGGAAAAGGCATGTTGTCATCAATAAAAACCGTATTGGCCGATACCGTCAGGTTGTTGAAAGGATTCTCCGCAAAGACTTTCACTTCACCCGCAGTTTTTTGCAGAAATCCGGCGATAACTTTTAAGAGTGTGGTCTTGCCGGCGCCGTTTCGGCCGATCAGGCCGGTTATTTTATTTTCTTCAATGACAAAAGACAGGTTATTAACCGCTTTTAACCTCCCATACGCTTTGGTCAGATCTCGGCATTCCACGGCGTTCATGACTTCATTTCCCCCTTCAGGCTGTTTTTCATCTGACGAATCATGTCCGTCAGCTCATTTTCCGGAATGCTCAGGCGCTGTGCTTCCAGCAGCAGCTCAAGAATAAGCTGCTTCAGCGTCTCATCCCTGCGCTTGCGCAGTATCCCCTCCCTTGCGCCCGGTGAGACAAACATGCCCAACCCACGCTTTTTATACAGGATGCCTTCCTCGGCCAGGATACTGAGCCCCTTGCCGGCGGTGGCCGGATTGATATTAAACATATCCGCCAGCTGGTATTGTGAGTATATTTTCTCGTCTCTGCCTATGTTTCCCGCCAGAATTTCCGTTTCCAGCCATTCCGCTATCTGCACGTAAATAGGTTTCATTGTGTCGGCATCCAGCTTCATGGCACACCTCCCCAAAAACTAGTATAGTACATTACTGTTGTAATGTACTATACTATGAATAAAACGGGATGTCAACAGCTATCAATTAGCTCCGCAAGGCTGTTTCTTCAAACCTCGTAGGACGGGGTTCTATATTTGCCTACCTCTAAACCTCGTTCAATACAAAATAACAACAGATTAACCCTATGACGACGATTATTCTCAAGTAGCCGCCCGCTTAAAAGTATCAGGCCCTGCAGCGCTTAAGGGCGTATGCTGTGCCTGAAAGCAGCAGTGCGATCAGGCCGGCAGCCAGGTAATATGCCGTGTATCCGGATGCTCCAGCTTGCACTGCTTCCGCTACGGATCGGGCATCGTCTCTTAACACAGACGTGGTATTTATATCGTTTGCTGCGCCTTGCGCTGGTTCAGCTCCGAGCGGTAAATTTCCATCCTTTGCAGCGGCCTGTGAGACTTTAAGAGGCTGATCATAAGCCTGCCCACCGGGCTGACTAACAGGCTGATCACCAACAGACTTATTCCCCCCAACCCCAGCCTCATCCGGAGCCATCAATATCCTCATCACCGGCTGCTCCGGAGCCAGCGCTTTGTCCTTTTCTTTCAGGGCTGTCATTTCAGCATCACTGAGCACTACTTTCTGATCGACTCTGACCGGAATCTGAATCTTTCGCTCGGTTGCAAGTCCCTTATCAATCACGGCTACAACATTATAGACTTCAACGCCGGTATTCCAATATTCCTGCACCCAACCTTCTTGAATATCGATCGCGGCAGCGGCAATATTTTCCGTCCGGACAAGGTGCGCTTTGGCTATCCCCTGCAACTCTTCGCTTAACTTCGGTTCAAGTACCTTAAGCATAGCCGAGACAGGCGCCGTCGTTACCAGTAGCAACAAACAAACAACGCTTAACACAACAGCTTTTTTTAACAATTTTATTTAGCCTCCTTGATTATGGTGATTATGATTAGCTAATCTAAAAGTATAGACGGCTCTGGCGGCAAAAAAGTTCCCCCAGGTTACCTTAACGGGAACCGTTGTTTACGCAAAGGTCGTTGACGTTGAGCGTATCCTATACACCAGTCGCGATTGGCTTCGCATTCTGTAACGGTCAGTACTTTCTCTGCAGTGTTCGCCTTCTGTGTCGATGATTTAGAAGTGGCAGGAAGCGCACAGATATGACAAAAAATTTCGAACTGAATTCAGTTGATTAAATCGAACATAATGCATACAATATAGTCCGTTATGTCAGTTTTATAATCGTGCTATTTATATTGACAATATCGCACGTAATGCATATAATGTAAATGCGTCAAGCACACTGATTAAGAGAGGAGACTTTGCCATGATTATTACTGCCACAGAGTTGAAAGCAAATATCGGCAAATACCTTCAGCTCGCCGAAACGCAGGATATAATTGTCACCAAAAACAACAAACCCATTGTAAAGCTGACAGGCATACAAGAAAATAAGCTTGAAATCCTCGATAGCCTGGTGGGCATCATTGAAAACGACGGTTACACGCTTGAAGACGCCAGAAGAGACAGGATGGCAAGACAATGAGAATATTGATTGATACAAATATCGTTCTCGACGTATTGTTGCGCCGCACTGACTTTTTTGACGCGTCATACAAAGTGCTGAAGCTGTCCACACTTGGCAAAGCTGAAACTTTCGTAACAGCCAGCGCCATTACCGACATTTACTACTTCCTGCACAGGGCGAACAAAGATGCCGGAAAATCAAAGGAAACTATCATTCGGCTTTTGAATATTGTTTCTATCGCCGATACAACCGGCTCCGATATTATGAATGCATTGCCAAGTAGAATACTGGATTTTGAAGATGCTGTGGCCGGAGCAATAGCCAAAAGAATCAAGGCCGAACGCATTGTTACCCGCAATACGAAAGATTTCAGCAATTCACCGGTACCGGCAATCGACCCAAAGGCTTTTCTCGCTCAGATTTCTGATATTGAATAAATTTAGATGTCAGCTTGGAGAACAGAGAGTTGACTACCGCTATTTTATTTCACAAACTCCATAATTCCTCCGCCCTAAGGGCTTGTTTACCGTGCCGGAATCGCAACCAATAAGCATTCCGGTATTCAGCACTACCGCTCGGGCTTGCATCTTACTTCTGTGTGTCAGATCCGGGTTGTTCACGCCGGGCAGCAATGGTACCCTGAGACTGAGCCAAGTTATTTTCTATTGCCTGCTGGCGTTCCTCACGCACGATGTCTTTTGTTAACTTATCGACTGCGGAGCCTTAAGCTGGTCCCGGCCTTCAGCGATTGCCTTCTCCAAAACCTCCCTCAGGTCAATTATCGAAGACCCAGCATGGCGCCAGATATAATTTTTCAGATAATCATCGACAAACTTTTGCAGCTCAGGTGTCAGGCCGGTCTGCCCGCCGACCTCATCTGCGGCAGCAACCTGTACCGCTTCAGCGTAGGCCACAAATGCAGGCGCCATGAAGCGATGGATGTACTCCTCGTTTTCACGGTAAAAGTCGGAAAGCCACGCATTAAATTGCTCCATATTCCGCGTAACTAGTATCTGCCTAGCTTTTGTCATTACATCTGCCTCTTCCCGCTTCAGCACCCGGCTCACCGCTTCGGCAAATATTCGCTTGTAGCTATCAGCTATTCCCCGTCTTAGGTTAGCGGCACGAACCTCCGGCAAATCCCGCTCTTTTTTGAGCGACCTGGCTGTAGCCGACAACGGGTCAGGTTCGGCCGCCTGATGCTTTCCCGCCTGATTAGCCGGTATCATGTTGCCGTTTACAAGATATATCTTGCCCTGACCATCGGGCAACGGATTCATGTCCACCAATTCCCGGATGTCGTCGGCGCTTAGCCATCCGTTCTGCCTGCCAACGGCGTATGCGTCATACCGGTTTTTAATATCACCGCGGAGGAGTCCGTCTACTAAAAATTCGGCAAAATAATTCTTCCGTTCTGCCGGCAGGAATAGGTCGCGATTCAAGACTTGCTCCCAGCAGACTAACCAGGGGCGCATGGTATGCAAACTCAATGCCCTGATGTTCGATGTTGGAAAATGTAGTGCGCTCAAGGTCAGCAAGCATATGGGGCGGCACACGAATAATTCTGGCTATCTCAGCAACGCAGTTCTTGAATAAATGCTTTTTATGCAATTCATCATGGCAGTTTTGGCAGATGCTCATGAGATTATCCGTTTTTAACTTCGCACCCCGCCCCCGCCCCGTTTAAAATGAGTGCGTATTTCCCGCCCCAAAGGGCAACCAAACAAAACCGCCACAGTGTTTTTT
>Ga0208372_10171_pt1 | contig 15827 bp, 14 predicted proteins | sample Subbio2Dec_QV11A_FD_184832 | JGI IMG/M metagenome (GOLD analysis project Ga0208372, IMG submission 184832) | Serpentinite rock and fluid subsurface biosphere microbial communities from McLaughlin Reserve, California, USA - CR12Dec_QV11A (SPAdes) | ecosystem: Environmental > Terrestrial > Deep...
AAGATCAGCTCGGCTTGTTTGCGCACGAGCACAACAAAGGCTGCGTGCTGGGCGTGATCGCCGACGGCATGGGTGGCTTGACCGGGGGCCGCAAGGCCGCCGAACAGGTGCTGATGACGGCGCAGCAGCTGTTTCAGCGCTTTGACCCGGCCACCGACGATGGGGCCGCGTTTTTGCTGCGCATGGCGCAAGAGGCCCATCTGGGCATACGCCTGACGGCCGCCGCCGCCGATCTGGAGCCCCACAGCACCCTTGCTGCCCTATTGCTCTTGCCCGGCGGTCGCTGCCATTTCGCGCACTCGGGCGATTCGCGGCTGTACCACTTTCGTGGCGCGCAGTTGCTTCACCGCAGCCGGGACCACTCGCTGGTGCAGGCTTTGGTTGCGCAGGGGTTGCTGAACGACGCACAAGCGCGCACCGACCCGCGCGGCAACCTGCTGCTGCACTGCCTCGGCACCGAGCAGCCCCCCACCATCGAAGGCCACCAGTGCGATGCCTTGCAAGCAGGCGATGCGCTGCTGGCCTGCAGCGACGGCATCTGGCAGTGCTTTAGCGACGCGGAACTGGGCGCCTTGGTGCACCACGCCTCACCCCGGCAGGCGTGCGAACAGCTGGTGGCGCAAGCGCGCCTGCGCGCCGCCGGCAGTTGCGACAACCTGAGCCTGATCGTGATCAAGCTCGATGCCGTGGTAGCGGTCGCTGCGCCGGGCTAGCGGATGGAACCATGCGCTTTGGCGTAGACAGCGATCCAGGGCCAGATGCCGCTCGGCAGCGGGTCAAACGCGGCCTCACTCCCACTCGATTGTAAATAGCCAAAAAACATCCATATATATCAACGTCTTACCAGCGGCTGCTCTATAAGTACCATGAACAATGCCACACTCAGCTCCACAGCACTTGGATGACGCCAAGGATTCAGGGCAACCTCGCAGCGCCCTGACGCTGCCGAAGGCTGTCCGCCCAGGCCGCCAAGGTATCAATCTCCGCTGTCAGTGTCTCTGGCCTCGGCAGCGGGCGGTTCAACGCAGCGGCGGCGCTGTGCAGCAGCTCGGAACAGCGACCAAATCCGTCCCGCATGGCCTCGCAGTCAGCAACCGTGATCGCGGTCAACTTGACCAAGCCAGGCGTCTTCACTTCGTTGGACAGTCGCCGGATGACGTGCCCGACAGCTTCTTCAACCGCGATCTCCCACGTATCGCGCAACGTCGCGGCGATGGATTTGACGGACTTGCGCCACTCGTCGAGATTGCCTTGCTCGAAATGGTAGCGTTCACCCGCAAGCTGATTGCTCAGACTTGTGGTGATGTCACTGACCCGACGCGCTTTGAATGGCGGCTCGCTGCGGCAGAAGCCTGCCTTGTCAGCACCCCGGCTGATGGAGCTAATCGCAACCGGCTGCTTTGGCTGCGCATCGTCAGCCGCGCGATTCAGCTCGAACAGAAACGCCAGATCATGGGTGAAGACGATGACCTGGCGATGAGCGGCCTCAGCAACCAGGCGTTTAGCTACGGCCTCCCGGTGCATGTGGTCGAGCGAGGAAACGGGATCGTCAAAGACGATGCCGGACTTGTTTTCGGTGGTGGCGAGTTCGGCCATGAACGCGGCCAAGGCAACGCAGCGATGCTCGCCCTCGCTCAAAACCTGTCCCACCGCAGCCGTGGGCTTCCGTGTAAGTGCGACCTTGAAGCGAGGGATGCCCTGAACGCTGTTTTGCTGTCGAAGCTCCACAGCAAGGCCAGCAATCTCGAAGCTTGCCACCTCGCGAGCAAATTGCGCGCGTAGCGCGTCCGTCACCAAAGCCTGAGCGATCTCGGTGCTCTTTGTGGTAACGCGGTTGGTAGCAGTGTCCCGCTGTGCCGCCTCAAGCCGTGCGATTTTCTTCTGACGTTCGATTTCGGCGAGAACATCGGCTTTGATGCCACCAAGCCATTGCCGATCCACAAGCTCGGCCTTTTCGGCAAGCAAGGCGGCGCGAGCTGGAGAGCCAGCCTCCGCGGCAAGGGCGTTCGCCCGAGTCTCAATGCCCGCTGCTTGATCGACCAGCGCCTGACGCGAATATTCCGTAACGGGCACGTCAACAGCGGCGCTTGGACTTGCGTGGCGTCGCCTGATCTGGCGATGACGCCACAGGGCGCGCAGGGTTGCGCCCCTGATCTCCATCGCCAAGGCATCTTGGCGCAGTTCGTCGCGGACGGTTGCCACGATGTTCGCCAGCTCGGCCAACGAAACAGCCTCACCCTTGAACGTTGCCAGCGCCCTGTCGTATGCGAGGCGCGCAGCCTCGGCACGTTGTTGGCTGTCGTCGCGCACAAAAGCCTCGAAGCGATTGAGCCGATCAGCGGCGACGGGCGTCAATTCCTGCTGGCAAAGCACGCATACGCTGCCGGGGTCTGTGACGGGGAATCGCCGTTCGGGATAGGCTTCCGCGTCAGAAAATGCTCGGGCACTGGCCCATAGCGCCTGCCAAACCTCCGACCCAATCTGCGGCAACGGTTCGTCGCGGAAAAGCGCACTGGAAGCAGCTTCTGCCGCCCGGCGCGCGGCATCGCTATCAACGGCAAGGCGGCGCAGGTTATTGGCGGTATCGTCGCTGATTGAAGCAAATAGCCGATCCAGGCGCGCAATGTGCCCGTCAACCTTGGCCTTCATCGCCGCAAGCTGGCGCGCCGCGCGAGCCGGATCACCTGCCAGGTCCGCCGTGAGCTGCGCCAATCGGTCTTGCTCTGCTTGCGTGAGCGTTGCCAGCGCTTCGACTGTCGCCGGCGCAGTGTTGGCGGTGAGCCGGGCCATGAGCTTTCCAACCGCTGTGTCCCTGCTGCATGCCGGTGTCCTGATCGCCTCGGGCGTTTGCGCCTTTATCTGCGCAATCTCGGCCGCCAGCTTGTCTTTGACCGACTTACAGAGCTGCGCCAGCGCACCCAGCAGTTTGAGCGGAAACGGCGTGTAAGCCACGTCATTCGTATCGTCAACGTGGACGTTCGCGGTGCGGGAATCGAACACGCTGATGCCTGAAAGCGCGGTGTCGGCGGCCTGTCCAAGCTGCCAAGCGCAAGTGCGGTTCTGGCCGCTGATCGCGTATTCGATCGTGGCGCTCGGCGTGCCTGGCGCTGGGTCATAGATGTCAGGGGCGATTTCCTCGCCTCGGCCAGGCATACGGGCGCGACAAACCTTCTTGAGAATCCGCGCGTAGCCGGATTTTCCCGATCCGTTGTCGCCGTAGATGATGGTCAAACCGACACGGTGGAGCGTCAGCCGCTGGTCGGGAGCCAGTGCGTTGACATGCCGAACTCCATGCACCTGGCGCAGATAGACTTCCCCCTGATCGCGGTTCGGACCGCGAAGGTGTCCCGCTTCCAGCGGGACCGCCGGGTTCTCACCCTTGCAGATAGAAGCCAGCTCGTCGATCTCGGCTGGCTCCAGAGACGCTTGCGTCGCAATTCGGCGCAGTGCGTCGCGCTGCCAGTCGGGACTATCAGTAGACCACGCAAGGATACTGGCGAACGCCTCTGCTTCCGTCGTCATACACCCTCGCCTCTCGGTTCGCGCCCGCTAGCTGTACCAGCATTCTCCAGTTGCCTGCTCACGGCCTCGGATAGCGTCTCGCCGGACTGCCAGCCGAACAGCTCGCGGATGCTCGCCGTCCGCGCGTGGCCCGGCGGCTCGAACTCGTAGCCGGCAGCGATGAGCTCAGCCTCCACTTCCTCGGTGATAAAAAATGGCTCGGTGTGGTGTTCCTGATGCGGCTTCGTCATGCTGCTTCCTTGTGGCGTTCATGTTCTAAGCGAGCTCAACCACTCTGGCTGCAGCAGCCGTCACCGTGTGCACCTCGCTGACCTCAACATTGCGATGCGCAGCTTCTTGCTGAAGCTCCCCAACATTGGACTTCAAACGGTCACGCTGTTTGTCGCTTAGCGTAATGTCGTCATCGCTGGGGGTCCCAAAAACCAAGGCAGCAGTTAATGCTGGGTTTCGCTCCTTCGCCAAAGCCAACTTCCACATTTTCGCTCGGGCATCTTCCATTCCCTGGTTCTGTTGTGACGGCCTCAACATGCCAAACTGTGCGGCCAGGCGCTGGGTGAGTACAGCAAACCTGACTGGTACGCCGCCATCAACCAGAATGGCCTCGCGATTGAAATACATGCTCAGATCAGGGCGAAGCACCTGTATGGCCTCCTTAACCTTGGTAGTCCACTGCTGATTGACTTCTCTCTCCGGCGTCGGGAGGTCATCACTGGTCGAGATGGGCTCATCGGCAATTACGCTAAGGCTGCAATTCATCAGCACGATCTGCCGTAGCAAGTCGTTTTCATTGCTCGCCCATGTGGCACGCGGCTCGGCGATCGAGAAATTGCTGAGCGGAAGCGATGCGAGAGCCGCTTCGAGTCCATGGCCACGTGCGACTGCGGACAAAGCTTCAATCACTCCCTCCACCATTTGGAAAACGCCATCGCCAGCCGCCCCATACATGCATCGCAGTACTTCTTCACGGACGAGGGACTTTGCGATAAATCGACCATCGTACTCACACAAGGCTGCGACGTTAATGCGCTCACCCGATCCCGGTACAGGCTCCCATCCAACAACGCTATAGCGGGCGTTGTTGTCGACAAATGCTGAAAGTTCGGTCATGGTTGTTGCCTCGCGAACATGGGGGTCATCGCATTGGCGGTGTTGCTTGCGAGTGATCCTAGATTAGCCTGTGCAAGTGCACTGAATGTCGAACAATGCTGCCCGATTACCGGGGGAACCGACGCAAACTCAGCCGCAATCATTTGCCAAACCGTCGAACCCACCCCAAGCAACGCTTGCTGAGCCAGCGCAGCACTTGTACTTGCACTTTGGACGCCGGCTACCAACTGGGGCTGAAACTGGTTTGTCGCAAATAGTGCCAGCCTGTTCAGTTGCATCGGCTGGATTCCCAAGGCTCTCTCATGATCGATGATCGTGAACTGAACACCATTCCAAAGAACGTTGCCAGGATTGCGGTCGCCGTTCGCTACCAATTCGTCAAAAGAAATGGCTTGTCCCACCTGGGACCATGCAGAAAGAATGCATGCCAACGCCTGCATTTGCCGAGCGTCGGCGTGTGAACCGATTCGAAGTCTGCTGGACAGGCTGGGATATCCAACCTCGCGGGCACCGAACCAAAGTGTGTTATCGCGCGGATCAGTGACTACGACTGGCACCAACGTAGGAAGCCCCAAGGCATGGCCTAGCAACGCGCATAAGCACTCCGCAGCTATTTCACGATCCCCGGCCCTTTTGACTACACATCTCTGCGAAAGGCCAGCAATGAACACAATCGCATAGCTCGCACCAGTAATCCCTTCTCCCACAGGTATCAACGTGCTGGGAATCAAGATACCTTGTTCTATCTTCACCGATACCTCCTAAGCCGGTTCAATTCACCAATGCCAGCGCGAGCATGTTCATCAGCCCACCAGCTCCTCAAGCGTACTCACCACCTTGAATTGCACTAGCTCGAAGTTCTTGAAATGCCGCTGGCCGCATTCAATGCGCAGATCTTCAATCGGTCGCAGCAAATCAAGCTGCACATGGTCGCCGGAACCCGTCTTTTTAGTTTCGGCAACAAAGTAGAGCGTGGTGTCAGAACGGTAGGCCACAGCCCAATCGGGGTTGTACGGCCCGACAGGCGTTTCAATCTGGAACCAGCGCGGTAGCTTGATGTAGAGCAGCACGTCCGCGTTGTCCTCGCATGCTTGCGCAAAGCCGCGCTCCGGCCCTGAGTTCGAGTCGATGACAATGTGGGAGAACAGCGTCTTCTCCTGCTGCTCAACGGCGCGAACGTTGGACGCGAAGACCTCCATCAAGTCATCGCGCTCGAAACGGCGCATTTCGTAGACCGCATCATCCAGTTTCACGTATTTCACGCCACTTCCATCCGAGCCGTCGCCATAAACCAGAAACTCGCGCTTGACCGCATTGACGAGTTCAGAAGCGTGATCGATGAACGCCTGGGGATTGTTTACTGCGTCATTCAGGCGGCCCGATTCGAGCAGGATGCGCGCCACGGTGGACTTCGACAGCCCCGTCTTGGCTTGCACCTGGCCGACAAAATCCGGCATCACGTACTTGGCCTCCACAGTCTGCGTGCGGTACCCGGTTTGCTTGCCCACCACACCATCTGCCCCGATGGCAATCTCTGCACGGGTCAGCGCCACCTTGGGCCGCTCGATGGCAGGCATCTTCGACTTCATGCGACTGGCCGCCTTGGTAATTAGTTCGGCGGTCTGGTATGAGACACTGTAGCGAGTACGTTCCCGTATGCGCTCCCACAGTACGATGAACTGCGGATCGGTCTCATAGCCTTTCTTTAAGCGGACCGTAACCTTTTCGCGCTCGTTCTGAATCATCTCGCGCTTGAATCTGACACCCGCCTCAACCATCTCGGTTTGCAACTGATTGGCGAAGTCCTCGTAGCTCTCATTGGCGATCACGGTCAGCCGGTTGATCGCTGGATCACGCACACGCTCGCCATCCTGGTTCACCGCGAGGCGAAGACCGCGCCCGATCTCCTGACGCTTCTTGATCTCAGAACTGGACTCGGCCAAGGTGCAAATCTGGAACACGTTCGGGTTGTCCCAGCCTTCGCGCAAGGCGGAGTGGCTGAAGATGAAGGCCAACGGTTCGTCCAGGCCCAGCAGGCGCTCCTTGTCGCGCATGATCAGCTCGAAGGCCCCCGCCTCGGCATCGGCCTTTGTCTTTCCCGTCAGCGTTTCGAAAGGCGACACGGCGCGCTTGTCCTGCGAGAAGTAGCCGTTGTGCACTGCCGCCGCATCGGCAGTCATAACTCCCTCGAACTCCTCCTTGACTTGGTACTGCGCATAGATTTCCTCGAACCACTGAGCGAACTTGCCTTTGGATGTGCTGCCGTCCTCTCCATATACGCGATAGTTCGATACCCGGTCGATGAAGAATACCGACAGCACCTTGACGCCCATCGAGTGCAGCTTGCGCGCCTTCTCGAAATGGCGGCGTACCGTAGCCTCGATCTGCATACGTAGGATGGCATCGGTCAAAGCACCATGCGGACGACCCAGCGCCACGCGCACGTCGTTGGCGAAAGTGACGAAGCCCTCGCCCGCGTCGATTTCGTTGACGATGAACCCATCACGGTAGATTTCGCGCATATTGGAGACCTTCTCGGCGAACAGATCGTCACCGTTCTTCACCGTCACCGACTTCTTAGCCGGCCCGCCGGCTTGGTTCACCCAGATCGTGAGCTTGGCCGATACGCTGCGCTTTCCGGTCTTGAAGCCTTCCACCTCCACGTAAGCCTGGTTGGCATCCTTCAACTCGATCACCGAATCCACGCCGATCTGCTTAACCAGGCCAAGTTCGTATGCCCGCACCGGGTCAAGCGAATAAATCAGGTTGTAGGCGTTGCGGTGGGTAGCCGAATAGCGTAGCGCGCACAGCGGGTTGAGTCGCGCAATGGCCTGCTTGCGAATGTCAGTTTCCAGGTTCTGCGGCTCGTCCAAGATCACGATGGGTTGCGTGGCCTGGATGAACTCGATGGGCCTCATCCCCGTCTCGCGCACTTGGTTGATGACGTTGCCCTTGCTCTTCTTCTTGGCCTTGCCACCCTTGTCGTCATCGTCCACCTCGGTGGAGTCCTTGGCGAAGGCGTCGATGTTGATGACCAGGATCTGGATCGCGTCGGACAGGGCAAAGTTGCGAAGCTGGTTCACCTTGCCCGAGTCGTACACCATGAACTCAATCCGCTCATAATCGTAGAGCGTCTGGAAGTGTTGGCGCGTGAGCTTCAGGCTGGACAGCACGCCTTCACGGATCGCCACTGAAGGCACCACGATCACGAACTTCTTGAAGCCGTAGATCTTGGACAATTCATGGATGGTGCGCAGGTAAACGTAGGTCTTGCCAGTGCCCGTCTCCATCTCCACGGTGAAGTTGGGAAAGCCGCTCATAACCGTGCCATCTTCCAGCGCCATCGTCGCCAGTGCATCCGACGGTTCGATCCCGTTTTCCTTCTGCACGGCACGCAGGTTGGCCAACCACTGCGCATCGTCGATCACGCGTCGGTTAGCGATACCGGTTTCGGTCAGCGCCAGGCTAGAGAGGGCGTCGTCCCGCATGACTGACGTTTGGGATGCATCCGGCTGTCCGGCGAATAACGCCGTCACGGCGCGGATCGCATCGAGCTGGTAATCCTGATTGGCGTCAAATTGCAGTTTCATGGACTCGTCCTCACACGCAGGTGAAGCGGATGCCCGCGTCACGGCACTGCAAGTCCAAATTGGACTTGAGCATGTCCGAGTCGTTGAACACGCCGTCGATGGTGATGATCTCTCGCGGCTTCATCTCCACCAACGGCACAATCATCTCCTGGGTGAAGGAGTCCAGTACGAACAGCATCTGCCGTTCATGAATGGCAAAGACTTTTCCGCCAGCTACCTCCAGTGTTTCGATGGGCGTAGTCAGTTCCTGACCGAACTTCAGCAGCAACTCGTAAAGCATGTCTTCGACGGCCGCACCCTCCTTCTCCGTCTTCGTGAACATCTGCATCTGCTCGGCTAGTTGCTCGGCAGTATCGATGCCGTCGCCGCGCCATTGCTTGAAGTTGGAAGGAGCTAGTCGATACGACTTGAACCCTAGGTTCACCGGAGCCTGGGTGACGAGGTCGGAGCTTTTTTGAATTGCCTCAATGACTCGTCGAAAACGCTCGCGACTAAAGTCGGCGATGGTTTCAAATCCTGCACTCGCAGCAGCTGAGTCAACTGCGGTTGGCTCAGGTAACTGAATTAATACCAACCTCCTGTCCGAGACCTCCTCAAAGTTCAAGCGAAGTAGCGCATCCGCCGTTGTGGCTGAGCCGGCAAAAAAATCGAATACCAAATCGTCGGCTTCGGTCGCTATGCGCAGCACCTTGGAAATTAGACCCCGCGGTTTAGGATGATCAAAAAGACCACCGAGTCCAAGTTCACCAAGCTCAACTGTTCCTTGCTCACTAATGACTTCAGTTTCGTCCCAGAGCGACTTGGCCTTCGTTGTGCTCTTGCGCGACTTTTCGTAAACATTCCACTCACCATCACGCCGCTGCTTAGCCACAACTACAGCAAATTCGCTCGTCGTGTCTACAGATTGAATCTTTGCCCTGCTCCAGCGCCAGCACCCATCCTTGCCCTCGCTATTCCGAGGAAAAACCTCAATGCAGAACTGATCACTTCGCTCCAAAGATATCTTTGAATAGCCATTTGAATCGAGCTCTTCCGGGCAAACGTAGATCGGGAAGTACAAGTTCGCACGGTTATGCCGTCCGAATTTTGGATTCCTATTGCGAAGCTCCCAGAGATCGAACCGACCTTTTCGATCCTCAAATGGCAAGGCATCATCGACCTTCGGTAGTTCAAAGAGCGGGGCTTCCTCGCTCCGGCCATAGGCCAGCACATATTCATGTGTCTTAGCTATGTCCTTATACGTTTGCCCGCGCTTGTTCGACTGGACAATAATCTGAGAGATGAGATTTTCTTCCCCGAATACCTCATTCATCAAGCACCGCAAATTGTGCACCTCGTTGTCGTCGCAGGACACGAAGATCAACCCATCCTCGCGCAAAAGATTACGCGCGATGTAGAGACGAGGAAGCATCATCGACAGCCAATTGCTGTGATAGTGCCCGCTTTCCTTGCTGTTCTTGCGGAAATAGCCTTCGCGCATCAGCGTGCCGTCGTCGGCCAGGTCGTTGATGCGCCGCAAGTAGTCTTCCTTGCTTTCCTGGAAGCGGTCCGGGTAAATGAAACTATCCGAGCCGGTGTTGTAGGGCGGGTCGATATAGATCAGCTTGACCTTGCCGAAGTACGCCTTCTGCAACACCTTGAGCACTTCTAGGTTCTCGCCCTCGATGAACACATGCTGCGCATGATCGAAGTTCACCGACTTGTCGCGCTCGGGCCGCAGCGTCGCGGTGGTCGGCGTCTGCAATACTTTGTAGGCGTCGCTTTTGCCCGCCCAAGTTAGAGCGTACCTCTCGCCACCTTCGATGAAGGCGCTTGCACCCAGCGCCCGTTTGAGGGCAGCCAGATCGAGCTGACCTTCAGAAAACGCCTCTGGAATGAGTGCGGCCAGTTGAGCGCGGCGCTCGTCGGCCGGATCAGGTGATGCAGCCAGGTTGGTGTCGTTCTGCGAGTCGCTCATGTTCTGTCCTGTGTTTTCTCGGCTATCTGCGCGGCAATCCAGCGGTCCAATTCGCTGCGACGAAACCGCCAGGTGCCGCCCAGCTTGAATCCCGGTATCTCGCCCTGCTGGGCAAGCCGTACACGGTCTTCTTCCCTGCCTTGAGGTAGACCGCCACTTCATCCAGCGTGAGAATTTCGCTATCAGGTTGGTTCATGTCAGGCGGCTCGCTTGGTGTCTCGCGGCGAAGTTTTCCAAAGTTTAGCCAAGTTTACCATCTGATCCACCCAAATGAACCCCAGATCTCATGTGCGCGAAGCCATGGATTCGGCCGACGCCATGCGTTGCGGCAGGCTCGCGGCACCGGCTCGATGGCAAGGCCATGTGCTTTAGCCACCAGGTCGTAGATGGTTTACGCCAAGAAGGTGGTCGGCGTGTCTTTTTCCGGGGAAAACACGCAACGTAGTACCCTTTGGCCTTCACAGCCGTGCTCTCTGTGACCTCATCTGGATGAGACGGGCTAGGCAAATCAGCGTGAGGTGTGCGATGAGTAGGAAGGAAACCGAGGAAGCAATTGCAGATAGCCGCACTGGCCGCGTGTCGCGGGTTGGCTCGGTCGATAAGCTGCTGGCCGATCTGAACGCCGCCGACGACGGCACCACGCCCCCCACGATGGCTGAGCTGCTGGCCGCGTCCGATTATTCGCAGCCGCAGCCGCCCGAGGAACGCGAATGGGTAGATGCTTCCGCCGTAGGCCGTGAACTGACGCCGTTCGACCCGGCCGAGACGCTGACCACGGCCGAGGCGATCAGCGCCTTCCTGGCCGAAGCCGAGGCCACAGCCGACCCGGCCTATATCGAACACGCACAGGCCGTCGCAGCGCGGGCCAAGGCCATGCACGGCATCGAGTAGGAGAGCTGGCCAGCATCGCCATTCCTGGCGGTGCTGCAGTTCGACGCGCGCGACTTGGTGCGCTGGATCTCATCGCTAGAAACGACGATGCGAGATCCACGCCAAGGGAGAAGGTCAGAGCGGCCGTCATCGTCCGATCTGCTGATGTTTGAGCACACCGGCGCGCATCGCCGGCTTTGACGATGCCGGCCCGGAAACGACAAGGGCGGCTTGATTGCCGCCCTTGCATTGGTAAGAAGAATAAGAAGATTCTTATTCTTCTTACCGGCCGTGAGACTACGCGGTATGCAGGGATTGCCGTACCGCGTCCAGGGCCTCGCGGAAATCGTCCTGCGTCGCCCGCCCCGTCTCTGCCTGGTAGAACACGACCATGAAAGCATTTGCCACGGCCTCGGCGAGCGGGCCGAGCCGCCGCGCCGCGTCCTGGTCGAGCCAGTCGAGCGCGGCGAGCTGCACGGCTGCATGATGAACGGCCTGCGTTGCATTGGTAGGATTCAAGGTTGCCATGATTCACCTCTCTAACAGGTGGGTTTGTGGAAGTGTCGGCCGGCCCCACGCCGGCCGGCGCGCTTATCGGCTGCCGCTGCTGTAAAAGCCGGCGGCCTCGGCCAGCGGCGTACTTCTCGCGCTGCCGCCGCTGTAGTTGCTGGCGTTGCCGCTCACCTTGGCCGCCGGCCTGGCGGCCTCGATGGTGGCCGAGGCAGGCCGATTCACGAAGGCAGCGACTTCCGCCTCGCGACCGGCATCGGTCGATTGGTCGCCGACTGGCTCAAACTCCACCGCCTGCGCCTGGCTCTGCTCGGCAGCGGCAACGTCCAGGCAGTCGAAAAATCCTCTCGGCGTCATCGTCATACCTCCTTGTCGCGGTTGGCGAACGCGGCGACTTCATCATTAGGATCAGCAGCGGCCGAATCGGCCCCTGCCAGGCTGTTGCCGCCGAAGCTGGGTGCATCCTCGGCCGCCTGGTCTGTCTGGCTGCTCGCCCGGATCGCGGTGGCGATCTTCCCGCCGGTGGTGTCGGCGATGCGTTCGGCGGCGGCGTCGCGGACGCTGGCCGCCTTAGCCTTCGCAACGTCGCCGATGCCTTGCGCCAGGTTCGCAGCCGTCGCAGCGAGAAGGCTTCCCGCACCTTGGCCGGCCTTCGTGCCTCCGGCGTCGCTGCCGCTGCTGGCTTTCGAGCCGCCGCTGCCGCCGCCCTTTGAGCTGGAGCCGGCTTTGTCGCCGCCCTTCGATTCGCCGCCGCTGCTGCCCGAGCTGCTGGAGCTTCCCGAGTTGTAGAAGCCAGCCGCCTGGCCGAGTGGCGTACTTGTTCCAGCACTGGAACCGCCGCCACCAACCCCCGCCGCCTGCGCGAACGAGCCAGCATCTGAATCACCGCCAGCACCACCACCAAGCATGGGCATTCCGCCCGACTCACCGCCGGCGCTGGATCCCGCTTTCTCGAAAGCTGCCTTGATCGCCGACATGCCGCCGGCGGCCGAGGCTGCACCGCCTATCGCGGCCGTACCAGCCACGCTTGCGGCTCCGGCGGCCATGCTCGCCGCGCCCATAGCCGCACCGATGGCGGCACCTGCACCGAAGTTGCCGATGCCACCAGCGCCACCGATACCTGAGCCGGTGATGATGCCGGCGACAAGCGGGGGCACACGATTGACTAGCATGAGCAACGCCACGCAGAAAACCAGCATCACGCCCAGCTCTTCAAAGTTCAGGGTGCCGGTGTTCATCCTGGCGTAGAAGCTGGAAAGCAAGTCGTTCCCGATGCCGACCAGGAGCACCATCGTCATGATCTGCACGGCCACGCCCAGCACGGTCTTGTAGTAGTTGATCGCCATGTCCGAAGTCCAGCGCGAGCCGCCGAAGCCGAGAAAGAAGATACCGGCGTACATCAACAGCCAGCCCGACACGAGCAACAGCAACATGTTGATGGCGACGACAGCAAGAAGGATCAGGATGCCGAGGCTCAATGCCACGCCGATGAAACTATCCACGGGGGACCAGATCGACGAGTTGCTGAACGCCTGCCTCAAGATCAAGAAGCCGATATCCACGATGCCCGACGGCGTCACCGACGCCACCCCGGACGCCTGCTCACCGATCCGGGCCAGGGACTGGATGATCGAGTTTGCGAAGGCCGGGCCGTTGCGCAACAGCCAGAGGAAGAAGCCGAAGAACAGGATGAACCTGATGAATTCGGCGAAGAACTCGCCAATATCGGCCTTGCGCAGCGCCATGAACCCGAACGTGAAAACCAGCGAGATCGTGCCCAGCGTCCAGAACAGGAACATCGCGGCATTCATCACCACCGTCTGCCAGGACGTCGCCCGCGCAGCGAACTCCGTCACCACCTGGTCAAGCATCCCCTGATTGGTGAGTTGAGCCGATGCGGCGGTGGAGTAAAGCGCGAGGGCGACGCCGATCAGCGCCGCCTTGTGCAGTGCTTTCATGGCTTCACCTCCTTCTGGTCTTTCGGGTCGGCCAGTTCGAGCCAGTTCATGGGCTTCTCGGTCGGCGCGATGCCGCCGGCGGCCGACGACCGGCGCGAGCACAGCCCGGCGAATTTCTCGCGCGTGGCCCTATCCTCGATCTTCTTGATCGCCTCAATCTGGCAATTGGTGTCATTGACCTCGGGCATGGGCGGGATGGCTGGCTTGTTGTCGCAACCAGCCACCAGCACCACCACGAGGCCGGCAAGCAGCATCGTTTTCTTCATGGTGCAGGGCCTCCGTCAGCGGGTCAGTTCGAGCCAGTTTCTTGGGTTGGCCGTGCGCTCGATCCTGGATTCCCTGGAAGCCGCGCCGGCCGCCTGCTGCTGCGCCTCCAGATCAGCTTGCGCCTGCATCCTGGCGGTCGCGGCGTTCTGCTGCGCGATCAGCAGTCCACGGATTTGCAGGAGCTGGTTTGCCTGATTGGCGGCGAGCTGATTGGCGAAGCCGATGGCTTGCATCTGGCCGGTGGCACCCTGCGCTGCCGACTGGAGACGTTCGAGTTGGCGAGCATCGACGGCAAGGTTGCGCTGCTGTTGCTCCAGTCCCTTGAAAAGCGCGTCGTTCGCCCTCTTCTGGCTCTCGCTCGCCAGACTGCGGTTTTGCTCCATCGCGGCGCGCTCGGCATCCGAGCACCCGGCGGCCGAAAAGCACGGCGAACTACGGTAATAGGCCACGTCCTGGAACTTGCCCAGGTACGCATCGACGCTGCCGAGCTGATTCCTGTAGTAGTCCAGCGTGTTGACGGCGTTCATCAGTCCATTGATCGTGGACTGCGCCTGATCCCAAATATAGGCCGCCGGGGCCATCGTGTTTTGCAGCATGTTCTCGTACTGCTGCAATTGGGTCTGGTACTGCTCAATTTGCTTGAGCGTCTGCGCCACCGACTCGATGGCCGTCATGACGTTCTGCACCAGGTTGCCGCCGTCGATGACGGGGATGCCGGCCTGCGCCGGGGTGGTGATGATGCTGCCGGCCAGGACGGCAGCGAGCGCGGTTTTAGCCGCTAAAAAACGGACGTGCTTCATGGTCGCAATCTCCATTCGATGAAAGAAAGGCAATGCCTTGACCAAGCTCGCGCTTGCCCACGGCAAGGTTTCATCGAAGAGCTACGCCACTAGCTAATCGGTATCGCCCTTGGCACTGAGGCCCGGACTTCGGTGATTCTGTTCTCGGCCCTTACGGGTGTCCCTGGCCCTATACATCCTCCCAAGGGTTGATGACAGTCACGCCAGCCGCTTCATAGGGCGATGTGTCGCGCGATGCCACGATGAAGCCCCGCGAGGCTGCAACGGCCGCGATGTAGCCGTCTGGCGTCGGGAAGCCGCGCCCGCCGTTCTTGGCCGTCACGGCCAGGTCGGCATAGTGGCGCGCTGCATCCGTATCGAACGGCAAGACCCGATCCTTGAACAGCTCCAGCAGCTCGGTCAGAGCGCGGTCGAGCATGTTCTTGCGCTTGCCCGCCGGCAGCGCCCGGATGCCAAACAGCAACTCGGCCAGCGTGACGCTGGACAGGTACAAGGTTTCCGCCGCTTGGTCGTTCAGCCAGGCCCTCACGGCCGCGTCCGGCTCCGGCTTCATCGCCTCTGAAACGACGTTGGTATCCAGGACGATCATTCAGTCGAAGCTCAACGGTTTGGCCGGCGTCTTGTCGCGCACGCTCTCGAACACGGCGAAATCCTCATTGGTCAGCCCGATCTTGCGGCCGATGGCGGCTAGGGCTTCACCCACACGCACGCGCTTCTCCGGCTTGACCACGGCCGCCAGAATCTCGCGCACCTCCGCTTCCGTGCTGCGGCCATGTTGGGCCGCCCGCACGCGCAAAGCGCGATGCACGTCATCCGGCACATTCCTCACAGTCAGAATTGCCATAATTCAAAACCTCTCATTTGCTTTCCATGACTGCAATCATAGAACTATGCAGTCACCCATGCAAGTATCAAACGCCGCGCCCCTTCCTACCCTGGCGTTTCGCCTTCTTGGCTTCCATCTGCGCCCGTAGCCGCGCCTCGCGCTTCTCCAGCTCAGTTATCCATTCCGCGAACGCGGCACCCGCGACGCATGAAACCGGTGTGTAATTGAGGGGCGGCGTCCGGCACAGAGGTCGGTTCGTACTTGGTGCTTCGAGCTCGTTTCTCAGTTGGACCTGCGGCCTCACGAGCACCCCGCACTGTCGCCTGGGGACCAGCGCCCCTGAGCACGCACTTCAGACTTCGATGACGTGGGCCGCACGCTGATGTCGCCGCGACTTGGAGGCGATCATGGACGTAATCT
>Ga0208372_10173_pt1 | contig 15761 bp, 10 predicted proteins | sample Subbio2Dec_QV11A_FD_184832 | JGI IMG/M metagenome (GOLD analysis project Ga0208372, IMG submission 184832) | Serpentinite rock and fluid subsurface biosphere microbial communities from McLaughlin Reserve, California, USA - CR12Dec_QV11A (SPAdes) | ecosystem: Environmental > Terrestrial > Deep...
ACGGCTGCTGGGCTCTGGTGGGTTGTGACAGGCGATTGTCGATCCGCGCACTTTAATTGACGTTTACGTAAACGTCAATAGGGAGTCATCGCGCCAGCCCCCCAAGGCGCGTCAGCGCGTAGTCTGAACCGCCCCGGGAATTGAGGAGGCTCCAACGTCTGAGAAGATGGAGCCATGACCACGCCAGACAAGTCGGCACCGTGTCCGCTGGACCATGTCAACCGGCAGTTTCGGGCCAGCCGACCCAATGAGCTGTGGGTGTCAGACTTCACCTATGTCTCCACCTGGCAGGGCTGGTTGTACGTGGCGTTTGTCATCGATGTCTACGCCCGGCGCATCGTGGGCTGGCGGGTCAGCCGCAGCATGCAGACGGACTTCGTGCTGGACGCGCTTGAACAGGCGCTGTATGCTGACCTGCTCCCCAGCCTCGGTCGTATCCCACCAGCGTTGTTCGCGCATCAGCACCGCCAGCGCGCTGGCGGTGCTGATGCCAGTGAGCAGAAACAAAACATCGGTTAACCTTCAACCCCGGACTTCTCCAAGACGTTGGTACGGTCAATGGGGGCAGGTCACATTCTCGGATTGAAAACTTTGCACTATCCTGACGTCTTTTCCACCCCATACGGCAATGTCCATGGCATCGAGTCAAGGCACTAGCGGAATCGTAAAAATCGGGCTTAGTCGCCAACTGCCTGATGAGGCAGCATGTTGACCAGACTGGTGCCACTCATCGGCGAAATCGGCGACTTCCACACCAAGCTGATCTTGCTGGTTGGTCCCAGCCGCAGCGGCAAAACCCAACTGCTGCGCCAGCTCGGCGCCAAGCTCAAGCTCGAGCCGCTCAACGTCGGCCTGGAGCTGGGGCGCCGTTTGGCCGCCACGCCGAACAACAAGCGCGGCTTCTCGGCAGGCGAACTGCTGCGGGAGATCGCGCAACATCAACAATACGGGGAACGCACCGAAGACCCGCTGCTGCTCGACAACCTGGAGTTGCTGTTCCAGCCGGGCCTGCAGATCAACCCGCTTGACCTCGTCAGGCGGCTGGCTCACTCCAAGCGCGTCGTGGCCGTCTGGCCTGGCGAGCTGCGCGGTGATCGCTTGGTGTACGCCGACATGAGCCATCCAGAACATCGTGACTACAGCCGTGACGGCGTGGTCGTACTCGAAATTTGACGCTACGGGGAAGAGAGAACCATATGGCCAAGAACATGAAATACGGAGATCTGATCCAGTTCGAGCAGATCGAGTCAGTCATTCAGCTGCTCGATGCCGGGCGCCCGGACGAGGCCAGGAAGCTCGTCGCGACATACGTCATCTCCGACGACATGGCCGAGCGGATCTCCAAGCTCATGGTTCCCCAGCTCAGTTTCGACGACTCGGTCGATCACAAGGGCGTACTGATCGTCGGCAACTACGGCACCGGTAAGTCGCACTTGATGTCGGTGCTGTCGCTGGTGGCCGAGGATGCGGCCTACGCTCCGATGATCCGCCACCCCAAGGTCGCCGAGGCGGTTGCCCCGATTGCTGGTCGCTTCAAGGTGCTGCGCATCGAGGTGGGCGGGCTGCAGATGCCGCTGCGCCAGATCATCACCCTGCAGCTTGAGCGTTTCCTCGAAAAGATCGGCGTCGACTACACATTCCCGACCGCCGACAAGGAGCTCAACAACAAGGACTCCTTCGAAGAGATGATGGCTGCGTTCGGCGAGAAATTTCCGGACCAGGGTGTGCTGCTGGTTGTCGACGAGTTCCTGGAGTATCTGCAGTCCCGTCGCGACCACGAGCTGGTGCAGGACCTGGCCATCCTGCGTCAGATTGGCGAAGTCACCAAGCACTTGAAGTTCCGCTTCGTCGCCGGCGTGCAGGAAGCCATCTTCGACAGCGTGCGCTTCCAGCACGTTGCCGACAGCATGCGCCGCGTCAACGAGCGCTTCACCCAGATCCTGATCGACCGCCAGGACGTCAGCTTCGTCGTCTCCGCGCGCCTGCTCAAGAAAACGGCTGACCAGCAGAACAAGATCCGCGAATACCTCACGCCGTTCGCCAAGTTCTACGGCTCCATGAACGAGCGCATGGACGAGTATGTGCGGTTGTTCCCGGTTCACCCGGACTACCTGAAGACCTTCGAGCAGATCCACTTCACTGAGAAGCGCGGCGCGCTCAAGACCATCGAGTCCGCCATGCTGGCGATCCTCGACCAGGACGTGCCCACTGACAAGCCGCTGTTCATCAGCTACGAGAGCTTCTGGAACACCATCAAGACCAACTCGGTCTTGCGCGCTGACCCGAACATCAAAGAAGTGATGCGCGTCTCCGAGGTACTGGAGTCGCGGGTCCAGCAAGCCTTCACGCGTCCGGCCTACAAGCCGATGGCGCTGCGCGTCATCAACGCGCTGGCCGTGCATCGCCTGACCACGGGTGGCGACATCCACATCCCCATCGGGCCCACCGCCGCCGAGCTGCGCGACGCTCTGTGCCTGTTCCAGCCGGGCGTGGAGGACATGCCGGGCGATCCGGCCGAGAACCTGCTGTCGATGGTCCAGACCGTGATGCGGGAAGTGCTCAAGACCGTCAACGGCCAGTTCATCTCCAAGGCGCCGGACACCGAGCAGTACTACCTCGACCTCAAGAAGGACATCGACTACGACGCCCAGATCGAAAAGCGCGCCGAAGCCCTGTCCGACGACGCGCTGGACCGTGCCTACTACAGCGCCGTCAAGGCGCTGATGGAGTGCAGCGACGACCTGCGTTACCCCGGCTTCCAGATCTGGCAGTACCAGCTCGAATGGCAGGAGCGCCGCGTCGAGCGCATGGGCTACCTGTTCTTCGGGGCGCCGAACGATCGGCCCACGGCCCAGCCCGAGCGCGACTTCTACGTCTACTTCATCCAGCCCTTCGACAAGCCGAAGTTCGCCGACAACAACCTGTCGGACGAGGTCTTCTTCCGCCTCACCGGGCTGGACGACGATCTCAAGCGACACCTGTCGTCCTACGCGGCGGCGCTCGATCTGGCATCCACCGCCAGCGGCGGCGCCAAGGCCATCTACCTTTCCAAGGCACAGGACTTCCTGCGCGCCATGAGCAAGTGGCTGCAGGAAAAGCAGATGACCGCCTTCGAAGTCACCTACCAGGGCAAGAAAAAGAACCTGCAGGAGTGGGCCAAAGGCGTGTCGCTGCGTGACCGGGCGCGGCTGGGTGCGGACGAACGCATCAACTTCCGCGATGTGGTGAACGTCATCTCTGGCCTGGTGCTGGGCCAGCGTTTCGTCGATCTCTCACCGGAATACCCCACCTTCTCGGTGCTGGTCACCGAGGCCAACCGCAAGCAACTGATCGGCAACGCGCTGCGCGCACTGGCCGGTGGTACTCGCACCAAGGACGCGCTCGCCGTGCTCGATGCGCTGGAGTTGCTTGATGGCGACCGTGTCGACCCGGCCAACTCCCGCTACGCGCAGGAGGTGTTGAATCGCCTCAAGGCCAAGGGCCACGGTCAAGTGCTCAACCGCAGCGAACTGCTGTCGGGTACCTCGGACGTCGAGTATTTCGCGCCGATCAAGTACCGGCTGGAGCCGGATCTGCTGGTCACCGTGCTGGGCGGGCTGGTCTACTCCGGCGACATCGTGCTGTCGATCACCGGCGACAAGATCGACTCCGGCAAGCTGGCGCAACTTGCAGAGCGCTCGCTGGAGGAGCTCAAGCAGTTCAAGCACGTTGAGGCGCCCAAGGAGATCAACCTCGCGGTGCTGCGTGCCTTGTTCGAGTTGTTCGACCTGCCGTCCGGCCTGGCCCAGAAGGCCAGCCAGGGTGATACCGAGCCGGTCATCAAACTGCAGGAGAAAGTCAGTGCGCTGGTGCCGCGCGTCCTCAAGGCCGGTTCCGACCTGCAGCAAGGCAAGCTCGGTTTCTGGGGCCAGAACCTGCTGCGCGAAGAAGAAGCCAAAGACTGGCACGCCCGGCTCGATTCGCTGAAGAAGTTCACCGAGTCGCTGGCGCCTTACAACACCGTCGGCAAGCTCAAAAATCTGCGCGTCACACAGGAAGACCTGGACGGCCAGAAGAAGAATCTGGAGATCCTGGCCGCCGTCGAGCGTCTGCTCGAACTGGTGGTGGAGTTGGGCAGCACGGCGTCCTACCTCTCGCAGGCCGAAATGGTGTTGCCCGCCGAGCACCCGTGGGTGAAGCAGGCCGAGACCGCCCGCAAGGCGCTACAGGAGAAGCTGAGCCAGGACCGCACGGCCGAGCACGCCGCCGAATACCGGCAGACGCTCAACCAGCTCAAGAAGGATTACATCACCGCCTACATCGCCAGCCACAGCAAGGCGCGGCTGGGCGTGGCCGAGGACAAAACCCGCAACGCCTTGCGCAAGGACGATCGTCTGCTGGCGCTACGCGTGTTGGCCGGCGTGTCGCTGATGCCCACCAGCCAACTCACTGCCTTCGAGGAGTCACTCAACGGCCTCAAGAGCTGTTCGTCGCTGGACGAGCCCACGCTGACGACAGCGGCGGTATGCCCGCACTGCCAGTTCCGCCCGTCCGCCGAGCAGTTGGAGCTGATCCCGGCGGCCAACCGTCTGCACAAGCTGGACGACGACCTGGATCAGTTGGTGGCCAACTGGCAGCAGACCCTGCTGGAGAACCTGGAAGACCCGTTCACGCAGGACAGCCTGGGCCTGTTGCCGCCCGCGTCCAAGAAGCTGATTGACGCCTTCCTGGCCTCGCGCAAGCTGCCGGACCCGATGACCAGCGAGTTCGCCAATGCCGTGCAAGAGGCGCTGTCGGGGCTGGAGAAGATCGCGGTCAAGGGCGATGAGATCAAGCAGGCGCTGCTGCAAGGCGGCTCGCCGGCCACGCCAGATGATCTGCGCAAGCGCTTCGACACCTTCATGAACGAGCGCTGCAAAGGCAAGGATGCCACCAAGCTGCGCTTCGTGATCGAGTGATACGACGTGATCGCCCGACCATGACAACAAGAATTTGAGGAACGACTGATGAGTGATCTTTTCCAGAACCACGCGGCCAAGTCCGGCCCGGTTGAATGCCTCGGGCAGACGTTCCCGAGTGATGAGGCTCGCCGCGAGCACTACCTGAGGCTGCTTGCCGAAAAACTCAAAGATCCAGCGTTCCGCAAGATCGAAGGTTTTCCTGTCGGTTCGGATGAAGACATCCTGGCGCTTTCAGATCCGCCTTATTACACGGCATGCCCGAATCCATTTTTGACTGATTTCATTCGACTGTACGGTAGTCCCTACCAGCCAATAGGGGGTAATAAAAGGACGCCTTTTACAGCAGATGTGAGCGAGGGAAAATATGACCCTCTGTATCACTTCCACCCTTACCACACAAAGGTCCCGCACAAGGCCATTCTGAAGTATCTACTGCACTACACCAAACCAGGAGATATTGTGCTCGATGCGTTTTGCGGAACAGGGATGACTGGCGTTGCATGTGAATTGGCAGCCGACATTAACTCGGTGAGAGAAGTCGGCCACAGCGACCCTGGCGATGAAAAAGATGGTCAAAGGGTGGTTGGCGCAAGGTATTGCGTCTTGGCTGATCTTTCACCGGCGGCAACATTCATTGCGTACAACTACGTAACGCCGGTTAACCACTCCGAACTTGCATATGAAACTAAAAAGTTGATCAATCAGGTAAGAACTGAGTGTGTCTGGCAATATCAAGCACTGCACAATCCAACAAGAGATCAAATCGAAGCGGCGACGCTAAAAATTAGGTCTGAAGAAAAGCCGGATTTAAGCAGTGTTGGTGTTGTTGGTTATGTCAACTACACGGTATGGTCTGACGTTTTTTCTTGCCCAGAGTGCGCTGAGGAGATTGTTTTCTGGGACACAGGGGTCGACGTTGAAAATGGCAAAGTGCTTGACGCATTCGACTGTCCTGGATGTGGAGCAAGTCTGAACAAAAGAACGGTCGACCGAGTCTGGGAAAGCAAGTATGACCCATCATTGAGGGTTCACGTTAAGCAAAGCAAGCAAGTTCCTGTTTTAATCAACTACACCGTCGGGGGGAAGCGCGTAAAACCCAAAAAGGTGGATGCTGCGGATCTGGCGCTAATTGCGAAAACAGAGCTTTCTGAAATAGCTCACCGACATCCGATTAGCGAGCTAAATGAGGGTGATAAAACCGGTGAGGCTATTCGGCTGGGTATAACGCACGTACACCACTTTTATACACGTCGAAACTTGGCTGTTTTAGCTGAAGCTGCGTCAATTGCCAAATCGCCGATTTTGAAGTCATTAATAACAAAGGTCGCATTTAGAATCACCAAGAGGTACGGGCTTACGTATCAAGCGGGCACGTGGGGTGCGGGTGGTGGCCCAACCAATGGCACGCTCTATATACCTTCACTGGTCAAAGAGTTGAACATGATTGAGATGCTTGATTCGGCTGGTGGAAAAGCCGGAGAACGGCTTAGTGCATCCCATTTCCGCCCTTTTATCGCCACGCAATCAACCACGAGCCTCAATTTGCCAGATGAATGCGTAGACTACATATTCATCGATCCGCCATTTGGTGCAAATTTTGCGTATTCTGAGCTTAATTTCATATGGGAATCTTGGCTCTCGGTGGTCACAAATCCAATGGCCGAGGCAATTGAAAGCAAGGCCCAGAATAAACGCATTGATGACTATCGAGTTTTGATGCTGCGTTGTTTTAAGGAGCTGCACAGAGTTTTGAAGCCTGGCCGATGGATGACTGTTGAATTCTCAAATACTCGTGCAAGCGTATGGAATTCAATTCAAAGCTCACTCCAAGAGGCCGGCTTTGTTGTAGCTAACGTATCTGCTCTTGACAAAAAGAAAGGGTCGTTTAATGCGCAAACCAATCCGACTTCGGTTAAGCAGGATCTGGTCATATCGGCATACAAGCCCAATGGGGGATTGGAAGGTAGGTTCCAAGAATCATCTGGCGGAGAGGATTCAGTTTGGGATTTCGTAAAGACTCATCTGGAATATTTGCCGATTATTAAGTCCAAGCTAAAGGAAATTGAGTTTATTGTCGAAAGAGACCCGCGAATAATTTTTGATCGAATGGTGGCTTGGTTTTTTAGGCACGGAGTTCCTGTGCCAATGTCGACACAGGAGTTTCAGGCGGGCTTGGTAAGTCGATTCGTGCTGAGAGATGGAATGATTTTTCTTCCCGAGCAGGTGGCCGAGTATGACAAGAAGCGCCTTCAGTATGCTGCTGCGCCACAAATGGAGATGTTTGTTTCCGATGAGCGAAGTGCGATCGATTGGCTGTCAGATTTTTTGAAGCGCCGCCCCTCGACTTACCAAGAAGTTAGCCCAGAGTTTATGGGGCAGCTTGGTGCCGGCTGGAAAAAACATGAGACAAAACCTGAGTTATTGGCGCTACTTGAAGACAGTTTTCTGAAGTATGACGGCACAGGTGAAGTACCAAGCCAGATCCACAGCTACCTCTCGACCAACCACAAGGATCTGCGCGGGCTGGAGAAGAACAGTCCAGCGCTGGTGGCCAAGGCCAAGGATCGCTGGTACGTGCCCGACCCGAACAAGGCGCAGGACCTGGAGAAGAAGCGCGAGAAGGCGCTGCTCAAGGAATTCGAGGCCTATCGGTCATTCACCGGTCGCAAGATCAAGGAGTCGCGTTTGGAGGTGCTGCGTGCCGGTTTCCGCGCTGCGTGGGCCGCCAAGGACTACGCCACCATCCTGCGCGTCGCTGACAAGTTGCCGGAAGCCACGCTGCAAGAGGACGAAAAGCTGCTCACCCTGTACGACATGGCGCTGACGCGCAGCGAGGAGAACTGAAATGGCCATCATCGAAGGATTTCGCGTCCAGAACTTTCGTGCGCTGCGCGACGTGACCCTGGGGAAGTTGTCTGGAGAGCAAGTGGCTGACCCACTGACGCCATTCACGGTGGTAATTGGCAAGAACGGCGTGGGCAAGAGCTCGTTGTTCGATGCCTTCGGTTTCGTCGCCGATTGCCTGGCCACTGATGTGGAAACAGCTTGCGACATGAAACAGCGTGGCGGTTTCGAACGGCTACGGTCCAAGGGTGTCGAGGAGCCGATTCGCTTTGAGATCTACTATCGCGAAGCTCAGAACGAGCGGCCCATCACCTATGAACTAGCGATTGACCTGGACAAAAGCGGCCGCCCATTCGTTCTATCAGAAGCCTTGAAGCAGCGCCGAAAAGGTCAAAAACATGGGCGACCCTTTCCGTTTCTACGCCTGGAGCACGGCAAGGGCACCGTCTGGGCGGGTGAGGAAGCGGTTGACGATGAACAAGAGGAAAGCAACACCAGTAGCCCGGTGGAACTGACCGATCCCCGCGAACTGGGTATTTCTACCCTGGGCACACTCAAAGAGCACCCACGCATCGGTCAGTTCAGGGATTTCCTCAAGGGATGGTATCTGTCCTATTTCTACCCCGACGCGGCACGCAGCCTGCCCAGCGCCGGGCCGCAGCGGCACTTGAACGTGCATGGGGACAACATCGGCAACGTGGTGCAGTTCATGGAGCGCGAGCACAAGGATCGCTTCAAGGCCATTCTTGATCGCATCGCCAGCAAGATCCCCGGTATCGCCAAAATAGATACGGAAGTGACGGCGGACAAACGCGTGCTGTTGCGCTTCAACGATGGCGCCTTCGACGATCCGTTTTTTGCCCAGCAGATGTCCGATGGCACGCTCAAGGTGTTTGCCTATCTGCTGCTGCTGGAAGACCCCGATCCACCGCCCTTCATCTGCATCGAGGAGCCGGAGAACGGGCTGTACCACAAGCTGCTGGAGTCGCTGGCGCAGGAATTCCGTGCCCATGCCAGTGGCAAGAAGCACGCGCCGCAGATTTTCGTGACCACGCACCAGCCGTATTTCGTCGATGCGCTGTCGCCAGAGGAGGTTTGGATTCTGGAAAAAGGCGGGGATGGCTACTCGACGATACGCCGGGTTTCCGAGCTTGAAGTGGTCAGGAACCTGGTGGCAGAAGGCTTGCCGCTGGGTGGATTGTGGTACAGCGATTATCTCGATGAGGTTTGAGTATGCACATCGAGATACTGGTGGAAGATGCTTCCGGCGAGAGACTGCTTGACGCGGTATTGCCAAAACTGCTCGGGGAACAGGGCGACCCTCACACTTGGCGCGTACATTCGTACAAGGGGATAGGCCGCATTCCGAAAAACCTGAAGCCTGGTACCGATGCAAACAAAAGAATATTGCTCGATCGCTTGCCGTCGGCCTTGCGCGGCTACGGCAAGACACCGGGCATTGATGCCGTGGTCGTGGTGCTGGACTCCGATCGACGCAACTGTGCAGAATTTCTAGCCGAGCTTAAAGCGCTTGCCGCAGGCTGCAATCCTGCGCCGAACACGCTGTTTCGGCTGGCTATCGAAGAAGTGGAAGCCTGGTATCTCGGAGACCGGGATGCACTACAGGCAGCCTACCCACGTGCCAAGGCCGATGTGCTGAGCCGCTACACGCAGGATAGCGTTTGCGGCACCTGGGAGCTGCTGGCTGATGCCATCCACCCCGGCGGCTCCGCTGCGATCAAAAAGGCGGGATGGCCATTGCCCGGTCAAATCAAATGCGAGTGGGCGCAGCGGATTGGCCCTTTGTTAGAGCCGGATCGGAATGTTTCGCCGAGCTTTGGCAAGCTGCGAGATGGTCTGCGTCGCTTGGTGACGGAGCACTTTCAAGCATGAGAGTGCAGCGAGTGGCGTTTCCTGGCGTGAGGAGGTTTTCGCGCGCCAACCTGATGTATATGCGGGCGTTTGCCGAGGTTTGGTCGGGTTCAACAATTGTCCAACAGCCTGTTGGACAATTGCCCTGGGGCCACAACCCGCACAGCATCGAACAGATCGAACGCGAATTGGGTGGGCAATGAGCGAAGGAATCCACTTCACCATTGGCGACTGGTGCTGGCTGACCCGGCAGGCATCGCCCTGCCGCGTGATCGAGCGACAAGACGTATGGGGTGAGCTGGCGTACCGCGTCTGGCTACCGGCCAAGGACGCCGTGTTGCGTGCACGGGTGCAGGATCTTGCGCCGCTGGAAAGTATCCGGCCGACCGTAGAGCAGATCCTACACAGCACGGCGGCCGCCAAGCTGCTGGATGCGCTGGAGGACAACCTGCTGTTGGCGCCCATCCAGTCCAGCGTGGTGCCGCTGCCGCACCAGCTCTATGCGCTGAACCGCGCCATCAGCCGCGACCGCATACGCTACCTGCTGGCCGATGAAGTGGGCCTCGGCAAGACCATCGAGGCTGGCTTGGTGCTCCGCGAGTTGAAATTGCGTGGCCGTGTGAAGCGCATTCTGGTGGTCGCACCCAAGGGGCTGGTACGCCAGTGGCAGGCGGAAATGCGCCTGCACTTCGGCGAGAAGTTCCAGTTCATCGAGCCGTCAGAGCTGGCGGCCTTTCGCCAGTGGCGCAGCGGCGGCGCGGGCGAGGAGGACAACCTGTGGCGCATGCATGATCAGGTGATCTGCTCGCTGGACTCGGTGAAGCCGATGGAGAGTCGGCGCGGCTGGAGCCTGGAACAACTGAACACCTACAACCGCGAGCGCTTCGAGGACCTGATTTCGGCGTCGTGGGATCTGGTCATCATCGACGAGGCCCACCGCATGGGTGGCAGCACCGAGCAGGTGGCCCGCTACAAGCTGGGCGCCGCGCTGGCGGAGGCCTCGCTCTATCTCTTGCTGTTGTCGGCCACACCGCACCAGGGTAAGACCGACCAGTTCATGCGCCTGATGCAGTTACTCGACCGGGAAGCGTTTCCGGACGAAGGCAGCATCATCCGCGACCGGGTGCGGCCCTTCGTGATCCGCACCGAGAAGCGGCTGTCGATCAACGCCGAGGGCCAGCCGCTGTTCAAGCCGCGTGTCACCCGGCTGCAGGCTGTGTCGTGGCAGGCACGGCACGGCTCGCAACAGCGCCTGTACGAGGCGGTGACCGACTATGTGCGCCACGGCTACAACCAGGCCATGGCGGCCAAGCAGCGCCACATCGGCTTCTTGATGATCCTGATGCAGCGGCTGGTGACCTCCAGCACGGCAGCCATCCGCACCACGCTGGAGAAGCGCCAGGCCCTGCTTGATGCGCCACAGCCCCAAGCGAATCTCTTTGAGAACACCAGCCAGGACGAGTGGGCCGATCTCGATGGCCAGTCCCAGGTGGATCTGGCGATGCAGTCCAGCGGTTGGGAGCTGGAGAAGTCCGAAGTCGAGATGCTGTTAGACCTGGCGCGGGAAACGGAGGCCGCTGGCACCGATGCCAAGGCCGAGGCGTTGCTGGAGCTGATCTACAAGCTGCAGCAGGAGGAAGGCGACCCGGCGCTGAAGGTGCTGATCTTCACCGAGTTCGTGCCCACGCAAGCGATGCTGGCCGATTTCCTGGAAAGCCGTGGCTTTTCGGTGACGACGCTCAACGGCAGCATGGATCTGGAGACCCGTACCCGTGCGCAGCAGGTGTTCTCGAAGGATGTGCGCGTGCTGATATCCACCGATGCCGGTGGTGAAGGTTTGAACCTGCAGTTCTGCCACGTCATCGTCAACTTCGACATGCCGTGGAACCCGATGCGGATCGAGCAGCGCATTGGCCGGGTGGACCGCATTGGTCAGAAGCACGTGGTCCGCGCCATCAACTTCGTGCTTGAAGACACCGTGGAGCATCGGGTGCGCCAGGTGTTGGAGGCAAAGCTTGAGGTCATCGCGCAGGAGTTTGGCGTCGACAAGGCGGCCGACGTGATGGATTCGGTCGAGGCCGACCCGATCTTCGACGAGCTGTTCGTGCATGGTCTGCAGAACCCGGATGCCATCGAACAGGAGTGCGACGCGGTGGTGTCGCAACTGCGCTCCACCCTTGCAGAGTCGAAGAAGAACAGCGATCTGCTCACCACAGAGCACGATCTGGATGCCGACGATGCCCGCAAGTGGCGCGACCACCCAGCACAGTTCTGGCTGGAGCGCGCTATCACCAGCGGGTTGGCTGCGCGCGGCGGCTCGGCAACGAAGGTTGGCAAGGCGTGGCGAGTGAAGTGGGCGGATGGCAGCGAGTCAGCACAGGCCTGCTTTGACGCCCGCACGGCGGATGAGAACCCGGAGTTGGAATGGGTCACGATGGAAGACCCACGCGCCCGGGCTGTGATCAGTGAGCTGCCACGCTTTGTCGCCGGGCAGCCACTGCCGGTGATCCGCGTGACCGGCTTGCCGGATTCGGTTCGCGGTATCTGGTCGCTATGGGAGATCAGCCTGGCGGCTGAAGGCTTGAGCCGGAAGCGCTTCCTGCCGGTGTTCATCAACGAGGAAGGCCGGCCCTTCGTGCCGACCGCCAAGCGCGTCTGGGATCTGCTGCTGACCGAAACCGTAGACGTGCATGCAGTGACGGGTGCCGAGGAGTCGGGGAAGTGGTTCGATGCATCGCAGGCGGCTGCCAGCACCCAGGGTGAACGGATCTTCACCGAACTGCTGACCGAACACCGCGCCCGGCTGAAGGAAGAGCGCGAACGTGCGGTGTATGCGTTCGAGGCCCGAGGTCAGGCCATCGGACGAATCGGCTTACCCGCCGTGCGTGAGCATCGGCGCAAGCGGCTGCAGCAGGAACACGATGCACGCATGGCCGCCCTGGACGACATGGAGGCCAGCGTGCCGGATTTGAATGCCGTGATGATGGTGCGCGTCTCCGGCGATGTGATGCCCGGAGGACAGGTGGGATGAGCCAGTGGTCAGAACGCATTCTCAGCCACTTCACGGCCGACCTCACCCGGCTGTGGGTGGCCTGCGACCCCGATGATGTGCTGCTGGACGAAAAGCTGTTGTCCGAACTGCGCAGCCGGGGCTTCGAGGTCATGCTGTACGAAGACCCGTTCGCCTTTCGGGCGGAATACGAGGAACGCTATCGCGCAGCCTGGGATCGCGGTGAGGCGGGGCCAGCGCCCTCGCTGGTGCTGCATCTGCGCAGCGCCGATGCGAATGCCTTGCCGTGGGACATCGTGCACCACGGGCGTGTGGTTCGATTGAGCCTTGCGGAGCTCTTCCCCAGACTGGCATACAACGCGCTGCAGCAGGTCGAGCCGGAGCATTTTGCCGGGCTGTTTCATGCCCACCAGACCGAATTGCAGTCTGCGCGCGGCGAGAACGAGTCCAAGGACTTCATTCTCGAGCACGTCTACCAACTGACGCCGAGATCTATTCGCAACCCGGTCGACTTCTGGCGTGAGCTGCTACGCATGCACTTCGCCAACCGCTCGTTGCCAGCACTGTTTGCCGAGCACGCTGCAGGCATCATCCAGGGTAAAGGCTTGTTCGCGGGCCTGCCCGTCGCCACATGGCTTGCATCCAAGAGCGCGCTGCTGCGCGTGGTGCAGGATGCGTGGTACCGCTATCTGAAGACCCTGGGGCTGGATGGCACGCGCACGGGTGAACCGCCACCGCCAGACTACCTCGCCAAGATCGAGATTCCGTTCGATCACTCCGATGTTCAGGTGCTGGTCGATTCCATGTTCCTTGACGGCAGCTTGCATCCGCTGGCGGTGCACAGTGTTCCGGCGGGGATGCCGAGTTGGATCAAGGCCGGCATCGTCCAGGACCCAGCTGCATTGCAGGCTTTGGTGCTCAAAGGCATCGATGGCCTGATCGAGACGACCCCAACAGCGGCCTCTTCGCACAAGGACTGGAGCGAGTTCGCCAAACGCTACGGTGAGATCCTGGCCCGCACGCATGGTCTGCCAGGCACGGAAGGCAGCGAACACCTGCCGGTGATTCGAGAGCGGATCAAGACCTTGCAGGCGCAATCAGATGAGGGTCTGCGAGCTTGGGTCGCAGCCAAGCATTACGCCGACCTGATCCTGCAGCCGGTGACCAAAGGTCCGGTGATGGTGCACCACGTGCCGCGCTTCTTGCGCCATCGGCGGTCCGCAGGGGAAACCAAGGTGGCTCTACTGGTATTCGACGGGCTGGCCTTCGACCAGTGGGTGCAGATCCGCGAGCGCCTGATCGCCACCACGAAACGTTTCGCGTTCGACGAGGGAACCGCGTTTGCATGGCTGCCGACTGTGACATCGGTGTCGCGCCAAGCGCTGTTTTCCGGCCTGAAACCGCGCGAGTTCGACGACTCCATCGACAGGACGGACAAGGAGGAATCCTTGTGGAAGACGTTCTGGCAGAACGAAGGCGTCAACTCGAATGAGGTGATGTATCGACGTGCGCTGCGTCAGACCCATCAGCTCGACGCACTGGAAGCGGATTTGATCGACCGGCGCCCGAAGGTGGTGGGCCTGGTCATCGATGAGGTTGACGATCGGCTCCACAAGGAGCGGTCCAAGAAGGACGTGGCGATGTGGATCGGCAACTGGCTGACGACCGGTTTCGTCGACCGGTTGTTCTCGCTGCTGCTGGACAAGGGATACCACATCTATCTCACGGCGGACCACGGCAACGTTGAATCCACCGGCGTCGGCAGACCCAGTCAGGGTGTGATTGCAGAGACGCGCGGGGAGCGCGTTCGGGTCTACCGGAGTGAGCCATTGCTGGCCGATTCCGCTGCGGCCTATCCCACCACAGTGAGGTTGGACATCGCTGGACTGCCCGCAAACTTCATGCCCCTATTCGCAGGCGGACGAACCGCCTTTGTGCCGGAGGGCGAGCAGGTGGTGGTCCACGGCGGGGTGTCGGTCGAAGAGTTGATCGTGCCCTTTGTGAAAGTCAGTTATTCAGGAGATGTGGCGTGACCACAAAGGTGCCACTGATTGGCTTTGATAGGTATGTGGACTTGGACTGGTGTCGAAGAGCCCTTGATGCCGCTGCGACTGAAAGCTCCATTGAAGTTGTCAGGGATCAGGTTGCTACTACGTTGCCGGGTATCGAGTCACAGCGAAAGACGCTGGATGTTCTCAAGCGCTTGAGTACCAAGCCGTTTGAGCACTTGGCTGACTTCATCGGCAGAGGCATTGCCATTTACAGGAGGCTGGGGCAAGGCACGGTGCTGCCGCTGGTTTGGGGTGCGTCCATCGCCAGCTATCCCTTTTTTGGAAAAACCTCTGAAACTGCAGGCCGGCTGCTTGCGTTGCAGGGAGATTGTTCGATCAAAGAGCTTCAGCGCCGGATGGCAGAGCAGTACGGAGATCGCAGTGGGATCGAGAGGGCTGTTGCCAGGGTGGTGCAGACGCAGACGAGCTGGCAAGCCTTAACTCGGGATGAAACTGCCAAACGTATCATCAAACATCAAGCGGTCTTGATTGATGACGACGAACTCACGGCGTGGTTGATCGAAGCTGCGGTGCGATACGCCGGCAAGCCCGTTTCAGTGCCCAGTCTGCAGTTGCTGCCTGTGCTGTTCCCATTCGCTCTGACCCGGCCATTGGCCTATGTGGTGTCAAATAGTGCGAACTTGAGCCTGAGGTCGGAAGGTATGAGCCAGCAGTTGGTGAGCCTGGCCTAGGAGGCGAGCGGTCGGTAGGTGTTAAACGGTACGGAACGAAAACCGGGCTCTGTCCCTAGACCCCTGGCGCCGTACCGCCCTGCGAAAAGTCAGGAGGTTCTGAGACGTGGGGCGGCTGAGACGGGTTTTCGTGCCTCCCGGCCGGAGGCGCGGTCAGGAGCCCAAAGCAAAAAGCCCCGCGTGGTGCGGGGCTCTGTACGCCTTCAAGGCCGGCTGAGCATGTTAGAAGGGTTGGTTGTGGCGGAGAGAGAGGGATTCGAACCCTCGATACGGTACAACCGTATACCGGATTTCGAGTCCGGCGCATTCGACCACTCTGCCATCTCTCCGCGTGTCGAGCCTGCAATTGTAG
>Ga0208372_10174_pt1 | contig 15603 bp, 7 predicted proteins | sample Subbio2Dec_QV11A_FD_184832 | JGI IMG/M metagenome (GOLD analysis project Ga0208372, IMG submission 184832) | Serpentinite rock and fluid subsurface biosphere microbial communities from McLaughlin Reserve, California, USA - CR12Dec_QV11A (SPAdes) | ecosystem: Environmental > Terrestrial > Deep...
CCATGGCGTTGGGGGCCAAAGTGGTCACCGTATCCGACTCCAGCGGCACCGTGATCGACGAAGACGGCTTCAACACCGAGAAGCTGGCCGAGCTGATGGAGGTCAAAAACCACCTCTACGGCCGCGTGAGTGACTACGCAAAACGCACCGGCACCCGCTTCGAAGCCGGGCGCAACCCGTGGTCGGTGCCGGTTGACATCGCCTTGCCCTGCGCGACCCAAAACGAGCTCGACGCCGACGACGCCCGGTTGCTGCTGCAAAACGGGGTCAAGTGCGTGGCCGAAGGCGCCAACATGCCCACCACCATGGAAGCGGTCAAGCTGTTTGAGCAGCAAGGCGTGCTGTACGCGCCGGGCAAGGCCAGCAACGCCGGCGGCGTGGCCACCTCGGGGCTGGAGATGAGCCAAAACGCCATGCGCCTGAGCTGGCCGTGCGAGGAAGTCGATGCGCGCCTGCACGGCATCATGGTCGGCATCCACGAAGCCTGCGTGCGCCATGGCCAGCGCGCCGACGGCTCGGTGAGCTACGTCGATGGGGCCAACGTGGCCGGCTTCGTCAAGGTGGCTGATGCCATGCTGGCCCAGGGCGTGATCTGAGGCGGCTCGCGGCCTCGGCCTGAGGCCGCGCCGTTCCCCAGCCGCTTGGGCTAGCTGGTGCCGCTTGGCCTAGCCCAATATCGACTACACGCTGCACGGTTCGGCCACGCCGGTGCAAGACAGCTACCGGCTGGCGACCAACATCATCGATCGGCAGGCAGCACCCGCCTTGGAGTTGGCCGCGCTGTACCACGAGCGCTGGGAGATCGAGGGTGTCTTCGACGAATTCAAGACGCACCTGCGCGCCAACAGCACGGTGCTGCGCAGCAAGACGCCGGAGTTGATTCAGCAAGAACTGTGGGGCCTGTTGTTGGCGCACTTTGCCATCCGACAGCTAATGGTCCAAGCAGCTTGGCCGCGCGGACTCGATCCGGATCGGCTGAGCTTCACCCATGACGTGCGCGTGATCAAGCGCAAGATGCCGCAAGCTGCGGCCATCCCCCCCTGAGCGTCTGGCTGCTTGGCGTGACGCGCTGCTGGCCGAGATCGCGCGCGGGCACTGCGTCAGCAGTCGCGGGCGTCTCAACCCGCGCGGCGTAAAGCGTAAGATGAGCAGCTTCAACGTTCGCCATCGCGGCGCTGTGCTTCACCAGAAACACGAACCAAGGCCGGTGTTATGTATCTGAACAGTATTGGGCTTAAGCAGGCCGCGAGACCTGAACCAACTCGCCAAGTTCATCGTTGACCAAGCCTCGGGAGGGGTGCCCAAGGAAGTACCGCCGCCGGCGAAGAAGGCGGCGGCGGTTGCATTGGGCATGCTAGGCGGCAAGAAGGGTGGCGCTGCGTGCGCCGCAAGCCTTACGCCCGAGCAACGCCCGGAAATCGCCAAGAAGGCTGCGGCTGGGCGCGGGAAGAAGGCTTAGAGCATGCTGGCTAGGTAGGCCAGTTCCTTCTGATAGCGCTCGGCTGAGGCATTGACCTGCAATCGCTTCCCCTCAACAGAGTGGAAGCTGCCGATCTTCAGGCGAGCAATTGGGATGCTTTTTGCACCGCTCACTCGGCCCGTGGACATGAAGTCATCGGTGATGACGAATGCGTCGCTTGGGTCTTGATGGTCGAACAGTTGGCTGTGCTTTTCCGCCAGTGACAACGCGCGTTCGATATACATGCGCGACGCGCTGTCAGGGGTGAACTTCTTCTGACTCTTTGCCCCGGCCATTGTCATCACGATGGCCGCGACCTTGGGGGTAGGCCTGCCACCGGCTCGCTGATTCCAAATCAGGAAGTCCTTGGCAGGGTTGGACAGCAACCCCAGCGTCAGTGCAAGTGACTCAATCGAGTGCTCATCTACGCGCACGGGGATGACGACGGCATCGGACGCGCACCACGCAAGGTGAGTGCCACCCGCATAGAAGGGGCTGGTATCCATGAGGATTTTCTCGGCGCCCTTGTCCTTCGCCTCCTTATCGAGAATCTGCTTCAAGATTTCTAACAGCTTTCCGATGGCCGAGACATTCTGCTGCGCGTTGGCGATCTGAAGCTGCTGGTACAGGGTCGAAGGGAAGGCGAACATTTCTGCGCTGCCGGGGATGAAGCTCGCCACCTTGCCGCCCTTGAAAGAGTCGCAGTAGTTGCTGACGCGGAAGGAGATGTCGTCAGGGACATCGCCAAACGCGGCGCCCAAGAGTGCCGGCTGGAGCGCATCCAAAATGGTCACGTCTTGCTGAGCGCCGCGCATCAGGTTCTCGGTCAAGTTCCGCTGCGCGCAGAGGTCCGCGATCAGCAATGGATGCTTCCGCGACATCTCATATGCGAGGTTGAACGTGAGCGTCGATTTCCCGACCCCGCCGCGTAGCGTCGTCACGGCATAGCTTCGGTACTTGAGATCGCCGGAGTGCGTGAACCCCTCATCAACGACTTTTGAGTGGTTGTCGAGAATCTTCTGGATGTTGGATGCCATAGCGTTTCCTTGCAGGTTGCGAAAAAGCCGCAGGTGCAGCAGGCGTCATGATAACACGCAGGACATGCAGGAGAAAAGAAAAATTGCAGGATATGCAGTAGTTCACCTGCGGCAAGCCCTAGCATCTGTTAATCTAGAGCGCGATGAAGCCTGCCCGCACGCGCCCACCCATGCCGGCCACCCTCGTGGTGTTGTTGCTGTCGCTGCTGCTGGGGCTGCAGCCGCTCACCACCGACCTGTATCTGCCCGCGCTGCCCGCGCTCACCGGCTACTTCGATGCGCCCATGCACCAGGCGCAGCTCACGTTGTCGGCGCTGCTGCTGGCGTTTGGGGTCTCGCAACTGTTCTGGGGCCCGCTGTCGGACCGCTATGGGCGCCGCCCGATTTTGCTCGCCGGGCTGGCGCTGTACGCGCTGGCCTCGCTGGGCAGCGTGTTTGCCGCCAGCATGGAGCAACTGCTGCTCTGGCGCGTGCTGCAAGGTGCCGCCATGGGGGCGGCGGTGATGTGCGCCCGCGCCATCGTGCGCGACCTCTACCACCCGGCCGAAGGCGCGCGCATGATGTCCAAGGGCCTCACCGGGCTGGGGGTGCTGGCCTGCATCAGCGCCCCGCTGGGCGCTTTGTTGTCGGACTGGATGGGTTGGCGCGCCGCCTTGGGCGTATTGGCCTTGTTTGGGGCGGCCGCGCTGGCGCTGGTGCTAATGCGCTTTCAGGAAAGCCTGGCGCGCCCGAACCCGCAGGCGCTGCGCCCGCACGAGCTGGCGCGAACTTGGGCCTTGATTTTGCGCCACCCCACCTTCTGGGCCTACGCGCTGCTGGTGACCACCTCCTACGCCGGCCTGTTCACCTTTTTGGCCAGCTCGTCCTTTGTCTTCATCAACGCCTTGGGCCTGAGCAAAACCCAGTACGGATTGCTGATGTTCTCGATGTCGGCGGTTTATATCCTGGGAACTGTGCTGTGTCGGCGCTTGCTGCTGCGCTTCGGGGTGCGGCGCACGGTGGCCATCGCCGGGGCCCTGACGCTGCTGGGCGGCAACCTGGTCGGCCTGTTGGGCTGGCTGGGCTGGCACAGCGTGTGGGCCATCATGCTGCCCTACTACCTGTTCATTCTGGCGCACGGCATCCACCAGCCCTGCGGCCAGAGCGGCGCGGTGGCTCCGTTCCCGCAGGCGGCTGGCACCGCCTCGGCCCTGAGCGGATTTTTGATGATGAGCGTGGCCTTTGCCGTGGGCTGGTGGCTGGCGGCACAACTGCCGGTGGGCCTCGAAGGGGCCAGCGTGCTGCCCCTCACCCAAGGGCTGTGGTTCTGGAGCGTGCTGATCTGCGCCGTGGCCTGGACGCTGGTGCAGCGCTACGGGGAAGTGCACGGTGCCCCAGCCGGCCGCCCCAAACCATGAGCCCCGCCGCACCCGCCTGGATCGCCCTAGCTGGCCCGACCGCAAGCGGCAAAAGCGCGCTGGCGCTGGCGCTGGCGCAGCGCTGGCCGGTGGAGATCGTCAGCGTCGATTCGGCGCTGGTCTATCGCGGGCTCGACATCGGCAGCGCCAAGCCCAGCCCGGCCGAACGCGCCGCCGTGCCGCACCACCTGATCGACATCCTGGAGCCGCAGCAGAGCTACAGCGCCGCCGCCTTCGTGGCCGACGCGCAGCGCCTGCTGCCCCAGATCGCCGCCCGCGGCCGCCTGCCGCTGCTGGTCGGCGGCACCCTGCTCTACTTCAAGGCCCTGTTCGAGGGGCTCGACGACATGCCCGCCGCGCACCCGGCGCTGCGCCAGGCCATCGAGGCCGAAGCCGCGCAACAGGGCTGGCCCGCGCTGCATGCGCAACTGGCGGCGGTGGATGCGCCCACGGCAGCGCGCTTGAGCCCCAAGGACGCGCAGCGCATCGGGCGCGCGCTCGAAGTCTGGCGCGCCAGCGGGCGGCCGCTGTCGGCGTTTCACACCCGCACCCAGGCCAAACTGGCACAGACCGCCGCGCAGTCAGCCCCGCCGCCGCTGCAAATCAACGGCCAGACTGGCGTGCTGCTGGCGCTGGAGCCACTGGACCGCGCCTGGCTGCACCAGCGCATCGCGCAGCGCTTTGCCGCCATGCTGGAGCAAGGCTTCATCGACGAGGTGCGCGCCCTGCGCCAGCGGCCCGATCTGCACCCCGGCCTGCCCGCGCTGCGCAGCGTGGGCTACCGCCAGGTGTGGGAAGCGCTGGATGCGCTGGCCGCCAGCGGGCGCAGCAGCTTCAGCGCGCCCGAGCTTGCCGACTTGGCAGAGCGCGGCACCTGCGCCACACGCCAACTGGCCAAACGCCAACTCACCTGGCTGCGCAGCCTGCCGCAGCGCCAGCTGCTGGCGTGCGAACAACCCGACTTGCTGCAAGCCGCCTGCGCGCTGCTGGAGCGGGCGGGCTTCGTTAGGCGAGACACGTAGAATGCGAGTTGAACACTAGCGCAACTTCAGCGCTCTACCCCGCTAGTGTTTTTGCAAACGGCACCGGCTACGGCGTGTCATTGCACTTCTCGCGCGCGAAACTCTGAGCCTGAGCAAACAAGCTAGGCTCAGCGCATGGTAGAACACGGATGCTCCCACTCGAACAAATTCAGAAGAACGCCGCCATCTCGGGCCTAGAGCCCGGGCAGGTGGTGCGCATCGTCACCACCGAGCCGGTCGGTCTGAGTGACAACTACGGCGCCCTGACCGTCTACTACAAGACCGCCGACGGCAAGCTGCTGGAGCGGATGCTGTTCCGCACCGACGAGGCCAAGCTGTCGCTGGCTGAGTCAGGGCGCCCCTGGGCCTTCGATGCGCCGGGCGAGGAGTTCAAGCTCGCGGCCGAGGCCTACCGGATCAACCTGGCCCACCTCTTCGATCCGATGATGGCGGTGCACACGTCGAACGTGGAGCCGCTGCCGCACCAGATCACGGCCGTCTACGAGTCGATGCTGCCGCGCCAGCCGCTGCGCTACGTCCTGGCAGACGACCCCGGCGCCGGCAAGACCATCATGGCCGGCCTGTTCATCCGCGAACTGCTGATGCGCGCCGATGCCAAGCGCGTGCTGATCGTGGCGCCGGGCAGCCTAGTCGAGCAGTGGCAGGACGAAATGTTCGAGAAGTTCGGCCTGACGTTCTCGCTGTTCTCGCGTGAGCAGGTCGAGCAGTCGCGCAGCGGCAACCCCTTCGACGACATCGACCTGCTGGTGGCCCGCGTGGACCAACTGGCCCGCGCCGAAGACCTGCAGGAGAAGCTGCGCCTCTCGCACTGGGACCTGATCGTCGTCGACGAAGCGCACAAGCTGTCGGCCCACTGGTTTGGAAGCAAGATCGACAAGACCAAGCGCTTCCAGCTCGGCGAGCTGCTGGGCTCGATCACGCGGCACTTCCTGCTGATGACCGCCACGCCCCACAACGGCAAGGAAGAAGACTTCCAGCTCTTCATGTCGCTGCTGGACGCCGACCGCTTCTACGGCAAGTTCCGGGGTGGTGAAAAGTCGGGCGCGCACAAGGTTGACGTCACCGATCTCATGCGCCGCATGGTCAAGGAAGACCTGCTCAAGTTCGACGGCACCCCGCTGTTCCCGGAGCGCCGGGCTTACACCTGCAACTACAAGCTGTCCGACCTCGAAGCCGCGCTCTACACCGCTGTCACGGACTACGTGAAGACCGAGTTCGCCCGGGCGGATCAACTGGCGGACGGCGGCCGAAAAGGCACGGTCGGCTTCGCCCTGACGTCGTTGCAGCGCCGGCTGGCCTCTAGCCCTGAAGCCATCTACCAGTCGCTCAAGCGCCGCAGCAACAAGCTCAAGCGCCGCGTCGAGGAAGAGAAGCTGGGCCAACGGGGCAGATCGCTGGCCGAGACGCTCGTCGGCACGGGTACCAACGGTGTGCCCGATGACATTTGGGAGTCGGCCGATGCCCTGTCGCCTGACGACTACGAGAACTTCGAAGAAGCGGTCGTCGACCAGGCCACGGCCGCCCAGACCATCCAGGAGCTCGAAGCCGAAATCATCATCCTCGAAGACTTGGAAGAGCAGGCACGCAAGGTCGTGCACTCCGGCCAAGACCGCAAGTGGGACGAGCTGTCGCGCCTGCTGCAAGACACGCCCGAGATGCATGACTCCTTGGGCCGCCAGCGCAAGCTGATCATCTTCACCGAGCACCGTGACACGCTGAACTACCTGGTCACCAAGATCCGTGGCCTGATCGGCAGTGAGGAAGCCGTGGTGATGATCCACGGTGGTGTGAAGCGCGAAGAACGCCGCAAGGTGCAGGAGTTGTTCCGCAACGACCCGAGCGCGCGCGTGCTCGTCGCCACTGACGCGGCCGGCGAAGGCGTGAACCTGCAGAACGCCAACCTGATGGTCAACTACGACCTGCCCTGGAACCCCAACCGCCTGGAGCAGCGCTTTGGCCGCATCCACCGTATCGGCCAGACAGAGATCTGCCACCTGTGGAACATGGTGGCTTCCGAGACGCGCGAGGGCGACGTCTTCCAGCGGCTGTTCGAGAAGCTGGAGATCCAGCGTGAGGCGCTGGGCGGCCGTGTCTTCGACGTCTTGGGCGAGGTGTTCGAAGATCGCAGCCTCAAAGACCTGCTGATCGAAGCCATCCGCTACGGCGCCGACCCCGAAGTCCGTGCCCGTCTGCTGCGCAAGGTCGAAGGCGCGCTGGACACGCGCCACCTGGAAGACATCATCAAGCGCAATGCCTTGTGCGAAGAGGTGATGGACGAGAAGCGCCTCTTCGCCGTCAAGGAGGAAATGGAGAAGGCCGAGGCACGCAAGCTGCAGCCCTTCTTCATTCGCTCGTTCTTCACCCAGGCCTTCCAGCAGCTGGGGGGCGAGCTGCGCCCGCGTGAACCGGGCCGCTACGAGATCACCAACGTCCCGGCCATCATCCGCGAGCGCGACCGCCAGATCACCGGGCGCGACCGACGCAATGCTGACCCCGTGCTGCGCCGCTACGAGCGCGTCTGCTTCGAGAAGCATTACGTCCGCGTGCTTGACCGCGTGGGCGCGCCGATGGCCAGCCTGCTGCACCCCGCCCACCCGCTGATGCAGTCGGTGACCGACCTGGTGCTCGAAGCCCACCGCAACAAGCTCAAGCAAGGCGCCGTGCTGGTGGACCCGGCCGACATGGGCCTTACCCCGAAGGTGATGTTCATCATCGACCACTCGGTCAAGGAAGGTGCCGACCCGACCCACGTGGTGTCACGCCGCATGCAGTTCGTCGAGATCGACCCCAAGGGCAACGCGATCAACGCCGGCTGGGCCCCTCACCTGGACCTGGAATCACTGGCACCGGCCGACGTGGCGCTGATCGAGGATGTGCTGGCCGCCCCCTGGATCGCCAAGGACCTGGAGCAGGTCGCGCTGGCCCATGCCTCCACGCACCTCGTGCCCGAGCACTTCGACGAGGTCCGTGCCCGCCGCGAGAAGACCGTGGACAAGACGCTGGCCGCCGTGCACGAACGCCTGGTACGGGAGATCAGCTTCTGGTCGGACCGCTACATCAAGCTGCAGGACGACGTCGCCGCCGGCAAAGACGTACGCCTGACGCTGGAAAACGTTCGCCGCACCATCGATGACCTCACCGCCCGCCGCGAGTCGCGCGAGAAGGAGCTGCTGGCCATGCGCCACGTCATCTCCGCCACGCCGGTGATTCTGGGCGGCTCGCTGGTCATCCCCGCAGGCTTGCTGCTGCAGCGCAAGGGGCAGCCCGGATGGACGGCGGACGCCGCGGCGCGGGCCCGCGTCGAGCAGATCGCGATGCGCGCCGTGATGAACGCCGAGCGCGCGCTGGGCCACGACGTCATCGACGTGTCGGCCGAGAAGTGCGGGTGGGACGTCACCAGCCTGCCCAAAGCGCTGGACGGCAAGCTGCCGCCCTCGCGCCACATCGAGGTCAAGGGCCGCGCCAAGGGCCAGACCACGATCACGGTCACCCGCAACGAGATCCTCTACGGGCTCAACCAGACCGACAAGTTCATCCTGGCCGTCGTGATGGTGGACGGTGAACAGCATGAAGGGCCGTTCTATGTGCGGCAGCCCTTCACCCAAGAACCGGACTGGGCGGTGACCAGCATCAACCTCGATCTCGATCAGCTCTTGGCGCGGGCTGCGTCACCGAAGGATGCATCGTGAGCGACAAGACCGAGCAGCGGCAAATGCTTCCCAACGAAAATTTACTTCGCGCAGACACGTTGATTGTGGCCGCTCGAGTAGAGAGTTTTTTGAATGTCTTTGTTTCTGAGCGAGCGTGGTATCCAATTCGGATTGATGACCGGCGCAAAAGCGCCCTGAAATGGATTTGCGTTTATCAGAACAGTCCTGTTCGCGCGATAACTCATTACGCAAAAATCACCAGGATCGAAAATTACCAAGAAACCGGACGATACCGAGTTATTTTTGAAGATCCCATCGAGTTATTCGCTCCTATCGCATTGGGCCCAGAAGACGGCCTAACTATGCAGGGCCAGAAATACACAAGCCTAGAGCGACTATTACGAGCGCGATTGATTTCTGATCTTCGACCCTGGAATAAGTGATGTACCCAATTAAATCCCCCAAGAAGCTGATCGAAGTCGCCCTTCCGCTCGATGTCGTAAACGTCGCTGCTGCGCGCGAAAAGTCAATTCGCCACGGCCACCCGGCCACGCTGCACTTGTGGTGGGCGCGCCGGCCGCTGGCAGCCGCCCGCGCAGTGCTTTTTGCGCAGCTCGTCAACGACCCGGGCTATCAGCAGGGTGGCGGCTTCCGCTACGGTGTGAACAAAGAGAAGGCCTTGCTTGAGCGAGAGCGCCTGTTCAAGATCATCGAAGACTTGGTGCAGTGGGAAAACACCAGCAATGAAGAAGTGCTTGAGCGTGCCCGTGCTGAGATTCGGCGCTCGTGGCGGGAGACCTGCGAACTCAACAAGAATCATCCGCAAGCGGCCGAGCTTTTCAACCCCGACAAGTTGCCTGGTTTCCACGATCCGTTCGCGGGCGGCGGCGCGATTCCACTGGAGGCACAACGTCTGGGGCTGGAGAGCTACGCATCGGACCTGAATCCAGTGGCGGTGACGATCAACAAGGCAATGATCGAGATCCCACCGAGGTTTTCTGGGTCTACGCCGGTCGGACCGCAGGTGGCAGACGACCGCCAGGAGGATCACGCCAAAGACTGGAGCGGCGCACGTGGCCTGGGCGAGGACGTCCGGCGCTATGGTGCGTGGATGCGCGCGCAGGCTGAACAGCGGATCGGTCAGCTGTATCCCAAGATTACCGTTACGCCAGAGATGGTCGTTGATCGACCGGATCTCAAGCCTTTGCAGGGGCAGGCGCTCACAATCATTGCGTGGCTATGGACACGCACGGTTAGGAGCCCAAACCCTGCCTTTAGCCACATTGACGTGCCGTTGGCTTCAACCTTCGTGCTCTCAAGCAAGGACGGCAAGCAGGTTTATGTTGAGCCGGTGATTGAAGGTCACAGCTATAGATTCATCGTCAGAACGGGAACTCCAACGACCGAAGCCGAACAAGGTACGGCGGCTGGAAAGCGCGGTGGTTTCTATTGCCTCCTGTCGGGCTCGCCCATTGATTACAAATACATCCGCAGCGAAGGTACTGCGGGGCGCATGGGAACCCGGTTGATGGCTATCGTTGCTGAGGGTTCGCGAGGCCGCATCTATTTAGCGCCCACTTCGGAGCAAGAGGCGATCGCTGCCAAGGCGTCTCCAGATTGGCGACCTGAAGTAAAGCTTCACGGTAAGTGCCGCGTCAATGTGAGCAACTATGGGCTGGATACCTTTGGCGACCTCTTCACTCCTCGCCAATTGGTGGCCCTCACCACCTTCTCCGATCTGGTCCAGGACGTCGTTACCCGCTGCCGACAGGACGCAGTGTCAGCAGGTATGGGCGACGATGGACTCGGACTGGACGACGGAGGCTGTGGCGCCACAGCCTACGCTCAAGCAATTGGGGTGTATCTGGCCTTTGCCATCAGCAAGGTTGCAAACATCGGCTCTTCTATCGCCTCCTGGATGAATGATCGTGGCGCGTTCCGTGAGACCTTCGCCCGTCAAGCTATCCCCATGGTTTGGGACTTCGCCGAATCCAATCCTTTCGCGGATGCTGGCGGGAGTCTGGATGCCGCCATTGACAAGGGAGCCATGTCGGTTCGCGACTTGCCTAAATCCGGTCGAGGTCGCGCTGAACAAGCTGACGCTCAGACTCAAGTGCTCAGTGCCAATAAGTTGGTTTCGACCGACCCGCCGTACTACGACAACATCGCGTACGCGGACCTTTCGGATTTCTTTTATGTCTGGCTGCGTAAGTGCCTGAAGCCGATCTATCCGAACTTGTACGCCACTCTGGCCGTCCCCAAGGCCGAGGAGTTGGTAGCCACAGCTTATCGCCACGGTAGCAAGGAGAAGGCTGAAGCCTTCTTCCTGGACGGAATGACGCGTGCCATGCACAACCTGGCCGAGCAGGCGCACCCGGCCTTCCCAGTCACCATCTATTACGCATTCAAGCAGAGCGAGACCAAGGGCGAGGCGGGGACATCCAGCACTGGTTGGGAAACATTCCTGGATGCGGTACTCGCGGCCGGCTTTTCGATCTCAGGTACCTGGCCGGTGCGCACCGAGGGCGCAGGGCGAATGATTGCCAGTGGAACCAACGCGCTCGCATCGAGCATTGTCCTGGTCTGCCGAAAGAGGCCGGCCGACGCTCCGACCGCCAGCCGGCGGGAGTTCATCCGAGAGCTCAACGCTGCATTGCCCATCGCGCTAGACGAGATGACCCGCGGCGGGGTGAATTCACCCGTAGCGCCGGTCGACCTCTCGCAGGCCATTATTGGACCCGGCATGGCGATCTTCAGCCAATTCGCCGCTGTGCTCGAGGCCGATGGCACGCCAATGCGAGTGAAAACAGCGCTCCAGTTGATCAACCGCTTCCTGGCCGAGGACGATTTCGACCACGACACGCAGTTCTGCCTGCATTGGTTCGAGCAACAGGGCTGGGCGACCGGCCGCTTCGGCGAGGCTGACGTGCTGGCCCGGGCCAAGGGCACCAGCGTCGCCGGCCTACAGGCAACGGGTGTAGTGGAGTCCGGCAAAGGTGAACTGCGCCTGCTTCGCTCAAGCGAGCTACCGCGCGACTGGTCGCCCGAAGCGGACACCCGGCTCCCGGTTTGGGAGGCTTTGCACCATTTGATCCGCGCGCTCAATCAGGACGGCGAATCGGCAGCCGGCGCCCTGCTGGCCCGCATGCCTGCCCGCGCGGAGCCTATCCGCGCCTTGGCTTACCGCCTCTACACGCTGTGCGAGCGCAAGGGTTGGACGGACGACGCCCGCGCCTACAACGAGCTGGTCACCGCCTGGAGTGGCATCGAACAAGCCGCTGGCGAAGCTGGCGTGATCGGCTCGCAGGCTCAACTGGACATCTGATCGGGGAACCACCATGGCTTTGAAACCTTGGCGCGAAGTCGCCGTACCCCACGAGGACGTGCTCAAGGGCACGTTCCAGCAGGCCGAGTTCGCGGCCGACCTGTCGCGTGTGCACGCGGGCACAGCAACGGGCGAGTACCAGAACCCGGCGTTGTTCTTCCAGCGCACCTTCATCACCGAGGGCATGCGCCTGCTGCTGGACTCGGTGGTAAGGCGCCTCTCGGGTAAGGGCGGCGACCCGGTCATCCAGCTACAGACGGCCTTCGGGGGCGGCAAGACGCACACGATGCTCGCGGTCTATCACCTGGCCAAAGGTGAGGTGCCGGCCAGCGACCTGCAAGGCGTGGCGGCCATCCTGGACTCGGCACAGATCACGGAACTGCCTCGCGCCCGCGTCGCAGTGCTCGACGGCATCAAGTCGTCGCCCAACCAACCTATCAAGCGCGATGGGCAGGTGGTGCGCACGCTGTGGGGCGACCTGGCATGGCAGCTGGGCGGTACAGAAGGCTATGCGCTCGTGGCCGATGCTGACACGTCGGGCACCTCGCCGGGCAAGGCGGTGCTGGAGACTCTGCTGGCGCGGTGTGCGCCATGCGTGATCCTCATCGACGAGCTGGTGGCCTATGTGCGCCAGTTCGAAGAAGGCAAGGCACTCACCGGCGGGACCTTCGATTCCAACCTGTCGTTCGTGCAAGCGCTGACCGAGGCGTTGAAGGCCGTGCCGACGGCAGTGCTGCTGGCGTCGCTACCGGAGTCGGACAAGGAAGCCGGCAGCCAGCGCGGCGTGAAGGCGCTGGAGGCGCTGGCGCACTACTTCGGCCGCGTGCAGGCACTGTGGAAGCCGGTGGCGACCGAAGAGGCCTTCGAGATCGTGCGGCGGCGCCTGTTCGCGTCGATCAACGACAAGCTGGCGATGGAGTCGGTGTGCCGCGCCTTCGCAGACTTCTACACCGCCAACCGTGACGACTTCCCGCAGGAGACGCAGGAAAGCCGCTACTTCGACCGCCTGGTCCACGCCTACCCGATTCACCCCGAGGTGTTCGACCGGCTCTACGAGGACTGGTCCACGCTCGACAACTTCCAGCGCACTCGGGGTGTGCTGAAGATGATGGCCAAGGTCATCCACCGCTTGTGGAAGGACGGCAACAACGACCCGCTGATCATGCCGGGCAGCCTGCCGCTTTACGACGCCGATGTTCGCAACGAGGTCATCTACTACCTGCCCCAAGGCTGGGACCCGGTGCTCGAACGCGATGTGGACGGTGAGCGCGCCGAGACCACCGAGATCGAGAACAAGGACACCCGCTTCGGCAGCGTGCAGGCCTGTCGCCGTGCGGCGCGTTCGGTGTTCCTGGGCAGCGCGCCCAGCACCACGAACCAGCTGGTGCGCGGTCTGGAGCTCGAGCGCGTGATGCTCGGCATCGTTCAGCCCGGGCAGCAGATCGGGCTGTTCAAGGATGCACTGCGCCGGCTCGGTGACCGGCTGCACTACCTCAACCACGCCAACAACCGCTTCTGGCTCGACACGCGGCCCAACCTGCGGCGCGAGATGGAAGAGCGCAAGCGTCGGTTCCAGGACAAGGAGGATGTGTTCCCGACCGTCCGCGAGCGCGTGCAGCGCGGCTTTGCCAGCGGCGTGTTCGGCGGTATCCACGTCTTCACCGACAGTGGCGACATTCCAGACGACTGGGCGCTGCGCCTGGTGGTACTTCCCCCCGATGCCGCATTCAGCAAGAGCGGCCAGAGCCTGGCTATTGACCGCGCGGGCGAGATCCTCAAGAAGCGCGGTGACCAGCCCCGCTTCAAGCAGAACCGCTTGATCTTCCTGGCGGCCGACTACGAAAGCGTCAGCCGCCTGAAGGACCACGTCCGCTCGTTCCTGGCCTGGCGCAGCATCGTTGCCGACTACAAGGACAACCGCATCGTTCTCGACAACCTGATGGCCAAGCAGGCAAACGCCAGCCTGGAGCAGGCCGAGGAGACCGTGCGCCGCATGATCCGCGAGACCTACAAATGGATCGTGGCGCCGATGCAGGAAGCCCGGCCTGGCAAGGGCTTGTCCGAGCTGCGCTGGGAGCACTTCCAGACCAACCCGAGCGCGCAGAACTGGGCGCAAGAGGTCGAGCGCGTGCTCAAGGAAAACGAGCTGCTCATCAACGAATGGGCGCCAATTCACCTGACCAAGGTGCTCAAGGACTGGTTCTGGAAGGACGACACCAAGGAGACCAGCGCCTTGAACGTCTGGCAGCAGAGCTGCCAGCAGCTTTACCTGCCCCGCCTGAAGGACGACACGGTCTTCCAACTGACGATGGCCACGGGCGCCGAAAGCCGCGACTTCTTCGGCTTCGCGCAGGGCAAGGAAGATGGTCGCTACGTCGGGTTCAGCTACGGCAAGCGCACGTCGTTGATCATGGACTCGTCGCTGCTGCTGGTCGAGCCGTTCGCCGCGGCGGCCTACATGGAGGCGCTGCGTGCGGCAGAGGAAGCCTCGCGCGCCAAAGCCGCCGACAGCGGCGGGGGCGCATCCATGACGACAGTGACCACTGGCGGCGGCGGCGCGCCCCGTGCCGATGACTCGGGCAAGGGCGGATACCCGTCAGGAACGGGCGCCGGCGGCCAAGCCTTGAAGAAGCAGTTCTACGGCAGCATCGAGCTCGACCCGATCCTAGCGAAGAAGCAGTTCGCCGACCTGGTCGACGAGGTTGTCCTGCAGTTCACCATGCGCACCGGCGTGAAGGTCAAGATCGCCATCGAGATTCAGGCCGAATCGGCCACCGGATTCGACGACGGGCTGCAGCGCGCGGTGAAAGAAAACTGCAAGGTGCTGAAGTTCAAAAACGCCGAATTTGAGGCATAAGCCCTATGGCGCGGCTGAGCCCGGCGCAACCCCTGCCAAATTGCGCCGCCCCACCCCCAGCGCAACCCCGATCGAGAGCAGCAGCACCAGAGCGGCCCCGGCCAGGGTGGCGGCGTACCAGCCGCGGTCCATGAAAACGCCAAAAATCAGCGGTGCAATGGCAAAACCCACGTCCAGGCCCGAATACACCGTGCCATAGACGCGCCCGGTGGCGCCCTTGGGCGTGGCCTGCTTGATCAGCAGGTCGCGGCTGGGCGCGGCTATGCCCACGGCAAAACCCGTGGCCGCCAGCAGCAGCATGGTGCCCGTGCCACCCAGCCAGCCGCTGGCGGCCAGCAGCAGCAGCAGCGCACCCGCGCCCATCGAGGCCCCCACCACCTGATCGGTGCGGCGCGCCTGCGTGGCCACGAAACCGCCCACCAGCATGCCCAGCGCCCCGCACACCATGTAAGCGCTCAGTGTGAGCGTGGCGGCCTCCAGGCTCACGCCGTGCAGCGCCTTCAGAATCGAGGCCGAGTAGTTTTGCACCACGCCCAGCGTGAGCGTGGTGAGCAAAAAGAAAGCAAAGCACCACCAGATCACCGAATGGCGCAAAAAAGCCAGGTCGTTGCCCGCTGGCGCACCCGCCGGGCGGCGCAGCACCTCCGACTTTAGGTGCTGGCGCTGCCACAGCAAAAGCAAAAACACCAGCAGGTACAGCCCGGCGGCTGCGAGGTAGGCGCTGCGCCAGTCCAGCAGCATCGACCAACCCACCAAAAACACCGGCGCCAGCGCCCACCCCAGGTTGCCGCTGATGCCGTGCACGCTGTAGGCATGGCCCAGCCTAGAGGCCGAC
>Ga0208372_10187_pt1 | contig 14595 bp, 13 predicted proteins | sample Subbio2Dec_QV11A_FD_184832 | JGI IMG/M metagenome (GOLD analysis project Ga0208372, IMG submission 184832) | Serpentinite rock and fluid subsurface biosphere microbial communities from McLaughlin Reserve, California, USA - CR12Dec_QV11A (SPAdes) | ecosystem: Environmental > Terrestrial > Deep...
GCCGTCGCTGCCCCCCGAGGGGGCGCTCGCCAGCTTGGGGCGGCCCGGCGCTGGCTCGGTGGCCTTGTCTCGGGTGGTGCCCCATTCGCCAATGGCATTCATGCGAATCCGGTCGCCCAGCAGCGCGCCGCCGCTTTTGCGCCGCGAGGGGTCGATGCTGATCAGCGCCACCCGCAGCGCGTCGCCCTGGTCCAGCCGCAGGCGCCGGATCAGCTCGTCGGTGAGCGAGGATTTGCCCGCTCCGCCGGTGCCGGTGATGCCCAGCACCGGCACCCGGCGCCCTTGGGCGGCGTGGTGCAACTGCTGCACCAGCGGCTCTGGGGCCGAGCGATTCTCCAGCGCCGTGATGAGCTGCGCCAGCGCCCGCCAGGCAGCGTCGCTATGGCCCTCGATCGCTGCCAGCGTCTGCGGCGCATCGGCACCCAGATCGCGGTCGCAGCGCATCAGCATCTCGCCGATCATGCCCGCCAGGCCCATGCGCTGCCCGTCTTCGGGGCTGTAGATGCGCGCCACGCCATAGTCCATCAGGGTGCGGATTTCGCTCGGCACGATCACGCCGCCGCCGCCGCCAAACACCTGCACCTGGGAGCCGCCGCGCTGGCGCAGCAGATCGACCATGTACTGAAAATACTCCACATGCCCGCCCTGGTAGGAGCTGATGGCAATGCCCTGCACATCCTCCTGCAAGGCGGCCGTGACCACCTCATCGACCGAGCGGTTGTGCCCCAAGTGGATCACCTCGGCCCCCATGCTTTGCAGCAGCCGGCGCATGATGTGGATGGCGGCATCGTGGCCGTCGAACAGGCTGGCGGCGGTGACGAAACGCACCTTGTGGCGCGGGCGGTAGTCGGCCAGGGCCTTGAAATCGGCGTGCAGGTCGGTCATGGTCGGCGGTCTCCAGTGTGGCCGCGCAGGCGTGGCGTGGCGGCCTCGATTGTGAAGCCTCGCACTTTAGTTGACGTTTACGTAAACGTCAATATGTGCGGGTCTTGATCCGGCACGGCACCAGCCCGCTGCCAAAAAATGATCGTCAAATGTCGATGATCTCGCCGGGTTTGCGCCCTTTGATCTGGCGCAGCGTTTCGGCGGCTTGCTTGAGGGGCGACTCTTGGATCAGGTTCACGATCAGGCCCAGGGCGGTTTCGATCTGGCGCTCGTTGCCAGCGCTTAGGCCGGCATCGAGCAGGGTGAAGGAGCGCTCGAAGTTGTCGCGCCGCTCGGCAAATGAGAGCTGGAAATACTCGCGCACGAGTTGGGCTTGCTCGCGGATGCGGGCGATTTCCACGTCGGCGTGGGCGCGAATTTCTATGCGCCGGGTTTTTTCGCTCTCGCGGTGTTGCAAGTAGTTCTGGCGCGCGTTCCAGATATCTACCAAGCCTTGCGCGGCGGTGGCGGGGGGCGCAAGCTTGCCCATGCCGCCGATCAGCTTCAGCATCTGGGGGGAGGGTGGGGTCATGGCGTACTCCAGGCGGTGCTTCAGGTTGGGCTGGTGGCTGGGACGACTGCGTCTGTGCTGATATTGGCGGCGCTTAAAAGGCCGTCCAAGCGGGTTTGCATGCCCTCGATGGCGGCACCGCTTGGATCGATCACGGGCTCTTGGATCACGATCTTGATGGTTTTGCCGATCTGAAGCAAAATGAGCAGTTGTTTGTCTTTCTGCTGCTCAAGCTCTTCCCGGTGGGTTTGGCCACGCAGCATGATGGCGGCCTTGTGGCCCCAGCTTTGTTCCTTCTCCAGCAGGGCGTCATAAGCCTGTCGCTGCTCATTGAAGCGCTGCTGCAGCCCCTTGAGCGCGGTGCTGACTTGATCGACGTTGGTCTCGATGGCGGCCAGCAAGGCCAGCGGTTGTTCCATGTCGGCAATGGCTGCGCGCACTTCCTCTTTGTATGCATGTGCTTTGGTCAGGGCCTCTTCGGCGTTGCTGGCCAGCACGTAGCCGGTGATGGCCAACGCCGGGCCGGCCACAAAACCGCCCAGCACCCAAGCCCCGCCAGCCACGCCCAAGCCGCCAGCGGCCAAGCTGCCGCCGCCGAGCCAGGCCAGCGTGGCTTTGCTGGCGGCCGCCCCGGCCAGGCTGGAGATGGCGGTGCCGGTGGAGGCGCTGGCCAAGAGGCCGACGCTGCCATAGGCCCCGAAAGCTGTCATGGCACCCGCCCCTATGCCCTGTGCGGCACCGCTGGCAAGCAGCAAGGGCGATATTTCCGCCATGTCGCGTTCAAATGCGTCGATTTCCTGGGTTTTGATGTGGGTCAAGGACTCGTCAAACCCCTCCACTTTGGAGCGGCTGTCTTTCACCTGCTGCACTAGGTAGCCTAGGCAGTCGTGAAAAATGTTGGCTTTGAGCTGCCCCAGCGTTTCGAGCCCTCGGTTGACCGCTATGCGGCGCGCATCGAGCTCTTTGAGGGCGCGTTTGTGGCGGCTTTGCGCGCTTTCGCCAATTTCACGCGCTTGCTCCATGATTTTTTTGGCATCTAAGCCTTTTTTGAGTCCCAGCGCGCCGGCGGCGAGCGAGCCCAAGCCGATGGCGATGGGGATGAGTGGCAGTGGCATGGTAAATCCTCCTTGGGTGGTGAGCAAACGGTGGTCGGCTACGGGGTGTGGGGCGCTGCGGCAGCAGCACCGGGCCAGTTTTGCAGGTGCTGCAATAAATCGGTGTAGCGGGTTTTGGCGGCTTGGCCTTCTTGCAGGGCGGCGCGCAGTTGCGCGAGGTCGGCTTGCAGGGCGGCGGTGAGGCGCTCGGACAGGGTGCTGGCCAAGCTGCCGAGCTGCTCGCTCAAGGTTTGCACGCGCTCGTGCAGGGCGCTGGCAAAGCGCTGGTTGAGTTCGCCCAGCAGCGCATCGTGGCGCTGGCGCAGCGCCGACATTTCGGCTTCGGAGCGGATTTCGCCGCTGTTGCCAAAGCGCGCCACGATTTCGCTGGTGGGGTCGGGCAGGGTGAAGTCCCAGCGCGGCCAGGCGATGGCTTCGAGCGCTTGCGCTACCAGGGCGCGCAGGGCCAGCGGGTCGAAGCGTTCGTCGGCGCTGTCGATGGCTTGCAGCAGCGCCTGGCGCAGCCGGGGCGAGAGCGTGGCGGGGGCGGCCAGGGCTTCGATCTCGGCCGCGAGTTGCGCTTCGGATTGGCGCACGTAGCCCAGGGCTTGGTCGATGGCGTCGGAGACTGCCACGTAGCGGTAGCTGCTGGTGCTGCTGCTGCTTTCGTAGTGGTAGCTGCCCCAAGTCCAAGGTTTGTAAATGACGGTGTCGCTCACGCGCACGCTGTGGCGGGTGGTTTCGTAGCCGGTGCGGGTTTGGATCTGGGCGGCGCGGGCGGCGGCACCGCGCAGTTCGGCTTGCAGTTCGCGGCTGCGCGCTTGCGCGGCCAGCGCGGCGCTGCTGACCAATTCGGCCAGCACGTGGGCGATGCGCTGCACCTGGGCCGCCAGGGCGGCTTCGCGCTGGCCGAGTTGCGCCAGGTCGTGGCGCTCCAGCAGGGCGATGCGCTCGCGCACTTGGGCGGCGCTGCGCTGCGCCCAGTCGGCCAGGCTCTGCTGGTGCTGCGGCAGCAATTGGGCGCGCTGCTCGGCCAAGATGGCTTCTTTTTCGCTGCGGGCGCGCGCCAGCGCCTGCTGCAAGGGGGCAAAACCGGCCAGTTCGCGCCACTGCTCGGGGCTGGGCGGCGCTTCGTGCCAGACTTCGGCGGCGATTTCGAGGAAGCCTTGGTGCGTGTGGCGCTCGTCTTCGGCCCATTGCTCGGGGGCGCATTCGGCAAAGGCGTAGGCGAAGCTGCTCATGAAGTGGGGCCGCTGCGCTGCGGCTTCCAGGCGCTGGGCGAGCTCGTCGCGGCCTTGGGCACGCAGGCGCTGCACGTAGGGCTGGAGCGATTTGGCGGCGTGGCGCGGCAGGCGGTCGAGCAGGTTGGCGCGGGTGGCGGCGAGCGAGGGCCGCTGCGCGCCGTCTTCGAGCAAGGCGGTGTCGAACTGGGTGGCGACGAGTTCGAGCCGCTTGACGCCTTTGGCGGGCGCTTGCAGGGCGAACAGGTCCACGTCGGTGGAGTCCATGAGGCGGCTGCAAGGCGAGAGCAGGAAGACGACGTCGCAGGCGGCGAGGTAGTCGCGGGTTTTTTGCACGCGGCTGTGGATGGGGTCGTTGACGCCGGGGGTGTCAACGATTTCCAGGCCTTCCAGCGCCGGATCGGGCCAGGTGATGTCGGTGCTGGCTACCAGCGGGGTGTAGAGGCCGTCGGCGCCGACGTAGTCGTTGAGCAGGGCTTGCAGTTCGGCCACGCCGGCCACTTCGCGCTGGAGCTGCCCAAGCTCTAGGCACTGCGGCACGGGGGTGGCGCGCTCGCGGGCGTGGCGCACCAGTTCGCGGGCGGCGCGGGCGGCGTCGGACTCGGCGGCGCTGGCGGCCAGCGCTTGCAGCGCTGCCCAAGCGGGTGCGTCGTAAAAATGCACGTGCAGCGCCGCCTGCGCGCCGTGGCGGATGCGTGTGAGGTTGGCGGTTTTGGGGGTGGCGGCCTTGGGCAGCACGGCGGCCGCACCAAACAGCAGCGCGTTCAAAAAGCTGGATTTGCCGGACTTGACTTGCCCGACGATGCCGATGGAGAGCGGCTGCTGGCGCAATTCGAGCTTGGCGCTGCGGGTGGCGTGGTCGAGCTCGATTTGATCGAGTTCGGCCAGGGCGGCGGGGAAGTCGGCGCGCAAGGCTGGGAGGGCGGGGTGGGGCGGGTTCATTGAAGTTTGTGATCGATGGTTTGGCCGCCGTTGAAGGTGCAATTGCTGGCGATGGTGTTGTCGTTGTGTTTGCGATAGAAATAAAGCTGGCTGATATGGAACTGGCTGTTGCTGACGAAGGTTGAGCCGCCGGCATGACGATAAGACGCATCAGCAAGATTGAGCGAGCTGTTGCGAAACACGCAGCCCGAAACGGCGGGGTTGTTGCCCTTGGTTCGAATGGCGCAATGCACGGCCAGATTGGGTTCGTCTTTGCGCCCAGCAGATGTGCAGTCGATGAATTCGCAACTCTCGATTTGATTGAGATAGTGCGCCCAAAGCGCCCCGCCTGTGTGCGCGGAGCAGCGCTCGAAGCGGCTATTCGTGATCTGCTGGGACAGGTTTTCGGCAACGCCGAGCCACAGCGCGCCGCCGTCGAGTTCGGGGTGGCCGCAATCCGTGAAATTGCAGCCCTGCACTTGGAGTGCGGCACCGTTGCAAGCCACGGCGCGGGCTTGGTGCACGGTGAAGCGGCTGTTTTGCAGATCTAGCACCACGCCTGTGCTGTCGATGGCGCTGGCCTGTAGGGCGGGGTCGTACTGGCCGGAGAAATCGCAGTCCTGCACCTTCAGGCTGCCGCTGCCGGTGTAGCGCAGCCGAGCCCCGACGAAGCGGCAACCGGTGATGGCTAGCGCCGCTGCGGGGGCACCGGCTTTTTGCGCCAAAGTGGTGTGGATGGTGCTGCCGCTGCGAAACAAGAAGGTCGCGCCTTGCGCCGTCCAGGGCTGGTGGATTTCTAGCGTTTCATCCACAAACCACAGCCCGCCTTCGATGCCATCGAGCAGATCATCCACAGTCAGGCGCTCTGGTATGAGATTGGGCCAGTTTTCAGTCAGCAGTTCGGCCAGTAAAGGGTCGGGCTGGGGGGCGGGTTGGGGGGGTGTGGCTTGGGCTGCGTCTTTCGCGCCGGCCTTGGCGCTGCCTTTGGCTGTGCCTTTGGCCTCGGCTGGGCCTTGGGCCGCGCCGTCGGTGGGCAGGCCCAGCAGCAGCGCGGCGTAGTGGGCCAGTTCGGCCAGTTCGGGCTCGCCCAGGCCCAAAAAGGCCGCCAGGTCGGCCAGGGTTTGGGCGCTGGCTTCGGGCAGGGGGGCGTCCAGGCGCAGCAGCACCAAGGCGTCGAGCACCAGGGCGCGCTCGGCATCGGCATCGCAGACGCTGCGCAGCGCGGCGCAGAGCGTGGCTTGGTCCCAGCCGCGCACGGCCTCGAACAGGGCGGCGCGTGGGTCGCCGCCCAAGTCCAGCGCTTGCAGCAGCAGGGCCAGCAGGCGGCTCTGGGGCTCGCTCACGGCGTCTTGGGCGCTGAGCAAGGCGGCCAGCACGCTGGCGTATTGCAAGCGGGTGTGCTCGCTGGCTTGGGCTAGGCTGTGGGTGGGCAGGGGGTGCAGGGTCAATTGTTCGGCGTCGGCGGCGCGGCGCAGGGTGTCGGCGAGGTTCATGGGGCGGCTCCTTGGGTTTGCAAAACAGACAGGGCGGGCGCAAGGCGCGGGCGGCGCAGCAGGCGCGGGGCGTGGGTGGGTGTGGAAGGCTGGCGCAGGGCGGCCAGGGCGGTGGGCGTGGGGCGCGGGCGGCGCAGCAGGCGCGGGGCGTGGGTGGGTGCGGTGGGCTGGCGCAGGGCGGCCAGGGCGGTGGGCTTGGGGCGCTGGCGACGCAGCAGGTGCGGGGCGTGGGTGGGCGTGGCCGGCTGGCGCAGGGTGAGCAGGGCGCGGTGCAGGGCTTGGAGCTGGCTGGCGTGGGCGGCGGCGCTGGCTGGGGCGGCTGCGGCGGGCTGCTGGGCTGCTTGCTGGGCGGGCTGCTGCGCCAGCGCGGCAAAGAGGGCGCGCAGGTGCGGCTCGCCGCCGATGTCGATGAGCTCGATTTCGTGCGGCTGCGGCAGCGCGACGCCCACGGCCTGGCCGATTTGGGCCAGTTCGGCAAAAAAGCGGTTGCGCAGGGTGTCGAGCTCGGTGAGCACGGCGCTGCGCAACTGGCTGCGCGCATCGGCGGCTTGGCGCAGGGGCAGGGCGTCGGGCAGCGCGGCTTCGGGCACCAGGGTGAGCAGGCGGTTGAGGTGGTGGTGCTCGAGTTCGGCCGCCTGGCGCTCGGCTTGCAGGCCGCGCGCGTAGCGCACAAACAGGGCTTTGAAGCGGTGCGCAAAGCGGGCGTCGTGGGCCAGCGCCTGCCAGCTTTCGAGCTGGGCCGCGAGCGGCTCTAGCAGGGCGCGGTATTTGGGCTGGCGCGAAACCGGCAACACGGCTTGCACCGCCAGGTTGCGCGTGCGCAGCACCTGCTGCACCTGCGCCACGATGCGCTCGCGGTCGGCCTCGGGCACCAGGTCGGCACCGCTGAGGACGATGAGCTTGGGCTGCTCGGGGCGCAGCCGCGCCAGCAGGGCCAGATCGGTTTCGGGCACCGTGCCTTGCTTGATGGGCAGCACCCAGAGCACGGCTTGGGCGGCGTCGAGCTGCATTTGGGCGCGGGCGGCGTCGGCTTGGGTGCCTAGGGTGCCGGCGCGAAAGCCGGGGGTGTCGATAAAGGCCAGGCGCGGCCAGGGGAAGGCGCTGCGCCCCACGAAGGCGGCTTGCAGCAAGCGCCCGATCTGGGTGCCGTGGCGCTCGCGCTCTTCGTGGGTGAGGCTGGCGAATTCGGCCGCGCTGAGCTCGATGCGCTGCGCGTAGAGGTTGAGCGCGCACACGCCGTCGGTGGGGGCGGCGAGCACGTAGGCGGGCAAGGTGGTGGTGGGGTCGATCTGCACCGGCAGCACGTGCGCCCCGATGAGCGCGTTGAGCAGGCTGGATTTGCCCGCGCTAAAGCCTCCGCCAACCGCTACCAGGGCCCGGCCGGAGAGCTCGGGGTAGGCGCAAAAGGCGGCAAAGCGCTCGATTTCGGCCAGAAAACCGAGGTAGATGTCGGCAAAGTCGTCGGGGCTGGCGCGGCGCGAGAGCGCCAGCAACTCGGTTTCGAGCAACTGGCGCAGGCGCTCGATGCCGTCGTGGCGCTGCTGCTCTAGGGCGCTGGCGGGCAGGGGGTCGGTGGCGCGGGCCAGCAGGTGCAGGCGCGCGGCGCGGTCTGGCTCGGCGGGGGCGGAATCGGAATTGGAATCGCTGCTGGGGCTGGGGCTGGGGCTGGCTTGCATACGGGGTTCCTGGTGGTGGCGGTCGCGGTGGTGGCGCGGGGGCTGGGGCTTAGGCTGGGTCGCTGGCGGTGGCGGCAGCGTACAGGGCCTGCCAGGCGCTGCGGTGTTGCAGCAAGGCGTCGCGGTCGGTGGCGGCGCTTTGGCGTGCGGCGGCGGCAGCGCTTTCGCCGCTGGCCAGGCGCGCTTGCAGTTGCTCCAGCACCTTGGCGCGTTCGGCGCGCTCGTGTTCGATGCGCTCGCGCACCAGTTGCTCGGCGTTGGCGATGCGCTCGTCGAGCTGTGGCCCCAGTTGCAGCACCAGCTCGGCGGCGCTGCGCTCGATGGCGGCGCGCACCTGGGTGCGCAAGCGCTCGCGCGCGCGCTCTTGTTCGAGCTGCTGCATTTGCTGCTGGCGCTGCTGGCCGAAGAACTGCTCCAGCACGGGCAGCAGCGCCGAGACGATTTTGCCCAGCGGGTGTTTGTCGAAAATTTTGGCCAGCGCGCTGCCCAGCGCCAGCCAGACCGGGGCGGCGCTGGGGGCGGCCACGGCGGCGCTGCCCGCGCTGCTGGCGTTGGGCAGCACGATGGGCAACTGCTGCGGCAGGGCTTGCTCTAGGGCGCCGAGGTAGCGCGCCACGGCGGGTTCGAATTCGCTGCGCAGCGTTTGCGCAATCAGGGTGCGGGCGTCGAGCAGCAGGGCGTTGCCGGGATCGGTGCCGCTTTCGGCCAAGCCAAAGTAGCGCTCGAACTGGGCCCCGAGGCCGTCGAGCAGGCGCTGGCGCAGGTGGTCTTGCACCGGGGCGATTTGGGCCCGCAGTTGCCGGGTTTCGATTTGCAGGCGCTGGGCAAATTGCGCCAGTTCGGCCTGCAGTTGCTCTTGCTGCGCTTGCAGCAGGGCGGCATCGGCAAAGCGCTGCTGGGCCAGCAGGTCCAAGTGCTGCAGCAGCGCTTCGAGCTGCGCCAGCGCCGGGGCGATGGTGCCAGCGGCAAAGCGTTCGTCGGCGCGCTGCTCCAGCGCATCGAGTGCGGCGAGCAGGGGCTCGATCTGGTTTTTGCGCGCACTGGTACACACCTGGGCCAGCGCCGGGGTGCCGCTGCGCTGGGCGATTTCCTGCGTCAGCAGGTGCAGCACGGCTTGCACGTCGGCCACTGGGCGCAGATCGGTTTTGCTGAGCACCAAGATGACCGGCATTTGCAGCGCCGCCAGTTCTGCCAGCGCGCGCACCAAGCTCTCGCGCAGCGCGCCCTCGTGGGCGCCCACTACCAGCACGTAGGCCAGGCTGTGCGCGGCATGGGCGTCGATCACGCGCTCGTGCTCGGCCACGCCCGAGCCCCAGCCGGGCAGGTCGAGCAGATGCAGGCGCGGCCAGCGCGCCAGCGCCGGGTGCTGCACCTCGATGTGCGCGTGGGCGGCGCAGTCGGCTAGGCGGTTGTGCTGCAAATCGCTGCGCTGCAGCGCCATGCGGCTGCCGTCGGGGCGCACCAGCGCGGCGGCAAAGTCGGCCGCCCAGCCGATCTGGGCTGCGATGGCGGTTTCGGGCGTGACCTGCACCGAAAACAGCGGCTCGCCCAGCACGGCATTGATCAGGCTGGTTTTGCCCGAGCTGAAGGCCCCGATGAAGGGGACTTTGAGCCTGAAAGACTGCGCTGCCGCTGCCGCCTGCTGCCACTGCGCGGTGTCGAGCTGGTGCCGGGCGGCGATTTCGATGATGGCGGGAAAGTGCGCCAAAAAACGCTCTTGGGCGGCAAAGCCGGGGTTGGCTGGCTGCTTGCTTGCTGTGTGCATGGTGGTTTTTCCTCCGCTGTTGCAAAAATTGTGGCTACACTGGTCGCATGGCTGTTGCACCCTCCCCACTGCGCCAGCACTGCCCGGCTTGCGGCTGGCGCGGTGCCGAGATCGCCCCTCGCAGCGATGCGCTCAAGGGCGCCGATCTGGCCGCTTGGCGTTCGGCTTGCCCGAGCTGTGGCGCGGCCGGGCTCAAAACAGAGCCTAGCACAAGCCTGCTGCGCCCCGGCACCTGGCAAGCTTGGCTGCAGCGCCGTTTGGGGCAGGGGTAGCGGCGCGATCGGCAGCCGTGTTCAGTGGATAGGGTAGAGCGCGGTGATGCGCCCGCCCTGCCTGAAGGTGAGCTGGCTGGGGCTGAGCGTGACGCTGAAGTTGCGGTCGTCGCAAGTGCCGGCATCGATTGGCCTAAAGCTGCGTTCGCGCAGGTTGAGCAGGAAAAAAGTGCCTGCAGCGCAACTGTTGCCCGCGTCTTGGCGCAGCACGAGGTGGGTGCGCGTGCTGGCCACGACGCGGTCGTACTGATCGGGTTCGGCGCCCAGTTGGCATTGGCGGGTGTCGTGCTTGAACTGCGCCAGCGGCGGCATTTGATTGGCGTGAGCGGCCAAGCTCATGCTGAGCGCCAAGGCGGACAAGAAGGCTGCGAGCAAGGTGGGGATGCGTGGCATGGTGGGCTCCTGGGTTAATCGGCCATGACGGAAGCGAGTTCCATGGTGTAGGCGTGCAAACACATCACGGCGAAGTTGACGGGTTTCTGGTGCAAGCAGTCGTAGAAGTGGGCGGTTTCTTGCTGGCAAGCGTTTTGGCCGTGTGCCTGTGCATCGGCACTGCTTAGGCCGCCCAGCATTTGCGCCCGATACGCTGCTTGGATCACGCACTCGCTCCAAAAGCGCGCGGGCTCGTTCAAGTACTGACTAAATCGCGCCTGCCAGTGCGGCTCCATGCCCAAGCGCTGCATGGCGGCGAAATAGTCCAGAGGGAGGCCGATCAAGGTGGGTTGCTGGAACGGGGCGCTGGCGGCTGGGGGCGGGGCGGCGGCCGGTGGGGCTTGCAGGATGATGTGGGTATCGGGGGAGGGCGGCTGCATTTCGGCGCTGGTTGGGGCCGCAGAGGCGTTGTGCTGGGCTTCTTCGTTGATGAAATGCATGGACAGCCCGATGAGCGCTGCGATGTAAATCGCACCCACTATCCAGCCGGCAATGCTCCAGTTGCGCTGCACGCGGTTGAAGTGCTCCAGGCTGGCCCAGGTGTTGTTTTGCCAAGCCCACTCGCGCCCCTTGATGCCGAGTACGACGCTCATGATCAGGTTGACGAACGGAATCAGGGCCAGCAGGCCGATCCAAGTTTTGTTGGCAATGGCCCAAATCCAGCACAACCAAAATGCGCCCCAACTCCAGCCCTTGACGCCTTCGGGCATGGATTGCGCGGCGGCGAATGCAAGGTGGGCTGGGGCGATGGCCACGGGTGCATCCGCTGCGGGCGCGGCGGCCGGGGTGCCGGGGCTGTCTGGGTCTAGCTTTTGGGTGGCACCGCAGTGTGGGCAAAAGAGCGCATCGGCAGCGATTTTTTGGCCGCAGCGCATGCAAAAAACAAGTTCCATGATCAAATTACTCCAGCGAAAGGCCAAACAGGGCCAAGATGAGAAACAGGTTGAGGGCTCCAATCACGACGCTGGCAATGGCCATGCCGCGCCCGCCGCGCTGCTGCACCAGGCTGACGATGCCAAGTACGGCCGGCGGCAGCCCCAGCACCAGCCCGCCAATGGCGCTGTAGTAGGCATCCTCGGCCATGCGCTGCTTGAGGGTGTGGCTGCCCAGAGCCGATTCGATCTGACTCAAGGCTTTGATCGATTCCAGTTGCCCAAACACCGCCAGCAGTATCAGCAAGACCAAGATCGAGAGCGTCATGGCGGTGATGGCCATCCAGATCGAGGGCTTGTCTGCGACGCTGGGGGTCGCCGTACCCGCCGGACGGAAGTTGTAACCGCAGTGCGGGCAAAAGAGCGCCGATTCGTGCAAGGATTTGCCGCAGGATCTGCAATACATCATGCTTCGGCTCCGCAAGTGTGGCTGGGGCTGCTTGGGCGCAGGGCGTGGGTGGCAAGCGCTTCTAGGTAGCTGTGGCAGGCGCGGCGCAGCAAGTCGCTGCCCAATTGGGCGATTTCGCGTGCGATCTCGCGCCGCGCCGCGTAAAACACCGAGCGCAGCCGGGCGGCGTCGCGCTGCGAATCGCGCTCCATGTGTTTGAGCACGTAGTCTTCGTCGCTCACGAATGCGCGGCCAAGCAGACTCAAGACGCCCGGTTTGGCTTGCTCGAACAGGCGCTCGAAGCGCGGCGTGAAATGCTGGCGGATGCGCAGGCTCTTGCGCAAGTGATCGAGGCTGGTGCGGCCCACGTCGTAGTTCCAGTCTGGGTCGGCGGCTAGCAGGGCGGCGCTGTGTGCTTCGAGGCGGCGTGTGATCGAGCGCTCGCAGGCTTCGTCAAAGTTCAGCGCCAGCGACGTGGTGAGGCCCATTTGCAGGGTTTCGGACAAGTCCCACAGCAGGCCGTCGCTGGTGAGGTCTTCGAGCTCGCGCTCCAGCGCGTCCCAGACTTGGTCGGCGATTTGCTCGCCGATTTCGTCGGCGTCGCTGCGCCAGTTTTGGATTTCGGCGCGCTGGCGCTCGATCAGGGTTTCTAGGGTGTGGGTTTGCATGGTGTCCTTCCTTGCTTGGGCGCTCGAAAAGCGAGCGACGAAAGCAACTGTAGGACTGCCATGCGACAAAGCGCGTCGCAGCGAAGGGCGATCTTGGAGCGCTGTTGGGGCGCTGCTGGGGTGCAGTCTGGCCAGAATCAGGCCGGGCGCAGGCTCACTTCCGCAACCGCATCGCCCAGCCCGCGCAGCCAGGCGTGCAGCAGCATGGAGTCGGTCACGGTGGCGCTGATGTGCAGGTGCTGCTCGTCTTCGACGACGGCTTGATCGGCCGACAGGGGTGACTCGCACAGGTGGCGCCCAACCAGTTTGTCGATGCGCAACTCCAGCCGCACCTGCTGCCCGCTGCCAAAGGCGAAGCGGCCTTCGCCGTCGTAGCGGGCCAGATCGAAGCCGCTGGGGTAGTCGAAAGGCTGGGCTTGGGCTTGGGCTTTTTCGATGCGCGCCAGCGACAGGATGCGCTCGTTGTCGTAGCCCTCGAAGCGGCACACCAGGTACAGGCGCGGCTCTTGCAGCGCCAGCCCGAGCGGCCAGACCACGGCCTCGCGCCGCTTGCCCTGGGCGTTGCGGTAGTGCAGATGCAGTTTGCGCTCGTAGTAGATCGCCTCGGAAACGGCCTCGAACACGCCGGGCTGCAACTGCGGCGGCAGCAGGGGCTGGGTGTTGGGGATGCGCCGCACCTTGTGCAGCCAGCGCCGCTCGACGCTGGCGTCGGGCCGGTCTTCGATGGTTTTTTGCGCCGCGTCAAACAACTGTTCGAGCTGGCGCGCGATGTGGCGCGGCAAAAAATCGCTGCTTTGGGCGCGTGCGATTTGCAGCAGCAGCGCCTCGGCCGGGCTCAGGCTGGCGAGCTTGAAACCCTGCGCCGAAGCGGCCCAGCGGTAGCCGTAGGGCTTGTCGCGGGTGTCGCGCTCGATCGGGAAGTGCGTGCAAAGCTGCTCCAGCAGCCGCTGCACCGAGCGCAAATCGCGCTGAAAACCAGCCCCTTGCAGGGCGCTGCACAACTGCGCCGCCGTGATGAAGCGCCGCCGCGGAATGTGCTGCAGCAGCTCGATGAGGATGAGCGCGGTTTCTAGCGAGGCCGCGCGCGGGGTTGCTGGTGGGTTGGGGTGCATGGTTTTACAAGGCGGTGCTGCGGGTGCGCCATTGTGCAGTGGCGCGGGGTGCAGAGGTGTGCAGTCTGCCTTGCAGCGCGTGTGCTTGGCGGCTTGTGGTGACTGGTTATGTGGCTGGTTTTGTGCTCATTTGAGCTACAATGAAAAGCCAATTTCATAGGAACCAGATCATGGCTACAACTGCATTTGTCCGGGCGCGAATTGATGAAACGCTGAAAAACGAAGCCGCTGCCGTGCTGGCTGGCATGGGCCTGACCGTTTCCGACGTGGTGCGCATCGCGCTGACCAAGATTGCCAAGGAAAAGGCTTTGCCTTTCGAGATGCGCGCACCCAATGCGCTCACGGCGAAAACGCTGGACAAGAGCGAGCGCGGCGAGGATGTGCGCCACGCCAAGGATGCTGAGGACCTGTTCAAGCAGTTGGGCATCTGATGCGGCAGCCCGTCTATTCCGGGCAGTTCAAGCGCGACGTAAAGCAGGCGCAGAAACGTGGGAAAGACATGGGCAAGCTCAAAACCTTGTTGACCTTGCTCATCGAGGGCAAGCCGCTGCCAGCGTCCTACCTCGACCACCCGCTCAAAGGAGGCTGGCGTGGCTTGCGTGATGCGCACATCGAGCCGGATTGGTTGCTGATCTACAAGCTTGCGGGTGACGTGGTGCGCTTCGAGCGCACCGGGCGGCACGTCGATTTGTTTGACGAGTGAAATCAAGGCGGCGCAGGCCGGGGCGAGCACCCCTGCCACTTCTGCACGGGCTGCCAGCCGCCACCGCCGAGCGCAGCAGCGCCGCTAACGTGCTGATCCGGTACAAAACCCGGTGCATCTGGCTACATGGTGGCTACATGGCCGCTGCAGGGCAAAAAAGCAACAAAAAAGGCCAGTCCGAAAACTGGCCTAACTTGTTGATTTTGGCGGAGAGAGAGGGATTCGAACCCTCGATACGGTGGAACCGTATACCGGATTTCGAGTCCGGCGCATTCGACCACTCTGCCATCTCTCCGCGTGTCGAGCCTGCAATTGTAGCAGGCTCAAAACCGACCCTCGCAACCGACCCTCGCAGGGCCATGGCGAGCCGGCGGACTACTACCGGGGCCGCTAGAGACTCTCACAAAAGCCTAGAGGGTCTGGGGTGCTGCGCGCTAACCGGCTGTCCGCAGCGCTGCCAAGG
>Ga0208372_10211_pt1 | contig 13053 bp, 17 predicted proteins | sample Subbio2Dec_QV11A_FD_184832 | JGI IMG/M metagenome (GOLD analysis project Ga0208372, IMG submission 184832) | Serpentinite rock and fluid subsurface biosphere microbial communities from McLaughlin Reserve, California, USA - CR12Dec_QV11A (SPAdes) | ecosystem: Environmental > Terrestrial > Deep...
CGCTTGCAGGCAAAAACACCCATACGGCCTTGTTCAACGCATCCGTTCCCATGCTTTGATAGCGCATGGGCGCGCAAACACGCTCGGCTTGGGCCAAATTTGAGAAATCCAGAGCGGAATTCATGTCCAAATGCTGATTCGGCTTGGGCTGGGCTTGGGCTGGGCTTGAGGTCACGGATTCAGGGACTCCATACCGGGTGTAAATCTCGCCATAATGAATGACTGGGACTCCGTCTTCGACATAGTCAGCTTTCGTAAAGCGCTTTCCGCGAATGAACTCACCGAGTTCGCCCAGTGCTGTCCATGCGACATCCACATCTTTGAATTGCAGCAGCTGGTCTCGATAGTGCTTGTATTGTTTTTTTCGGGCTGTAAGCTCGGTTGTAAGCTCGGCTGTAAGCTCGGTGAAGGTGTCCAGTATGCGGACGATCTCGGCTTGGATGTCAAGCGATTTTTGGGGGTTTTCTGGACAGGGGATGGGGATCTCGAACTTATCAGTATCTGGCGTTGCAATCTGTGGCATTTGCATCTTGCTGCCGACATTCTGAAAGTGAGGCTCATTGAGCTTGAGAAAGTGATAAACATACCTGATGTTGATCGCTTTGCCTCTGGCGTTGTAAGACCACATCTCATTTTTGTGTGAGAACGGCTTGTCGTAATACTCAAATTCGATGACGCCGCGGGACTTAACAATGATCGAAGGCTCCCGGTTTACTTCGTTTGCTGGAATGTCTCCAAGGTCTACAAATGCTACTGTCTTGCCTCCGGCAAAGATCTTGACTGGAGCTCCCTCCTTGTGGAGCTCTCTCATCTGACCCGCAGTTATCTTTGTGCCTTTGGTACGGATAAGAACTTCACCAAGAGGATTCCACTTGACCACGGCCCCATCCAGCAGCTTTCCCAAAAAACCGACGCCGCTCATGTTTACTTCTCCTCGCCTTCGATCTCCACCACGATTGCATCAATGTCTTTGCGAAGCTGTTCGATTCGGGCGATGGTGGTTTTCAACTGTGCATTGAGCTGGGCAATATCCACCACTTCGCGGGTGTCCTTGCCGTCGATGTAGCTGCTGACCGACAGGTTGTAGTCGTTCGCGGCGACCTTCTCAAACGGTACGGACTGTGCAAAGTGCTCTACGTTCGCCTTGCTGTCGAACACCGCCATGATCTGGTCGATGTGCGTGTCCAGCAGAGCGTTGTTGTTAGTCTCTTTCTTGAACAGGCCGCTGGCGTCAATGAACTGGGTGGTGGTGTCGGTCTTGTGTTTGGACAGCACCAAAATGGTGACGGCGATGGTGGTGCCAAAGAACAGGTTGGGAGCGAGAGAAATCACCGTTTCCACATAGTTGTTGTCCACCAGGTATTGACGGATCTTCTGCTCGGCCCCACTGCGGTAAAAAATGCCGGGAAAGCAGACGATGGCCGCACGCCCCTTGCTGGAGAGGTAGCTGAGCGCGTGCAGCACAAAGGCAAAATCGGCCTTGGATTTGGGCGCCAGCACACCGGCCGGGGCAAAGCGGTCGTCGTTGATGAGGGTGGGGTCGTCGCTGCCCACCCACTTCACCGAATACGGCGGGTTGGACACGATGGCATCGAAGGGTTTGTCATCGCCAAAGTGCGGCTCGATGAGGGTGTCGCCCAGCTCGATGTTGAATTTGTCGTAGTTGACGTTGTGCAGGAACATATTCATCCGCGCCAGGTTGTACGTGGTGTGGTTGAGTTCCTGGCCGAAGAAGCCGTCTTCGATGATGTGGGCGTCAAACTGCTTTTTGGCTTGCAGCAGCAGCGAGCCAGAGCCGCAGGCGGGGTCGTAAATCTTGTTGATGCTGCTTTGCCCGTGCATGGCCAGTCGGGCGATCAGCTTGGAGACCTGCTGCGGCGTGAAGAACTCGCCCCCAGACTTGCCGGCGTTGGCAGCGTAGTTGGAGATCAGGAATTCATAAGCATCTCCGAACAGATCGATGTGGCTGGCATCGAAGTCGCCGAAGTCCAGCTCGGCCACACCTTTGAGCACAGCAGCCAGGCGGGCGTTTTTGTCTTTGACGGTATTGCCCAGGCGATTGCTGGTGGTGTCGAAGTCGGCGAACAGGCCACGGATGTCGCGCTCGGACGGGTAGCCCAGGGCGGAGGTTTCAATGGCCGAGAAAATCGCTGCCAGGTCGGTGTTCAGGCTGTCGTTGGTGTTGGCACTCGCGGCCACACGGGCGAACAGCTGGCTGGGGTAGATGAAGTAGCCCTTGGTTTTGATGGCGTCGTCCCGGATTTCTGGGGTAATGACCACGTCGTTCAGCGCGGCGTAGTTGATGCTCTCGTCACCGCCCTCGATGTAGGCCGCAAAGTTTTCGCTGATGAAACGATAGAACAGCGTGCCCAGCACGTACTGCTTGAAATCCCAACCGTCCACAGCACCACGGACATCGTTGGCGATTTGCCAGATCCGGCGTTGAAGTTCGGCGCGTTGTTGAATGCTGGTCATGCTCGGTTTCCTGTCGAATCGTTCGTTTTGTCTTCATCCGCGCCACCGGCGCGAACCCACTCATCCACTTCAGACACCTGGAACTTCCACAGCCGCCCAACCCGGTGCGCGGGCAGGCTCTTGCGGTCGATCCAGCGATAGATCGAGTCGCGCGTGACACCCAGATGCTCGGCAATCTGGTCCACGGACACCCACGGTTCAGCGGTCATGGCAGGGCTCCGGCAGCAGCGGTTGGGGCGGCATAAAGTCGGTTTGAATCGTAAAGGTTGCAATTTATCAGGTTGGAGGGCAGCAGACGAGGGTTCGATGCCGTGGGGATCATCTTTTTCTTGGCTTCCTGATCGCTCAGCGCGTGAATGGTGGCGTCATCCATCAACCAAGGAGCCCCGCGATGAACACCAAGCCCACTGCCACCGACGCCTACCTCGCCCGCGCCGCAGCCATCCACACCAAGTTGGCCCGGCTGCAGCAATTGGCCGACGATCACTCCGGCCACGACCCGGAGGCCATCCACTGGGGCCACGTCGGTGACCTTGGCCGGGTGGATCAGGCGCTGGATGACCTGCTGGCGATCTTCGACGGCCTGGCCAAGTAGGGGAGTCCACGATGGAGGCACTGCCGAAACTCTCCCCAGCCCAAGCCCTGTTGCTGCGTACCGCCACTCGCCGCGCTGATGGGCGCGTGATTCCGCCCGAAACCCTGCGCGGCGGCGCGCGGGTCAAGGTACTGACCGCGTTGCTGCAGCGTGGCTGGATCGAGCCTGCCGACGACGGCCACGTGATGACCGACGCGGGCTACGCAGCCATCGGTCTGCAGCGCCCCGCACCGCTGGATGACGTCCAGCCGATGGACACCACCGACGACCTCCAACTTCTGGAGGGCATCCCGATCCGCCCTGGTACCAAGCTCGCCGCGCTGGTGATAGCGCTGCGCCGCCCGCAAGGTGCGACCAGCCTGCAGCTGATGCTGGCCACCGGCTGGCAGCCGCACACCGTGCGCGGAGCCATTTCCGGGATGCTGCGCAAGAAACTCGCTCTGAACGTGGTGCTGGCGCACAACGACAGCGGCGAACGGGTGTACAGGGTGGTGTGATCTGCCGCCAAGGGTGTCCAGTTTCTTGAGGCCCTGCGGATACCCCGGCGTGTCTGACGCATCGGACACAGCTCCACGTAACTCTCTATGTGCGTGCGCGTGTGCGCGCCTGACGGAAAGTTACGACAACCTGTGTCCGATCCGTCAGACGGTGCGCAAAGGCTCGTGGGCCGATTTCTGCAACCCAGCCAGCGAATCGGCTGCAAACCCGCGCCAGCATTGAGTTTTCTATCCTGGCCGTTTTTCGCTTGGCCGGGGTGCAAACCTGCGAACCGGGTACGCACCAAGGTTCGCACATTCCGCGTTGCCGCTATCCCGCACAGGCCCGCGCTGACCGGGCTTTCGGCCCGTTGCCCCACACCGCCGAGTGCGAACCGCAAACCCTGCAAACCTTGTTTTCTGGTCGGACGGTGGCGCAATGCTGCGCTCGCGCCCCCCGTATTGGAATATCGCCCGGAAGGACCCCTATCGCCTGGGGTATGTATGCGTGCGCCGACCATAACAATAGACGCTGACCATCACCATCGTCACCACCATCACAAGCTCCACCCGGTGTGACGGTGGTGATGGTTGTGACGGTCGCCCCTTATTGTTTACACCGGCGAAAGCACGGATGTGCCCTCGGCACGATCATCACGCAGGGAGCGTAGCGGTGGATCGCAGTGGGCGATGGAGAACCGGCATGGATGAACGTGGACGGTGCTGGACCGCCCTCGGTAGACTGATGGGCAATGAACCCGCATCTGCTCACCCTGGCCCTGACCACACCGCTCGAACAACTTCTGGAGTTGCCGAACGCGGTGCGGATTGCTGCCTGCGCCCGAGAAGATTTGCAGCGCTTCAGCGCAGAGCAGTTGGCGCAGATGTTGGCCAGCATGGATGCCGCCATCACCGATACCGTGACATTGGCGCAAATCAAGCACGGCGGGGAGTTGGTCAACCGAGGCGAGCAGCGCGACCTGGACTGGTTCATGGAGATCACCAATCAAGCCGAATGGCCGCGCCTGAGGTCAGCCCCTGCAACGGATCGGGATTACCTCCGGCTCTTGGCGCTCTACAAGTTGGGCGTGGTGATTGAGTCCACAACAGATACCCCACCGGGGATCATCATCAGGCCGGCGGTTGATGCGCTGATGGAATCGCTTGAATCCTTGGTGCTGGCCGATCTCTTGCCGGAATCGCCATCACTGGAACAGATCATCGAGGAGGCGTGGAAGGCGGGGCTCACGCCAGAGCCCGTTGCCGCCGACGAAGTGCGCAAGGCGCAAAGCCAGGCTGTCAGGCGGGCGGCCGATGCTCGCCACGCCAGCAACCGGGCCGCCAAGCAAAAGGCCCTGGAACTGTTCGCTTCGAACACCTACCGGACCAAGGAAGAGGCCTACCGCATCATCGGCGCGCAGGTCTGCAAGGCACCGGGCACGATCAAGAATTGGATCGCGGGCATTCAAAAGAACACGCCACCCGAGTAATTTCACTGCGAACCTTCACGCTGCGCGCAGCGTGATCATCGTGCGCGCACCGTGTCTATGAATGCCGATTCTTGTGGCATTCAATACAGAGCATCCCCAAACGACCACGGATGCTCGCCATGTACCAACCCCGTCCTGCACTGCCCGAAACCGGCTTCGTTCGGTTGCCGCAGATTCTGTCCCTGATCCCCATCAGCCGTTCGGCCTGGTGGGCGGGTATCCGGGAAGGCAAATTCCCCCAAGGCATCAAACTCGGCAGCAAGACCACGGTCTGGCGCGCTGAAGACATTCGCAATCTCATCGAACGCTCTCGCTGATTCGGGCGGTGATGATGAGCGCGTCCATCCCTTCCCCGGACGGAGTAGCAGACAACGACCGTCACCACCATCACGACCATCACACGGTCGAGATGGATGCTGTGGCCACTCCGGGGCCAACACCTGACGCCGATCCCATTGGCGTGATCGAGGCGGCACTGGTCCGTCTGGTGGATGACGTGGGCGTGCTGGCCGAGGAAGACGTGGTGCGCGCGTTCTCGATTCTCAAGGCCACAGACCTGCCCGACTACTTGCGCCTGCGTCACGCCGCCAAGAAGGCCAATCGCGATTGCTCGGTAACGATGCTCGACAAATTGGTGCGCGACGAACTGCCGGGCAGCAGTGAAGATCCCAGCGCGCTCGATGAACTGGTCGCCTTAGCCCGGGCGCAGTGCCAGTTGCACCACGACGCCGATCGAAACGCGGTTGCCGTGATTCCCATGCCCAGTCGGCGCGAAGTGTGGCGCGTGTATTCGTCCGGCTTCGAGGACTGGCTGCGCGCCGCCTATTGGCGTGCCAAGGAAATGGGCGTGCCGGAGACCACGATGAAATCGGCACTGGCCACGCTCGCTGCTGCAGGCATCAACGACGGTGACGAGATCGAAGTCCACGTCCGCGCGGCCCGCCGCGACGACGGCTACCTGATCGATCTGGCCGATGAGCAGTGGCAGGCCATCCACGTCACCCCGCAAGGCTGGCGGGTGGTGAACGAATCGCCGGTGTATTTCACCCGGACACCCTCCATGCGCCCGTTGCCGATACCTGTGCCGACAAGGATGACCCATGGCGATGTCGGGTTGCTCTGGCAGCACACCAACATTCCGGCGCACTGCCGCGTGATGGTGCTGGCGTGGCTGCTGGACTGCTTCCGTCCTGAGACGCCTTTCCCAGTGCTGGAACTGGTGGGCGAACAAGGCTCGGCCAAGTCCACCACGCAATCCGTGCTGCGCAGCCTGGTCGATCCCAACAAGGTGATGCTGCGCGGGCGGCCCAAGACGGTGGAGGACGTGTTTGTCGCCGCCGCCAACAACTGGCTGGTCAGCTACGAGAACCTCTCCGGCCTCACGCCCGAGCAACAGGATGCCTTTTGCACCCTGGCTACCGGCGGCGGCTTTGCCTCGCGCCAGCTCTACACCAATGGCGAAGAACACGTGATGGAAACCAAGCGGCCGGTGGTGCTCAACGGCATCGCCGTGGTCGCCACGCGACCGGACCTGATCGACCGGGTGATTCACGTTGATCTGCCCACCATCCCCGCAGATGCCCGGCGTGACGATGCCGACACCCACGCAGGCTGGGAACGTGATCAACCCACGGTGTTCGCCGGCTTGCTCGATCTGTTCTCGGCGGCGCTGGCCATTCTGCCGACGGTCAAGCTCACCCAGAAGCAGCGCATGGCTGATTACGAACGGCTGGGCGAGGCAGTAGCCCGCGCCTTGGGCTTCGTACCCGGTGAATTCCAGCAGCAGTACGCCGAGCTCGTGCGCGCTGGCATCGACCGGGCCTTGGAAGGCAACGCCGTCGCGCAGGCCCTGGACAAGTACCTCGCTGACCGTGTGCTGCCCTTGAACTGGCAGGGCACCGCCGGTCAGCTCTACGACCTGCTGAACACCCACAGCATCCCCGACCGCAGCAGTTGGCCGCGATCACCCAAAGGTCTGTCGGATCAGTTGCGCCGCATCGCCCCGGCCTACCGCGCCAAGGGCATCGACATCACCCACCTCGGCCACAGCCGTGAGGGGGCGCGCTGGCGCATTGCCCAGACCCGTTCCCAAACCAATCCTGCCACGCCACCCGGCATCGAGGGTGGCACTCGATATGGAGCTCACCGTGAGTAATCCCAACTTGCATCCCGTCTGGGCCAAGGTCATTGGCATCGCGCCGCAGACCAGCCCTTCCAACCCTGAAGCGATCCAACGGTCGCCCCTGGCCGCCGCCATAGCGGCTATGACCGGCCAGTCCAGCGCTCGTAACGACTGGCAGGCCACTGGTCTTCCGCATCGCCACGGCGCGCCGGTCGGCATCAAAAAGCAAGTCGGCCCAGGCCTGTGGGTCAGCACCGTCGCACGGCCCGGCGACGCCCTGTATCCCGCTTGACCCCCGTCCATCCCTGATCAAACCTGGAGACCATGACCATGAAACTGAACCCGTTCAGCAAGAAGTCCAACCCCTACCTCGACAAAGTCAAGTCTGAGCACGACGCGCTCAATCTGGAACTCACGCCCCTCAAGGCCGAATTGGCGGAGGCGGAAGCGGAGCACGCTGCGGCACGCGAGAAGCAAAACCGGCTGCGTGATGCCGCTGGCTCGATGTCGATGAACACGCCACCGGCCGCCAAAGCCCACTGGCCCATTCTGTGCGAGGCCAATCAGCGGATGGAAAGGCTCAAGTCGAAGGTATCCAACCTGGAGAGCCAACTGCGTCCGCTGCAGCAGGTCCTGGCCACGCCCGAGCGCTTCGCACTGGCCCGCAAGCAGCTTGACGATCTGATCGCGCAGCGCAAGACGCTCACCGCTGAGGTGCAGACGGTCGATGGCCAACTGACCAAGATCGCCAAGCGGCTGGCGGACCTCGAAGCGCGCATTGCCGTCGAGACGAAGTCGGCATCTCGGGCGCTGCTGGACACCGAAGCGGAATTCGTTGTGCCAGAAACCTTGAGCAAACTGGAGGTGGAGTTGCGCATCACCCGGGCATCGCAGGTTGAACTTGAGCGCCAGCGTGATGCGATTCAAGGCCAACTGGCTGGCCTGCCCGATGCCGTGCGCAAAGCGAGGGACCAATTCATCCATTGCCGTGCGGCAATGGCAGAAATCGAGCTGCACGAACAGTTGATGCCGGTCATGAACGCACTGGCTCGCGCCTCGGCGGCCCGGCGCCAGATCAACTACCACCACGACGAAAGTCGCTTCCCGGTTGAGATTCCGCGCGGTTTGATCGAAGCAGCCAGCGATGCACTGGCGGCAGAAATGCCAGCGGCCTGATCGTCACGCGACCTGCCCACAGGCGAATTGGGTCCTTCCTCGCCATAAAGCAATACGGGGGGCGCGAGCGCGCTGCCCCGCTACCGACAGACCCCGAAACGGGGTTACCAGTTACCGCCCCGGTTACCGCCCGGCGCTGTGCCGGGTTACCAGCCTTCAAGGAAATGAAATGACCACCACGATCAACAACAACGACACCATCCCCGGCCAGCCGCTGGCCCACTACGACCCAGAGGTCGCGCAGCGCGTGCAGGGCTGGCTCGCCAGCGGGCAGCTGTTGGCCTGGATTCCGATCCTCAGCCAAGACAACTTCCCCGGCACACCGCCAGAGATTCTGCTATTCGCCGATCGATTCCAGGAGTCGATGCGCTGGCCGATCCACGCGCCGGAGGATCTGCTGCAACTGCCCGAGGGCATCACCGGCTGGTTGCTGCCCGCCGACGCTGACGACACCAGCGTGGCCTGCGGAATCTGGAACGGCGAGGTTTACATCTTGGGTGTGCAGGACAAGCGCACCGGCAAACCCCAGACCCTGCTGGGCGAGCGTTTCGATGTGGCGACAGCTCAGGTCGATGACGTTGAACAGAGCGCGGTTTGACTTGGCTTCTGGTCGCCACAGCGCGTTCATGGAGGTCCGCAAACCCCTCTCGGAGAAAGCAATGAGCACCCACCAAACCCTGCGCGTGCAGGTCACCGACACCAACCAGCGCCCGCGCGGCGTGATGACCATCGAGGCCGATTTCGATCACCTCGGACCCTACCGCGTGCTGCACGACGGCCATACCTACTGGTTCACTGGCAAATCCGGCACCCACCGCGCCAGTGGCGTGGCCACCCGCGAAATGGCGACCGCGGACGATGCCCGCCTGTGGATCACGCTCGGTGGCACCGCGATCTGGGAGGACTGAGGATGGCCGCCGAACAGCAACACACCATCTCGGCACAGTTGGCGGCGCTGCCCTCCCTGCCAATGCCCGACCTCTGGGCGCTGTGGGATCAGCACTTTCCCCGGCGGCCCAGCCATCGCAATCGCAATTACGTGGAGTCGCGCCTGGCCTACCGCATCCAGGAGCTGGCCTACGGCACGCTGCCCACCAACATCCGCAAGATGCTGGTCGAGGCCGGTGCCAAGCATTCCAAGATCAAATCCGCCGCCGGTCGTAGCGCGCAGACCTTGCTGATGCCCGGTACCACGCTGATCCGGGAATGGGATGAGCGCGAGTACCGCGTGACTGTCACGCCCGATGGCCTGTATGCCCTGGATGGCCAGGTGTTCAAGAGCCTGTCGGCGGCGGCCCGCCACATCACCGGCACGCGCTGGAACGGGCCGAAGTTCTTTGGTCTGCGCGATGGCAAGGGGGATGGTCAATGAACGCACCCCTGCTTGTGCCCCCAAAACGCTGCGCGGTGTACTGCCGCGTGTCCAGCGACGAACGGCTGGACCAGTCCTTCAACTCCATCGATGCCCAGAAGGAAGCCGGGCACGCTTTCATCAAGAGCCAGAGCCACGAGGGCTGGATCGGCGTGGCCGATGATTACGATGATGGCGGCTTCTCCGGCGGCAATATGGATCGGCCCGCCCTGCGCCGACTGATGGCCGACATTCAGATGGGTAAGGTCGACATCGTGGTGGTCTACAAGATCGACCGGCTATCACGCTCGCTGGCCGATTTTGCGCGCATGGTCGATGTGTTCGACCGCCACCGAGTCAGCTTCAGCGCCGTCACGCAGCAGATCAATTCGGCCACCTCGATGGGCCGGCTGATGCTCAACGTGCTGCTGTCTTTCGCGCAGTTCGAACGCGAGGTCACCGGTGAGCGCATCCGCGACAAGATCGCGGCCAGCAAGGCCAAGGGGATGTGGATGGGTGGACCGCTGCCGCTGGGGTACGACGTTCGGGATCGGCTGCTGGTCGTGAATGAAACGGAGGCCAAGCTGGTCCGCCGCATCTTCGATGACTTCGTGACCGTGCGCTCGGCCACGCTGATGGCCAAGACCTACGGCGCGCAAGGCGTGGTCACCAAGGGTGGCAAGCCCTTCACCAAGCAGACCATCTACAAGATGCTGCACAACCGGATGTACCTGGGCGAGATCGTCCACAAGGGGCAGAGTTTCCCCGGCCAGCACCAGGCCATCGTGACGCAGGCGCAGTGGGATGCAGTCCACGCACTGATCGCCACCGATGGCATCGAACGGCGGCGAGAGACCAACGACCGCCAGCGTGAGCCGGTGTTGTTGCGCGGCCTGCTGTTCACGCCCGACGGTGAACGGCTGGTGCCCAGCTACACCGTCAAAAAGGGCAAGACCTACCGCTACTACACGCCGATCAAGCACCGGCGCTTTGGCGCGTGGGCCAGCCAGCATGGGCCACTACCGGCGGCGCCCATTGAGGAATTGGTGACCCAGCAGATCGTAGCGGCGCTATCAGCACCGCACATCGTGCAGTCGGTGTGGGATCGGATTCGGACTACCCACCCAGACCTGTCGGAGCCTGAGGTGATCTTGCCGATGCGAAATCTGGCTGGCCTGTGGCAACAGTTGTTCCCCGCTGAACAGTGTCGACTGGCGCAGTTGCTGATCGAGCGCGTGGTAATTGCCGACGGCGGTCTAGAGATCATCTGGCGCGATCAGGGCTGGCATGAACTGGCCGGGGAACTGCTACCCGGAACCATCGGTGCAGAACGGCAGGAGATGGAGGAAACCGTATGAAGTCGAAAGTGCAGCCATTGGGGGCGGCAATCGCCCGCGAACGCCGGGATAACGGCCAGGTCAAGCTGTCCACCTTCATCCCGCTGAAGATCCGTAAGCGCGGCGCCAGCAAGGTGGTGGTGCGACCCGATGGCCAGGTCGAGTCGCCGGGCAAGGTCGCCACACAGATCGACCAGCCCTTGCTGGTGGCACTGACGCGGGCCTTCTACTGGCAACAACTGCTCGACGATGGTGTGGTTGGCAGTGGCAGCGAGATCGCCCAGCGCGAAAGCCTGCACCACTCGACGGTCAACGAACTGCTGCGCCTGACGCTGCTCGAGCCTGCCATCATCCAGAGCATCCTGGCTGGGCAGCAGCCCAAGTGCATGAGCCTACTGTGGTTCCAGCGGAACCCGCTGCCGACCGACTGGGTGGCGCAGCGGGAGGTGGTGGCAGGGTTTGACGCGTGATGCGCTGAACTGCATTCAGACCACCACGGACTGACCAAGTATCCCTTGGCTGTCAGCGCGCCCGCTGCCGATACAGCTCATCGAACTGCGCCAGGCTGTCGACAAACGCCCGCTCGATGCACTCACGCGCAGGAGCCGCCATCTCGTGCTGGTCGGGCTCGAGGCGGATTTGCTCGTCATCGCCCGCGCTGGTCAACTCAGTCGATTGCGTCATTGGACGACCTTCCTTGCATCCTTGAGCAGCAAAAGAAGTTGCTGCTCGCGCAGCGGCGATGCAATGAACCCGAACCGGGTGTAGAACCTCGCCGCTTCTTCATCGATGGGATGGGTCAGCATGGCACGGATGCCGGCCTGCTCGGCAATCAGCATCGTGCGACGAATCGCATCTTGCAGCATGCCAAAGCCTATCCCTCGCCCCTGGTCCACCACCGAGACAGCGAGCCTCGCCAGAATCACCACCGGCAACGGGTATTGCCCCATCCCTTTGCGAATGCGCTCCGGCGCCTCCAGCGTGTCGACCTGGCCCACGGTCAGGCAGAAGTAGCCCGCCACGCGGCCATCGTCCTCGGCCACGACAAAGGTCTTGGCCGAGCCACTGCCCTGCGCCTGGCGAGCGTGGCGCAACAGCCAGTCATTCAACGCGGGCTTGCCGCAATCAAAACCTTCCAGCCGATGCTGCGCGGCCAGAGGCTCCGGTGCGCGCAACGTCACTTCGTGTCCCAGGGCGCCTTGCGGGCAAACAGATCACGCAAACCCTCATTGGCCTGTTCGGGGCGATCCAGCAGATCCATCAGGGCCTGGTACTGGCTGCCCGAGACCATGAACAATCGTTGGTCCAGCAGGGTCTGCTCGGCGGCCAGGCACGCGCTGTCGAGGATGAAGTCGGTCAACGACTTGTGGGCCACCTCGGCGGCGCGGCGCAGCACCACCTCCTGTTCGGGGGTAGCGCGCAGCCCAAGTCGGGCAGAACGGGCGGAAGGCGACGATGCAACGGCAGTCATGGGGGCACTTCTTTTGTTAGATCAACTGCCGCAATGTTAGTACAAGTGACGCACGCCGTCTAGTTGTACTGGTGACTGGTGGTCATGGTTGACGATGAACTGGCGCGCGTAAGTTTTTGATTTTGCTAGGCCATCATCTGCGCCTACCCGCAGGCCAAACGGAGAACAGAGACGGCTCAGGCCGAGAAAGTGGCCGATTTCGGGCGTTTCTGCTGATGGCCACCCGCAGCACAGACGGCCGGAACCCCGCATGGCGCGGGGATTTCAGGCAAGAAAAAGGGCCCGGAGATTATCCGAGCCCTTGTATATGGTGGTGGAACACGGAACCGAACCCGCGTCCGTAATCCGAACTAAATAGTAACGCCTTGGCCTTGAGGACGTGGATTCGATGATTTGGCCAAAATCGTCCTGCGCTGCCACTGGGCTTCTTGGGTAACGCGATCCGCAGCGACGACTGGGCCATTCCGCACATTGGCCTGAGCAGTCTCGGGGAAATCGTCGGCTGGGCGCGCCCAGACGAGTTTCCGCCAAGGAACATGCGCACGAGCAAGGGGCTGCGG
>Ga0208372_10212_pt1 | contig 13034 bp, 13 predicted proteins | sample Subbio2Dec_QV11A_FD_184832 | JGI IMG/M metagenome (GOLD analysis project Ga0208372, IMG submission 184832) | Serpentinite rock and fluid subsurface biosphere microbial communities from McLaughlin Reserve, California, USA - CR12Dec_QV11A (SPAdes) | ecosystem: Environmental > Terrestrial > Deep...
GCAGCGCTGCGCCTGTCACCGCCAAAAACGGGTCATACCGAAAAATCTCGGGCAACTGGCTTTGAGAAATCAACCCAGCAGTCCCCTGTGTGCATGCCTGAGACGCCCCAAACGTGTGCCATACTTGTGCTCATGCGGTTGGATTTCCTATCCCCAGCACGGTCGGATAGATGAAGCCGGCGATGCCGTGCTCGGGGAAGACCAGCATGTGGGCGAGCGACTCGCGGCCCCCGGCCCGCAGGCGGTGACGCAGGGAATGCTCGGAGGGAAACGCCCTCGCCGCGTTCGTCAGTGTGTCCATCAGATGGGTCCTTCAAAACCCCGGATGGGGCAATGATTGTTTCAAACATGCGACCGTGCACTATGCCTATGCAGCGTGTACGAGCCGGGCAAGCCGACCAGCAACGATCGGCGGTTGGTCGGGATGCGCATGTGCCTAGGCCAGTTCAAACCTTTTTTGGCGAACGCACTAGGAACGCCGCCAAGGCCGGTGCCAGCAGGATGGCACCGAAGACGTTGACCATGAACATGAAGGCCAGCAAGATGCCCATGTCTGCCTGAAACTGCAGCGGCGACAGCACCCAGGTCAGCATCGAGACTGTCATTGTCACCGCGGTGAACAGCGAAGCCGTCCCGCGCTGCTTCAATGCTTCGACGTACGCCTCTTCTAGCGAATGACCGCGCTCGCGCATCTCATGACGGATACGTTCGAACAGATAGATTCCGTAGTCCACTCCTACGCCCACCGCAATCGCGATGACCGGCAGCGTGTTGACCTTGATGCCGATGCCCAACCGCGCCATCACTGCATAGCACATCAGCGTCACCAAGGCCAATGGGATAACGATAGAAAGCGTGATCGGGATTGAACGGAAGGCTATCAAACACAGCAAGGTGACTGCGGAGAAGAGTGCTACAGCGACGAGTCTGTCCCCGATCTTGACCACCTCGTTGGTGGCAGCCATCACGCCGACGTTTCCTGATGCCAAGCGGAAGGTGACCTTGTCGTCGTCGTTCTCTGCTTTAAAGCGATGGATATGATCGACTATCGCAGCGATCGTCGTGGCCTTGTGATTGATGGTGTAAATAGAAATTGGAACCGCGTTGCAACTCATGTTGCGGTACTGGTTGCCGAAGCGCGTCGAAAAGCCCACTGCCTGTGCAATTTGCTCTCGGGTCTCGGGCAACATGCGCCACTTTACCCAGCCCTCTGCAAAGTCCTGCGTCACCGCGGCGATGAAGCTGGGCAGGCCGCGCACTGCGGCCACGCCCTCGATTTGTCGCATCTCGAATTCGAATTTCTCGATCTTGCTTAAGACATCGCGGTCCAAGCAGGGCGAATTGTCACCTCTAATTTCGACTATTACCTGTAGCAAGTCAACCCCGATGGCGAAGTCTCTGGTGATCATGGCGACGTCGAGGTTATAGCGCGAATCGGCACGCAATTCGGGCACCCCCTTGCTGGCATCGCCGATCAGCAATTGATCCAATTCCAATACCGCGACCGCCGTCAGCACAGTAGCGACGGCGAGCGGTAACAACGCACCACGCCGTGTGGCCAAAAACCCCATCCGTGTCCACAGCCAATCACCCGAAGTTTCCTTGCCACGTAGCTTCTGCGCCGATGATGAGGAGATGCGCATGTACGACAGCAAAACCGGCAACAACACCTTGTTGGTGATGATCATCACGGTAACGCCAATAGTAGCCGTTAGCACGAGTTCCCGAACTATCTGAATGTCGATTATGGCGATGACAATAAACCCAATCGCATTGGCAAGCAGAGCCGTGGCGCCCGGAATAAACATCTTCAGGAAGCAGTTGCGTGAGGCGGTGACACCGTCGGCGCCGTGCAGGGTCTCAAGCTTCCAGGCGTTGGTCATCTGCACCGCGTGTGAAACCCCGATGGCGAATATCAAGAACGGCACCAAGATCGACAGCGGATCCAGCGCCAACCCGAGCAGCGGCATGAGACCCAGCAGCCAGACCACTGGAACGGTTGCCGCCACCAGAGTCCAGGCCGACAGCATTACTGACCGGCAATACCAGTAGAGTAATACTGCGGTAATAACGAATGCGCCGAGAAAGAAGAACAGAACCTTCGTGGCGCCTGCAGCGATGTCGCTGATCGCCTTAGCGAAGCCAATAATATGGATGCTGACGAGTTCACCCTCGTGCTTTGCGCGCAATCTCTCGAACTCCGCGCCGACTTCGCGCATATCCAGTTGAACCCCGGTCTCGGGATCATGATCCAGCAACGTGGCAACCACCAAGGTGGCGGTCATGTCTGGGGAGACGATGCGTCCAACCAAGTCGGATTTTAGGATGTTTTCGCGCACCATTGCGATATGGTCAGGTCGGCCGTCAAAGTCACCGGGCATCAGGTTCCCGCTACGGAAGCCCTCTTCGACGACTTCGTTGTAGCGCGCGTTGGGCGTCGAGATCGATAATAGCGAACTGCGGTCGACGCCCCTGATGTGAAAGACGTCGTCGGTGATCTGCCTGACGGTCTGCAGCACTTCCTTGTCGAACAGGTCACCTTCGCGCGCCTTGATCGAGATCAGCACGTGGTTGGCGCCACCGAATACCCCCTGGTATTCGCGGAAAGTCTGCATATACTCGTGCCCGTGCGGAATCATCTTTTCGAAGCCGGCTGTGACCTGCAACCGGGTCGCAAAGAAAGCGAGCACGAGGGTAACGATGATGCCCAATATAAGAATCGGCAGTCGCCAGTGGAAAATGAACCAAGCGCAACGGCCGATAAAGCCGGGCGCGAACTCGGCGGCAACGAACTCGCCGTGAACGAGTTCGCCATCGCGCTGTTTGCTGGAGTTGGTCGTGGTCACTATGTACTTCTAGGAGTGGGGACTGCGTAGGTTAGCAGGCCGTTGAAATACCAATCGACGCCGCCGGTCGTTTCAGCGAACATGGCGACATCGATCGACGAAGGGTGAGCAGCCGATCCGGCAGTGGGTCAACGAGTCGCTGGCGCAGATAGACGCGAAGTTCTCGGTGATGTGCGAGGCCGACATCAAGGGCGGGCGCCCGAGCATCGCGCCGGAGGGTCTCATGCGCGCGATGCTGCTGCAGGTGCTCTACAGCGTGCGCAGCGAGCGGCAACTCGTCGAGCAGATTCAATACAACCTGCTGTTTCGCTGGTTGGTCGGTCTTGCCATCGAAGACCCGGTGTGGAACCACGCCGTCTTCAGCAAGAACGGCGACCGGCTCATCGAGCACAATGCGGTCACCGAGCTGTTCAACGCCACGGTGGAGATGGCTGGCCAGCGCGGGCTGCTCTCGGGCTGGCACTTCAGCGACAACGGCACGCTCATCGAGGCCTGGGCCAGCCACAAGAGCAAGCGGCGCAAGGACGCAGCCGACGCTGGCCGCCCGCCCGAGGACTGGCACGGCCAGCCGCGCAGCAACGACACGCACGAGTCCACCAGCGACCCCGAGGCGCGGCTCTACCACCAGTTGCTGACGCTGACGATGGCCGCCCGCAACCTCAAGTGGCTGTGGACCTTGGCGCAATTGCGCCCGCAGTGCGCCCAATGAGCGGCAAGAAGGCCGCAACGGCCCCTTCCAGACGCTCGAAGGGCGGCGAAACGGGCCAATTGGGGTCGCCTTGGCGAAACCCGCGAGCTGTACGACCTCGTCGATCAACATCTAGTTACTACCGACGTTTGATGTCGTGGTCATGGCGGCGGGCAGGCGCCCGGTGGCCATGACACCGACGTAAACCAGCGTGCCGTCGCTAAGCAGGCGGGCCTGCGACAAAGACGTGCCCTCGGGTGCGGTTGAAATTGCAAAGCTGCGACCTCCATCCGAGCTTATGGCCAGCAGGCCCCGGTTGCCGGCCAGCACGATCCGCCCATCGTTGGCGATTGAGCCACCGTTGAGCGTTGCGTCGCTGGCAAATGGCACTTGGGCCCAAGTCTTGCCCTGGTCAGTCGAACGAAAGATGTTGCCGCGCATGCCGAACACCAGCAGCACGCCTTCCTTTAACTCAAGGATGCCGAAGAATGAGCCTTCATACGGGGACTGCAGTTCCGTCCAAGTCTCGCCGCCGTCGACAGATTTAGCAATCGTGCCCGTCTCGCCGACCAAGAACATGGCACCAAAGGTGGTCTCGAGAACGCGCGAGATGTGACGATCGAAGGTGTCCGCCACCACCGTCTGGCGCGTCCAAGTCTTTCCTTGGTCGCTGGAGACCAAAAACATTCCGAACGCGCCGTAGGCGACGAAGTGACCGTTCTTAAGTGCGGTGATGCCGAGCACAGCGTCACTGCCCGCTTCCTCGACGGTGACGACGCTCCACGTGTGGCCACCGTCGTCGGTGCGCAGGATCGTCCCGCCGTGTCCGACGGCAACGCCGACCTCTTCACCGATGAACGCCACGGCGGTTAGCGTGCGCGAGATCGGTACCTGCTTGATCTGCCACGTCTTCCCACCGTCATCCGAGCGGCCGATGATACCGCGCTCGCCAACCACCAACAGGCTCGGTCCAACGTGGGCCAGATCAAGCAACGTGACCCTGTCCGCGTGTATCACCAACGACCGGGCAGTCGGGTCGGGGGCGGTGCCCAACCCGAAGTCTCCGGTGCATCCCGAGACCGTTAAGGCGACGCCCAGTGCGACGCATGCCAAGAAGGATGTCTTGACGGTAGATATTGCCTTCATCGCTCAGGTCAGCGCGTACCGCGCCGTCGGATAGCATCCACCTGAAAATCGGCCCACCTGCCCATGTGGCCCCAAGTGTAAGCCGGCTGCCGACGCTCGTTAGTCAGTCCCGTGACGATGAAATTGCCGTTGCTGACGTCATGCGTCACGAACGGTGCTTGAAACATCACACCCGCGTCATAGGCCTGCACCAGCGGGTAGGTGTAGACGCGCCACATGTTTCCACGACTATCGTAGCCATCGGCCAGTGCGATGGTATGGCTGTCCTCATCGATGTAGAAGGTGCGGCGCGGCAAAACGTGCGACATGCCCGGCTTGAGCGTCGCATCGACCACCCATACCCGGTGCAGCTCGTAGCGCTGGAGATCGGACTTGATATGGCCTCTTTCGAGCATGTCTGCGTACTTCAGCGACGGGTCCTGCAGCCTGTAGGCGTTGTAGGGGATGTACATCTCCCTCTTGCCGACGAGATTGAAGTCGTAGCGGGCTTTAGAGCCTTGAAAGCCCCAATAGTCGTCGGTGGTACGCATACCCTCAGTACCGTCATCAATGTTGTCGTAGGCGAGGTCCGGCGCACGGCGTACGCGACGCTGGCCGGCGTTGTAAATCCACGCGGAACGACCACCCCTAGTGAAATCCACCGAGTCATGGATCAAGTAAATAGTTCCCTGCAGCGTGGCCGGTGCGTCGTAGTGCGCGAACATGGAGAAGAGGATGCCATCTTGGCGCGGCACCATGTTTTGCCCTTGCACAATGTCCTCACATAAGCCGACGCGGTAGAAGTCGCCGTTGGCACGCACAGGCAGCCAATCGCGGCAAGTCCTCACGCTGCCAAAGAAACGCGTCGTGTGGTTGTACATCGCCTCCACGCCGGTCCTAGGCACCGGAAATGGCGTGCCAGGGCCAACGTAACCTTCGATGCCCAAGCCGTTGAGTCTGGCCGTGGCGGCTTGCCGCCTGGTTGCGTCGTAGATAGCCTGCGGCAGAGCAAACGATCGCCGCGTCGGGTAGATATCCAGAAAGAAGGTTGCCGGGTACCTCCTGAACATCGCCTGCAGGCCGGGCGTGACCTTATCCCTGTGCTGTTCCAGATTCCTGGCGTCGATCCTGAGGATCGGCCTGTCGCCCCTGAACGGGTCGGTGTATCCCATACTGGGCTGCCAGCCCGTCGGCGGCCTCGTCAGACCGCCGGCCCAAGCCGGGATCGTGCCTTCTCTGTTTCCGGCCATTTCAGCCCCGTTTGGGGTGAGATCGACCCCCAAGCGCGCCACTAGGGCCGCGCGCGCCTGTTGAGCGGCGTCCCCTTGGGCGTGCGCGGCAGCTGGAATGGTCGTCGTCAGCGCAAGTGCGGCCGCACGTGCGCCAAACTCGCGGCGCGAGGGGTCGAACGTTGCGTCGCCAACAAAGGCCTCGGCATCTCCTTCTAGGCCGCGCTTTCCATCGTGGCCGAAATTGGTCGAAACTTTCATCTTTAAATCTCCTTCATGGTTGAGAATGTGTAATCGTTGTTGACAGCCATGTAGCCGCAGTCGAGGCGCATAGGGTCAAGCTTGATGTGATCGTCAAAAGCGTTGGCACCCCCCTCGCGGCTGCACTTCATTGTGTGGCGAATTCTGTCGAGACTGTCGTTTGTGCATTTCCTGCGAGCCTCAGAACCGGTAGGCGGTGTTGATAAACACAAAACTTCTGTCGCGCAACGGGTCAAACTTGGCATTACGGTTGAAAAATACAGCGCCCAGCTCTAAGCTATACCGCTCAGCGTATACGAAATTGGTCGACAAGGCCAAAGTCTTGCGGTCTTCAGAGAACTGGCCGTCGATCGAGTACCCCTTGACATCGTGCGACCAGAAAATCGTTGGCCGCACCGAAACGCCAGGAATAAGGTTGTTGTAGGTTAGGTCCAAGCGCAGCCGGTAGCCCCAAGCGCTCCTGCTGATGAACCCGTCGTTGGCACAGCCTTCGGCTCCGGGAACGTTCAACGGAGCAGCCGGGTTGCATGTGTCGCCACCGTAGAGTGGGTGGCTGCCGATGCCGAATATATAAGGCCGACCGTGGCGAACGGCGTTGGGATCGTCCTTGTAGTTGGGCAGGTTGTTGAACTGGTACGCCACCTCACCGATGAACACAAATCGGTCGGAGCCGAGGAGATTGTTGCCCGCCCTGATACCGTTCAGCTGCAATTGCGTCCGCGTTGCCCGCGTGAAGCCTTGAAGATTTCCGTCGCCAGCAAACGCCGCAGCGGCACGCGCTCCATTGGGCCCGAACGCGGAGCCCGCCGGTATGCCCATACCCGCCAGAGCTCCGCCCGCAGCCAAGCCCGACATAAGCAGATCGTTGCCATCGACCTGCGCGGGTACGTCGCGGGCGTGACTGATCTCCGCCCCGACCGACCAACCCCTGACGTTGGTCGCCGCACTGATACCCATCAGCTTAATATTTTCGGGGTAGTCCCAGCGCACGCTAAACGGACTGGCCGTACCGGTGGGGCCGAAGTTGAGGGAGAGATTTGGGACGCGCGCGTGGATCTGCATAGCGTAGAGGCCGAACTCGGTGTCGAGACTCTCGGAACTGAAGCGCCAGGCGAGGCCAAACTGCCCCGAGTCCCTGGCTTCGCGGCCCTGAAAAGTGGGCACATAGGCGCCTGCCGCCAAGCCGAAGGGCTCGGATCCAGCGAGGGTCACGGCGCTGTTGCACCGGCCCGGGTTCGCGGTGATGTCGGGCTGCACGATGGCCCAGTAGTTGCCGCAGCCCGCCTCAATGGGAGTGTTCTTCCAGCGGGTCTGCCAAAAGCCCTCGATCGAGCCGAAGCTGCCCAAGCTCTGTTTGAAGTTCAGAATCGGCACCGGCAAGAGCACTTCCTCCACGCGAGCGCCGGGCCTGCGCATCGCTGGTACGTTGATTGGATTGATCTGGTTCAGACCTTGGATGAACAGGCTTTCTCCCCAGTTAATCACTTGATTACCGGCGCGCACCTGCAACGGAAAACCACCGACGTCGAAGGTGTTGTAGACGAATGCATCAAGCAGGTAAATGCCCTTGAAACGCTTCAGGCGCTCAAAGCCATCGTCAGACAGTGGGCGCCGGGCGCCGATGGCACCGCCAGCTGGGCTGAAAACGAAGTTGTTGTAGCTATTGCTCTGGCTACCCAAGCGCACATCGCCGTGCTCTTGTGCCAGGTCGTACCAAGCTTTGGCGCGCACGAACACACCGAAGTCACCCCTGGAGAGCCCGACCTCGCCCAACAATCTAAGTTGGGTCGTGAAGCGGTCGCCTCGGTCGTAGTTCAAGTTACCGACGTCGATCGTGTTGCCACCGGTCCCGTCGGTCAGGCCGATCAGGGCGCCGTTGGCTTGGCCGTAGAGTCGTGGGTCTCTGTTTGCGGCGCGCCAACTTGAGCTCAGCGACGCCGAAGCCGCCCAGTTGCCGACCCAGCCGTCGCTGAGCTCGAATTGTTCGGCCCAGCCGGGCGAGGCCCAAGCGGCGGCTAATAGCGCTACCAAGACTTTGGGCGGTGTGCGATCACGAGTTCGAGGGCTCATAGCATCTCCAGGCTGATGGTTTTGGCGTTCAACGAGCAGTACGGGCTGCCTCAACATCAAGGCACCCGGCACACACAGCAACTGTGCGCATGTGCATTATATGCATGCGATGTTTTTTTTGCGATAGGTGCTAACCCTAGGATGGGCGATGGGCATTTCGGCATTTCGGCATCTCAGGCGGCGGGCCGCACATGTAGCCCTCAGCGCGCGTCCAATCAAACTGAGCGCCGCCGGCCGCGATTTGATCGGTGACCCATCCTCGCACCCCGGAACGTGTCAATCAGTTTGCGACACCCGGGGACGTTAATTTAGTGCGCAGGCGACGGGTTTGGTGGTGGTGGTCTTCTCCTCAGGTGGTGGCTCGCCTTCGACATCTGGGGCGTGGCGGCCACCGCCATTGTTCTCGCCCTATGGGCTTGGCCTGTCGGCTGAATCACACCGGGCTTGTGTTCAGCCGACACTGCAGATAAGCCCCAAAGCATCACTGCGACCGCTTGCCCATGGCACTGCAATCGATGGTGCAAGCGGTGGCAATGCCTCAGCCCATCACATAGATGGACTTCAGTTGCTGGTAACTGCCAATGGCTTCGGGGCTGAACTCGCGACCCAGGCCGCTGGCCTTGATGCCACCAAACGGCGAGCCCACCGACGGCATGTAGCCGTTGATGCCGATGGTGCCGGTTTGTACCTTGCGGGCGAGGGTCTTGGCGCGCTCGCTGTCGCTGCTCCATACCGAACCGCCCAGGCCGAAGGCAGACTGGTTGGCGATGCGCACGGCGTCTGCGTCGTCCTTGTAGGAGATGATGGACAGCACGGGGCCGAAAATTTCTTCTTGTGCAATGACCGCCATGTTGTCCACATCGGCAAACACCGTGGGTTCCACGAACCAGCCTTTGTCCAACCCTTTGGGTCGGCCTCCCCCTGTGACTAGGCGCGCCTCCGTCTTGCCTTTGGCGATGTAGCTTTCCACACGGTCGCGGTGGGCCGAGGTGGCCATGGGGCCCATGGTGGTGCTGCGGTTCAGCGGGTCGCCCAGCTTGAAACCATTGACCATGGCGGCGATGGCATCAACGACCTCTTTGTAGCGGCTCGCAGGGGCCAGTATGCGCGTGCCGTTGTAGCAAGCCTGGCCGTTGTTCAGCAGCGAGGCCATGGGCAAGCCTTGCACCACCACGTCGAGGTTGGCATCGTCGAGGATGACGGCTGCGGACTTGCCGCCGAGCTCCAGCGTGACGGGGCGCAGCATCTCGCCGCACACCTTGGCAATGGCGCGGCCAGCCGTGGTGGAGCCGGTGAACGCCACCTTGTCCACGCTAGGGTGCGCCACCAGGTAGGCGCCCACCGCGCGGTCGGCCGCCACCCAGTTGATGACACCGGGTGGCAGTCCGGCCTCTTGCGCGGCATCGGCCATCACGTAGCTGTCCAACACTGTGCCGGGCGACGGCTTGATGACCAGCGCGTCAGTTGGTAGGGTGGCAACAGCGGTTAACAGTGGTTTTGCCAACGTTGCGAGGCAGCGCTGCGCCTGTCACCGCCAAAAACGGGTCATACCGAAAAATCTCGGGCAACTGGCTTTGAGAAATCAACCCAGCAGTCCCCTGTGTGCATGCCTGAGACGCCCCAAACGTGTGCTATACTTGTGCTCATGCGGTTGGATTTCCTATCCCCGCCCGCACTATCCCGCTAGGGACATTGACCTGCACCTCCACCTTGGCAGGAGCGGCACTGTTGCCGTTGGTAGCGTAAGATATCACCACCTTGGTATCGATAATCTGGTCAGAAAAGCGGTTTAAGCGCGCCAGCTTCTCCTCGGCGTAGCGCTTCATGGCCTCAGAGATCTCCAGGTTGCGTCCGATGAGCTTCTAGATATTCATAACGCTCCTTTCAAAGGACCGCGAGCGGAGTAAGGAGGCTAATTTGTAACGCATAGAGCTCCTGGCTAAAGTGTACCACGCCGCTAAAGCGCGTGCTTGCGGCCGGTCATAGCCAATAGCTGAGACTCGGCTGGCCATCTCTCCCTCGAAGACAGGGGTTAGCAACGGTCCTGCTAGCTCTCGGGCTGGACGACCTGAATGCCAATGGCAATCAGCCCGGCCAACGCTACGGCGTAGAGGCTGATGCTGATAAACGAAAGTAGCAGCAGTTTGCGCTGGTCGATACCGAGCGCCATCGCCGTTACTGCTACTGCCCAGACACCGATCCACGGGGTAGCGAGCAGGATAAACCAGGGGCCGTAGGAGTCAAGAAGCCCCTTAGCGCGGGGAGAGGCGAGCTTTGCCAGCCAGGGGCCGAGGCGCTGGTGGTTGAGGAGCTGCCGGTAGAAGAGCACAATCAGGGGAACCGGCAGGTAGTTACCCAGCACAGTCCAGAACACCGCCGAGGTATAGTCGAGCCCCATCGCAATAGCCGCAGGCACCGCGACATAGATCTCGAAGAATGGGAAGAAGCCCAGAAACAAGGCGGTGGCAGCTTTGACAGCGTAGTCGAACATCAGTCGATCCCCCGGTTGCTTAGCGCCAGAAGCCGCTGGCGTAGCTGTTCTCTGAGCGCTCCGGCTGGTGGGGCAAGGTGCAGAAGATCGGCAAACCAGAGGCCATCTGCGGCTAGCCGCAGTAGGGTGGCATGGGCAGGCTCGAGCCCATCGCCTTCGATACGCTGCTGATAGCCCTCGAAGGCAACCCGCACAGGCTTTAGCAGCTCGGGGTTCAGCGCTAGCGCGGCCAGCAGACCGGCCCGCAGCAAGGGCTGGTGGGGGTCGGCGTCGAAGGTGGCCCCAATCAGGGCACGGCTGAAGCGCCCCTGGGCATCCGGGTCGTGCGCCGTGCGGCGCGAGAGCTCGGCCTCGAACAGTGCCAGGTAGTGCTCGAGCAAGCCGCGTATGAGAGCCTCTTTGCTAGGAAAGTGATAAAGGAGCCCACCTTTGCTGACCCCGGCTTCTTTAGCGACGGCCTCGAGCGTCAGATGCGCGATGCCGTCGCGCAGAATTACGGTGTTGGTAGCTTCTAGCAGGGCGTTGCGAGTATCTTTCATCTTTTATACTATACCGTCCAGACGGTATAGTTATAGTGTGCTGGGTTACTTTTTGTAGCCATAGGCAATTTCAGCTCGAGGGTGCGTCTCAAAACTGGTGGGTGCTAAAGTAGGGAATGGACAAAGCCAAGGAAGCCTTGAAAGCGGAGCTGTTGGAACTGTATAGCCAGGCGCTCGACGAGATGTTAGAAACGTGCCCAGAGCAGGAGGATTTCGCGGTACTCGAGGAGAGGGTCGAGCAGCTGGCGAGGCAGACACTGCCTGAGACGCTGAGTAAGCTGGCCCAAGAGCGAGGGATTTTCCCCCCTGACTTGTCGTCATTGCCAAAAACCTCTTCAGAGAAACGGTAAGCGCGACGTCAGCATCCTTACACCTTGGGGAAGCTGTCAGCTCACCTTAAGACGCGGCTTGTGCGTCAATTGCGGCAAGCATGTTCAGCCCTTGCCGGTGGGGCTCGACCATAGCGGCCTTAGCCCCAAGGCGCTTATGCGGGTGCTCGACCAATGCACCAGGTTGCCGTTTCGAGAAGCGCGTGAGGCCCTAGAGATTCAGGGCCTGTCCTTGAGTCTAAGTCACTGTGAGAGGCTGACGCAAGGCTATGCTGAGGTGTTCGAGCAAGCTTCTGTAGAAGCCCTTAAAGTCTTAGCCGACCTGCCTCTCGCCTCGGCAGCCATGAAGCCCCGAACGATGGTGGTACAAGCCGATGGCGTCTATGTACTGGAGCGGGACAAGCCCGTGCCGGGGCAGTGTGAGGGTCGCGAGATCAAGCAGGTGCTGTTCTATCCCAACAGCAGCCCCAGCGAACGCGACAGCTATGCCAGCACTGCCGCGATAGATGACTTTATCCCCTTGGCACACGGGTTGATGCGTCAGGCTGGAGTGAGACAAGATGATGTTCTTATCGGCGTGGGTGACGGGGCCACCTGGATTGATCAGCTCTTCGACTGCCTGGGAGTCGAGCAGCGCATCCTCGACGTCTATCACGCCAGCCTCTATCTGGAGCAGGTGCTGGTGGCCATGGGCTGGGATGAGGCGGAGCGCGAGATGGAGCGACGGGCCTGGCTGCGCGGCGAGGTGAACGGGCGCGACTGGCTCAGAGACTTTCTGCCCCCACCTCAGGTCTGGTTACAGTGGCCGTCGCAGGCTCAGACCGCCTTACGGTATCTAGAGCAGCGCTTAGACCATATGGACTACCGCAATTACCAGGCCAAGGGCTGGCCGATTGGCAGCGGGCAGATCGAGGGGGCTAACAAGTCGGTCATCGGGGCACGCATGAAACGTGGTGGGATGCGCTGGTCACGTGAGGGCATCCCACGTATGGCCGCTCTCTGTGCTGCCTAAACCGGATGCTGCGACAGGCAGCAGTGGGCACGAAGGGGTAACGACCGGCCTACCGCAGAGCGAACTGGCTGTGTCGACCATAGTGGCATTTGCGGGCTGTCTCACCGATATGTGTCGAGTTGCCTCTTGATCGTCCGCCCCGTCGTCGCAATGGGACAGCAAGCCGCCGCTGATCAGGCTCCCATCACGAACGCAAACTGGTGCTTGATATAGCGAGCGCACGAACTGATCCAGGCGACCACCTCTTGCGTCGAACTGATCGGCGGTCCGGCACGGCCGTTGGTTACATGCCAATTCGCTGCCATCGCGAAGTGGAACTTATGCATCTGCTAAACAGACAGACCGAAATTTTGGGCAGCAGCGGGCGCTACCCACGCTGGCCCGCACGCCCAAGTGTCTTCCATCGTCCAGGGTGCCCGGTCCTGGTCATGACAGTTAGCGTCG
>Ga0208372_10215_pt1 | contig 12978 bp, 13 predicted proteins | sample Subbio2Dec_QV11A_FD_184832 | JGI IMG/M metagenome (GOLD analysis project Ga0208372, IMG submission 184832) | Serpentinite rock and fluid subsurface biosphere microbial communities from McLaughlin Reserve, California, USA - CR12Dec_QV11A (SPAdes) | ecosystem: Environmental > Terrestrial > Deep...
GCTGCTGGCCGAGGGCAAAGCGTCGGCTTGGCACCTTCATGTGGAAGACTCTACGCAGCCGGCCTTCATGCAGCACCCATGGAGCAGCCCAGATGCCAAGATTGAGGGCTACGAGAAGGTCAAAGCCTGCACCCCAGACGAGCTCGATGTGCTGGTCACAGCCAAAAACCACGATGTGAAAGCCGCTCGGTTTTGTCGTCCCGATCCCAAGGCGTGGTTGTACGCCCTGCTGACGCTGCAGACCACCGAGGGCTATCTCGGGGCAGGTAACTTTGGCATTGTGCGCATGAACGGCGGTTTTGCCAGCCGCGCCATCCTCTCTTGGGCGAACGATTTGCACCCGGCACGCCGCTTTCTCGAGGCCTTGCCAATCGTGCTGGCGCATCGCGCCGACATCCTTGCGCACGGGCGCTACGGCTACCGCGCAGATGGCGTGGTGCTCACATGGCTGCATCCGTGGCGGCGCAGCGATCATCAATACACCCTGAGCGATCTGGACCCGTGCTTCATCGAGGCCTGTCGGCCCCTGCGCCTTGGGCTCGATGCCAACGAAAACTTGCTTGCGCTCGGCGCCACCAGCGCTGCGCGCCAGATCGGCCCCAAATCCCCAGACGGTGGCGACGTGGGCGACCCATGGACGGCGATCAATGTGGAGGACAAGAAAAAGGGCGCTTCGGCGCTGACGGTTTCGAGCCAGGGTTTCAGCCCCAAACTGGTGACCGACCTGCTGTTTGCACAAGGCTACGAACTGAGCCCACTGCAGACCCCTCGGGCCGGCCCAACCGCCGGTTGGTTGGTGGGCAGCGTGTTGGTGCGCGGTCAAGGCAAAACCGATGGGCTGCACCGGTTGGAACTCCCTGTTCCGGCCAAGGCGCGTCAGAGCTTTGCCCGCCCAATGGGCGATGCTCAAAGTGCACAACGCAAGCGGCTAGCCGAGCAGGCGCAAACCCTGTTAACCGACGCCAAGCACGCAGCGGCTGCACTGCGCACTGCGTTGACAGTGCTCGCCCAAGGCGGACCGGAGCAGGCCGACTTTGACCGCGAAGCCATCAAGCATTGGGTGGCCGCTGTGCAGCGCGATTTTGAGCGAGATTGGCCGCTGCACTACTACCCCGCCTTGTGGCGCTGCTGCGACGAAGACCCCGAGGTGGTGCTGCGCGACTGGCGCACCCTGCTGGTGCAAAACGCCCGGCGCGTGCTCGACCAAGCCAGTACGCGCCTGCCGCTACCAGCCAACCGCCGCTGGCGCGCCCTCACCCAATCCCACAGCGCCTTCATGGGCGTGCTCAGCAAGCACAGCCTTTTGCCCACAAAGCCCGAACCACAGGAGCGCAATACATGAACACCGAAGCGATCGATCAGCCCACCACCGTGCCCGCCGCCGCCGAGCCGGGGCTAGAGCAAACTGTGAGTCGTCTGGCACACGAGTTGGCCCAGGCACACTACCCCAACGCAGACCGGGCAGCGCTCAAGCGCTGGACCCCGAGTGCGCCCCTGCCGCTGGCCTACTACCGCCTCTGGTTACAGCATCTGCGCACCGAACCGCCCTCCGAGCAGCAAACGCTGGATTGGATGGCCATCGTCTGGGGCTTGGCGCTCTCGGGCTCCAAGGCGCACCAAGCGCAGCGTGCGCTGGGCGAGGCGCTGGCGCAGTCTGGCTTTGCCCAAGCACGCTTGGAGCGCCTGCTTTCGGCCCCCGAGGTGCTGCGCTTTGATTTTTATCAGTCGGCCGCGCGCTTTCTGGCTGCCAAAAACGAGGGCTGCAACTGGACCGACTGGGCCCTCTACCTGCTCACCCACGACCCTGAAAAGCGCGAGAGCCTGCACCGGCGGATCGCGCTGGGCTACTACCGCCACCTGCCAAGCCCGTCAGGTGCCGAGAACTGATCGCCTTGTTTCCATGCCTTTTTGAAAAACCCAAGGAGCCCGCGATGTTTTTGCAAATCCACACCCTTACCGCCTACCCCGCCAGCCTGCTCAACCGCGACGATGCCGGCTTGGCCAAGCGCATCCCCTTTGGCAATGCGCAGCGCCTGCGCGTGTCTTCCCAGTGCCTCAAGCGCCATTGGCGTGAAACCGTGACGCCGCAGCTGCCCGAACTTCCCGATGGCCAGCGCACCCGATCTTTCTTCACCCGCACCGTTTTGCCACAGGCCATTGCTGCGGGCGTGCCACAAGCCTGTGCGCAAAGCCTGATCGAACCGCTGGCCAAAGCCCTGATCAAAGGCGGCGTCAAAGAAGGGGGAGACCTCAACCAGCCGGTGCTGCTGGGGCTGCGTGAGGCCGATTACTTTGTTCAATTAATGCGCGACGCGAGCCAACTGGACGACCCCCTGCGGGCGCTTGAGGAGCGGCTTAAAACCAAAGGGGAGAAAGACAACCTCAAGGCCATGAGCAAAGCTGCGGCCGGTCTGAGCGCGGCCCTGTTTGGCCGCATGGTCACCTCCGACCTGTTGGCCCGTGTCGATGCCCCGGTGCACGTGGCGCACGCCTTCACCGTGCACGCAGCCCAGACCGAAATGGATTACTTCACCGTCGTCGATGACCTCAACCGCGACGATGAAACCGGGGCCGCGCACGCCAACCAAACCGAACTCGGTGCCGGCGTGTACTACGGTTACGTGGTGGTCGATGTGCCATTGCTGGTATCCAACCTGAGCGGCTGCGAGACCAAAGACTGGCTCAGCCCCGACCCGAGCGCGGCGCGCAAGGTGCTGGAGGTGCTGCTCCAAGCCATCTTGCTGCAAAGTCCGGGCGCCAAACTCGGCAGCACCGCACCGTATGCCCATGCCGATTTTCTGCTGCTCGAGGTCGGGCGCACCCAGCCCCGCGCACTGTCCAATGCGTTTCTCAACAGCGTGCGCCCCAGGGACGGTCTGGACTTGCGACAGTCCGCGCTGGAGGCGCTGGCAGGCTATATGGCCCGCCTCGATGCCATGTATGGCAGTGCAGGGGCAAGCCGCCATTGCGCCAGCGCGCTCGATTTGCCGAGCAACCTGCCGGCAGCACAAACGGTGCCCGAGGTGCTTCAGGCCGCACTCGGTGCCCTGTGGTCGCAGCGCACCGCCTGAGACCCAGCCATGGACTGCTTGATGCTGCGCTTTGATGCGCCCTTGATGAGCTTTGGCGCCGTGGTGGTGGACCAACTCAACCCCACTTGGCGCTTTCCCGGCGCCTCCATGCTGACCGGGCTGCTGGGCAATGCCCTAGGCTGGGATCATCGCCAAACGCTGCAGCTGCAAAGCCTGCAACAGCGGCTGCGCTTTGCCGCGCGCTGGGATGCCGAGCCTGAACCCTTGACCGAGTACCAGACCGTGGACCTAGGGCAGGATTTCATGCAAGACACCGGCTGGACGACGCGCGGCAGGCGCGAAGATCGTGGCGATGGAGCCGCCACCCGTGGCACGCACCAGCGCTGGCGCGACCATTGGGCCAATGGTGTGCTGACGCTGGCCATTGCGCTCAATGACGCGCTCGATGATGCTGGTGAGCCTTCGCTGCAAGCGCTGGAGGCGGCCTTGCTTGCCCCAGCCCGTCCACTGTTCATAGGCCGTAAACCCTGTCTGCCGGCGGGCCCGATTTTTCTGGGACGCAGGCAAGCGTCTGGTGTCAGGCAAGCATTGGCCGCCGAACCGCTGGCCGAGATCGGGCCGCGCCACAGAGCGCGGCGCGTGAGCGCCATCTGGCCCCTCGATGAGGGCGACGGCGTGCAGCACGAGGAGCGCTACGATCTGCGCGACTGGGCCCACAACATCCACCGTGGCAGCCAGCGCATGGCGCTCGGGTTTCTGGAGCTTGGGGCATGAGCACACTGCATTTGATCCGCTTGCCGCTGCACTTGCCGGCCTTGCTGCGTTTTGCCGCTGAGCGCGGCGTCACCCACGGCGACGAGGGTCTGGGCTACAGCCTGCATCTGTGGCTGACCGCGTTGTTTGGTGACCATGCGCCCAAGCCGTTTCGATACTTCGATGCCCGCAGCGAAGTGTTGGCCTACACGCCCCTGAGCCAAACCGAACTGCTGGCGCACGCGCAAGCTTTTGCCCCGCCAGCGGCTTGGGCAGTGATGGCGCAAGACGCCGTGGCCAGCAAGCCCATGCCAGACACTTGGAACCCACGGCAGCGCCTGCGGCTGGAGGTGTTGGCCTGCCCGGTGGTGCGCCACGGCGCCGAGGAAAAAGATGCCTACCTGAACGCGCTGGATCGGCTGGGCGACGCCACCCCGGCGCGGGCCGAGGTCTATCGCCAATGGTTCATCGAGCGCTGGGAGCACGCCTTGGACTTCGAGCGCATCGAGCTGCGCGGGCTGATCGCGCGCCAGTCTTTGCTGCGGCGCGCACGCAATGACCGGGTGCGCCTGCAACTGGTGCAGCGTCCGCAAGCGCTGTTTGTGGCCGAGGCAGCGATTGCGCAGCCGCAGCGTTTTGGGGAGTTGTTGGCGCGCGGCATCGGCCGCCACCGCGCCTTCGGCTTTGGCATGGTCTTGCTTGCACCGGCTGGCACATGAGTCCGGCGCTGGGTCTGCTGCATGGGCGCTTGGGGCTGGCCGCAGCGCGCATTCCGCACGCGGATCGGCATGGGTTGCTGTGGCTGGAATACGGCAAGCTGTCGGTGGAAGACGGCACCTTGCGTTTCGTTGCCGCCCAAAGCGAGGTGATGGACGCGGGCGACTACGCCATCCCGTATCAGGCCGTTTCTATGATTTTGCTCGGCCCGGGCACCAGCCTAACGCAGGATGTGCTGCGACTGTGCGCCCGGCACGGAGCCCTGATCGCTGCGGTAGGCGAGGGCGGCGTCAAGAGCTATACCGCGCCGCCCATGGGTCAAGGCCACTCCGACGTGGCAAGGCGGCACGCCCAGCAGTGGGCCGACCCCAAGCAGAGGTTGGACGTTGCACGGCGCCTTTATGGTTGGCGCTTTGGGCGCATCCTGCCACACCGCGACATCGAGACGTTGCGCGGCATCGAAGGCGCGCGCGTCAAGGAAAGTTACCGGCTGGTGGCGCAACGCTTCGGCATCGACTGGCAAGGCCGCCGTTATGAGCGCGGCGACCCCGGTGCCGCCGACCTTCCCAACCAAGCCATCAATCACGCCGCCACTTTTGTCGAGGCGGCCGCCGACATTGCGGTAGCGGTAGTTGGGGCTCTGCCACCGTTGGGCTTTATACACGAAGAATCGAGCAATGCCTTCACGCTCGACATTGCCGACCTCTGGCGCATCGACCTTGTGCTGCCGCTGGCTTTTGGTGCCGTGCAGGCCTGCACAGAAGGCAAGGCCCACAACTTGGAGAGCGAGGTGCGCCGCCGTGCGGTGCGGATGTTCCGGCAGGAAAAGCTGATTCCGCGCATGATCGACCGCATCAAGGAGCTGTTTGATGTCAATGACAGTGGTCGTGACGCGTAATGTGTCGGCGCGGGTGCGCGGCTTGCTGGCATCGGTCATGCTCGAAGTGGCGCCCGGCGTTTACAGCGCTCCGCGCATCTCGCCTGCGGTGCGCTCGCGCCTGTGGAGCGTGCTCGAAGACTGGTTTCCAAACGAACGCGAAGCCTCCATCGTGCTGCTCTGGCAAGAGCGCGATGTGCCGGGCGGTCAAGCCATGCGCACACTCGGCAGCCCGCCGGTTGAGTTGGTCGAGGTGGATGGTCTCCTGCTATCGCGCAGAGCGGCATCCTGACGCCGTACAGGTTCCTTAAAAATCGAAATCACAAGCGCAGTCAATCGCTTATGATCTAGAGTCTCCCCCGCGTGAGCGGGGATCGACCTGTTACCACCACTTTCACCTAACTCGTTCTTATGTCTCCCCCGCGTGAGCGGGGATCGACCCGCCATGTACGAAGGTACGCCGATTCAGGTGAAGTCTCCCCCGCGTGAGCGGGGATCGACCCCCCTCGGCCACCCAGCACACCTTACGCGAGGGGTCTCCCCCGCGTGAGCGGGGATCGACCTGCGCGATGCCACGGCGGAGATGGAACGCACCCGTCTCCCCCGCGTGAGCGGGGATCGACCGCTCATACAGCCACCAAGTGCAACGCCATGCACGTCTCCCCCGCGTGAGCGGGGATCGACCTTGCGCTCGATTACCGTGGCGTACTCCCACTCGGTCTCCCCCGCGTGAGCGGGGATCGACCCGAGACCATTGCAGGCGTCAAGACCTTCTCAGCGTCTCCCCCGCGTGAGCGGGGATCGACCCACCAGCACGCCAGCCGATTGGATGGGGAAAACGTCTCCCCCGCGTGAGCGGGGATCGACCCTGGACGCCCGATTGTGGTTTCCTTTACTTACAGTCTCCCCCGCGTGAGCGGGGATCGACCTCTCGCGGGTGTACGAGGCAGATGCGGGGTTGGGTCTCCCCCGCGTGAGCGGGGATCGACCTGGCGTGGCCCATCATCGTCTGCATCGGCTTATGTCTCCCCCGCGTGAGCGGGGATCGACCTGCAAATACTGCGCCGCGCACGACTTCTGCCACGTCTCCCCCGCGTGAGCGGGGATCGACCTGGGATGCAGATAAAAAGACGTTTCGGGACAAAGTCTCCCCCGCGTGAGCGGGGATCGACCCAACGTGCCGCTGGGCGTGGCGATTGATTACGAGTCTCCCCCGCGTGAGCGGGGATCGACCGTCGTTGATTTGATGGGGATGGGCGCTGCCGTGGTCTCCCCCGCGTGAGCGGGGATCGACCCCAGATCGACGGCACCCTGGCCGCGATTGAAGGGTCTCCCCCGCGTGAGCGGGGATCGACCCGCACCGCCCGATGGCTCGCCGCTTGCGGAAAGGTCTCCCCCGCGTGAGCGGGGATCGACCTCATCGCCACGGTCGGCGCCTACATCGCGGGCAGTCTCCCCCGCGTGAGCGGGGATCGACCCGGGATGTAGCGCAAACGCTCATTGCGGGCAGTGTCTCCCCCGCGTGAGCGGGGATCGACCCCAAAGGCGTATTGAGGGATGAACGGGATATTGGTCTCCCCCGCGTGAGCGGGGATCGACCGTCGTTCCAGCCCACTATCGCATATCCCAGTTTGTCTCCCCCGCGTGAGCGGGGATCGACCCCCAAACACGATCGGGTTTGACGCCTACTCACAGTCTCCCCCGCGTGAGCGGGGATCGACCTGGGGCGGCCATGACTGGACGGGCGCGCGCGGCGTCTCCCCCGCGTGAGCGGGGATCGACCTCCCTGATCCTGTCCAACGCAAGGCGGCAGAGAGTCTCCCCCGCGTGAGCGGGGATCGACCTGCTGCCCGTGCCAGCTTTGACAAAGAGAGCACGTCTCCCCCGCGTGAGCGGGGATCGACCCCGCGAGTACCTGCAAAAGATCGACCGCAGCTTGTCTCCCCCGCGTGAGCGGGGATCGACCCGTCCACGTGTGGCTTGAGCAAGTCGCCACCGGGTCTCCCCCGCGTGAGCGGGGATCGACCCAAGGCCACAGTGGAGTTCCGCGAGACAGTCAAGTCTCCCCCGCGTGAGCGGGGATCGACCCAGACTCGCCGGGTGATCGTAGACCCGAAAAATGTCTCCCCCGCGTGAGCGGGGATCGACCTGGCGCACCGATTGAAGTCTCGTGCGACTTAGGGTCTCCCCCGCGTGAGCGGGGATCGACCCATCCAGACGCTGTTCCCATCGATGTACGGTCGGTCTCCCCCGCGTGAGCGGGGATCGACCTGCCTCAAGCCATGGCCGCAGTGGATACGGTCTGTCTCCCCCGCGTGAGCGGGGATCGACCTCGCACATGGACGACTGAGAGCGAAAAGATAGGGTCTCCCCCGCGTGAGCGGGGATCGACCTTTCTTGCAGGGGAAGCTGCCCGAGCAGACCGGGTCTCCCCCGCGTGAGCGGGGATCGACCTGACAAGCTCGACCGGACCATTTCGGATGGTGCGTCTCCCCCGCGTGAGCGGGGATCGACCTGTTGAGCTTTGATGCAGAAGGTGAATGGCGACGTCTCCCCCGCGTGAGCGGGGATCGACCTCCCTGAATTGAAGTGGGCGAGCATCCGACTTCGTCTCCCCCGCGTGAGCGGGGATCGACCTCATTCGACCGCTGGCTGCGTATGCCGTGCCCGGTCTCCCCCGCGTGAGCGGGGATCGACCCCCCCTGCTGACCGCCAAGGCCAACACCGGCGGGTCTCCCCCGCGTGAGCGGGGATCGACCGCTGACCAAAGCACTGTCCGAAAAGGACGGCGCGTCTCCCCCGCGTGAGCGGGGATCGACCCGGGCGTGATTGCCGTGCACTCGGTGATCTATAGTCTCCCCCGCGTGAGCGGGGATCGACCCTGCGCCGCCAATGGCAGGAAATTGAGTCTCTGGTCTCCCCCGCGTGAGCGGGGATCGACCGCACTTTGGGCCTGCCTACGCACTGGGAAAACGGTCTCCCCCGCGTGAGCGGGGATCGACCCAACCCATGGGTCGGCCTTGCCTTGGCATCGGCGTCTCCCCCGCGTGAGCGGGGATCGACCTGCAGTTCCATCGCGTTAACCGACTCATGGCCGGTCTCCCCCGCGTGAGCGGGGATCGACCTGCAGTTCCATCGCGTTAACCGACTCATGGCCGGTCTCCCCCGCGTGAGCGGGGATCGACCTCGGCCAAAGCCAAGCCACAAGACAAGACCGACGTCTCCCCCGCGTGAGCGGGGATCGACCTCCACTGGAGCGCACACCATGAGCGTAGGAAAAGTCTCCCCCGCGTGAGCGGGGATCGACCTGCGACCCTTTGGGTAAGCGGTACAAGCTACACGTCTCCCCCGCGTGAGCGGGGATCGACCGCTACTGATCCCGCCGCGCTTGTCCATCGAGGCGTCTCCCCCGCGTGAGCGGGGATCGACCTGCGGCCCGTGCCAGCTTTGACAAAGAGAGCACGTCTCCCCCGCGTGAGCGGGGATCGACCCGCCTGCTGGCCGACGACTTGCAAACCTTCGAGGTCTCCCCCGCGTGAGCGGGGATCGACCCGTCTGCACGTATTCCACGGCGGCCAGATGACCGTCTCCCCCGCGTGAGCGGGGATCGACCCGAGGGTTGCCGCGCCTTTGGCTTGGTCTAGCCGTCTCCCCCGCGTGAGCGGGGATCGACCCCGACCGCCTCACAGCGGTACGGCTGCCACTCGGTCTCCCCCGCGTGAGCGGGGATCGACCCCAAACCATCTTCTTTGACCGTGGCGCCGGTCAGTCTCCCCCGCGTGAGCGGGGATCGACCTCGGATCATCCATGTCATCGAACCCGCTTGATGGTCTCCCCCGCGTGAGCGGGGATCGACCCGGTGAACTCGTGCCCGCAGGGCGGCGATGGTTGTCTCCCCCGCGTGAGCGGGGATCGACCCCACACACCGGGTTCGTCGCTGACGTACCGGCGGTCTCCCCCGCGTGAGCGGGGATCGACCCTGGATGTGATCGACCGGATTGTCGAGCTTTACGTCTCCCCCGCGTGAGCGGGGATCGACCCTATCGGGCCGGGGTGTGAGATTGTGATTGTTGGTCTCCCCCGCGTGAGCGGGGATCGACCCGCCAGACCGTACCTGACCACTTGGAAAGCCGAGTCTCCCCCGCGTGAGCGGGGATCGACCCGTGGCCTATCTGCACACCGCCTGACCGATGCAGTCTCCCCCGCGTGAGCGGGGATCGACCCTGAGCAGCAGAGATGGGGCTGTTCGGGGTGATGTCTCCCCCGCGTGAGCGGGGATCGACCTGGGCATTGATGATGCGCATTGGCCCTCACTTGGTCTCCCCCGCGTGAGCGGGGATCGACCCTATCTTGCTTATATTCCCCGCCTTAGCCATCAGTCTCCCCCGCGTGAGCGGGGATCGACCGTCTGTGTCTCGGGCAGGGCGAGAAGTGCCAGCGTCTCCCCCGCGTGAGCGGGGATCGACCTGATCCCGTTTGTCGCCGGGCCAAGTTGTTAATGTCTCCCCCGCGTGAGCGGGGATCGACCGTGTGGTGGCACGACAACGACATCCTGCCATTGGTCTCCCCCGCGTGAGCGGGGATCGACCCGATATGGCCGATTTGCTGGAAACCGGCAAAGCGTCTCCCCCGCGTGAGCGGGGATCGACCCCAGTTTGCCCAACAATCACAGTTCCAAGCCCCGTCTCCCCCGCGTGAGCGGGGATCGACCCCGCTGCGATGGCGGCATAGAAAGCTATCAAGAGTCTCCCCCGCGTGAGCGGGGATCGACCGCAGATGACTGCCTGCGCGAAGGCTTCTGAGGTGTCTCCCCCGCGTGAGCGGGGATCGACCTAGCATATCAACCGGAAGACCTGAAAAACTGTCGTCTCCCCCGCGTGAGCGGGGATCGACCTCATTGGATACACACCGCCATTTAGGCGTTGATGTCTCCCCCGCGTGAGCGGGGATCGACCCGATTTGGCTTTGCCGGTTTCCAGCAAATCGGCGTCTCCCCCGCGTGAGCGGGGATCGACCCCCTGCACAGCCAACGAACTGGCAGACCTGACCGTCTCCCCCGCGTGAGCGGGGATCGACCGCGAGGATGCAACTCCAGTACATCTGCGTCTGGGTCTCCCCCGCGTGAGCGGGGATCGACCTCAGCTAGCCCTTGCACGCGCTCAAGCTGATGAGTCTCCCCCGCGTGAGCGGGGATCGACCCTGATCGGCGGTGCAAAGCACGCAGCCTTCCTCGTCTCCCCCGCGTGAGCGGGGATCGACCTCCATTCGTTTGTCGGCACCTCGGGCACCAGCTGTCTCCCCCGCGTGAGCGGGGATCGACCTCATTTACGGGTCGAGGCGCTGGATGCCCTGTGGTCTCCCCCGCGTGAGCGGGGATCGACCGCTGCTGCCCAGCAGGGTTGGTGCGCTGTTTGCGTCTCCCCCGCGTGAGCGGGGATCGACCTGTCAGCAGAGTCTGACACCATTGTCATCAAGGGTCTCCCCCGCGTGAGCGGGGATCGACCTCCCCTACCGTGGCCGGGCTCACACCCAGCACAGTCTCCCCCGCGTGAGCGGGGATCGACCTGCGGCCGTGACCCAGCAGCAAGCGCCGGCTGAGTCTCCCCCGCGTGAGCGGGGATCGACCGCGCAGGCGGTCGCGGTGCGCCCAAAGATCGGTGTCTCCCCCGCGTGAGCGGGGATCGACCTGATCCAGTCCGAGAGCTTTCGGCCCTCGCGCTGTCTCCCCCGCGTGAGCGGGGATCGACCCGGCAAGACCATCATAGAGGGCACCGGCAGTCAGTCTCCCCCGCGTGAGCGGGGATCGACCTCTTCGCCGGCAAGCGCTCCCAAAAAACAGCCGGTCTCCCCCGCGTGAGCGGGGATCGACCCGTGACCTACGACGACGCCACGACCGGCAACCTGTCTCCCCCGCGTGAGCGGGGATCGACCCGACTCGGCCACATCCCGCAGCGCCTTGATACCGTCTCCCTCGGGTGAGCGGGGATCGAACTTGCTGGGCGAAAAACACGATCTGTCTGGATTGGGTTCTCCCCGATCGAGCAGGAATGAGTCCGTGCCTAGAAGGCGTTTTTATGGGCTTGGTGATGCCGAGGTATCGGTCGGGCCTAAAAACGCGCAAAGAGGCCGAGAGCTGCGCTCGACTAGGCAGGCGCCGCCGGGACTTGGCGTAACTACAAAACGCAGCTACACTACGGCCACAATGGAGCTTGAACTCGGCTTGGCCCGCTCTGCCGTGCCCTACGTGGTCTATACCGTTCGACACGAGCACACTATCCGCCTGATTTCAGCAAGGAAAGCCAATGCCAGCGAAAGAAAGCACTATCGTCAAGCGCACCCTTGACCTCAAGCAGCCGCCGCGCTTGGGCGCCGAGCAAAAGGCACGACTGGCTGCCGTGGCCTCGATGCCCGATGAGCAGATCGACTACAGCGACGCACCTGCACTACCCGATGCGGTCTGGATGAAGGCGGCGGCAGAATTGCCCCACGCCAAGAAGCAAGTGACGCTGCGCATCGATGCCGACGTGTTGGCGTACTTCAAGCACGCCGGCAAGCGCTACCAGTCGCGCATGAACGCCGTGTTGCGCTCCTACGTCGAGGCGCACAAGGCGCAGGCGAAGTGACCGAGCGCTGCAGTCGCTGAAAAACTGTGGTCGAGCCTGCATCCAGACCACATCGGACAGGGGTTAGGCTGCACACTGCTAGGCCACAGTGCGTTAGACACAGGAGCAGGAAAGGGTTATCATGCAGCATTACCATGTGATAACAGGCCCACTATGGCAACGTCTCTCAAAATCGACGACACGCTGAAAGGTCGCGTTCAGCACCTCGCCAGCCAGCGCCGCCGCTCGCCTCACTGGATCATGCTCGAAGCGATTCAGCAGTACGTCGAGCGCGAAGAAGCCCGCGAGAGCTTTAAGCAGGAGGCCTTGGCATCTTGGGCGGCCTACAAGGAAACCGGCCGCCACCTGAGTGGCCAAGAAGTTCGCACTTGGTTGAACACTTGGGGCACCGATGACGCAAAGGCGGTGCCGGAGTGCCACGAGTAATCGTTACCGAAGGCGCGGCGCAAGGTTTGGAACGTTGCCGGCGATTTCTGGCGGTCAAAGCACCGGACGCCGCCAAGCGCGCCGGCCAGGCCATCGAGCGGCAATTCCTGCTGCTGGAAACCGCCCCCGACATTGGCCGGCCGTGCCCTGACATGCCCGATCTGCGCGAGTGGGTGATTGCCTTTGGGGATTCCGGCTATGTGGCCCTGTACCGCCACGAGCCGGCCGACGATGCGGTGTATGTTCTGGCCTTTCGGCACCAGAAAGAGGCGGGCTATTGATGGCCAGCGTGGTGGACGCTGCTAGCCTTGGTCCACCGGCGTGCGCAAGGTCACGAACTCTTCGGCCACGGTCGGGTGGATGCCCAGCGTGGCGTCGAACTGCGCTTTGGTGGCGCCGGCTTGCAGCGCCACGGCAAAGCCTTGCACGATCTCGCCGGCTTCGGCGCCCACCATGTGCAGGCCGAGCACGCGGTCATCGGCGTCGTTGACGATCAGCTTGATGAGCGTGCGCTCGCTGCTGGCGCTCAGGGTGTGGCGCAGGGCGCGAA
>Ga0208372_10228_pt1 | contig 12309 bp, 9 predicted proteins | sample Subbio2Dec_QV11A_FD_184832 | JGI IMG/M metagenome (GOLD analysis project Ga0208372, IMG submission 184832) | Serpentinite rock and fluid subsurface biosphere microbial communities from McLaughlin Reserve, California, USA - CR12Dec_QV11A (SPAdes) | ecosystem: Environmental > Terrestrial > Deep...
AAATGGAATTTTTCCGCGTCAAAAAAGACATCCCGTTCATGCGCCATGCGCTGCTGCTGAACGCGATCTCACTCACCCTGTTTGCGCTGGCGGTGTTTTTCTTGGTCACGCGCGGGCTCAACCTGTCGGTCGAGTTCACCGGCGGCACGGTGGTCGAAGTGGCCTACCAGCAGCCCGCCGACCTGGAGGTGGTGCGCGGCGCGCTCGCCGGCTTGGGCTACGAAGAGGTCTTGGTGCAGCACTACGGCAGCGCGCGCGAGGTGCTGATGCGCCTGCCGCCGCTGCCCGGCGTGGGCTCGGGCGAGCAAAGCCAGTCGGTGCTGCAGGCGCTGCGCACGCACGACCCGACGGTGGAGCTGCGCCGCACCGAGTTCGTCGGGCCCCAGGTGGGGCAGGAACTGGTCACCGACGGCATGCTGGCGCTGCTGTTCGTGATCATCGGCATCACGGTCTATCTGGCTTTTCGCTTCGAGTGGAAGTTCTCGATCGCCGCCATCGTCGCCAACTTGCACGATGTGGTCATCATCTTGGGCTTTTTTGCTTTCTTCCAGTGGGAGTTTTCGCTCGCCGTGCTGGCCGCCGTACTGGCCGTGCTGGGTTACTCGGTCAACGAATCGGTGGTGATTTTCGACCGCATCCGCGAAACCTTCAAGCGCCAGCGCAAGATGAGCACGCGCGAGGTGATCGACCACGCCATCACCAGCACCATGAGCCGCACCATCATCACGCACGGCACCACCGAGGCGATGGTGATCTCGATGCTGCTGTTTGGTGGCCCGGTGCTGCACTACTTTGCGCTCGCGCTGACCATCGGCATTTTGTTCGGCATCTACTCGTCGATCTTTGTGGCCACCGGCGTGGCCATGGCGCTGGGCATCAAGCGCGAGGATTTGATCAAGCCCGTGGCGCAGACGGTGGAAAACCCGGACGACCCGAACGCCGGGGCGCAAATTTAAGTTGGCACCTCAAGCCAGCGCTTGGCGCTGAAACAGGCCGCCGGGCAGGCGCCTGACCACCCCGCACAGCTCGAGTTCGAGCAACTGCGCTTGCAGCTCGGCCGTGGGCAAGCCGCAGCGCGCCTGCAGGGCGTCGAGCCCGACTGGGTCGTAGCCCAGCGCTTGCAAGAGCGCGTTTTCGGCCTCGACCGGCTGCCCCGCAGTTCCCGGCGCCGCTTTGCCCGCCCTAGCTGCGCCGGCTGGCGCTGTGGGCTTTGCTGGCTCGCGCGCGCCCAAGGCCAATACGCCCTGCGTGGGTTGGGTCGGGATGCGCTGCGGCCGCAGTTCGTCGAGCACGTCTTGCACCGTCTCGACCAGTTTGGCCCCTTGGCGGAGCAGGGCGTGGCAGCCACGCGATTGCGGCGCGTGGATTGAGCCCGGAATGGCAAACACCTCGCGGCCGTACTGCGCCGCCAGTTCGGCGGTGATGAGCGAGCCCGACTCGAGCGCCGCCTCCACCACCAGCGTGCCCAAGCTTAAGCCCGCAATCAGGCGGTTGCGCTGCGGAAAATGGGGCGCCAGCGGCGGCGTGCCCAGCGGGTACTCGCTCAGCAGCGCACCGTGCTCGGCGATGCGCCGCGCCAGCTCGAGGTGCTGCCGCGGATAGACCCGGTCCAGCCCGGTGCCCACCACCGCCACCGTGGGTGCACCGGCTTCGAGCGCGCCCAAGTGCGCTGCGCCGTCCACACCCAGCGCCAGCCCAGAGACGATACAAAACCCTTGCGCGCCCAGCTGCTGGGCAAAAGCATGGGCATTGCTGGCGCCCTGCGGGGTGGGATTGCGGCTGCCGACCACGGCCAGGGTGCAGGGCTGCGCCAGCGCGCTCAATTGGCCTTGCACATAGAGCAGCACCGGAGGGTCGGGGATTTGCAGCAGCGCCGCCGGGTAGTGCGGGTGCCCCAAACCGAGGCAGTAGCGGTTGGGCGCGCCGGCCAGCCAAGCCAAGGTTTGCTCCAGCACACGGCTGCCATGCACCGGCGGGCTTTGCAAGGCGACGGCCAGCCGTTCGCCCACCAGCACCTGCAGCGCTTGCGCCTCGGCCGCAAACACCGCTTGGGGCGAGCCCAAGGCCGCCAGCAGCTTGCGCGCCGTGGCCGCACCCACACCGGCAGTGGTGGTCAGGCGCAGCCAAGCGGCCAGTTCGGCAGTCGTGTCTGTGGCATCTGGATCGGCTGCGGGTTTGGCAGGCATGGATTTTCAGGGCGTTGCGAAATGGTCGCCGTTGCGCACCGCATCGCTCACCTGCAACACCAGCGCATAGGAGACGCGGTCGAAGGTGCGAAACACCATCATCAGGCCGTTGCGCTCGACCGGCAGCTGCAGCGTGGCGCGTGCGCTGTCGGTGCGGTCGACCACGGGCGCGGCGTTGCGCTGCAGGGCCAGCACGTGGCCCACCTCAAGCCCATCGCGGCTACCGCGGTTGAGCACCACCACTTGGTGTTGGCCGGCCAAGCGCTGCGCGTGGGCGTGGGTGCGCACAATGCGCCCAGCCAGCTGCATCTGTGGTGCACGGGGCACGTAGCTGGTGGGGGTGGTCTGCGCTGGTGTGGGTACCAGCCGGTCGCCGATGCGGATTTCGGTCAGGGCGGCGGTGATGTCGATCGTGGCCGGTTGCACCCGTTGTTCGGTCTGGCCATCGGCACGCGTGTGCATGCGCACGGTTTCGCTGCCCAGCAGCTGCGCCGTACCGATGAGTTGCGCTTCGTAACCCAGTTTTTCACCGTTATCGGGATCGATCAGGGGCTCGGCGTTGCGGTAGATGCGTTGCACCGGGTTGGGCTCGGTGAGCAACAACGGCGCGCCCTCGAGCGCGTCGAGCGCACCAAACTGTCCCCGGGCGTAGGCCCGATCGCCCTGGCTGAGCAGGGTACGGCCCTCTAGGGCGGCTACGATGCGCGGAGCGCGGGCGTGGGTGTCCGCACTCAAGAGCAGCGAGTCGTTGAGGAACGGAGCGATCACCTGCGCGGGAATGGCGGGCAGGGCGGCCTCGCCCAAAGCCTCGGCACGAATCCGAGGCGACAAACGCACCGTAGGCGGCGCTGCGCCGGCGTCGATGGCCAAGAAGGCGCGGTCGCCCACGCGCGTGAGCACCAGCACCTGACCGGGAAAAATCAGGTGTGGGTTGCGAATTTGCTCGAGGTTCATGCCCCACAGTTCGGGCCAGCGCCAGGGCTGGCGCAAAAACAGGGCCGAGATGTCCCACAACGTGTCGCCGCGGCGCACGGTGTGGCGCTCGGGCGCATTGGGCGCCAACGCCGACAGCGGCACCCCGGCTTGGGCCACTTGCTGCGCGGTGTCGCGCTGGGCCGGGCTGATGGGCAGGTTGGGAAAAGTTTGCGCGCCTGCCCACGCACTGGCCAGCAGCAAGGCAAGCGCGGGCACGGTCCGGCTGCAGTTGACGGTGCGATGTAAAGCGGCAGGTGCAGGTGTGGTTTGCATGTCTGGAGCCCCGTTGGCTACCCATGGTCCGCCAGCGCCGAATGCTGCGACCGTTGGGTGGTGATAATGGCAGGAAACGACTAGGACCGATTGTGCTTTAAGCACGCTGGTTCAGCCTTAGCCCATGAAGCAATCATAATAGCCGCATGTCGCGTGCAGCGACCGCCAAAAGTGGCGAAAATAACGATATTTTGTGGCCCCTGTTAGCGGCCCCGCGCCCCATTCCACGATGAACCCAGCCGAACTTTTACCCATCCTCAAGTACCCCGACCCACGGCTGCTGCGCGTGGCGCAGCCGGTGGCGGCGGTGGACGAGCGCGTGCGCACCCTGCTCGAGCGCATGTTTGCCACCATGTACGAGGCCAACGGCATCGGGCTGGCCGCCACCCAAGTGGATGTGCACGAGCGCGTCATTGTCATCGACGTGAGCGAGGCGCGCGACCAGCCGCTGGTGCTGATCAACCCCGAGCTGCTATGGGCCAGCCCCGAAACCCGCAAGGGCGACGAAGGCTGCCTGTCGGTGCCGGGCGTGTACGACGGCGTCGAGCGCGCGCTGGCGGTGCGCGTACGCGCGCTCGACGCCCACGGGCACAGCCGCGAGCTCGAGGCTGAGGGGCTGCTGGCGGTGTGCATCCAGCACGAGATGGACCATTTGCAGGGCAAGGTGTTTGTCGAATACCTGTCGCTGCTCAAGCGCACCCGCATCAAGGCCAAGCTGCTCAAAGCCGGGCGCGACGGCGAAGGCGAAGCCGAGCGCCCCAGCGCACGCACGGGCCGCCGTGCGGTGCCGCTCTGAATCCTAGGAGCCGCATGCGTGTGTTGTTTGCCGGTACGCCGGAATTTGCCGCGCTGGCCTTGCGCGCCGTGCTGGCCGCCGGGTATGAGGTGCCGCTGGTGCTCACGCAACCCGACCGCCCGGCCGGGCGTGGCCTCAAACCCCAGGCCTCGGCCGTTAAGCAGGTGGCGCTGGCACACGGCTTGGCGCTGGCGCAGCCGCGCAGCTTGCGGCTGGACGGCAAATACCCCGATGACGCCGCGCAGGCGCGCAGCGCCATGCAACAAGCCGCGGCCGACGTGGCGGTGGTGGCCGCCTATGGGCTGCTGCTGCCGCCCTGGGTGCTGGCGCTGCCGCGTCTGGGCTGCCTGAACATCCACGCTTCGCTGCTGCCGCGCTGGCGCGGCGCCGCCCCGATCCAGCGCGCGCTCGAAGCCGGCGACCTTGAGAGCGGCATCACCATCATGCAGATGGACGCCGGGCTCGACACCGGCCCCATGCTGCTGCGCCAGGCGCTGCCGATCACCGCCCACGACACCGCGGCCAGCCTGCACGACCGGCTGGCGCAGCTGGGCGCGCAGCTGGTGCTGCAAGCCTTGCAGCAGGCCGAGGCCGGCCGCTTGCAGCCGCAGCCGCAGCCCGAAGTGGGCGTGAGCTACGCGCACAAAATCGACAAGGCCGAAGCCCTGATCGACTGGCGGCACGAGGCAGCGCAGATCGCGCGCCGGGTGCGCGCCTTCGATCCGGCGCCCGGGGCCAGCACCCTGCTCGGGGGCGCCACGCTCAAGGTCTGGGGCGCGCACGCGCTGCCAACGGCCCCGACCGGCCCCCAAGCGGCCGCACCCGGCACCGTGCTGGCCGCCGACGCCAGCGGCGTGCAGGTGCAGACCGGCGCCGGCGTGCTGGTGCTGACCGAACTGCAACGCGCCGGCGGCAAGCGCTTGGCGGCGGCCCCTTTTCTGGCCGGGCACGCGCTGGCGGTGGGCACCGTGCTGGGCGGCGCTGGCGGCGCTGGCTGAAATGTTCTGGCGCACCGACATCCGCCGCTGGCCCGAGTTCGCTGAGGGCGTGCGCGAGCAGACCACCGTCACCGCCGGGGTCGCGGCCTGGGGGCTGATGACCGGGGTGGCAATGGTGGCGGCGGGCCTGAGCCAGCTCGAGGCGGTGCTGATGACGCTGCTGGTGTTTGCCGGCAGCGCCCAGTTGGCGGTGCTGCCGCTGCTCACGGCGGGCGCGCCGCTGTGGGTGGTGCTGGCGGCGGCGTTTTGCGTCAATTTGCGCTTCGTGGTGTTTTCGGCCCATTTGCGGCCCTACATGATGCACCAGCCGCTGCGCCAGCGCCTGGTCACCGGCTACCTGACGGGCGATATGAGCTATGTGTTTTTTGTGCGCCGCTACCACGCCGTCGGCGCCACGCTCGAAGCCAAACAGCGCCAGATGGCCTACTTGGCCGGCCACTGCTGCGTCAATTACTTCAGCTGGATGGGCGCCAGTTTGCTCGGGGTGGCGCTGGCGCACACCATACCGGTGGCTTGGGGGCTGGGCTTTGCCGGCATTCTTGCTTTGATCGGGGTCGGCTGCTCGCTCGCCACATCGACGCTGCGAGTGGTGGCGGCCGGGGTCGCGGGGGCGGCGGCGGTGGCCGCTTTTGCCTTGCCGCTCAAGCTGCACATCGTGGTGGCCATCGCCGCCGCAGTGGCTTTTTGCTTGTTGATCGAGGCCCACGGCCCGCGCGCGCTGCGCCCGCAGCCGCCTATCCCACCCAACCCACCGAGCGCACCATGAGCGATTTCGACTGGCCCACCCTGCTGGCCATCGCCGCCTTGACGGTGGTGACGGTGATCACGCGCAGCTTTTTCTTTATCAGCGAGCGCGACTGGAAGCTGCCGCACTGGGCCGAACGCGGCCTGCTCTACGCCCCGATCGCCGCCTTGGCGGCGGTGGTGGCGCCCGAAGTGCTGCTGCTAGAAGGGCAGCTGATCGACACCTGGCAGGATGCGCGCCTGTTTGCCGCCGCCGCCGGGGTGGCTTGGTTTTTTTGGCGCCGCGGCGTGCTGGGCACCATCGTCTGCGGCATGGCGGTGTTCTTGCCGCTGCGCTTGGGGCTGGGCTGGTGAAGGCGGCCGCGGTTTAGGCCGCGCTCGTCTGCATCCGGCTGGCGCTCAGGCGGTTCAGGGCCTGCTCCAGCGCCAAGCGCTGCAGCGGTTTGCTCAAAAAAGCGTCCATGCCCGCCGCCCGCGCCTGCTCGCCGGCCTCGTTCATGACGTCGGCGGTAACAGCGATGATCGGCACGCGGCCGCGCGCGCCGGGCAACTGGCGAATCGCGCGGGCGCAGGCCAGACCGTCCATCTCGGGCATGTGGATGTCCATCAGCACCCAATCGAAATCGTTTCGCGCCGCCAGATCGAGCGCCTGCAGCCCGTTTTCGGCAAAGGTCGGCTGCAAGCCCATGCGCTCGAGCAACAGGGCCACGAACTTGCGATTCACCGGGTGGTCTTCGGCCACCAGCACGCGCCGGCCCCTGCCCTCTGGGGGTGGCGTCTCGGACACAAAGGCAGTCGGTTGCTGCATCCGTGCGGGCAGGGCCGTCGTTTGGGGCTCAGGCGCCTGTGGGAGCGCAGCGTCGGCACACAGGGGTGCCACCCAAGTGAAGCTGAACACCGAGCCCTGCCCCGGCGCGCTGCGCAGCGCGATGTCGCCCCCGAGCAACTGCGCCAGCGTGCGCGAAATCTCCAGCCCCAGCCCATTGCCGCCTTGGGTCCGGGTGCTGCTGCGGTCGGCCTGGGCGAAGCGCTGAAAAATCTGTTCATGCAGCGCTGGGTCGATGCCGATCCCGGTATCGCGCACCGTCAGCGTCCAATGCGCCAAGCCCCTGTGCTGCCGGCAGTCCAGCGCCACGGCCACGCTGCCGCTGGGTGTGAACTTGATGGCGTTGCCCAGCAGGTTGAGCACCACTTGGCGCACGCGCTTGGGGTCGGTCAGCACGCAGGGCGGCAGATCGGGGCCTATGCTCAGCGGCAGGTGCAGATTTTTGCCCTCGCCAAGCGCGCGCAGCGAGCCGTGGCACTGCCGCACCAGAGCGGCCACATCGACCGGTTCCGGCTGCAGCCTGATCTGCCCGGTATCGAGCGCCGACAGGTCCAGCAGATCGTTCAAAATCGACAACAGATGCGCCGACGACTGCTGCGCCGTGCGCAACTGCTCGCGCTGCGCCGGCGGCAGCGGGCTGTCGAGCAACAAATCGAGCATGCCCAGCACCCCATTGAGCGGCGTGCGCAATTCGTGGCTCATGTTGGCCACAAACTGACTTTTGGCGCGGTTGGCCTGCTCGGCGGCGGTCTTGGCCTGCTGCAGCGCGTCATTGAGCGCTTCGAGCTGCGCGCGCTCGCGCTGCTGGCGCCGGTGCCACCCCCACAAGGCGGCGGCGGCCAGCAGCAGCAGCAGCACCTGAAAGGCCATGAGCAGGTTGATCCAGCGCTGCTGCGTGCGCACCTGCTCGAGCTTGTCGTGCATCAGGTGCGTCATCAGGCTGTTGGCCGCCAGGCTCAGCGCCTGCACCTCGGGCCCCAGCACCTCCATTTCTTGCAGCACCTGCTGCAAGGCTGGCTGGTGGCGCTCGGGGTCGGCCAGCAAGGGGTCGGCGCGCTCGAGCAAGGCTTTGATTTTGGGTGCGATGGCGTCGAACTCGGGGCGCTGGCGCAACACCGCGATCGTGGCGCTATCGTGCAGCAGGCCTACGCGGCTGGCAAAAATCTCGTGGCGCACCTGCAGCTGCGCCCAGTCGGTCTGGTCGGGTTGCACGAGGCTCAGATGGAGCTGGTGGCGCAGCCGCAAAAACTCGCGCTCGAGCTGAAACGTGAGGGCGGTGATGGAGTCGGCCTGCAGGCGCGCCGTGTCTGCCACCGCTTGCGTCTGGCGCACAAAAGCCGCCATCATGACGCTCAAGCCCAGCGCCATGGCGAAGGTGGTGAGCGCCAGCCATAAACCAAAACGGCGGCCGCCGGCGGATGGGGCCGGTCCGGCTGCAAGGCTCATTCGATCACTTCGATCGACCGCAATTGCCAGATTGAGCGCTCATAAAAACGTGCGTTTTGCAAGCGGGGGTCGGAGTCGAAGGGGTAGATCACGAACAAGGGGCCGCGCGTGCGCACCGGCATCGGCTGTTCGTTCATGCGCGTGGCGATGATGAGGTCGAAGTCGTGTGCGTCTTGTATGGGGATGGTGATGCGGTAGTCGTTGAGCGCGGTGGCGTGCAGCCGCTGGCCGCGCACCTGCACCAGCGCCAGCACATCGCGCAGCAGCGGGCCGCTAAAGCGCACCACGCCCTGCTCCCAAGGCGTGCGGGTGGCAAAGCGGTGCTGCGGCAAGGCTTCGAGCATGGCCATATCGAACACCGCCGCCGAGCCCTGATTGGTCGCGCCGATTTGGCCGGTGACGGTGAGCACCACGCGCTCGCGCGGCCGCTCGAGGGCCTGCGCCGGCAGGGCAGCGGCAGCCAGCAAGCCCAAGCCCAAGCCCGCTAGCCCGAGGCCCGCACAAAATCGAAAGCAATAGGTGATAAAAACTTTCATGGCGTGTGCGCGAAATGGGGGATATTCATTCTAATGAATCTTTTTTGCGCTGGCCATCGGTAGCTTCCACTAGGGCGCAAGCGGCGGCGGGGCTGCGCCGGCTCCGGGTGGCGTTTGGACGCGCTGGGCAAATTCGGCGCGCAGCGCGCGCAGCTTGGCGCGCGGGTCTTCGCGCACCGGGGCGCTGTCGAGCTGCATGTCGGCAATGAAACGGCTGGGCTGCGCCGGCACCGTCTCGCGCCCTTTTTTGCGCCGCTTGAGCCAGCTCACCACCAGCGTGTGCTGGGCCCGTGTGATGCCCACGTACATCAGCCGCCGCTCCTCTTGCAGGCGCTGCGCCAGCGCGGCGGCGTCTTCGTCGTCGGGGCGCATCGGCAGCAGCCCCTCGTTGACGCCCACCAACTGCACATGCGGCCACTCCAGCCCCTTGGCGGCGTGCAGGGTTGAGAGCGTGACCACGTCCTGCTCTTGCTGGCGGTCTTGCAAGGTGGTGATCAGGGCCACCGTCTGCGCCACCTCGAGCATGGTCTGCGCGGCGCGCCCCGGCGCCGCGTCGCCCGCGGCTGGGTCGGCGCAGCGCTGCGCCATCCAGTCGCAAAAATCGAGCACGTTGCTCCAGCGGGCGCTGCCTTGCTGGGCGCTGTCGGCGTGGTCGAGCAGGTGCTGCTGGTAGCCGATGCCTTGCAGCCAGTCGGCCAAAAAGGCCGCCGCCGCTTCCTGGCCGCGGCAGTGGCGGGCGCGGTACTGCAAGTCATTCAGGCTGCGCCCAAACTCGTGCAGGGTGGCGAGGGCGCGCGCTGGCACGGCTGCGCTCAGGGAATGCGCAAACAGGGCCTCGTAGAGGCTGAGTTTGTACTGGCTGGCAAAGGCACCCAGCTGCTGCAGCGTCTGGTGCCCGATGCCGCGCTTAGGGGCGGTGGCGGCGCGCAGGAAGGCCGGGTCGTCGTCCGGGTTGGCCAGCAGGCGCAGCCAAGCGCACAGGTCTTTGATCTCGGCGCGCTCAAAAAACCCGGTGCCGCCCGAGACCTGGTACGGAATCTGCGCCTTGCGCAGCGCGGTTTCGAGCGGGCGCGACTGGTGGTTGGCGCGGTAGAGCACGGCAAAATCTTTGTAGGCCTTGTGCGCGCTGCCCGAGGCCGGGCCGCGCAGGCTCTGGATGCGCGCCACCACGCGCTCGGCCTCGTGCTCCTCGTGGTCGCAGGCTTGCAGGCGCACCGGCTCGCCTTCGCCCAGATCGCTCCACAGCTGCTTGGGGTAGAGCTTGGGGTTGGGGGCGATGACGTGGTTGGCGGCGCGCAAAATGGCGCCGGTGGAGCGGTAGTTCTGCTCCAGCTTGATCACCTGCAGAGCGGGAAAATCCTGCGGCAGGCGCTTGAGGTTGTCCAGCGTGGCGCCGCGCCAGCCGTAGATCGACTGGTCGTCGTCGCCCACGGCGGTGAACTGCGCGCGCGCGCCCACCAGCAGCTTGAGCAGTTCGTACTGGGTGGCGTTGGTATCCTGGTATTCGTCGATCAGCACGTGACCGAGCTGCGCCTGCCAGCGCGCGCGCACCTCGGGGTGGCGCTGCAGCAGCGCCAGCGGCAGGCCGATCAGGTCGTCGAAATCCACGCTCTGGTAGGCCGCCAGCCGCTCTTGGTACTTGGCCATGACGAGGGCGATCTGGCGCTGCGCCTCGTCGCCGGCCTGCGCCAGCGCCTGCGCGGCGTCGAGGCCGGCGTTTTTCCAGCCGCTGATGGTCCACTGCCAATGGCGCGCCGTGACCGAATCGGTGCTGGCGCCGCAGTCTTTGAGCAGCGAGGCCACGTCGTCGCTGTCGAGGATCGAGAACTGCGGTTTGAGGCCCAGCGCCGCGCCGTCTTGGCGCAGCAGACGCACCCCGAGCGCGTGAAAGGTGCAGATCAGCACCTGCTGCGCGGCGCGGCCAGCCAGCGCGCGGGCGCGCTCGCGCATTTCGGCCGCCGCCTTGTTGGTGAAGGTGATGGCGGCGATGCGCTCGGGCACCATGCCCTGGTGCAGCAGGCGCGCGATTTTGTGCGTGATCACGCGCGTCTTGCCCGAGCCAGCCCCGGCCAGCACCAAGCACGGCCCGCCTTGGTGCGCGACGGCCTGGAGCTGGGCGGGGTTGAGGCCGGAGGACATGGGCTGAGGGGCTGGGGTGGAGTTGTGCTATGCGGATTTGGCCAAGGGGCGATCATATGCGCCCGGCGCCGCCTGCAGTCTGACTCTGCCTTGAGCCTAAGCTCCTCATGGAACTTGGGTAAGCCCAAGGCGCGTGGAATCAGGGTGCGTGGCGCACAAGTTCGGGCCGTTCTCTGTGTCCGCACATGGTGAGCTTTCGTGGGGGGAGGGGCTGTGTCACTGGGGGCAGTCGGCCTCATGCCGTCCGCTGCGCGGCCAAAAATCGGCCAACCGCCCCCAGCGCCACAGCCCGCGCAGCTTGCCCACCGCTGCCCCCAGGGCCGCTTGCAGCGACAATAGCGCGCCGTGTTTGACATCCTACTCGTCACCTTTCCCTTTTTTGCGCTCGTGCTGGCCGGTTACGCGGCCACGCGCCGGGGCTGGCTGGCGCTGAGCGCGATTCCGGGGCTCAACGCCTTCGTGCTCTACTTTGCCCTGCCGGCGATGCTGTTTCGCTTCGGCTCCACGACGCCGATCGGGCAGCTGCTGGACGCGGCGGTGTTGGTTGTCTATCTGCTGGTGGCGCTGCTGCTGGTGGGGCTGGTGGTGGCGCTCTCTAGGCGGCGCGGCTTGGGCTGGAACGATGCCGCCTTTGGCGCGCTGGTGGTGGCCTTCCCCAACACCGGCTTTATGGGCGTGCCCTTGCTGGCGGCGCTGCTGGGACCGCACAGCGTGGGCACGGTGATGGGGCTGATCGTGGTCGATATGGTGATCACCAGCTCGCTGTGCATTGCGCTCTCGCGCCTGGGCGGTCAGGCCGGCGGGGCGCTGGCGGCGGCCGGGCAGGCGCTGCGCGGCGTGCTGGCCAACCCGATGCCGTGGGCGATCGTGCTCGGCGCGCTGGCCTCGGCCTACAGCCTGCAGCTGCCGGGGCCGCTGCAGCAGACGGTGTGGCTGCTGGCCGACGCGGCGGCACCGGTGGCACTGTTCACCCTGGGCGCCGTGCTGGCGCGCGCGCAACTGCAAGCCGCTGCGCCGGCGCAGGGTGAGCAAGCTCAGCCCCTGCAAACACCAAAGCCTCAGCCCGCGCTGCTCGAACCGCTGCAGTTGGCGCTGTTCAAGCTGCTGCTGCACCCGCTGCTGGTGTGGCTGGCGGGCACCGGGGCGATGGCGCTCGGGCTGGGGCTCGATCCCTTTGCCCTGACGGTGATGGTGCTGGTGGCCGCGCTGCCCAGCGCCAGCAACGTGGTGCTGCTGGCCGAGCGCTTCGGCGCCGACAGCGGGCGCATCGCGCGCATCATTTTGTACTCGACCGCGCTGTCGTTTCTGAGCTTTGCGGCGGCGGTGGCGTGGCTGGGGCCGGTTGCGGCTACAGGCTGACCGGGTCCACATCGATGGCCCAGCGCAGCAG
>Ga0208372_10234_pt1 | contig 12026 bp, 14 predicted proteins | sample Subbio2Dec_QV11A_FD_184832 | JGI IMG/M metagenome (GOLD analysis project Ga0208372, IMG submission 184832) | Serpentinite rock and fluid subsurface biosphere microbial communities from McLaughlin Reserve, California, USA - CR12Dec_QV11A (SPAdes) | ecosystem: Environmental > Terrestrial > Deep...
ACGCGCTTGAGCAGGCTGTAGGGCAGCTCGGCCCAGTCGGCGGTCATGAAGTCGCTGGTCTGCACTGCGCGCAGCGCCACCACGTAGTCGTAGGTGCGGCCGTCGCCCATCACGCCCACGCTTTTGACCGGCAAAAACACGGCAAAAGCCTGGCTGGTGAGCTCGTACCAGCTTTTGCCGCTGTGCGGCTCGAGCGTGGAGCGCAGTTCTTCGATGAAAATCGCGTCGGCGCGGCGCAGCAGGTCGGCGTAGTCTTTTTTGACCTCGCCCAAGATGCGCACGCCCAGCCCGGGGCCGGGGAAGGGGTGGCGCTGCACCATCTCAGGGGGCAAGCCGAGCGCCACGCCGAGCTCGCGCACTTCGTCTTTGAACAGGTCGCGCAGCGGCTCGAGCAGCTTGAGGCCCAGTTGCTCGGGCAGGCCACCGACGTTGTGGTGGCTCTTGATGGTCACGGCTTTTTTGCTTTTGGCGCCGCCGGATTCGATCACGTCTGGGTAAATAGTGCCTTGAGCCAACCACTTGGCGCCTTTTGTTGAAGCACCACTTGAAATCAGTTTGGCGGCCTCGGCCTTGAACACCTCGACAAACAGGCCGCCGATGATCTTGCGCTTTTGCTCGGGCTCGCTCACACCCGCGAGCCGCTCTAGGAACAAATCAGCGGCATCGACCCGGATCACCTTGGCGTGCAGCTGGCCGACGAACATCTCCATCACGGCGTCGCCTTCGTGCAGGCGCAGCAGGCCGTGATCCACGAACACGCAGGTGAGCTGCTCCCCGATGGCGCGGTGGATGAGGGCCGCGGCCACCGACGAATCGACGCCGCCCGACAGGCCCAGTATCACCTCTTCGTCGCCCACTTGGGCGCGGATTTTTTGCACCGCTTCTTCGATGTGGTCGCGCATCACCCAGTCTGGTCGGGCGCCGCAGATGCCGAGCACGAAGCGCTCGAGCATGGCGCGGCCCTGCACCGTGTGCGTGACTTCGGGGTGGAACTGCAGGCCGTAGAAGCGCCGCGCCTCGTCGCACATGCCGGCAATCGGGCAGGCCTCGGTGCTGGCCATGAGCGCAAAGCCCGGCGGCAGCGCCGTGACCTTGTCGCCGTGGCTCATCCAGACCTTGAGCATGCCGTGGCCTTCGGGGGTGTGAAAGTCGGCGAGGTCGCGCAGCAAGGCGCTGTGGCCACGCGCGCGCACCTCGGCGTAGCCAAACTCGCGCGTGCGGCCGGCCTCGACCTTGCCCCCGAGCTGCTGCGCCATGGTCTGCATGCCGTAGCAGATGCCCAGCACCGGCAGCCCAAGCTCGAACACGGCGTCGGGCGCTTTGTCATCGACCTCATAGACGCTGGCGTGGCTGCCCGAGAGGATGATGCCCTTGAGCGTGCCGTCGGCGGCGTACTGGCGCAGCCACTCGCTGCTCACATCGCAAGGGTGCACTTCGCAGTACACGTGCGCTTCGCGCACCCGGCGCGCGATCAGCTGCGTGACTTGGGAGCCGAAATCGAGGATGAGGATTTTGTGGTGTTGCATAAACGGAGATTATCCTTGCCCCTGCAAGAGCAGCAGCACGTCGTGTGGGGCCATGATCTGCAACGCGCCGTGTTCCTTGGCGGCGTTGCGCAGCGTCAGCAAGTCTGCGTCGCCCGTGACCAGCGCGTCCACCGCCGCGCTCAATGCCAGCTCCAGAAACACCTGGTCTTTGGGATCGGCGCAGCAAAGGCCCAGGCGCATGGCCGCGTCGCTCGGGCTGGGCAGTGGATGCGCTTGCACATGCGGTAAAAACAAGGCCATGAGCGCCCGGATGTCGGCAGCAGACAGGGCAAACTTGGGATAAGCCAACGCCCGCGACAACTCTTGCAGGGTTTCGCGCGACACCACCGGAATCAAGCGCCCTGACTGCCACGCCGTTCTGAGCGCAGCAAGGCGCCCATTGCGAAACAGCAAGGCCGACAACACCACATTCGTGTCCAACACCACGCGCAAAGCCGGCGCGCTTTGGGTGGCACCTGCGCTCATGCCGGTTCAGGCGTTGGCGGCTCTGGCGTTGACCGCGCCCAATGCAGCGCAGCACCCAGATCGTGCTCCTGAATGCCCAGCGCTTCGAGCTTGTCCCACACTTGGTCTATGCGGGTGATCTGCACCGGCGTGAGGACGATGCGCCCACCTTCGGCGCTGACCTCGTAGTACTCGGCGGGCGTGCACTGCGAGAGCACGGCCTTGGGCAGGGTGATCTGGTTCTTGCGCGTGATTTTGGTGAGCATGTCGGCCTCCAAAGTAAGGGTGCCTTACTTTAGCACCCGCGCTGCAGCGCCATCAATCGGCGCGGTAATTGGGCGCTTCCTTGGTGATCTGCACGTCGTGGACGTGGCTTTCGCGCACGCCGGCGGTGGTGATCTCGACGAACTCGGCTTGGGCGTGCAAGTCGGCGATGCGGGCGCAGCCGCAGTAACCCATGGCGGCGCGCAGACCGCCGGCCATTTGGAACAGGATGGCGACCACCGAGCCTTTGTAGGGCACGCGGCCTTCGATGCCTTCGGGCACGAGCTTGTCGGCGTTGGGGTTGCCGCTGCCCGATTCCTGGAAGTAGCGGTCGGCGCTGCCCTGCTGCATGGCCCCGATCGAGCCCATGCCGCGGTAGCTCTTGTAGCTGCGGCCCTGGAACAAAATCACTTCGCCCGGCGCTTCTTCGGTGCCGGCGAACACGCCGCCCATCATCACGCTGCTGGCGCCGGCGGCAATGGCTTTGGCGATGTCGCCGCTGTAGCGCACGCCGCCGTCGGCGATCAGCGGCACGCCGGTGCCGGCCAGCGCTGTGGCCACGTTGTCGATGGCGGTGATCTGCGGCACCCCGACGCCGGCGACGATGCGCGTGGTGCAGATCGAACCCGGCCCGATGCCAACCTTGACGCCATCGGCCCCAGCCTCGACCAACGCGCGCGCCGCCGCGCCGGTGGCGATGTTGCCGCCGATGACTTGCACCTGCGGGTAGTTTTGCTTGACCCAGCGCACGCGCTCGAGCACGCCCTTGCTGTGGCCGTGCGCGGTATCGACGACGATGGCATCAACCCCGGCGCGCACCAGCAGCTCAACCCGCTCCTCGGTGCCCGCGCCCACGCCCACCGCAGCACCGACGCGCAAGTGCCCGGCGGCGTCGCGCGCGGCGTTGGGGAAGTTGAGCTGTTTGCGGATGTCTTTGACCGTGATCAGGCCCTTGAGCTCGAACGCTTCGTTGACCACCAGCAGGCGCTCGAGCTTGTGTTTGTTGAGCAGCGCCTTGGCCTGCTCGGGCGTGGTGCCGTCGGGCACGGTGATCAGGCGCTCGCGCGGCGTCATGATCTCGCGCACCGGCAGTTCGGTGCGGGTCTCGAAGCGCAGGTCGCGCCCGGTGACGATGCCCACCACCTTGCCGCCGTCGAGCACCGGAAAGCCCGAAATGCCCAGTTCCTCAGACAGCTGCAGCACCTGATAGACCGTGGTCTCGGGGGTGATGACCACCGGGTCGCGCAGCACGCCCGACTCGTAGCGCTTGACCTTGGCCACGTGCGCGGCCTGCTCGGCTGGCGTGAGGTTTTTGTGCACGATGCCGATGCCGCCCTCTTGCGCCAGCGCAATCGCCAACCGGGCTTCGGTGACGGTATCCATGGCAGCCGAGACCAGCGGCAGGTTGAGCGTGATGTTGCGCGTCAGGCGCGTGGCCAGCGAGGTGTCTTTGGGCAGGATTTGCGAGTAGGCTGGCACCAGCAATACGTCGTCGAAGGTAAGCGCTTTTCCAAGCAGGCGCATAGAGTGAACTCCAAAAGCGCTATTGTAGGCGGGCCGACGTGCGGGTATATTGCGCTTTCATCATGGTCTATCGGTATGCACACCTTGATCCACACCCTCATAGCAAAAATTTGCAGGCGGCTGCGGTTGCCGCACATGGGGCTGGTTGCATTCGCAACCGGCCTGCTGCTGGCCAGCGCCGTGCAGGCCGCCGGCCCGACTTGGGTCTGGCTCGATGAGAACGGCCGCCGCGTGGCCAGCGACATGCCGCCGCCGGCCACCGTGCCCGATCAGCGCATTTTGCGTCGGCCGCATGCAAGTCCGGTGCCCAGCCCTGCGCTCGGTGCAGCGCCCGAAGGCACCCCGGCCGCTGCACCTGCCCAGCCTGCCCCACCCGGGGCTGGCGCAGCAGGCGCCGGCCGCTTGACAGACGAACAGTTGCGCCAGCAAGTCGAACAACGCAACGCCCAGATCCGGGCCGACAACTGCCAGCGCGCCCGCGCCTCGCTCGAGACCTTGCAAGCCGGGGCCAGCCAGCCCCTGTACATGGTCAACGAGCAGGGCCAGCGCGTCACGATGGACGAGGCCATGCGCCGCGCCGAAAGCGTGCGCCTGCGCCAGATCGTGCGCGACAACTGCGCGCCGGCGCCAGCCGCGGCTGGCACCCCGCAAGCCGCACCACCACCGCCAGCAGCCGCACCCAACCGGCCCTGAGGGGCTGGGGTTTCAGCGCGCTTGGGGTTTGGCCCGCTTGCGGTAGCGCTCGCGCCGCGCCGTTTTGGGGTCCACCCGCAGCGCCCGGTAGCGCTCGATGCGGTCGCCGTCGTGCAAGGGGGTCGAAGCGGGCTCGACACGGCCCCAAACCCCGACCTCGCCCGCCGCAGCGGCTTGCAGCCAAGCGTCGGCGGTGTCGGCGGGCGTGGTGGAACGCAAAGCCCCGGCCGGTCCAAACGCCAGTTGCAGCGCTTGCCCTAGGGTCGTGCCGGCTGGCACTTGCAGCCGCCACTCTTGCACCTGCGAGGGGCCACAGGCTTGCACCAGCGTGATGTCAAGCGTCATTCGCCATAGACCTGGTCGGCGCGCTTGACGAAGGCATCGACCAGATTGGCCGCGATCTTGTCGAACACCGGCCCCACCAGCGTGGCCAAGGTGTTGCTGGCAAAGCCGTAGTTGAGGGTGAAATCGACGCGGCAGGCGCGTTGTGTGCCGTCGCCCACCGGTTTGAACTCCCAGATGCCGTCGAGGTGAGAGAACGGGCCGTCGATCAGCTCGAGCTGGATGCACCGGTCTTCGACGTGGGTGTTGCGGGTGGTGAAGCTCTTTTTCATGCCGGACATCGACATGCCTATAGAGGCCACCATGCCCTGCTCGTGCTGCTCCAGCACCACGCCGGCGCTGCACCAAGGTAAAAATTCGGGGTAGCGCGGCACATCGCTGACCAGCGCGAACATTTCGTGGGCGCTGTGCCAGAGCAGTACCGACTTGTGGATGCTTTTCATACAATGCAAGGCCGTGCCCGGATTGTAGAGCCCCTGGCCGCCCCGCTTGCCGTCGCCCCATGTCCACCCCAAACAAAAACACCGCCGCCACCACGACCCGCATCGCGGAAAACAAAAAAGCCGCCTTCAACTACCACCTCGAGGAACGCCACGAGTGCGGCCTGGTGCTGCAAGGCTGGGAAGTGAAGGCGCTGCGCGCCGGCAAGGCGCAGCTCACCGAGGGCTACGTGGTGATCCGCGACGGCGAGCTGTACCTGATCGGCTGCCTCATCAGCCCGCTGCGCAGCACCAGCAGCCACTTGCCGGCAGACAGCGCGCGCACGCGCAAGCTGCTGATGCACAAAGCCGAAATCCAGCGCCTGATCGGCAAAGTGGAGCAAAAGGGCTACACCCTGGTGCCGCTGAACCTGCACTGGAAAAACGGGCGCGTGAAATGCGAGATCGCGCTGGCCAAGGGCAAGGCCGAGCACGACAAGCGCGACACGCTCAAAGAGCGCGAAGGCAAGCGCGAAGTGGAGCGCGCCATGAAGTCGCGCCAGCGCTAAAGCAACGGCTGCTGCTTGCGCCTGCCCTGCCCAAGCCGGCTCGGTGCCAAGGCGAAGGCTGACGGAGCGAAGGCTGAGGCCCAAAGGCCCCAGCACGGCTCACGATCAGGCGAAATTGGCCTGCGCAAAGCGCCAGTTGACCAGTTTGTCGAAGAAGGTCTCGACAAATTTTTGCCGCAGGTTGCGGTAGTCGATGTAGTAGGCGTGCTCCCAGACATCGACGGTGAGCAGCGCGGTGTCGGCCGTGGTCAAAGGCGTGCCGGCAGCGCCGGTGTTGACGATATCGACCGAGCCGTCGGGCTTTTGCACCAGCCACGTCCAGCCCGAGCCGAAGTTGCCGACCGCGCTCTTGACGAAGGCTTCACGGAAAGCGGCGTAGCTGCCCCATTTGGCCGTGATGGCCGCAGCCAGCGCGCCGCTGGGCTCGCCACCGCCACCGGGGCACATGCAGTTCCAGAAAAAGGTGTGGTTCCAGATCTGGGCCGCGTTGTTGTAGATGCCGCCGCTGGATTTTTTGATGATCTCTTCGAGCGTCATGGACTCGAATTCGGTGCCCTTTTGCAGGTTGTTGAGGTTGACCACGTAGGCGTTGTGGTGCTTGCCGTGGTGAAACTCGAGTGTTTCCTGGGAGTAATGCGGCTGCAGCGCGTCGGGGGCATAGGGCAGCGGGGGCAGGGTGTGTTGCATGGGCAATGGGCTCCGGTGGGTTTGGTAAACGTTTCGCGGGCAGCAACCGTGCGCTTGGGCGCGCAGCCACAGCCACCACGCATTGTAGGCAGAGCCTCTAGTTCCCCGCTGCAGACACGGTCATATCCAGCTGGCCATCGGCCAAGCGGGCGCGCAGTGCCTGCCCCACCTGCACGCCGCTGCAGCGCAGCACCGGCCGCCCGCTGGCGTCGCTGAGCAAGGCATAGCCGCGCTGCAGCACGCCATGCGGGTCCAGCGCCTGCAGCCGCGCGGCTTGGTGGTCGAGGCGCAACTGGCGCCGCTCGAGGTCGCGCGCGGCGGCGGTCTGCCAGCTGTGTTGCCAGCGCTGCAGGCGCTGGCGCTGCTGCTCCAGTTGGCCTGCCACGCCCTGCTGCAGGCGCTGCGCGCAGCGCTCGAGGTGGCGCAGTTGGGCGCTGCGCTCGGGCGCACAGAGTTCGGCGGCCGCGGTGGGGGTGGGTGCGCGCAGGTCGGCAACAAAATCGGCCAAAGTGAAATCGGTTTCGTGCCCGACGCCGCAGATCACCGGCATGGGCGCTTGGGCGATCTGGCGCACCAGCGCCGGGTCGTTGAAGGCCCACAGATCCTCCAGCGAGCCGCCGCCGCGCACCAGCAGCAGCACATCGCAGCCGCCACCGGCCTGAAACTGCGCTGCCGCCGCCTGCAGCGCCTGGCACAGGGCCTGCGGCGCCCCCTCGCCCTGCACCCGCGCCGGGTACAGGCGCACCGGCAGATGCGGCACGCGCCGGCTCAGGGTGGTGATCACGTCGCGCAAGGCCGCCGCGTCTGGCGAGGTGACGACGCCGATGCGCGTGGGCCAAGCGGGTAGCGGACGTTTGCGCGCCGGGTCAAACCAGCCCTCGGCCTGCAACTGGGCTTTGAGGCGCATGAACTGCTCGAACAAGCCGCCCTGCCCTGCCAACCGGGCCGCCTCGACGATCAGCTGCAGCTCGCCGCGGGCGCCGTAGATGTCGATGCGCCCTTGCAGCTCGACTTGCACGCCGTCGCGCCAATCGAGCGCCGCCGCCGCTGCCGCGCGCTTGAACAGCGCACAGCGCAGTTGCCCGCGCTCGTCTTTGAGGGTGAAGTAGCTGTGGCCGCTGGCGGCGCGCACATAGCCCGACACCTCGCCCACCACGCGCACCGGGTTGAACTGCGCCTGCAGCGCCTCGGACAAGGCCGCCAGCAGCTCGCCCACGGCCCACAGCGGCGCCTCGCCGCCCCTCTGAAAGAGCCCATCAGCCGCGGCCATGCGAACCCCAAAATTGAAACTGTCCACAAGGGCGCCCCACAGCACTTAGATCGACTCGGCTCTCGCCCCGCCTTGCATTCATTTTTCAACCTTTTGATTCAAAACAGCTTTTAAAAAAAATTTGCGAGGCTTGAAAAAAATATCGCAGCATCGAAGCCGGATAAATGCAAATCAGCCAGATCGTTACCCACAAACTTATCCACAGGCCCGCTGGGCACTCCGCAGCGCTGCGCTGGGCGATAATCGGGGCCCTGCAAGCGCCGCGCCGCGGCCGCAAGGAGACCCGCATTGTTTACGATCATACAAGCCGCCGGCTGGCCGATCTGGCCCCTCATTGCCTGCTCGGTGGTGGGTTTGGCGCTGGTCGTCGAGCGCTTTTTGAGCCTGCGGGTGGCCCGCGTGGCGCCCCCCAAACTGCTCGATGAAGCGATTGCGGTGTCGCTCAAGGCCGTTCCTCCGCCCCAGGTGCTGCAACAACTGGCCCAAAACTCGGTATTGGGTGAACTGCTCGCCGCCGGCTTGCAGCAGTTGCACCAAAAGCCCGCCAGCACCGAAGCCGAGCTGCGCACCAGCCTCGAGGCCGCCGGGCGCTTTGCCGCCGCCAAGCTGGAAAAACACCTCGGGGCGCTGGCCACCATTGCGTCGGTTGCGCCGCTCATCGGCCTGCTGGGCACGGTGGTGGGCATGATCGAGATTTTTGCCTCCCAGGCCGGGCCGGGCGGCCTCACACCGGGCGGCGGCAACCCAGAGCAGCTCGCACACGGCATCTCGATCGCGCTCTACAACACCGCCTTTGGCCTGATCATCGCCATTCCAGCGCTGATGTTCTGGCGCTACTTTCGCGCCCGCAACGAAGCCTGGCTGCTGCAGATGGAGGTGGCCGCCGAACGCTTTGCCCAGCACCTGCTGACGCTGCGCCGCCCCTAACTTGGCCTAGGAGCTGAGCATGGCCATCCGCTTTAGCCGCCGCGATCGGGAAGATCCCGAAATCAACCTGATCCCGTTCATCGACGTGCTGCTGGTGGTGCTGATTTTCCTCATGCTCACCGCCACCTTCAGCCGCTACACCCAGCTGCAGGTGCGCCTGCCCGAAGCCGACGCCGAAGCCGAAGCGGCGCAAACGCAGGCGCACGAGATCGTGGTCGCCATCGGGGCCGACGGCCGCTATGCCGTGGGCGGGCAAGTGCTCACCACGCCCAGCGTGCAGGCACTCACAGCGGCGCTGCAACAAGCCGCCCTTGGCCAAACCGAGCCCACGCTGGTGATCAACGCCGACGCGGCCGCCACGCATCAATCGGTCATCAACGCGATGGAGGCGGCGCGCAACGCCGGTTTGCAGCGCATCACCTTTGCCACCCAGCAGCCGCGTGAGCGCTGAACGGCACGAACCCCTAGCCCCCGCCCGCGCCACTTGGGTGCACGCGCTGCAGCGCGCTTGGCTGGCACGCGGCGCACTGGCCTGCCTGCTGTGGCCGCTCTCGCTGCTCACCCGCGCCGCTTGGGCGTTGCGCAGCGCGCTCTACCGCAGCGGCCTCAAGCGCTCCAGCCGGCTGCCGGTGCCGGTGCTGGTGGTGGGCAACGTGGTGGTGGGCGGCAGTGGCAAAACCCCCACTTTGATCGGTTTGGTGCAACACCTGCAGGCCCAAGGCTGGCGGCCGGGCGTGCTCTCGCGCGGCCACGGCCGGCGCAGCACGGGGTGCTTGCCGGTGCAAGCCGACAGCCACGCCGACCAAACCGGCGACGAGCCGCTGCTCATCGCCCAAGCCACGGGCGTGCCGGTGTACGTGGGCCGCGACCGCGCTGCCGCCGGGCGGGCGCTGCTGGCGGCGCACCCCGGCGTCAACCTGCTGCTGTGCGACGACGGCATGCAGCACTGGGCGCTGGCGCGCGACCTGACCGTGCTGGTATTCGACGCCCGCGGCCACGGCAACGGCTGGCTGCTGCCGGCCGGAATGCTGCGCCAGCCCTGGCCGGCGCCGGTCTGGGGCGGCGGGCCGCTGCTGATGCTGCAAACCGGGCTGCCTGCCGGTGCCCGCCCCGACCCGGCGCTGGCTGCAGGCGCCCCAGCCTTTGCCGCCACGCGCCGGCTGACCGATCAAGCTTACGACGCCCACGGGCGGAGGCTGGCGCTGCTGCGCTGGGTGCAGTCGCCCGCGCACCGCCACGGCGAGCAAGGCAAGACGGAGGTGGAGCCGGCCCCGGTGTCAGCGACCTTGCGCTGCGCCGCGCTGGCCGGCATCGCCCAGCCCGAAGCCTTCTTTGCCCTGCTGCGCCAGCGCGGGCTGGCGCTGCAACACACCTTGGCCCTGCCCGACCACGCCGACGGCGCCACCTTGTTGCAGGCGCTCGCCCCCTACCCCAGCGACCTAGACTGGCTGTGCACCGAAAAAGACGCGGTCAAGCTTTTTGCCGCCCTGCGCCAGCCCGGCGCGCCGGCGCACCGCGTCTGGGCCGTGGCACTGGAGCAAGAGCCAGACCGCGGTTTTTACGCGGCGATCGATCAGGCCCTGGGCCGGGTGGCTGCGCCTTCGCCCTAAAAGGCTGGCAGGCGATTGGGCCCAGCAGCTGCGCCGCCAGCGCCGACTTTCGCTGCTGCCGCCACCACCCAAGGCCTGCGCCATGGCGCGCAGCAAGCGGGTATCATCCCGGCCATGGACGCCAAACTGCTCTCACTCTTGGTCTGCCCCGTCACCAAGGGGCCGCTGGTTTACAAGCCCGAACAGCAAGAGCTGCTCTCGCGCAGCGCCCGGCTGGCCTACCCGATCCGCGACGGCATCCCGATCATGCTGGAAAACGAGGCGCGCCCGATCAGCGCCGAAGAAGCCGCGCGGCCCGACCCGCCCAGAGCCGCGCTTTGATGCGCCCCTTGCACCCCCCCTTTCACGTCCTGATTCCGGCCCGGCTCGGCTCGACCCGGCTGCCGCGCAAACCCTTGGCCGACATCGGCGGCGCGCCGATGGTGGTGCGTGTGGCGCAGCGGGCGCTGGCCAGCCAGGCGCTGTCGGTCACGGTGGCGGCCGACGACCTCTGCATCGTACAAGCCTGCCAGCAGCACGGCATTGAGGCGATCCTGACGCGCCCCGACCACGCCAGCGGCAGCGACCGGCTGGCAGAAGCCTGCACCCTGCTGGGCTGGCCCGACGAGGCCTTGGTCATCAACCTGCAAGGCGACGAACCGCTCATGGCCCCCGCACTGCTGGCGGCGGTAGCGCAGCAGTTGCAACAGCACCCCGACTGCGCCATGAGCACCGCCGCGCACCCCTTGCACAGCGCCGCCGAGTTCCTGAACCCGAACGTGGTCAAAGTGGTGCTCGACGCCCAAGGGCGGGCGCTGTACTTCAGCCGCGCCCCGATCCCCCACTGGCGCGACCGCCCTGCCGGTCTGACTGCCGATCTGTCTGCCGAACCAGCCGTCGACCTTCTTGCCGCCACGCCCCTGCCCGGGCAGCCCAGCGCAGCGGGCACCCCAGTGGTGCCGCAACCTGCACCGCTGCGCCACATCGGCCTGTACGGCTACCGGGCCGGGTTTTTGCGCCGCTTCCCGCAACTGCAGGCCGCGCCGCTGGAGCAGTGCGAGGCACTGGAACAGCTGCGCGTGCTCTGGCACGGCGAGCGCATCGCGGTGCACGTCACCGAGCAAGCGCCCGGGCCGGGTGTGGACACCGAGGCCGACCTGCAGCGGGTGCGCGCGCTGTGGGACGCAACCGCTGGCCGCCTGTAAGCCAGCCTCAAGATGTGCCATGCTATCCTTGCAAGGTTGAAACCCTTGCAGCCCAAGCGGCAGCGGGCAGGCACGCCAGCGTCGTGCCAATGCGCAATCACGACTCCAATAAAGGAAACCCATGAGACTGATCCTGTTGGGTGCCCCTGGTGCCGGCAAAGGCACCCAAGCAACCTTCATTTGCCAAAAGTTTGGCATTCCCCAGATCTCCACCGGCGACATGCTGCGCGCCGCCGTCAAGGCCGGCACCCCCTTGGGGCTGCAAGCCAAAGCGGTGATGGAATCGGGCGGCTTGGTCTCGGACGACCTGATCATCGGCTTGGTCAAAGACCGCATCAGCCAGCCCGACTGCGCCCAAGGCTTTTTGTTTGACGGCTTCCCGCGCACCCTGCCGCAGGCCGACGCCCTCAAGGCCGCAGGCGTGCGGCTCGACTACGTGCTCGAAATCGACGTGCCCTTCGAGGCCATCATCGAGCGCATGAGCGGGCGGCGCTCGCACCCGGCCTCGGGGCGCACCTACCACCTCAAGTTCAACCCGCCCAAAGT
>Ga0208372_10241_pt1 | contig 11273 bp, 8 predicted proteins | sample Subbio2Dec_QV11A_FD_184832 | JGI IMG/M metagenome (GOLD analysis project Ga0208372, IMG submission 184832) | Serpentinite rock and fluid subsurface biosphere microbial communities from McLaughlin Reserve, California, USA - CR12Dec_QV11A (SPAdes) | ecosystem: Environmental > Terrestrial > Deep...
AGATGCTCGCCGACTGGGCGGCCGAGCTGGCGCACGACCCCAATTACAACCGGCAGTTGTCGCTGTTCAAACCTTTTGACATCGAAGCGCACATCGTGATCGACTGGAACCCGCAGCGGCGCGACCGGCCGCGGGTGCTGGCGCTGCCGCTGCGCAGCGGGGCCGGCCAGTACCGGGTGATCGAGCCGCTGAACGCGCTGCAAGACGCCGGACTGGTGCAAAGCTGCGTCATCATGCCCCTGCCCGGTGGGTCCAGCCGGGTGCTGCAACCGCTCGAGCTGCGCCGCGCCGAACCCGACCTGCTGGTGCTGCAACACTCGGTGGACGACGCGCAGCTCAGCCAAGTGCGCCACTTCAAAAGCGCAGCTCCAAGCATACCCATCGTGCAGATGGTCGATGACCTGCTAGGCGAAGTGCCCGACAAGCACCCCAACCGCGTGTTCCAGAGCCGCGAAGGGCACCAGCGCATGGTACAAGCCCTGCGTGCCAGCGACCGCCTGATCGTCACCACAGCAGCGCTGCAACAGCACTATGGGCAATACCTGAGCGATGTGCAGCTGGTGCCCAACAGCCTCGATATGCAGTGGTTTGGGCTCGAGCCCAAGCGCAACCCGCCCGGGGCGCGGCTGCGCGTCGGCTGGGTCGGGGCTGGCCAGCACCAGGGCGACCTGGAACAGATTGAGCCCATCGTGGCCGAGTTTGCGCACGAAGTTGACTGGGTGTTTATGGGCATGTGCACCGACGGCATCCGGCCCCACCTCAAAGAGTTTCACCCCTTCGTCACCATCGCCGACTACCCGGCCAAAATGGCCAGCTTAGGGCTGGACATTGCGATCGCACCGCTCGAAGACAACCTGTTCAACCGCTGCAAGAGCAACCTGCGCCTGCTCGAGTACGGCGCCATGGGCTGGGCGGTGGTTTGCTCCGATGTGGCCACCTACCGCACCGACGCGCCCCCAGTGCTGCACTGCGCCAGCCTCGACGACTGGCGCGCCGCGCTGCGCCGCCTGATCGACCAGCCCGATGAACGTGCGCGCCTAGGCGCAGCCTTGCACCAGTGGGTGCAGCGCCACTACGCCTTGCGTGGCCTACAGCAGCGCTGGTTTGAGGCGCTGTTTGCCGCCTCCCCCACCAACCCCCAGGACAACGCATGAAAGCCGTCATCTTGGCCGGCGGCTTGGGCACGCGCATCAGCGAAGAAACCACGCTGCGCCCCAAGCCCATGATCGAAGTGGGCGGCAAGCCATTGCTGTGGCACATCTTGAAAATCTACGCCCACCACGGCATCAGCGATTTCATCATCTGCTGCGGCTACAAAGGTTTTGTGATCAAGGAGTACTTTGCCAACTACTTCTTGCACATGTCGGACGTCACCTTCGACATGAGCAACAACCGCATGGAGGTGCACCAGCGCCATGCCGAGCCTTGGCGGGTGACGCTGATCGACACCGGGCTCGAGACCATGACCGGCGGCCGCCTCAAGCGCATTGCGCCCTACCTGAACGCCAACGAAACCTTCTGCATGACCTACGGCGACGGCTTGTCCGACGTCGATGTGGCGGCCTTGTTGCGCTTTCACCACGCGCACGGCCTGCAAGCCACGCTCACCGCCACCTTGCCACCTGGGCGCTTTGGCGCTCTCGAGGTGAGCAACGCGCGCGTGCAATCGTTTCGCGAAAAACCCCAGGGCGATGGCGCCTTGATAAGCGGCGGCTTTTTCGTGCTCGAGCCCAGCGTGCTTGAGCTGATCGACGACGACCACACCCTTTGGGAGCGCAAACCGCTCGAGACCTTGGCCCAGCGCGGCCAACTCGCGGCCTACACCCATACCGGTTTTTGGCAGCCCATGGATACGCTGCGCGACAAGACCCTGCTCGAACAACTCTGGCAAAGCGGCCAAGCGCCCTGGAAGGTCTGGCAGTGAACCCGGCTTTTTGGCGCGGCAAACGGGTTTTTCTGACCGGGCATACCGGCTTCAAAGGCAGCTGGTTGGCGCTGTGGCTGCACAGCATGGGGGCGGCAGTGAAAGGCTACGCGTTGGCGCCGCCCACCAGCCCAGCGCTTTTTCAGGTGGCCCAAATAGGCGCCGACATCGAATCCGAAATCGCTGACATCCGAGACCTGGCCACCCTAGCCGTCAGCATGTCGGCTTTCAAGCCCGAGGTGCTCATCCACATGGCGGCCCAGCCCTTGGTGCGCTTGTCGTATCGCGAGCCCGTCGAAACCTACGCCACCAACGTCATGGGCACGGTGCACGTGCTCGAAGCCGCACGCCAATGCCCGCATTTGCGCGCCATCGTCAACGTCACCACCGACAAATGCTACGAAAACCGCGAGTGGCCGTGGGGCTACCGCGAACACGAAGCCCTAGGCGGCAACGACCCCTACAGCAGCAGCAAAGGCTGCAGCGAACTGGTGAGCGCCGCCTACCGCCTGTCCTTCTTCTGCGCCCCCCACGCCGCCGCATTGGCCACTGCGCGCTCGGGCAACGTCGTGGGTGGCGGCGACTGGGCAGCAGAGCGCCTCGTCCCCGACATCCTGCGGGCCTTTGAGCGCCAGCAAGCTGTGGTGCTGCGCAACCCGAACGCCACCCGGCCTTGGCAACACGTGCTCGAACCCCTAAGTGGCTACCTCACCCTGGCCGAACACCTGTGCGCCGAGGGCCACGCGTGCGCCGAAAGCTGGAACTTTGGCCCCAGAGACGACGACGCACAACCCGTGCAATGGATCGTGGAGCGCATGGCCTCCGCTTGGGGCCACGGCGCCCAATGGCAGCCAGACGCCGGCACGCACCCGCACGAGGCACAGTGCCTCAAGCTCGACATCTCCAAGGCCAAGGCCCGGCTGGGCTGGCAGCCGCGCTGGCCCTTGGCGCTGGCCTTGCAAAAAACCGTCGAATGGCACCAAGCCTATTTGGGTGGGGCCGATATGCGCGCCTACACCCTGCAACAAATTCAAGCCTACCAGCAGGCCCATTGCGCCCCGGCTACCCGCCCGCCTTAACCACATCTGATTCCGCCCTGAGCGCACCCCACTCATGCACCCGAGCTCAACCATTGCCCTCAGCCCGGCCCCCGGCGTTCACCCCGAAGCCGACGCCCTACGCAGCCAGATCGACGCCCTGGTGCAGCAATACGCCGAACTGGCTCTGGTACCCAAACCCTTCGTTCCTGGCCAAACCGCCATTCCCCCCTCGGGCAAGCAGCTCGACGCCAGCGAGCTGCAGCTCATGGTGCAGGCCAGCCTCGACGGCTGGCTCACCACCGGGCGCTTCAACGCCGAGTTCGAGCGCCAGTTGGCAGCCTTCATCGGCGTTAAGCACCTGATCACCGTCAACTCCGGCTCGTCGGCCAATCTGGTGGCCTTCAACACCCTGACCTCGCCCAAGCTGGGCGAGCGCGCCATCCGCAAAGGCGATGAAGTCATTACCGTGGCCGCCGGTTTTCCGACCACCGTCAACCCCATTATCCAGTTTGGCGCGCTGCCGGTGTTCGTCGATGTCGATGCGCTCACGCACAACATCGACGCCAACCTGATCGAAGCCGCCATCGGCCCGCGCACCAAAGCCATCATGCTGGCGCACAGCTTGGGCAACCCGTTCAACCTTGATGTGGTTAGCGCCCTGTGCAAAAAGCACCACCTGTGGCTGGTAGAAGACTGCTGCGACGCCCTAGGCAGCACCTACCGCGGCCAAATGGTGGGCACCTTTGGCGACATCGCCACCCTGAGCTTTTACCCCGCGCACCACATCACCATGGGCGAAGGCGGGGCGGTATTCACCAACCACAGCGAGCTCAAAACCATCGCCGAGAGCATGCGCGACTGGGGTCGCGACTGCTACTGCCCGCCCGGTCGCGACAACACCTGCAACCAGCGCTTTTGCTGGAAACTGGGCACCCTGCCCCACGGCTACGACCACAAATACACCTACAGCCATCTGGGCTACAACCTCAAGATCACCGACATGCAAGCCGCCTGCGGGTTGGCGCAGCTGGCCAAGGCACCCGACTTCATCGCCGCACGCAAGCGCAACTTCGCCTTCCTCAAGCAGCGCCTAGCCCACTGCACCGAGTTTTTGCAGCTGCCCCAAGCCAGCGACCACGCCGACCCGTCGTGGTTTGGCTTTCCCATCACCTTGCGCGAAGCCTGCCCGGTGTCGCGGCTCGACTTGCTGGGCTACCTCGATCAACAAAAAGTCGGCACGCGGCTGCTGTTTGCCGGCAACCTCACGCGCCAGCCCTACATGCAGGGCCTGCCCTACCGCATCAGCGGCGCGCTCACCCAAACCGACCGGGTCATGAACCAGACCTTCTGGATCGGCGTGCAACCGGCGCTCACACCCGAGATGCTCGAATACGCCTCGCGCCAGATCGAGACCTATCTGGGCCTGGACTTCTGAGGCGCGATTGCGTGGCCCCCAGAAGGGACTCGGGTTTATTTGGCGCCGTGCTGCGCGGCGTACACAATAGACTCGGGCAAGGTATAGGACAGCTGGAGCCCAAACTCGCCACGGGCTTTGTCGATTGCAGGCACGTACCAATTGCGTGCACTTTGTGCCGCCGGGCTGGCAACAATGCGCACCGGTTTTTCGGGCGCCAGCAAATCGCGCACCAAAAACGCAAGGTCTTTGATGGCAATAGCCTGGTCTGAGCCCACGTTGTAAGCCTCGAGCGCGCGCCCGTGGGCCAACAAAACCGAGATCCATTGGGCCAGATCGCGCTGATCCATGTACGAGCGCACGGGCGTGCCATCGCCCTGGACGGTGATCTCCGGGGCGTGCAAGGCATCGAACAAAAAATTACCGATGGAAAAATGAACATCCCGGGGCAAATCGGGGCCGACAAAGGCAAAGCAGCGGGCAATCACGGTGGCTAGGCCGTGCTGCTCATGACACAGGGCGCACAGGTGTTCGGCGCAGCGTTTGGCCACACTGTAGGCATTGTTTGTGTTCAGTGGATCGGGCATGCCCAGATAGTTTTCGGGGATTTGCCCCATACCCACTGGCGGCGCACCATAAACCCCACCAGAACTGGTAAGCAAGAACCTAGCTGCGCCGGTGCCAACGGCAAGCTCCAGCGCATTTTGGGTGCCCTGCACGATTTGGGTGTAGCGCTGCGCCGGGCTCAGGCGGCCCCCATGAGTGGAATCGGTGGCGGCGTGCAACACATGGGTGAACGCACGCTTCCAGGGCAGGGTGGCGGTGTCGAGCACATCGCCCTCGACCCAATCGACCAAGGCCGCCAACTCTGGGTAGCAGGCCTTGAAGCGCTGCGGGTTGCGGCTCAACACCGTCACCCGCGGCACCCCATGCGCCCAGCTCTGCCAATGGCGCAACAGCGCCAAACCAAAAAAACCCGTACCCCCGGTGACCAGGATGTGCGCACTCGCATCAAACATGGTGGTACATCAGCGCCAAGTGCCGTGCTGGGTAGCGCTGCCGCAGGCTGCGCGCGATTTGCAGCTCGGAGCGGTACGAGGATATCAAGACCGGCAGCCCGGGATACCGGGCCAATGCCTCGGGGGGCTCAACCGTCCAAGCACCCAAACGCTTGCCATGCAGGTTGACATTGGCATCCAGAATGGCAACCAAAGATCGGCGCTGAGCTTCATCAAGCCGTGGCAACAGCCGCGCACTGTGGCTTCCGGCACCGTACAACACAAAGGGTTGATCGGGTACGTGCTGCAGCGCCACGTTCCAGCGCTGGGCAGAACCCGCTAAGTAGGCGTCCATATGCGCCGGGCTCTCGGCCTGAATGCTGCCGGGCACACCGGGCGCGGTTTGCGCGAGCACAAACAGCGAGCCCGAGTGCAAACCCGCAAGCGGCAGCAGCATTTGCCCCAGCACAACAGCCCCAAGGCTGGAGAGCAAATTGCGCAATGAAGCAGCCGAAAAAAATTGTATGTGCTCGATAGAGAGCTCCCCAAAGGGTTCGCCCTCGTGGGCGGCAAAAAGCTCCAGGGCGGGCACCTCGAGCAACAAGAGCGCACCCAGGCGCAGCTGCTGCAGCAATCGCCCCAAATCGCGCCGGAGGCACGGCAGGTGTTCCAGCACCGCCATGAGGCATACCAGATCCACCTCGTGCAGGTTGAGCACTTCGTGTGCCTGGGCCAAAGTGCCTTGTGCAATGCCATCCAGGCCAAACAGAGCGCGCGCTTGGCGGCCCGAATGCGGTGCCGGGTCTAGGCCTTGCAGGCTGTCAAAGCCAGCGGCACGCAAGGCGGCGAGCAAAGCACCAAAGCCACAGCCCAAATCCAAAATCCGCAAATTTTTTTCCAGCTTGTGCTGCAAACAAAAATCGACCGCCGCAGCGTTGCGCTCTTGGTCTATGGCCGACACCGACGGCTGCGAATCGTACTTGGATAGCTCGCGGTAGTAGCGCAGATATTGCGCCTCGTCGGGCAGTGCATGGGCAAAATGAAATCCACAAACCGTACAGCGCGCCAGCTCGTAGCTCATGTCAAGCCCGTCGAGAGATGCTAGGCTATTGGCGTACAGTGGCGCCGCCGACGCAGCGCCACAGACTGGGCACGCGCGTTCAAGCCTGTAGCCGTTCATCTGGAATAGCGTACAGAACCAATTCAAAACTGTTGAAGGCGTGCAGGCGCAAATAATAGCGATACGCTGGCGCCAAGTGATCAAGCAAATCAGGCAAAGCCCATAAATCGTGCGGGTGATGGTAGCACGAGATCGCCAACACCGGCCGGTGCGCCGCTATAGACTGGGCCGCACCTTTTAAAGCCCATTCTTCAGCGCCCTCGATGTCGAGCTTGATGAAATCCACCCTCTGCCCAGCCAACACATCGTCCAGTACAGCCGCCATGATGGCCACGCTGCCGTTCTGGTCTAGGCAACTGGACTCACCCTGGCCCGACGAAAAGCGTAGCAGCTTATAGCTATCGCTCAGGGCCAGCGGCAAACACGAAGCAGGGCAACCAGCGTTGCGCACGTTTGGCGCAAGCTTTGCGAAGTTTGCGGCATCGGGCTCAAAAAGCCAAGCCTGCTGCAGCGGCGACACTTTAATCAAGTCCAGCAATGTATCGCCGTTGTAGGCGCCACCATCGACGTAATTCAACGCTCGATTGTTTAGAGGCGGCAGGGTCAACTCATTAAAATAACGCGGTTCTGGGTGCATGAAGCTGGCGTAGTCCGTATCCAGCCCCAGCCTAAAGCGCACCACCCGCTCTAGGCAGACCCGGCTGGGCTCGTCTGCCAAGCGCTCGTGGCACCTGTTGAGGTCTGCGGCGTGGGCGCGCAGCCATTCCGGGCTTGCCAGCCAATAGCGCCAGCCCAGCTCTTGGGCAAATTGCGCATATAAATCCCACGGCATGAGTATGCGTTTGCAACCTGCCTCGTGCGCCAAGCGCAGCAGCCCATCGTAGGGCGCCGCCGGGTTGAATATGCCCACCAGCAAAGCCATGGCACGGTCTGCTGTCAGCAGCTCGCTCCACGTGCGCACAGGCAAACCATCCACGTCTGCAGCCGCCGGCTGGGTCTGTACAAAACCCTGCACCGCGATGCCTTGCGCTAAACATGCGCGTGCGACCGCGCGGCCAAAGTTGCCCGTGCCAAAAATCCATGCCGGTTCACCCGGGGCAACGCGTGGCGTATCGCGCTCGGGCCAGTTATTCAAAGCATTCATGGTATCGACCTCATGGATTGACCTTCAGCACGAACCGTATCGCGCTCGTGTGCCGGCAAAAAAGGGTGCATGTCGTCAAGCTCAGGCGTGACGAAGTTGCCGCTCTCGTCCACCCTCGACATGATTTTGGGCTTAAAGCCTTGCTTGGGATCTACGTGCAATTCGATCAGCAGCGGCCCATCTTCGCGCAGCAACAGATCGAGCTTGGGCAAATCGGTTTCTGAGACTATGCTTGCAGCCTTGAGGCCATAGGCGCGCGCCACCGCCACAAAGTCGGGAAACTCGACGCCCGATTCGGGCGTTGCACCCACCACGCGCCCAAAAAAGTTTTCGTGGGTTTGCCAGATCGAAAGATAGCCACGGTTGTTGAGCACGATCACCAGCACATTGAAGCCCATGGTTTTGAGGGTTTGCAGCTCTTGGATGTTCATCTGCAAGCTGCCGTCCCCAGCAAAGCACACCACCCGCCGTGACGCACCCGCTTGCTTGGCAGCTGCGGCGGCACCTAGGGCTGCAGGAAGGTCATAACCCATGGAGGCGGAACCGGAGTTGCTAAAAAGCCGCTGCTCCGGTTGCAGCGTGCCGACTTGAAAGGGCAAGATGCAGGCAGAGGCGTTGCCACACACCACGATGTCGTTGGGGCGCAGTTGCTTAAAAATTCGATCGACCAAAAGATAAGGGTTCAGCGCAGCGCTTGGGCTTTGGCTGTGTTCTTTAATAGCGCTATAGTTGGCGCCCATTTTTTGGCACCAAGCCACCCAAGGTTGGTAGCTGGGGAGCTTGACCGGCCCGAGTTCGTCTTCAAAGACCTGCAAAAAATCGGCCAGATCGGCAGCAACAGACAAATCCGCCACGCCGTTGGGTTTACTCAGCTCGGCCGGATCGATATCCACCTGCGCCACCCAAGCATGCTTGGCAAAAGCGTTCCAGTTGTAACTGGTTTGCCGGATGTTGAGCCGGGAACCCAAAACCAGCATGAAATCTGCGCTTTGCACACAGAAGTTGCCCGCGCGCGTGCCGATGGTACCTGGCCGGCCAGCGTACAGCGGGTGATCGGAAGCGATGAGGTCATGGGTCCAGGCCGTAGCCAGCGGAATGCCTAAACTTTCGATTAAACGCAGCAGCCGTTTTTCGACACCAGCCAACCGCACCCCGGTGCCACCCAAGATGAGCGGGCGGTGGCTGCTCTTGAGCTGCTCGATGATGCTTCGGCAAGCGGCGCGCAGCCCTTCCAGGCTGGGGCGCTGCGGTGCTTGCGGTAGCGCGAATTGGAGTTGAGCCGTGGATTGCTGGATATCCAGGGGAATGTCTAGCCAAGTGGGCCCCGGGCGCCCTGTAGCGGCTTGAACAAAGGCCGTGGGTAAGGCCAGTTCAAGCTCCTGCTCGGTGCGCACCAAGTGGGCGTATTTGCACACCGGACTGGCCATGGCAATGGTTGGGCCCTCTTGATCGCCCAATTGGCGCAATGCGGGCAAGTCAAAAAAAGACAGGCAGGTGGCGCGCTTGATCTGGCCAGAGAGCACGATCATGGGAATGGAGTCGGTGTACGCGCCATAAACGCCATTGAGTGCGTTGATCGAGCCCGGGCCGGTGGTCAGCATAACCACGGCGGGCTTGCCAGCAATGCGCGCATAACCCTCGGCAGCCATGGCACAGGCTTGCTCGTGGTGCATGTACGTGCAGCACAGTTGGGCGTGGTTGCCCAGCGCTTGGTTCAGAAACATGGCGCCGCCACCGGTGACGGCAAAGACTTGTTCGATTCCTTGCTGCACCAACCAGTCGGCGATTTGTTCAGACACGTTCACAGTTACAGCCCGCGGTTGAGGATGAAGCTTTTCAGGGCAAGGTTGGTGCTATAGGGACCGCCCACGTGGTCAATCGTCAGGCGTTCATCGGCTTTGATCGGCTGGAGCAATTTTTCGCCGTTGACCACTTCGCGGCACGACAGTTGCCCCTTGTGCAAGGGAATCGCCAGATAAAAATCTTTCTCGAAACTCTCTTTGCTAAAGCGGTAGCCGACCTCGATATCGCGACGCGCGTAGGCACCGCGCACCAAAGCGTCGAGATACTCGGTTTCGCGGTGCGAGATGACGCGTCTGGTGTCGTTGACGCCACCACACATTTCGCGGGCTTTGTGAAAGGCCTTAAACCAAGTGTCGCACTGCTCGGGCCTAGAACAATACGATGAAACCGGCACCCCTTCGTAGTCGATGTCGATGTGGCGCTCCCACGTGCGGGCGCCCTTGCCGTAGGAAATCAGCATGGACGAATGCCAATCGTGGTATTCGTGCGTGGACAAGCCTATGACGTGCTCAGGGTACCGGTTTTTCAGGTAGTCGATCTGGTCAAGGCAAAGCTCGCTGTCCTCACTTGGGTACAACGACACGCAGTGGTTGATGGCCAGAGGAATGTCGCGCTTTTCAAAAAAACCAACCAAATCATCCAAATCTTTTTCGGACGCACCGCCGCTAGAAGCGATGGTGGGGCGACGCGTGGAGGCGATTTTTTCGATCAGCACCCAGTCGTTCATGTCGGAGCTGGCGATTTTGATGATCGGCATATCAAAGTCTATGCACAAATCCACCGACGCTTCGTCAAAGGGTGTGGCCATCGGTATGCAACTGACACTCCGGATTTCCTCGATCAAGCGGGTGAACTCTGCCCGCGTAAGCCGGGTGTCTTCGGTTTTCTTGATGTAGCGCAGCGTCTCGTTGCCCTTGAAGTCAGGGTGTATGAACTCATCGACGTCGCGAAACTGCAGTTTGATGGCTGCTTTGACGTTGTTGTAACGCACGATCGTGCCATGATCGCGCACTATCTTCAAACCCCTCTCGAGCTTGCCCCAATGGTTGTTGGCCAGCTCTAGCACAAAGAGGTTTTGAAACAGCTCTTTGTCTCTGCTGCTGATTTTGCTCATTGCAATTTTCCTTATTTATATCGCCGATGCCTTCTAATTGCGCACCCGCTGCACCACTGCGTTGTGCCTGCGCGCATTAAGCAGCGCTGTTCCTGACTGGGTTTGAATCTGGCCAGTACGCGCGGCGTCGCGTACCCACGTTCAAAGCTTGCTGCTTGTTTTGCGCTTGCTGTCAGTTTTTGCAGCCATACTATAGCAGCGCACCAAGTACACTGCGCCTGTGTAGGCTTGAGGCAGCGCGTCTCTTGAGCGCACGCCCAGCTTGGCTTCGGCCGTGAGCCAGCTTGGGCTCAAGTTGCTGTCAAAGCCGGCCGATATAGAGACACTATCTTTGTTTGCCCCAAGGCCAGCACCATGAACACTTCCGCTCACCGCTCTGCCCGCACCTACGCCGCCGTGGGGCTCGATAGCCGTGCCGACGCCAATGGTCCGCACGAGGTTGCTTTGCTGTTGTTCGAGGGCCTGCTTGACCGCATCCGCTTGGGTAAGCTGGCCATGGAGCAGCACGACCTGAACAACAAAATTCGCCACATCAACAAGGCGTTGCAAATTTTGGGCGAGGGCTTGCGCACGCACCTCGACATCAAGTCCGGAGGCGAACTGGCGCAGCAGCTCGACACGCTCTACGCCTACTGCTCGGTGCGGCTGCTGGATGCCAACGCACACAACGACGCCGCTGCGCTCGACGAGGTGCACAGCCTGATCAAGCCGCTGGC
>Ga0208372_10243_pt1 | contig 11087 bp, 10 predicted proteins | sample Subbio2Dec_QV11A_FD_184832 | JGI IMG/M metagenome (GOLD analysis project Ga0208372, IMG submission 184832) | Serpentinite rock and fluid subsurface biosphere microbial communities from McLaughlin Reserve, California, USA - CR12Dec_QV11A (SPAdes) | ecosystem: Environmental > Terrestrial > Deep...
GGGTGCGGGTGCGGGCGCAGCCACCGGCGCCCCGGTATGCGGACGCTCGCAAGCAGCCAAGGCCAGCGCCAGCATTGCCAGCAATGAAAATGCAGCAAGACGCAGCACCCCGAGCGGCCCCAAGCCCTGTGGGCGCTGGCGCGGCTGGTGCAGCTGCTGCAAGCTCAAATCGCGGTTTCGTCCTGCTCGCCGGTGCGGATGCGCACCACGCGCTCGACCGGGCTGACAAAGATTTTGCCATCGCCGATTTTGCCGGTGCGGGCGGCGCGGATGATGGCATCGACGCAGCGCTCCACGTCTTCGGACTTGAGCACCACGTCGATGCGCACCTTGGGCAGGAAATCGACCACGTACTCGGCGCCGCGGTAGAGCTCGGTGTGGCCCTTTTGGCGCCCAAAGCCTTTGACCTCGGTCACCGTCAAGCCGGTCACGCCCTGCTCGGCCAGGGCCTCGCGCACTTCTTCGAGCTTGAAGGGTTTGATGACAGCGGTGATTTGTTTCATGGTGGGCTACAAAAATCGGTTGCAAAGGGCTCTGGCTACAACTTTGCATTGTAGTGCCGCAGTGCGCGGCTTGGCGTGATCGGCGTGCACACAACCCTTGTCCCACTGCCCCAGCAGACCAAGGGCCTAGCGACAGCGCACAACGGCGAACGGCGCTCGGCGGCGTTCAGCCGCGGTAGCGATTGGTGTTGGGGTAGCGCCAGTCTTTGCCAAAGCTGCGCGGCGTCACACGCGTACCCAGCGGGCCTTGGCGGCGCTTGTATTCGCTCAGGCGCAGCAGCCGCAGCACCTGCTCCACCGCTGCAGCGGGCAGGCCAGCAGCGACGATCTGGGCCGCGCTCTGCTCTTGCTCGACGTAGCGCTCGACGATGGCGTCGAGCACCTCATAGGGCGGCAGGCTGTCTTGGTCGGTTTGGTTCGGGCGCAGTTCGGCGCTCGGGGGCCGGGTGATGATGCGCTCGGGGATGGGGTTGGCGCCGCGGCCAAAGGGGTCGTGGGCGTTGCGCCAGCGCGCCAGCTCGAACACCCGGGTTTTGGGCACGTCTTTGAGCACGGCAAAACCGCCGGCCATGTCGCCGTAGAGGGTGCAGTAGCCGGTGGCGAGCTCGCTCTTGTTGCCGGTGGTGAGCACGATGGCGCCGAACTTGTTGGACAGCGCCATGAGCAACATGCCGCGGATGCGCGCCTGCAGGTTTTCTTCGGTGAGGTCGGGGGCACGGCCCTCGAACAGGGGCTCGAGCGTGTGCAGCAGCGCCTCGAACACCGGCTGGATCGACAGTTCCTCGTGGCGCACGCCCAGGCGCGCGGCCATATCGCGCGCGTCGATGAGCGAAATGTCGGCGCTGTAGGGCGAGGGCAGCATGAGCGTGCGCACGCGCGCAGCCCCCAAGGCATCGACCGCCAGCGCCAACACCAGCGCCGAATCGATGCCGCCCGAGAGGCCCAACAGCGCCCCCGGAAAGCCGTTTTTGTCCACGTAGTCGCGCAAGCCCAGCACCAGCGCCTGCCAGAGCTCGGCCAGCGGCTCGGGCTCGGGGGCCACCGGGCCGCTGAGGCGCCACGGCTCGGGCAGCGCAGCGTTGGCGGCGATAGCTTGGGATGGGGATGGGGCGCTGACGCTGGGTGTGGGTGTGGGCGCAGCGTCGCTTGCCCACAGGTCGATGCGCAACAGCTCGGGCACGAAACTGGCGGCGCGCGCGGCCAAGCGGCCGTCGGACCCAAGGGCGAAGCTGCGGCCCTCAAACACCACCTCGTCTTGCGCCCCCACCAGGTGCGCATAGACCAGCGGCAAGCCGGTCTCGGCCACGCGCTGGCGCATCACCTGCTCGCGCTGCGCGCCCTTGCCCCAGTGAAAGGGCGAGGCATTGAGCACCAGCAGCAGCTCGGCGCCAGCGGCCTGGGACTGCGCGGCAGGTTCGGGATACCAAGCGTCTTCGCAGATCAGCAGCCCCAAGCGCAGCCGCTGCCCGGCGCTGCCAGCCAGATCGAACACGCCCACGCCCTGGCCCGGCACGAAGGTGCGCTGCTCGTCGAACACCTGGTAGTTGGGCAGCTCGCGTTTGGCGTAGCGCAGCAGCACGCGCCCGTGCGCCAGCACCGAGGCGGCGTTGAGGCAGCGTGTGCGGCCGTGGCCGCTGGCAGGGGGGCCATCTGCGTGGCTGGCCGTGAGGCTGTAGGCGGGGCTGACCGCAGGGCAGACCGCTGGGTTGGCCCGCTTTCCAGCCTCAGCCTCAGCACCCGCCTCAACCCAAGGCCCCAGCGCCGCCGGGTGCCCCACCACCAGGTGCAGCCCCGGCCAACTGGCGCTCAGGCGCGCCAGCTCCTGCAGCGCGGCCTCGCAGTCGGCCACGAAGGCCGGCCGCAGCAGCAGGTCTTCGGCGGGGTAGCCGCACAGCGCCAGCTCGGGGGTGAGCAGCAGCTGCGCACCTTGGGCGTGCGCCGCCTGCGCCGCCGCCGCGATCTGGCGCACGTTGCCCGCCAAGTCGCCGACGACGACGTTGAGCTGCGCCACACAGAGCGTCAGCGTGGCCGCGCCCGGGTGGCTCGGCAGATCGGTAGCCAAAGCGATAGGCAGATCGGTGGGCAAGGCAGCGGCCACGGCAGTATTCAGTGTGCGGCCTCAGCCTCTCAGCCGATCAGCTGATCAGCCCTGCCGCTCTTTTTCGTAGGCGGCGATGCCGTCGCGGATTTCTTGGTGCGCGGCCTCGATCCCGTCCCAGCCCAGCACCTTGACCCACTTGCCGGGGTCGAGGTCTTTGTAGTGCTCAAAAAAGTGCTCGATCTGCTTGAGGCTGATCGGGTTCAGATCCGACAGGCTCTGCCACTGCGAGTACAGGGGCAGGATTTTTTCGGTCGGCACCGCCAGCACCTTGCCATCGACGCCGCCTTCATCCTCCATCTTGAGGATACCCAGCGCGCGGCACGGCACCACCACCCCGGGCGGCAGCGGCACCGGGGTGATGACCAGCACATCGACTGGGTCGCCGTCGCCCGAGATGGTCTTGGGCACGTAACCGTAGTTGGTCGGGTAGTGCATGGCGGTGTTCATGAAGCGATCGACAAAAATGCAGCCCGAGGCTTTGTCGACCTCGTATTTGATCGGGTCGCCGTTCATCGAGATTTCGATGATGACGTTGAACACTGCGGGGGCCTTGTTGCCGGGGGTAACGTGGTCGAGTGACATGGATGTACAGCCTGTGGTTGAAGATGGGCCAAGAATTGAAACCGATTTTACCTGCGCCAAACTGACTGGAACTGGCTGAATGCACCGCAGCGCCCACCCTCCGCCGCCACTTGGTATAAGCTTGCAAAATATGGCAGAGCGCATCATCCCCTTGGTCAACGCCTTCAACCCCGGTCTGGCAGTGCCGACGGGGCCGACGAATGGGCGCCACACGCCACCCAGCGGCGAACTGCTCGACGCCTTGGGGCGGCCGCTGCGCGACTTGCGCATCAGCGTCACCGACCGCTGCAACTTTCGCTGCAGCTACTGCATGCCGCGCGAAACCTTCGACCGCCACCACGCTTTTTTGCCGCACGCCGATCTGCTCAGCTTCGAGGAAATCACCCGGCTGGCGCGGCTCTTTGTGGCGCACGGGGTGCGCAAGCTGCGCCTGACTGGCGGCGAGCCGCTGCTGCGCAAAAACGTCGAAGCCCTGATCGAGCAACTGGCGCAACTGCGCACCCCCGAGGGCCTGCCGCTCGACCTCACCCTGACCACCAACGCCAGTTTGCTGCAACGCAAGGCGCGCAGCCTCAAGGCCGCCGGGCTGAGCCGCATCACCATCAGCCTCGACGCGCTCGACGACGCGGTGTTCAGGCGCATGAACGATGCCGACTTTCCGGTGGCCGAGGTGCTGGCCGGGATCGACGCCGCCGAGGCCGCCGGGCTGGGGCCGATCAAGATCAACACCGTGGTCAAGCGCGGCACCAACGAACACCAGATTTTGCCGCTGGTGCGCCACTTCCGCGGCCGCCCGTTGGCCTTGCGCTTCATCGAATACATGGACGTGGGCTGCAGCAACGGCTGGCAGATGGACGAGGTGCTGCCCAGCGCGCAAGCGCGCCAGCTGATCGAGGCCGAGCTGCCGCTGCTGGCGCTGCCGGCCAGCGCCGCCGGCGAGACCGCCGAACGCTGGGGCCACGCCGGGCCCGATGGGCGCCACGACCCGGCGCTGGGCGAGGTGGGCTTCATCAGCAGCGTCACCCAAGCCTTCTGCCGCGACTGCAACCGCGCCCGCCTCTCGACCGAGGGCAAGGTCTATCTGTGCCTGTTTGCCAACCAAGGTTACGACCTGCGCGCCCTGCTGCGCACCGGCGCCAGCGACGCCGATCTGGCCCACGCCATCGCCGCGATCTGGCAGCCGCGGCGCGAGCGCTACTCGGAGCTGCGTGCCAGCCTGCCCGCAGCCGCGCGCGCGCCCGAGGCCGGCAAGCGCATCGAAATGAGCTACATCGGCGGCTGACGGGCCCCCACACCACCCGGGAGACCACCCCCATGGCCCAGATTTTTTACCTGACCCAGATCCAGATCGAGCTCGGTGCCCTGCGCCTGCTGGCCAACGAGTGCGATCGCGTGGGCATCCAGCGGCCGCTGATCGTCACCGACGCCGGGGTGCGCGCCGCCGGGCTGCTGGAGCGCGCCGTGGTGGCCTTGGGCCAAGGCGGCGCTGCCCTGCCGCACGCGGTGTTCGACGCCACCCCCAGCAACCCGACCGAGGCCGCCGTGCGCGCCGCCGCGGCGGTGTATGGACAGGAGCGCTGCGACGGCCTGATCGCGCTCGGCGGCGGCAGCGCCATCGACTGCGCCAAGGGCGTGGCGATCGCGCTCGCGCACCCGGGGCCGCTCAAGGCTTACGCCACCATCGAGGGCGGCTCGGCCAAAATCAGCGCCCAGCTGCCACCCCTGATCGCCGTGCCCACCACCGCCGGCACCGGCAGCGAAGTGGCCCGTGGCGCCATCCTGATCGTCGATGACGGGCGCAAGCTCGGCTTTCACAGCTGGCACCTGCTGCCCAAGGCGGCCATCCTCGACCCCGAACTCACGCTCGGCCTGCCGCCGCTGCTCACCGCCGCCACCGGCATGGACGCGATCGCGCACTGCATGGAAACCTTCATGGCCAGCGCCTTCAACCCACCGGCCGACGGCATCGCGCTCGACGGACTGGCGCGCGGCTGGGCGCACATCGAGCGCGCCACCCGCGACGGTCTCGACCGCCAAGCGCGGCTGCAGATGATGAGCGCCAGCATGCAGGGCGCGCTGGCGTTTCAAAAGGGGCTGGGCTGCGTGCATTCGCTCAGCCACAGCCTGGGCGGCGTGTTGCCACGGCTGCACCACGGCACCCTGAATGCGGTGTTTCTGCCCGCCGTGCTGGCTTTCAACGCCAGCGCCGAAGCGGTGCAGCAAGAGCGCCGGCTGGAGCGCATGGCGCAGGCCATGGGTTTGGGCACCGACCCGCAGGCCGTCGGGCCCGCCATCCGCGCCCTCAATGCACGCTTGGGCCTGCCCAGCGGACTGGCGGCGCTCGGCGTGGGCCCGGAGGTGTTCGAACGCGTGATCGCAGGCGCCCTGGCCGACCACTGCCACCAAAGCAACCCACGCCTAGCCAGCCCCGACGACTACCGCGCCCTGCTCGAGGCATCGATGTAAAACCGCAGCCTAGGCGCTACAGCGGCTGCACCACAGACGGATCGGGCCGCTGCAGCCAAGCGGCGAATTCATCGGCCAGCTGCTGGCTCGCCGCCGCCGCTGCGCTCCAAGCGCGCATGCGCGCCGCCAGGTCGCTGCCGTAGCGCTCGAAATCGCTGCGATCGGGCAGCTTGCCATCGGGCAGCGTGCGCAGCCAATCTGGGTCCGGCGCCAGCACCAGGGTGCGGTCCAGAAACGCCGTGCTGCGGTGGCGCCACTTGAGCGCCTTGTCGAGCCAACCGGGCACCAGTTGGCGCTGAAAATGCGGGCACAGCACCAGGCCGGACGCACGCTGCCAGTCCAGGTGCAGGTGGTAGTCGGTGATGCCGCCGTCCCAATAGGCGCCCGGGGGCGCGCCGGCGATGTCGGGCACCGCCTGCATGGCAAACGGCACCGAGCAACTGGCTTGCAGCGCGGGCAGCCAGTTGCACTCGTCGAGCCAAACCTGCCGCGTGCGCAGGTCGGTGCGACCAAAGGGCAAGGCCGCCCCCGGGGTCGAAAATACCACCCGCTCCAGCCAAGCGCCCAACGCCGGGCGGTGCAGCGCGTTGCTCAGCCAAGCGCCCAGATAGCCCGCCGGGGTGCGCCAGCGCCCCTCGCGACGCAGCAGGTGGCGGCCGCGGGCCGTGAGCACATGCAGCCGGTAGCGTGGGTGCGCCAGCACCTGCTGCGCACGGCCGGCGTAGAACAGCTGCAAGTTGTGTGCAAAACGCTCGCTCACGTGCGCCGCCGTGGGCCGCTTGCGCCCCGCTGGCAGCTCGAACTGCTGGCGGATGTAGCCGTGCTCGAAGCGCTCGAAGGCGGCCGCACAATCGTCCAAACAGGCCGTCGCCATGCGCCAGGCCCCGATCGAGGCGCCCACCAGGTCGATGGGCTGCGTGCTCTGCGCCAGCCAATGGCCAAAGATGAAGCGGTCCAGCGGCCCCAAAATCAGCCCCTTGGGGCCGCCGGCGGCCCCAGCGACGATGCCCACGTCGCGCGCCTGCAAACCTTGGGCGTGCAGATGACGCAGCGCCGCCGGGCCGGCGTAGAGGCGCAAGGCCTGCAAACCGGCCGCCATCAGAGCGCCGGCAAGCGGTCCAGCCCGGCCACGTCGGGCGCCACCAGCAGGTCCGGGTCCAGCCCCAGCGCCTCGCCCACGTCGTCCGGGTAGTGGTCGATCAGCTCGTTGGCGCGGTTGCCCGCCAGCAGCAGGCGCGCGCGCCAGCTGGCCAGGTGCACCACCGCCGCCAGCGGCTCCTGTTCGGCTGGCGCCAACGGCTCGGTGTGCTGCGCGATGGCCGTCACCAGCAGGCGCGGCAGGCGCCAGTGCTGAGCCAAGGCGGCACCGGCTTCGGCGTAGCTGTAGCCCAGCGCCAGCCGCTCGACTGCGGCGCGCTCGAGCGCAAACACGTCCAAGCGCCGGTTCAGGCTGGCCATGGCCTCGGGCATGCCCATGTGCAGCACCAACTCGCCCACGCCGTGCAACAGCGCCGCCGTGAAGGCCAGGTTGGCATCGAGCCGGCGCGGGGTGCACAGGAGCCGGGCCACGGTGGCGGCGGCAAAGCTGAAATGCCAGAATTTGTCGAGGTGGATGCCGCTCACGGCGTGAAAGCTGGCATTCAGGGCCGCAGCGATGACCAGCGCACGCACCTTGTTGAGCCCCAGCACCGCAATCGCCTCGCGCACCGTGCCGACCGGGTTTAGCAGGGCAAAAAAGGAGGAATTGGCCTGCCGCAACAGGCGCGCCGTGAGCACCGGATCGTGCTCGATGTCGCGCGCCAGAGCGTCGAAATCGACCTCGTCGAACTCGAAGGTCTGGATCAGCTTGGCCGCCAGCTCGGGCACCACCGGCAGGCTTTGGGGTTGGCGCAGCAGTTCATCGAGTCGCATCGGGTGCTCAAGCCTCATCAGCCCAAAAAGGCCGACAGTTCGCCAGCCGACGTCCATTCGCTCGGGTCTTTGTCGAGCACCATGTCGAGGTCGAGCCCGAGCAGAATCGCCACCACTTCGGGGAAGGTGGCGGCCAGGCCCTCGCGGTCGAGGTTGATCTCTTGCGCGCGCGCGCGCCATGCCGCCATGTGCACGATGCCGGCCAGCGGTTCGTACACATCGCCCTCAAAGGGCAGCAACTGGTGCTGCAGCGCACGCACGATCAAATCGGGAAAATCCCACTTGGCGGCGAAGGCGGCGCTCACGTCGGCGTAGGTGTAGCCCAACACGGCGCGCTCGGCCTCGGCGCGTTTCATGTCGAAGGGCGAGACGCTCCAGTCGATGCGCGCGACGACCTCGGGCAGGCCGATGTGCAGCACCAGATCGCCCACCGCGTGCACCAAGCCGGCGGTGAAGGCCGCGCCCTCGTTTAGTCGCATGCTGCGCGCTAGGGTGCGGCAGATTTTGGCGCTGTTTAGGCTGTAGCGCCAGAACTGCTCGAGGTTGACGCCGGGCACGGCCTTGAAACTGTGCCCCAGCGCCACCGCCTGCACCGTGGTGCGCAATTGGCTAAAGCCCAAGATGTTGACGGCGTCTTGCACACTCAGAATTTCGCGCGACAGGCCAAAAAAAGCCGAATTCGCCAGCTTGAGCAGCCGGGCGGTGAGGGCCGGGTCGGTGCCGATCGCCTCGCTGATGCGGCGCGCATCGGGCTCCTCTTTGTTGAGCTCGGCCGACACCTCGGACACCACACGCGGGATGCTGGGCAGTGCCTTGGCTTGCGCCAGAAGTTCGTCGAGTTGCATGGGGGCGCTGGGTAGGGGGATCTAGACTGGGCAGTATAGTGGAGCCAGTGCGCCAGGCCCCACGGCCTTGCCCTGCCCTGCCCTTCATCAAATCAGCCGCACCAACTGCTTGCCAAAGTTGTGGCCCTTGAGCAGGCCCAGAAAGGCCGCCGGGGCCGACTCGATGCCTTGGGCGATCGTCTCGCGCGGCCGGAAACGCCCGCTGCCCACCAGTTGCCCGAGCTCGGCCAGCGCCGGCGGCCAGTCCTGCATTTGCTCGCTCACGATGAAGCCCTGCACGCGAAGGCGGTTGACCAGGATCAGCGCCGGGTTCAGCAGCGGCAGCGGCTGGCCTTCGTAGCCTGCGATCATGCCGCAGATGGCAAAGCGGGCAAAGGCGTTGCTGCGCAGCAGCGCAGCGTCGAGCACGGCCCCACCCACGTTCTCGAAATGCCCGTCGATGCCCTGCGGGCAGGCGGCCTTGAGCGCCTGCGCCAGCGCGAGGTAATCGGGGTAGCGGCGGTGGTCGATGCAGTCGTCAAAGCCGAGTTCCTCGCGCACGTAGGCGCATTTGTCCGGGCCGCCCGCAATGCCCACCACGCGACAGCCGCGCGCCTTGGCCAGCACCCCCACCGCGCTGCCCACGGCGCCGCTGGCCGCGCTCACGGTCACCGTCTGCCCCGGCTGGGGGTCGATGATGCGCACCAGCCCGTACCAAGCCGTTACGCCCGGCATACCCACCGCGCCCAGGTAGTGGCTCAGGGGCACGTGGGTGGGATCGACCTTGTGCAGGGCGCCGACCTGGTTGGCATCGACCACGCCGATCTGTTGCCAGCCGCCCATGCCGACCACCCAGTCACCGGGGGTGTAGCGCGGGTGGCGGCTCTCGATCACCTCGCCCACCGTGCCGCCGATCATCACCTCGTTGAGCGGCTGCGGCGCGGCGTAGCTCTTGCCCTCGTTCATGCGCCCGCGCATGTAGGGGTCGAGGCTCAGGTAATGGTGCCGCACCCGCACCTGACCCTCTTGCAAGGGTTCGAGGGCGACGGTTTCGAGCCTGAAATGCTCCAAGCCGGCCGGGCCTTGCGGGCGCGCAGCGAGCACGATGCGGGTGTTGGTGGTCATGGCAATGTTCCTTGTGATGGTTGCGTGTGAGCGTGTCAGCCTCTTAGTGGCGCCCGGCCGCCCGAAGCCACTGAAGCGCCCCCTTGGGGGGCAGCGAGCGCAGCGAGCGTGGGGGCCAGTTTCACTTCAGCCCCCGACGACGGCGCTCACGCCGCCATCGACCGCCAGCCACTGGCCCGTGATGTGCTTGCCCGCGGCCGACGCCAGCAGCACGGTCAGGCCCTTGAGGTCTTCGTCGTCGCCCAAGCGGCCCAGCGGCGCGTGCCCGGCCAGCCGCTCCTCGCCCAGCGCCTCCAGCGTGCCGCGCGTCATGCGGCTGGGGAAGAAGCCCGGGCAAATGGCGTTGACGCGGATGCCATGCGGGCCCCACTCGGCCGCCAGCGCGCGGGTGAAGTTGAGCACCGCGCCCTTCGAGGTGTTGTAGGCGATGGTGTTCATGCCGCGCGGGTTGCCGCCCAGGCCCGCGATCGACGCCAGATTGATGATGCTGCCGCGGCGGCGCGCGATCATGCAGTGCCGGGCCAGGTATTGGCTCAGCAGAAAATAGCCGCGCACATTGAGGTTCATCACCTTGTCCCAGGCCTCGACCGGGTGCTCCTCGGCCGGTGCGCCCCAGGCGGCGCCGGCGTTGTTGACCAGCACATCGACCGCGCCCAGGCGCTGCAGCGCCTCGGCGCCAAGCCGCTGCAGATCGGCCTGCTGGGCGCAGTCGGCCACGATCCACTGCGCCTCGACCCCTTGCGCCTGGAGCCGCTGCGCCGCTTCGTCGAGTTCATCGCGCTTGCGCGCCACCAGCAGCACGCGCGCACCGGCCTCGCCTAGGGCTTGGGCCATTTGCAGCCCGAGGCCGCGCGAGCCCCCGGTTACCAGCGCCGTCTGGCCGCTGAGGTCGAACAGTTGTTGCACCGTGCGTGTCATGGGTGGAGTCTCCTGGGTCGTTGATCGAGGCTCCGACCCTAACCCAATCAGGCGCCGGAAGCTGACACCTGCACGACACGGCGCACCCGCACCTCGTCGATGCGGCGCCCATCGAGCCGCTGCACGGTGAATTGCCAGCCGGCCACCTGCACCGCTTCGCCCTCGTTGAGCAGCTCGCCGGCCACGGTCTGCATCAGGCCGCCGACGGTGTTGTAACGCTCTTTGTCCTCGTCGGGCAGCGCGTCGATGTCTAGGCGCACCTTGAGCTCGTGCGCCGGCATGGCGCCATCGACCAGCCACGAGCCGTCCGGCTGCGGCGTGGCCCAAGCCTTGAGCGGCGTCTCGGGCGAGAGCTCGCCGGTGATGGCTTCGAGCAAGTCCAGCGGCGTGAGCACGCCCTGCACCTCGCCATACTCATCGACCACAAAGGCCATGCGGGTGGCGCGCGCACGGAACTGCTCGAGCATTTCCATGCCGCTCAGGGTTTCGGGCACGAACACCGGGGCGCGCGCTTGGCTGGCCCAGTGCGGCGCCGCAGCAGTCGCACCAGCCGCACCCGCCGCAACGGCTTCATCGCCACCAGCCGCGCCCCCGGCGCCCAGCCCAGCGCCCAAACCCTGTTCGGCGAAGGCCAGCGCCACCAGTTGCGGCAGGGGG
>Ga0208372_10244_pt1 | contig 11084 bp, 9 predicted proteins | sample Subbio2Dec_QV11A_FD_184832 | JGI IMG/M metagenome (GOLD analysis project Ga0208372, IMG submission 184832) | Serpentinite rock and fluid subsurface biosphere microbial communities from McLaughlin Reserve, California, USA - CR12Dec_QV11A (SPAdes) | ecosystem: Environmental > Terrestrial > Deep...
TGCTGCGCCGTCATCAGCACCTGTTCGGCGGCCTTGCGGCCCCCGGTCAAGCCACCCATGCCGTCGGCGATCACGCCCAGCACGCAGCCTTTGTTGTGCTCGTGCGCAAACAAGCCGAGCTGATCTTGTTGATAGGGGCGGTCGCCCTGGTCGATGCCGGTGCAGGCGCTGATGCGGTAGGGGGCGGCCATGTGAAGGGTGGGGCCGATTGCCCGACCAAACGGGCGCCGGGCTTGCCTTGGTAGGGTCTGCTGCTGGTAGGGCTTTTATTCGACGCTGCCCATCATGCTCTGCAAGTAGTTTTGCACCCCCACCTTACCGAGCAGATCGATCTGGGTTTCGAGGAAGTCGATGTGTTCCTCGGTGTCTTGCAGAATTTCGAGCAGCAGGTCGCGCGAGACGTAGTCGCGCACGCTCTCGCAGTGGGCGATGCCGTCTTTGATGGTGGCTTGCGCCGCCCGCTCCAACGCCAAGTCACTGCTCAGAATTTCGGGCACGCTCTCGCCGATGTTGAGCTTGCCCAAGTCTTGCAGGTTGGGCAGACCGTCGAGCATGAAAATGCGGTCCATCAGGCGGTCGGCGTGCTTCATCTCGCCGATGGATTCTTGGTACTCTTTTTGCGCCAGCTTGTCGAGGCCCCAGTGCTTGAGCATGCGGTAGTGGACAAAATACTGGTTGATGGCGGTCAGCTCGTTTTTGAGCTGGGCCTGCAGGTGGCCGATGACTTGGTTGTTGCCTTGCATGGTGTGGTGTCCTTTGTTTGTTTGTGTGGTGGATGGCGGGGGACGAGCGCGGATTGCGTATAGGCTCTGCGTGTTTGCAGTTTAGCGCTTTTGTGACCACCGCGCTTGGCTGGCGTCCTGCGCAGCCGCCCGATTTTGAAAGTTTCAGAGCATGACCACACCTCCCAACCCACCATCCCTCGAATCGTCCCTCATCCCGCATTTCATCAACGGCCAAGCGCTGGCTGGCAGCAGCGGCCGCACCGCCGAGGTGTACAACCCGGCCACGAGCAAGGTGCAGGCCCAAGTGGCGCTGGCCTCGGCGGCCGAGGCAGCGCAGGCGGTGTCTGCAGCCCAAGCGGCTTTCCCGGCTTGGGCCGAGACACCGCCGTTGCAGCGCGCGCGGGTGTTGTTTCGCTTCAAGGAGTTGCTGGAGCGCCATGCGGGCGAGATTGCCGCCGCCATCAGCGCCGAGCACGGCAAGGTGCTGGCCGACGCCCACGGCGAGCTCACGCGCGGGCTGGAGGTGGTCGAGTTCGCCTGTGGCGCGCCGCACCTGCTCAAGGGCGAGCATTCGATCAACGTCGGCCGCGGGGTGGATTCCTACACTGAGTACGCGCCGCTGGGGGTGGTGGCGGGCGTTACGCCTTTCAATTTTCCCTGCATGGTGCCGATGTGGATGTTCCCGGTGGCGCTGGCTTGCGGCAACACCTTCGTGCTCAAACCCTCTGAGCGCGTGCCGAGCGCGCCGCTGATCTTGGCCCGGCTGCTGCAACAGGCTGGCCTGCCCGAGGGCGTGTTCAACGTGCTGCAGGGCGACCGGCTGGCGGTCGATGCCCTGCTCGACGATCCGCGCGTGCAAGCGCTCAGCTTCGTCGGCTCAACACCGGTGGCCGAAGCCCTCTACGCCCGCGGCAGCGCCTTGGGCAAGCGCGTGCAGGCGCTGGGCGGGGCCAAGAACCACATGGTGATCATGCCCGATGCCGATCTGGACCAAGCCGCCAGCGCGCTGCTGGGTGCCGCATTCGGCTCGGCGGGCGAGCGCTGCATGGCGATCTCGGTGGCGGTCTGCGTGGGCGATGCCACGGCCGAGGCGCTGATCGCCAAGCTGCGCCCCTTGGTCGAAGGGCTGCGCATCGGGCCCGGCAACCCGGGCAGTGCAGAGCAGCAAAGCGTGCAAAGCGTGCAAAGCGTGCAAAGCGTGCAGGGTGTGCAGGGTGTGCAGGGTGTGCAAGCCACGCACGGCGACCCGAATGAGCCCGACATGGGGCCGCTGGTGACGGCGGCGCACCGCGAGCGCGTGCGCGCCTACATCGATGCCGGGGTGGCCGAGGGTGCCGAGCTGCTGGTCGATGGCCGCGGCCTGCGCGTGCCCGGCTTCGAAGAGGGGTTTTTTCTGGGGGGCTGCCTTTTTGACCGCGTGCGCCCCGAGATGCGCATTTACCGCGAGGAGATTTTTGGCCCGGTGCTGTGCTTGCTGCGGGTGCCCGATTGGGAGGCCGCCCTCAAGCTGGTGGACGGGCACGAATACGGCAACGGCTGCGCCATTTTCACCCGCGACGGCGACGCCGCACGCCAGTTTGCGCACCGGGTGCAGGCGGGCATGGTCGGCATCAACGTGCCGATCCCGGTGCCGATGGCCTTTCACAGCTTTGGCGGCTGGAAGCGCAGCCTGTTTGGCCCGCTGCACATGCACGGACCCGACGGGGTGCGCTTCTACACCCGGCTCAAAACCGTCACCGCGCGCTGGCCGACTGGCCAGCGCGGCCCCGAGTTCACCATGCCGACGATGAAGTAGGCCGCCTCCAGTTGCAGCGCATCTGCTGCAGCGCATCAATGCCCGCGATAGCCACGATCAATAAACAACGGCTATCGACTGGGCTATCATAACTGGGGTTTCCACTCATCTCGTTAACCCTCAGTCATCCACCTTCAGGAGTTTCCATGTCGATCATCAATACCCAAGTTCAGCCTTTCAAAGCCCAGGCTTTCCACAACGGCAAGTTCGTGCAAGTTTCGGACGAGACCCTCAAGGGCGAGTGGTCGGTGCTGATTTTCATGCCGGCCGCCTTCACCTTCAACTGCCCGACCGAAGTCGAAGACGCGGCTGACAACTACGCCGAGTTCCAAAAGCTCGGGGCCGAGGTCTACATCGTGACCACCGACACCCACTTCTCGCACAAAGTCTGGCACGAGACTTCGCCCGCCGTGGGCAAGGCCAAGTTCCCGCTGGTGGCCGACCCGACCCACACCCTGACGCGCGCCTTTGGCGTTCACATCGAGGCCGAAGGTCTGGCGCTGCGCGGCACCTTCATCATCAACCCCGAAGGCCAGATCAAAACCGCTGAAATCCACGACAACGCCATCGCACGCGACGTCAAAGAGACCCTGCGCAAGCTCAAGGCTGCCCAGTACGTGGCCAAGAACCCCGGCCAAGTCTGCCCAGCCAAGTGGAACGAAGGCGCCAAAACCCTGGCCCCGTCGCTGGAACTGGTCGGCAAAATCTAAGCCAGTCCCTCAAGCCCCTGGCCTGGCTCTGTGCCAGGCCCAGTCCGCCCCCCTGTTTTTGCACCTAGGATCGCACATGCTCGACGCCGCCCTCAAAGCCCAGCTCCAAGCCTATCTGGAGCGCCTGCAGCAGCCGGTTGATCTGGTGGCTGCGCTCGACGATTCCAGCGCCGCGCAAGAGATGCGTGAGCTGCTCGAAACCCTGGCTGCCATGTCGGACAAAATCCGGCTGCGCACCGACGGGCAAGACGCGCGTGTGCCGTCTTTTAGTGTGCAAGGGCAGGGCGGGCCGGGCGGCTTGCGTTTTGCCGCCGTGCCGCTGGGCCACGAGTTCACCTCGCTGGTGCTGGCGCTGCTGTGGGCGGGTGGGCATCCGCCCAAGGTCGAGGCCGGCCTGATCGAGCAGATCAAGGCCTTGCCGGGCGACTATCGTTTCGAGGTCTATATGTCGCTGAGCTGCCACAACTGCCCCGACGTGGTGCAGGCGCTCAGCCTGATGGCGCTGTTCAACCCCCGCGTGCAGACGGTGGTGATCGACGGCGCGCTGTTCCAGCAAGAGGTCAACGAGCGCGACGTGCTCGCGGTGCCTTCGGTGTATTTGAACGGCGCGGTGTTCGGCTCGGGCCGCATGAGCGCCGAAGAGGTGCTGGCCAAGCTCGACGCCGGCTCCTTGGTCAAACAAGCGCAGCAGCTCGACGCTTTGGAGCCGTTTGACCTGCTCAACATCGGCGGTGGCCCAGCTGGCATGGCGGCGGCGGTGTACGCAGCGCGCAAAGGCATCCGCACCGGCTTGCTGGCCGAGCGCATGGGCGGCCAGCTCAACGACACGCTGGGCATCGAGAACTACCCCGCGCAGCTGCACACCGAAGGCCCCAAGCTGGCCGCCGAGCTGGAGGCGCATGCGCGCCACTACGAGGTGCAGCTCATGAACCTGCAACGCGCCGTGCGCCTGCTGCCGGCGGCGCAGCCCGGCGGCTTGATCGGCGTCGAGCTGGCCAGCGGTGCGGTGCTCAAGGCGCGCAGCGTGGTGCTCTCCACCGGGGCGCGCTGGCGCAACATGAACGTGCCGGGCGAGACCGAATACAAAAACCGCGGCGTGGCCTACTGCCCACACTGCGACGGCCCGCTGTTCAAGGGCAAGCGCACGGCGGTGATCGGCGGCGGCAACTCGGGCGTGGAAGCGGCGATCGACCTGGCCGGCATCGTGCAGCACGTGACGCTGCTCGAGTTTGCCGACGAGCTGCGCGCCGATGCGGTGCTGCAAGCCAAGCTGCGCAGCCTGCCCAACGTGAGCGTGATCACGCAAGCGCAAACCACCGAGGTGCTGGGCGACGGCGCGCGCGTGGTGGGCCTGCGCTACACCGACCGCCGCAGCGGCACGCCGCAAGAATTGGCGCTGGAAGGCATTTTTGTGCAGATCGGCTTGGTGCCCAACACCGAATGGCTCAAGGGCACGCTGGAGCTCAACCGCTTTGGCGAGATCGCCATCGACGCCAAGGGCCACACCAGCCTGCCGGGCGTGTTTGCGGCCGGCGACTGCACCACGGTGCCCTACAAGCAGATCGTGATCGCCGCCGGCGAGGGCGCCAAAGCGGCCCTGAGCGCCTTCGATTACCTGATCCGCACCCCGCAGGCACAAACGGCGCCCATCGAGGCCGTGCCGCAGGTTTGAGCGCGGCCGATAGGCCAGCGGCTAGACCAGCCCCATTTCGGCCATCGAGCGGCAGCTGTCGGCGGTGACGACGAAGTGGTCCAGCACCCGCACGTCCACCAACGCCAGCGCGGCCTTGAGCGTGGCCGTCAGGCTCTGGTCGGCGCGTGAGGGCTCGCTCACCCCGCTGGGGTGGTTGTGCGCCAGCACCACAGCCGCGGCGTGGTGGTGCAGCGCGCGCAGTACCACTTCGCGCGGATAGACGCTAGTCTGCGTCAGGGTGCCGCGAAACAGCTCCTCGAAGGCCAGCAGCCGGTGCTGGCTGTCTAGGTACAGCAGCGCAAACACCTCGTGCGGCTTGTGACCCAGGTGCAGCTGCAGGTACTGCGCCACCGCTTGCGGCGAATCGAACAAGGGCCGCTCGCTCAAGCCCTGCGCCAGCGCGCGCCGCGCCAACTCGACCACCGCCAGCAGCTCGGCGCGTTTGGCCGGCCCTAGGCCCTTGATGCGTTGCAGATCTGACGCGCTGCTGTGCAGCAGCCCGGCCACGCCACCAAAGCGGTCCACCAGTTCCTGCGCCAGTTGCACCACGTTCTTGCCCGGTATGCCGGTGCGCAGCAGCAGCGCCAGCAGCTCGGCATCGCTCAAGGCGGCGGGGCCGCGCTGCAACAGTTTTTCGCGCGGCCGTGCGTCGGCGGGCAGGCCCTTGAGGGGCATCGAAGGGGGGTTCAAGGCGGCATCTCCCAAGTTTTTTACAATGCGCTGATTCAGCCCTATTTTGCAGCCCCCATTTTGCAGCCCCCCATTTTGCAGCCCCTATTGTTGCCGCAGCGCAACCCCGCCATGAACCCAGTCGGCCCCGACTCCTTCCTTACCCTGCATTACCGCCTCTCGGGGCCGGACGGACGCAGCCTGATCGACACCTTCAGCGCCCAGCCCGCTACCCTGAGCTTGGGCAGCGGCGCGCTGTCGCCGGCACTCGAAGAGCGCCTGCTGGGCTTGCACGAAGGCGCGCACGCGGTGATCGAGCTGCCAGCCGGGGCCGCTTTTGGCGAGCGCCAGCCGCAGATGGTGCAATGGGTGGCGCGCACCCTGCTGGAGCGCTTGGGCCAGCCGTTGCAAGGCAGCGCCGTGGGCGATGTGCTGCAGTTCCCCACCCCCGACGGCTTGGGCCACTACGCCGGCACCGTGTGCCAAGTGCGCGAGGACGGCGCGCTGCAGATCGACTTCAACCACCCGCTGGCTGGCCAGCCGGTGCGTTTTGAAGTGCAGCTGATCGGGGTGCTGTGATGCTGACGCCCACGCCCACGCCCACGCCCACGCCTGTGCACGAGGTGCTGCTGGCCGACCCGCGCGGCTTTTGCGCCGGGGTCGATCGCGCCATCGAAATCGTCGAGCGCGCCTTAGCCAAGTATGGCCGTCCGATCTACGTGCGCCACGAGATCGTGCACAACACCCACGTGGTCAACGATCTCAAGGCGCGCGGCGCCATTTTCATTGAAGACCTGGCCGAGGTGCCCGCCGGGGCCACGCTGGTGTTCAGCGCCCACGGGGTCAGCCGGGCGGTGCAGCAGGAGGCCGAACAGCGCGGCTTTCGCATCTTCGACGCCACCTGCCCGCTGGTGAGCAAGGTGCACGTGGAAGTGGCCAAGCTGCACCAAGAGGGCTACGAGTTCATCATGATCGGCCACAAGGGGCACCCAGAGGTCGAGGGCACCATGGGCCAGCTCGACGCCGGCATCCACCTGGTCGAAGACCTGGCCGACGTGGCGCGGGTGCAGCCACGCCAGAGCGAACGGCTGGCGCTGGTGACGCAGACCACGCTCAGCGTCGATGACGCGGCCGAAATCGCCGCCGCCGTGCGCGCGCGCTTTCCGACGCTGCGCGAGCCCAAGCAGCAAGACATCTGCTACGCCACGCAAAACCGCCAAGACGCGGTCAAGTTGCTCAGCCCCTTGGTCGATGCGGTGGTGGTGGTGGGCAGCCCGAGCAGCTCCAACACCAACCGGCTGCGCGAGCTGGCGCAGCGCCTGGGTGTGCCGGCTTATATGGTGGAAGACGAATCCGAACTGCGCGACCACTGGTTTGCCAACGCGGCGCGCGTGGGCGTAACGGCCGGGGCCTCGGCGCCGGAGCGGCTGGTGCAAGGCGTGCTGCAGCGCCTCAAGGCGCTGGGGGCGGTGTCGGTGCGCAGCCTCGACGGTGCGCGCGAGACCCTCAAGTTTCCGTTGCCCAAGGGGCTCAAGGGGGATTGAGGGGGCTGTGATGCTGTCGCTCATGCCCGCAAGATTGGGCTTGGGCTAGGGCTGTGCTTTGCGCCTTGCTGGGGCACCTGTATGGCGCCGCGACGGGTGGGGGAGCGCTTTGCCAGACCTTGCCGCTAGGTCGATTCAGGCTGCCCGGTCGGTTCAGGCCGCCCGGCTCAGCCTAGCCGGCGCATCGGCCGCCAGATCAGCTGCCACTTCCGCCGCGCTATGCGGTGCCGCTTCCGCCAAAGCCAGCAGACCCTGCAACACCTCACCGACCACGATCACCGCCGGGCTGCCCAAGCCCTCGCGCTCGAGCGTGCTGTGCAGGTGCTGCAATTCGCACAGCGCATGGCGCTGCTGCGCCAGGGTGGCGTGCTGCACCAGCGCCACCGGGGTGCAGGCCGGCAAGCCGGCCAGCAGCTCGGCTTGGATTTGCGCCGCCATCTGCACGCCCATATAGATTACCAGCGTCAGGCGCGCGGCGTGGCAGGTCTGCGCCAGCGCGCGCCAGTCGGGGCTGTTGCCCCCCGGTTTGGCGTGCCCGGTGATGAACACCACCCCGTGGGCGCGGTCGCGATGCGTCAGCGGCACCCCGAGCGCCGTCGCCGCCGCCAGGCCCGCGGTGATGCCGTTGATCACTTCGACCTCGATGCCGGCGGCGCGCAGGTGCTCCAGCTCTTCGCCGCCACGGCCAAAAATGAACGGGTCGCCGCCCTTGAGGCGCACCACCTGCTCGCCCTCGCGCACCGCTTGGATCATCAGTTTTTCGATGAACGACTGCGCGGTGGAGCGGCAGCCCCCACGTTTGCCGACGTGGATCACGCGCGCGCCGGGCGCGGCCAAGGCCACGATTTCGTCGCTCACCAGGTCATCGACCAGCAGCAGCGTGGCGCGCGCAATGGCCCGCGCGGCCTTGAGGGTGAGCAGCTCGGGGTCGCCGGGCCCGGCCCCGACCAAGGTGCAGCGGCCTAGGGCTAGGCTCAGGGGTGGTGGTGCAGGGGGCAAGGCGTTCATGGGCTACTCGGTGGGGGTGGGCTGCGGGGTGGGCAGGACGGGCAGGGCGTAGGGCGGGCCGGCGGCGATCAGGTGCGCCAGCTCCAGGGTGCGGCGCACCTGCTGCCGGATCGGGTCGGGGATGGCGTGCGCGCCAGCCAGCGCGGCCTCGGTCCAGCGCCGGGTGGCTTCGGCGTCGGGCGCGGGCAAGCCGGGCACCGGCACCAGGGGGCCGCCTTGGGCCTCTTGGATGCGCCAGCTTTGCCCGGCAACGAAGGCGTCCATCGCCGGGCAACGCCGTGCGTCGGCCACCGGCTCGCCCTCGGTGCCGCGCAACAGCAGGGCGTGGGTGCCGGTCAGCGCCAGCGTGGCGCTCATGCTGTGCAGGTATTCGCTGTGGGTGTAGCTGCTCAGCAGCAAGGCCGGCCCGGCCACCGGGTTCATGAGCTTGACCAGGCTGTGCGCGCTGTTGCGCAAGCCCACGGTGCGGCGCACGTCGAGCAGGCGCTGCAGACCCCGGTGCAGGCGCTGCGTGGGCACCCAGCAGACCCGGCCGGGCTGCAGATCGGGGCTGAGCAAGCCCGCCGCTTCGAGCGCCGGCAGCAGCGCCTCGGGGTGGGTGCGGGCGTCTTCGGTGGCGCAGCCGTGCCACAGCACCGCAAGCCCCTCGCTCGCCAGCAAACCGGCCAGCAACGGGGTGAGCACCGGCAGCTTGCGCGCGCCGTTGTAGCTGGGCAGCACCACGGTGGGCAAGGGGCTGTGGGCGGGGGCGGGCCAGCGTTGCAGGCGCCCATGCAGCGCGTCGAGAAAACCCGCCATTTCATCGGCGGTCTCGCCCTTGAAGCGCATGGCCAGGCAGAAGGCGCCGATCTCGAGATCGCTCACGGCGCCGTCGAGCACCTGTCCGAACAGGTCGGCGGCCTGCGCGCGTTCGAGTGCGCGCGCGCCGTCCTTGCCGCGCCCGATTTTTTTCAGATGGTCTTTGATGCTCATTGCCGTCATTGTGCCATTGTGATAATCACTTATCGTTATTAAGCGATTTGCGTTTCAGACCCCGTGGCGGGCGCGGCCACGGCCTGCAGCAGCCGCTTGAGCTGGGGTATGCAAGACCCGCACTGGGTGCCGCATTGGAGCGCGCGTTGCAAGTCTGCCAGCCGCTGGCTGGCGCTGCCCGGGCTGCTGGCCAGGTGCAGGGAGCCGCTGGCTGGCGCTGCCCGGGCTGCTGGCCAGGTGCAGGGTGATGGCCTGCTCGCTCACATTCAGGCAGGCGCAGACTTGGGGGCTGCGGCTGGTCGGCATTGCAGCCGAGGCCGAGGGCGCGGCCGAGCTGGGCCGCAGCAGCTGCTGTCCGCTGGCCAGCACGGGGCTTTCATCCAGCAGCAGCGTTTTGAGCCAGTCGGCCGAGCGCACGTCGCCAGCCAGCAGCAGGGCCTCGAGCCGGGGCTCGGAGTAGGTGTCGGGGCTGGGGCTGGGGCGCAGCAGGCGCAGCGCCCGCACCTGGGCGCGCTGGGGGTCGCGGTAGCACAGGGTGTCGGGTGTGTTGAGCCCCAGGCGTGCGGCCACGGCGTCGAGCAGCGCGGGGGCAGGGGCTTGCAGGCTGGCGGCGCGCAGCAGCACGCCCGTGCGCCCCTGCTCCTCGTGGCGGCCAAAGGGCACGCAGGTGGCGAAGTCGAACTGGCGCAGTTGTTCCGACAGCCAGGCCCGGGTTTGGGCGGCCTCGTATTCCGGCAGCCAGGCCAGCGCCAGCAGGGTCCAGGGCAGGTGGATGGGCACCACGCGCACTGCGGCGTGCTTGAGTTCCGGTTGTTTGGAGGCCGGGCAGTAGGCTGGGCTGCTCAGGGCATTGACGCCCAGCAGCGGCTGGCCGGCCAGCGTGCGCCCGCCTAGGCAATCCGATCCCCAGTGCATGGGCAAGAAAACCTGCCCCAGCCCCAACTCCTCGCAGGCCTGCAGTGGCAGCACGATGCGCCCGCGTGCGCTCTGCACGCTCACCAGCGCACCGTCGGCCAGGTTGCTGCGCGCCATGTCTTGCGGGTGCATCTGCAGCACCGGTTCCGGGGCGTGGCCAAACAAGCGCCCCAGCAGGCCGGTGCGGCTCATGCCGTGCCACTGGTCGCGCAACCGGCCGGTGTTCAGGGCCAGCGGGTAGGCGGCGTCGCAGGTTTCGTGGGGTGGGCGGTAGGCGAGAGCCGCAAAGCGCGCCTTGCCGTCGGCGGTCGGGAAGCGGCCGTCGGCATACAGGCGCTTGAGTCCGCGGCTTTGCCCCTTGGGCAGCGGCCACTGCTGCGGGCCGGCGCGCTCGAGCAGGGCGTAGCTCAGGCCGCTGATGTCCAGGTCGCGGCCGCAGGTGCTCTGACGGTGTTCGTTCCACACCGCTTCGGGCGTGGGGTAGTCGAAGTGGATGCGCCGCTGCGCCCCGGGCTGCGGGTGCAGCAGGGCTTCGAGGCGCTGCGCCAGGTCGCGCGCGATCACCCAATCGGGCCGCGGGCCGTCTTGCGCATGGTCGGGGTGCAGCGGCGCGGGCACGGCGCGGCGCACGCGGCTGATGCAGCGCTCGCTGTTGGTCACCGTGCCTTCTTTTTCGCCCCAGGTGGCGGCGGGCAGCAGCAGGTCGGCGTAGGCGGTGGTGGCGGTGTGGGCAAAGGCCTCCTGCACGATCACGAACTCGGCCCGCTCCAGCGCCCGGCGCACCATGCTCTGGTCGGGCAGGCTTTGGGCCGGGTTGGTGCAGACGATCCACAACACCTTGACCGCGCCTTCGGCAGCGGCCTGGAACATCTCGACGGCGCTGCGCCCAGCTCGCTCGGGCACGCTGGGAAGGCCCCAGAGCTGCGCCACTTCGGCCCGGTGCGCGGGGTTGGCCAGATCGCGGTGGGCGCTGAGCAGGTTGGCCATGGCGCCCACTTCGCGCCCGCCCATGGCGTTGGGCTGGCCGGTCAGGCTAAAGGGGCCGGCACCGGC
>Ga0208372_10246_pt1 | contig 11078 bp, 7 predicted proteins | sample Subbio2Dec_QV11A_FD_184832 | JGI IMG/M metagenome (GOLD analysis project Ga0208372, IMG submission 184832) | Serpentinite rock and fluid subsurface biosphere microbial communities from McLaughlin Reserve, California, USA - CR12Dec_QV11A (SPAdes) | ecosystem: Environmental > Terrestrial > Deep...
ATTCAAGACTCCTCTTCGGACCGAAAAATGTATTTGACTACATTTTAGCAGTTCGAAGAAGAAAAGACCAGAGGGCATTGAAAATCTTTGTTGTGACTATATTTTACTCGACTTTGACGTAACCCTGGGGAAAAGATCAATAGCGGAATTTATCATATTTTTTAACTGGAATAAACCGGCAAAACATCTTTGAAGATGGGGAAGATAACCAGAAGTTAATCTATGCTTTGCAGCGCTATAAAGAAATTAGTGCCTATAGTCTATATGCATACTGTTTAATTGGTAACCACGCTCACCTGTTAATGCAAGTCGGCGTTGAGCCATTGGCACAGTTCATGCGCAGGATATGCGGCAGCTATGTCTATTGGTACAATAAAAAATATGCACGGATTGGCAACCTGTTTCAGGACCGGTTTAAAAGCGAGCCGGCTGAAGATGATGCGTATTTTTTAACCGTCCTCAGGTACATCCACCAGAATCCTTGCAAGGCAGGCCTAGAGAAGACGCAAAGGAATATTTATCTAAAAAAGCTCAAGTATGAATACAACCTTTCAATCAGGCAGATCGCTAGAATAACAGGGATTAACCGGGATATTGTCTGCCGGGCATAAATATGGGCTGGCGGAAAATGTGTCAATAACCCCGTCCCCTCGACACATCCTAGTCTATATGCATACTGTTTAATTGGTAACCACGCTCACCTGTTAATGCAAGTCGGCGTTGAGCCATTGGCACAGTTCATGCGCAGGATATGCGGCAGCTATGTCTATTGGTACAATAAAAAATATGCACGGATTGGCAACCTGTTTCAGGACCGGTTTAAAAGCGAGCCGGCTGAAGATGATGCGTATTTTTTAACCGTCCTCAGGTACATCCACCAGAATCCTTGCAAGGCAGGCCTAGAGAAGACGCAAAGGAATATTTATCTAAAAAAGCTCAAGTATGAATACAACCTTTCAATCAGGCAGATCGCTAGAATAACAGGGATTAACCGGGATATTGTCTGCCGGGCATAAATATGGGCTGGCGGAAAATGTGTCAATAACCCCGTCCCCTCGACACATCCCGTCCCCTCGACACACGCCCTCGACACATCCTGTGCAGTCATTGCAGCAAGGCCAGCAGGGGCTCCGGCAGGACGTGCAGGCACTGCAGGTAGGCCAGCAGGGGCTGCGGCAGGACGTGCAGGCACTACAAGAAGGCCAGCGAAGAATCGAAACACGTATGGAAAACGAGGTTATAGAAAAACTCAGTGCCTTATTCGACGGCTTTAACCTAAGAGGTAACCAGATTGATAATCTTAAAAAACATCTTGATGATCGTTTTGATGACATTGTGCAAGACTTAAACTATAAACACAAGGGGGACGGTTCTTTTGTGTTGACAAAATAATCCTTTATATGCTATCCTCAAAAGGGGTGAAAGAGGGACCCTGACCAACCTATGTTGATTGTCTCAAAGGGTACGCCTAATTGGCAAGGATGAATTTCCAATTAAATTATACGAGGGGTGATGGTATACCAAGAGCCGCAAGAAAAAGAGTAGCACAGGTATCTACCAAAATCACAAAAGAACCGTCCCTATGTGTTAAGGGGTCAAATCGAAGAGAGGATCAGACTAATTTGGAGAGTACAGTTACTCTGTGAATGATTCCTAGCAGTTTTTGTTCATCATCTACCACGGCAATCGGATATTTGGCTTCTGTAGCATAAGGGATAAGTTCCCGCATATAGGTATCTGGGCCGGTCGTATAATAATCTTTGATTAGAATATCATTAAGCTTTTTATCTTCTTTCAAAGCCATTAAAGCAGTGTCGATTGTAACCAGCCCCTGAAGTTGCCTGTTTTGATTTACAACAAAAATACTGGAAATCCCGCTTTGTTCCATTTCTTTAATGGCAATCTTTACGCCGTCTTTTAAGGAGATAAGGGCAGAAGGTTTAAACATAATATTTTTCGCTTGGAGAACTTTGGACCGATCGATGTCACTGACAAAATTGTTGATATATTCATTGCGGGGTTTTGCCAGGATTTCATCTGGTGTTCCCATTTGTTCAATAATTCCGTCTTTCATGATTGCCACTCGGTCGCCAAGTTTAAAGGCTTCGTTAATATCGTGGGTTATAAAGACGATTGTTTTTTGCAGACGGGATTGAATATCCAAAAGCTCCTGTTGCAATTCCCGTTTAATAAGTGGATCCAGAGCACTGAAAGGTTCATCCATCAGCAGGATATCAGGGTTTGTTGCGAGTGCTCTGGCCAGCCCAACTCGTTGCTGCATTCCTCCGCTCAGTTCGGTGGGATATTTATCCCCCCAGCCGTCAAGCCCTACGCTCGTTAATACATTACGGGCAGTTTCATAACGTTCTTTAGTGGGAACTTGCTTTACCTCAAGTCCATAAACGACATTATCCAGTACTGTGCGGTGGGTAAAAAGTCCGAAATGTTGAAAGACCATTGCGACCTTATTCTGGCGAAATTTTCTAAGCTCCTGCTTATTATAATCAAGGATATTTTCACCGTCGATATAAATTTTGCCATCCGTTGGGGTGTTGAGGAGATTTAAACAGCGGATTAGCGTTGACTTGCCACTGCCCGACAAACCCATAATGGCAAAGAGTTCACCTTTATAGACTTCGAAGGAAGCTTTGTTTACCCCAACCGTATGTTCAGTTTCTGCCAAAATTTTCTCTTTGGACATTCCTTTATTGAGCAGAGGAAGGATTGAATGTGGGTCTTTCCCAAAGATTTTAACTAAATTTTCGACTTTAATTTTTATATTCATTCTACCACCGTCCTTTTTCATAGGCAAATTTAATGTCACAAGGATATTATTTAGGATATTTGTACTTATACATCGCTGCTTGCAATAAGCGGTCAATAACAATCGCCAGGAAAACAATACTGATGCCTGCCTCAAATCCTTTAGCGATATCAATGCGTTGGATTGATCTTAATACTGCCAAACCAAGGCCACTCGCGCCAATCATCGAAGCAATAACTACCATAGCTAAGGCCATCATCGTGGTTTGGTTGATGCCAGTCATAATCGTTGGGAAAGCCTGAGGCAGCTGTATTTTTATCAGTATCTGCCAAAAGGAGGAGCCAAAAGAATGGGCGGCTTCTACCATCTCTTTGGATACGTTACGAATACCGAGGTCGGTTATACGAATGAGTGGGGGTAGGGCATAGATAGTTGTTGCAAAAACAGCGGGGACTTTGCCCAGACCAAAAAGCATAATAGCAGGTATCAGATAAACAAAGCTGGGCATGGTCTGCATTGCATCAAGAATTGGACGGATAATTGCGCTTGTACGTTCTGAATAAGCCATTAGAATTCCTGTGGGAATGCCAAGTATTAGGGAAATGACAACTGAGGTTAATACAATTGCCAGTGTAATCATGGTTGATTCCCAAAGGCCAAAGGTTCCGATTAAAAATATGAGCAGAGAATAAAGAAGACCTGATTTCAGGTTCTTTAGCTTATACCCCAGGAGGAAAATCAAGATCAGAACCAACCACCAGGGAAGGAAAAGGAGAAATGTCTCGATTTTAAGAAGGAACCAAAGAATACTTGCAGTCATAGAATCAAATACATGTTCAAAGTTCAATTGCAGCCACTTAACCAGTTTATCGGCATAAATACCGATTTCCAGGCGAAAAATCCCCGGGAATTCACTCATGACATCATTCCTCACTAATTTTATTATCTTAATTCAGAAATCTTAAAGGAGAAAGCTATTACAACTGATTATAACCGCTAAACAACTGTTTTTTGCTTATCAGTAACATGCCAATGTTCGCGGCCGAAACTGAAATAATGGTGAAGCATGCGTATTCGGCAAGCTGTAGTTTTCGCTGTAAATTACAGCGAAAACTACAGTCGTCTATCTTGAAGAATATTGATTTGAAGTATTCGGCCCAGCTTTTACGCAGTGCTTTGCACATATATCTTGGATAGTGAAGACAGGGGATCAGTTGGGGCGAACCAAACGTCAGTTATTATTTTTATCATAAGTTAAGAGAAGTTTTGACTTTATCGGCAGCATCACTTGGAACCCATGCAGTCCAAAGGTCTAGATGTTCTTTCAAAAACCATTTTGCCGTATCAGCTGCAGTAGCTTCATTTTCCCGCATATAAGCTAAAGCCATATTGATTAAGGCACTGCTTGTTCTATAGTTCTTGAGAAATTCAACGACTTCGGGTGCTTTCTCCATCATACCCCTGTGGACAGCTATTGTAACTGGCACGGGTGGGAATTCACATCGAAAACCATCATTCCAAAGTTCATAACTAAATGGCTCATCTGCCAGAAGGGTCATATCTTTTTTACCCATGACCCAAGTAGGTTCCCAATAATAACCGACCCATGGTTCACCGCTTTCATAAGCTCTAACCAAAGAAGCAGCAAGGGCTGTATCGGATCCCGGATTAAAGTAGGTGAAATACCGATCAAGTCCATAATTTTTAAATTTTTCTACAAGAATGGCATCTGATTCCCAACCGGGTATTGAACCGTAGATTCGACCTTTGGACGGATTTTCCGGATCTCTGAAGAGTTCCCAATACCTCGGAAGGTCTTTTATGGACCTAAGAGTCGGAGCAGAAGGATTAATTCCCCTTGCTGGATCTCCTTTTATGATAAACGTAGGAACATACAGGCCTTGGGCATTATCGTCAAAATTAATGCCAAGCTCGAATATTTCTTTGTTTTTCAAGGCATTTGTATACATGTCACCTAAATTGGTTGTCCAGATTTCGGTATAAATATCAATGTCTCCTCTTACAAGACCGGCGAAGGTAATCGCTGTTGAGCCACTGATCACTTCTGTTTTGTAACCAAAACCGTTTTCCAGGATGTATTGGACAACCGCATTATGGAATTGGATACTGTCCCAGCCGGCATCAGCCAGAACCAATGTTGGCCTTTCAGCACGTAGATTGTTAGCAGCAGGGACTGTGGGTCGGGCACAACCGATTAAGGTAAATACGATGAAAATCAGGATAAATGATATAGTGAGCATATTTTTTTTTGACTTTAACATTTTTACTCTTACCTCCCTAATTAAAAATTACATTATTTAACGTTGGTAAAGTTTAGTAAATAAATTATAAACCAGAGGTGCATATTTAAGCAAATACCAGAAAACCTACGAATCGTTCTCAAGTTGTCAGTTAGCGCAAATAGGGCCGAATTTCAAAGACATAGGCATCCTAACTGCACCTTACTATGCAACTTAGGTATATTATATAAGTTGTCTGTGATATTTTTGAAATTAAATGGCGTGTTATAATTTTAGCTAAGCAACAAAACACGCAAGTCTGGAAAAAGAAAAAATAACCAAAAAGGAAATATTCATAGGCGAGCATATAGGAAACTATAGGGATGCCAAACCGAAATAATTATCATTGGAAACTATCCGTTATCACTTGTGTAGCATAGATTTATATTAAGTTTTAAAGGATTGCAAATCAGGCAAGTAAAAAAACTGTGGCGAACTGGCTGGTAACCGTCCCAACTTGCTACCCTTGTGCCACCTGCTGCAGTTGATACATGTGACTGTAAAAGCCACCCTGATCAAGGAGCTCCTGATGGGTACCTTCTTCCGCGATTCTACCTTTTACAACGACAATTATTTTATCCGCATGCTGGATGGTTGACAGGCGGTGGGCAATAATAATTGTGGTGCGGTTCTTGGTAATCTTGCTTAAAGCCTTTTGGATGAGCTCCTCGGTTTCAGAATCAATGCTGGCAGTAGCCTCATCAAGCACCAAGATGCCCGTGTTTAAAGCCAGTGCCCTGGCGAGGGCTAACAACTGGCGCTGGCCGGCAGACAGGGTTGCTCCCCGTTCAACAACCTCCTCCTCATAACCATTGGGAAGCCTGCCAATAAACTCGTGGGCGTTGACATAATGGGCGACTTTTTTAACCTGCTGGAGCGAAACTCTTTCATCAAACAGGCGGATATTATCTTTGATATCGCCTGAAAACAGGAAGGCATCCTGCAAAACCATGCTAATTTGCTTGCGCAGGTCATGCAGGCGGTAGTTTTTAATATCTTCTCCATCCAAAAGTATGGACCCCTTCTGAGCCTCGTACAGTCGGCTGATCAGGTTAATTACCGATGTTTTTCCTGAACCCGTAGATCCAACCAGGGCAACTGTCTGCCCGGGTTCAATCCTGAAGGTGACATCTTTTAATACCCATTCTCCAGGATTATAGGCGAACCAAACATTTTTAAACTCAATAAGCCCCTTAACTTCTTTCAGGGGTTTGGCGTCGGGACGGTCGAAGATTTGCGGCTTAGTATCCATGAGCTGGAATATCCTTTCGGATGAGGCCATGGCCGACTGGAGGATGGTGTATTTCTCCGCTAAATCGTTGAGGGGCCGAAAAAATTGTTCCAAATACAGGATAAAGGCATACAACACCCCAAACTCCACCTGGTTTTGAATTACCTGCCCGCCGCCATGCCAGATAAGAAGGGCCAGCACCAAAGCATGTATCAAGTCTACAGCGGGTCGAAAGATGGTATAGGCCCGCAGTTCCCTGATATTCGCCTGCAGGTTGTCACTGTTTGCCTGATCAAACTCGGTCAGCTTTGCTTGCTGCCGGTTGAAAACCTGAATGACCCGCACTCCCGTAATGTGTTCAGATAAGAAGGCGTTCAGCCTGGCCAGGGTGGTGCGCACTTGCCGGTGAGCAGCGCGGGCAAAGTGTTGATATAGGGCTGCTGCTGCTATTATCACCGGAACACCGGTGAAAGAAACCAGGGCTAGAAAGGGATCAAGTTTCAGCATGACAATAATAATCCCTGCCAGTAAAAAAACGTCTCGGAACAGGTTGACCAGCACACTGGTATAAATTTCATTCAGGGTTTCAGTATCGTTGACGACCCTGGTCACCAGGCGGCCGACCGGGTTTTTGTCGAAAAAAGAAATATGCATTTTCTGAAGATGGGAAAAAACCCGAGACCTGATGTCCAAAATAATGCGTTGCCCAGTATATTGTAACAGGTAAGCCTGAGCATAACTCAGGATAAAATTTGCACTGACAGCAGTCAGGTACAAGGAAGCTAACAGGGTAATCCCTCGGAAGATTTCCTCGGGAGTTAGCCTTGCTGTCAGATAATTGTCAATTGCCCGCTGAATTATTATTGGCCTGAGCAGGTCAGTAACCGTGATCAAGGCTAAAAGAATTATTGCCAGAAAGAGCAGGGGCCAGTATGGGCGGGCATACTCCATCAGCCTTTTCATTAGCCTGGCGTCATAAGCCTTTCCCAAGGCTTCTTCTTCCCGGAAGTCTTTTGTCCTGTCCAAATCTAAACACCTCCACCCTGCGCGGCCAGGCTTTGCTCTAAGAGCTGCTGCTGATACAGGCGGTGGTAAGTTCCCTTTCTAGCCAGTAACTGGGAATGGTTCCCTTGTTCAATTAACCGTCCTTGTTCCAGCACAATGATCTGATCAGCGTGTTGGATGGCTGCTATGCGGTGAGAAACAATAATGGTTGTAGCGCGCCTGCCGCTGGTATTATTGAGTCCGGAGAGGACCTTTTCTTCCGTTGCTCTGTCAACAGCAGAGAGACTATCATCCATGATCAGGATTACAGGCTCTTTGATTAAAGCCCTGGCAATTGCCACCCGCTGCTTTTGGCCGCCGGAAAGGGTGACACCCCTTTCTCCAACCAGCGTGTCCAGCCTGTCGGGAAAAGATTTAAGGTCTTGTTCAAGTTGAGCCCTGCGGGCCGCTTCTTCCACCTGCTCCCGGCCGGCGCCGGAAGCCAGGGCAATATTCTCCGCCAAAGTGGCAGAAAAGAGGAAAGCGTCCTGTGGCACATAGCCGATTTGTTCCCTCAGCCACCCAAGGGGAAGGTCTTTAATGTCATAACCATCAATAAAAAAGGTTCCGGGCGGAGGGTCATAAAGCCGGACTAGCAGGTTTAGCAACGTAGTTTTTCCGCTGCCGGTGTGCCCGGTAATGGCAAGGGTGCCGCCGGCAGGCAGGCTAATACTGATATCTTTTAATACAGGGAGCAGGGAAGATGAATAAGCAAACGACAGGTCTTTAATTGTGATTTCTCCCCGGAGGCAATTAGGATAGACCTTCGGGCTGTCCGTGATCTCCGCCGGAGTGGCCATTATCTCATTGATCCTGCCCATTGAGGCAGCCCCCCGCTGTAAGAGGTTAATTACCCATCCCAGGGCCATCATCGGCCAAAACAGCATCCCCAGGTAAGCATTAAGGGCCACAAAATCGCCAAGAGAAATTTCCTGCCGAGTTACCATCAAGCCACCATATCCCAAAAGAATTAAAAAGGCAAACGAAGCCAGGAGATGGACGAGTGGGAAAAAAGCCCCGGAAACCTTGGTTAAACGCAGATTGGCAAGCATTGTTTTATGTGCCTTGTCTGTAAACCGGCCTACTTCGGTTTCTTCCTGAGCAAAGGTCTGGATTACCCGGATGCCGGATATGTTTTCCTGAACTCGCTCAGATAAGTTTCCAATGGCCTGCTGAATCTCCTTAAACCGCTGATGAATAATTTTGCCGAAGCGGGAAACCACAACTACCAACAGAGGCAGGGGTAGCAGTACCATCAAGGTTAAAACAGGGTGGATACTGGTCATGAAAAAGATGGCTGCAATAGTTATGAAGACAGCGTCTACCAGCATCACCAGGCCAAAACCAAAGGCCATGCGGACGGCAATTACGTCATTTGTGGCCAGGGCCATCAGGTTTCCTGTTTTATGTTGGTGAAAAAATTTGGGTGAAAGGAAGATTAAGTGGGAGAAAAGCCGATTCCGAAGCCAGTATTCCAGCTGACGGGCAGAGCCGCTAATAAAATACCGCCAAAGCACACGAAAAAAAGCTATGAACAAGGCAATCCCGGTCAAAATAAGGGAATATACCGCTATTTCGCCGTAATCTCCGGTACCCGCTACTAAGGTATCGGTAAATCTCCTGAGTACTTGTGGCACCAGAAGCTGTATCAGGTTAACCAGCAGTAAGCAGGTCAGGCCTAACAAGTATTTGTTCCTGTGTTTTACAAAAAACTCCCGGAGTGCTAGAAAGTGCTCCAAAACCAAACTCCTCCTGTGACTACCCAGGGTCAGGATCAGCAAGCTATATATATTTTTGCCATTGCTTAATTGTGGCATGCTCCAGCTGACTTAGCAAGTAGCATGTAGGGACGGTTTGAAAGCGCCGGGATAAACCGGCATAGGGTAGGGGATGAGAGAGCCCCACGTGAAAGGAGTAGCTACACCATCACGGCCCCGAGTTATGCGCGGGCAGCTGCGAGGCCGCACGTGAAGCGATGACAGGGGAAAACGCAGGCCAGCCATTGAGCTTAAGAAATCACCCTTTCGGGGTGCCGACCGCGTGAACCGGATTGGGAAGGCAACACGAGGAGGAATTAAGGGACACCATATCGAATTATGGGGTACAGGTCAGGAATCCCTTTTCTTTCCAGAGGCCTTTGGGGCCGGGTGAAGCGGGCGCAAGTCCAATCCCAATATCGTTTTAAAACCTGACGTTGTAAGACCTGAAAGGAAACATTCGTCTGCCAGATAATTTAATATGGCGTCCCCCTCTGTCTTGGGGATCAGAACTGTTTTTCTAACATAGTGATATAGTAGGCCAGGTAAGTGCTAAATAAAGGTAACATTAGTTTTAGGGGAGTTGAGAGATGTGGGTCTAAGTACAATAGAACCGTTGGCTTTTCTTGTTTTCCTTCCTGGGTTAACGCTGCTGCTGACAGCATTTATGATCAAATACCTTGCGCCAAAAGAGCCGAACCATTGGTTTGGCTACCGGACAGGCTCATCTATGAAAAGCAAAGAAACATGGGAAGAAGCGCACCGCTTTTCACCTGTTCAGTGTATGAGAGCCGGCATTTTTGTATTGCTGGTTAGTTCCGGAGCGCTGCTGCTTCCCGAATTGTGGATGATGATACTCGCCCCCACCATGCTGCTATTGCCGGCATTTGCCTGGGTAACTATAACTACAGAGAACCATTTAAAAAAGACCTTTGCCAGCAAAGGGAACCTCATAACCAAAGAACTTCCTAAAAACGAGATAAAAGATATTGGTTATAAACAAACTGTACTGAAAACGGTATTAGCCGTTTCACTGGTTTTGTTGACCATTCCGCTCGTAGCGGCTGGCGTGCTTCACTATCAACTGCCAGAGATGATACATCATCAATTTGATTTATTTGGAAATCCCAGTTCTTCGACAGTCAGCCGTGACGTTGGACTAATTGTAAAGGCGCTAATGTGGTTTCTTTGTGTGGCAACTGTTTTTTTAGTATACTTTTTAGCAAGAAAAGCATTAAAAAAACCTGGCATTTCTAAAGATCATTATTACATGCCAATAGTAATCATGCTTTCCTTTGGATTTGTAATGTCTGGGATAGGTTCTAATGTACTGTATTTTAATCTAAAGGGAGCATTTTTTATTAGTCCTTTGGTTATCTTACTTGCTTTCCTGGCATTTACAACAATACCATCAATCCTAATTTACCGTAGGACTAAGTGAAGCAGTTTGTTTGCCGCGATTATACTGAAGTTCGATGAAAAATTTTCATTATCCTCAGTATACACAAGGGAGTATAGTATACACAAGGGGACGGTTCTTTTGTGTTGACAAAATAATCCTTTATATGCTACCCTCAAAAGGGGTGATGGTATGCCAAGAGCCGCAAGAAAAAAAGCAGCACAGGTATCTACCATATAGTATTAAGAGGAATTAATAAACAGCCGATATTTGAAGATGATGAGGACAACCAGAAGTTTATAGAGATACTTGAGAAATATAAAGAAACCAGCGGATACCAGCTATATGCCTATTGCTTAATGAGCAATCATCTTCACCTGTTGCTGAAAGAAGGCAAAGAAAACTTAGAAACAGTCTTTCGAAGAATAGGGGCAAGCTATGTTTACTGGTATAACTGGAAATACAGCAGGCGCGGGCATCTGTTTCAGGATCGATACAAAAGCGAAGCCGTTGAAACAGATACATACTTTTTAACCGTGCTGCGGTATATCCATCAAAATCCAGTCAAGGCTGGAATTACAGA
>Ga0208372_10253_pt1 | contig 10582 bp, 8 predicted proteins | sample Subbio2Dec_QV11A_FD_184832 | JGI IMG/M metagenome (GOLD analysis project Ga0208372, IMG submission 184832) | Serpentinite rock and fluid subsurface biosphere microbial communities from McLaughlin Reserve, California, USA - CR12Dec_QV11A (SPAdes) | ecosystem: Environmental > Terrestrial > Deep...
GCCATCCATCGACCGGGGTGAAATCACCGACAAGGGCTCGATCAACCAACGCATGGTGCTCCAAGTGAGCGCTGCCTCGGGGTAACATCCGGCCTATGTCCACTGTGCTTGAAGCGTCCACCGAAGCAACCTGCCCTTCCCCGGTGGAGATACCCACCGCCATCGACAACGCCTTTCTCGAAAGCCTGATCGGCTACAACGCCCGTCGGGCGGCCTTGGCCGTGATCGGGGTGTTTCTGGAGCGCATGGCGCCTTACGGCTTGCGGGTGGTCGATTTTTCGGTCTTGACGCTGATCGCCCACAACCCCGGCATCACGTCCCGACAACTCAGCTCCGTGCTGGCCATTCTGCCGCCCAACTTGGTGGGCATGATCCGCCAGATGCAAGCGCGCGGGCTGATTGAAAAACGGCCCCACCCCAATGACCGGCGCGCCCAAGGGCTGTATGCCACCGCAGCGGGTGCGCAACTGCAAGCGCAAACCCAACAAGTGGTGTCAACGCTGGAATCCGAAGCCGTCACCCAATTGACGCCAGAGGAACGCCACACCCTGATCAGGCTGCTGCGCAAGGTTTATGAGTTTCGGTAGAGCGGTGCTTGCAGAGGGAAGTGTATCGAAACCCTGCGAAGCCTAGAAAAGCTGAAAGTAGTTGGCTGACAAGAACTTAGCGAAACTGATCGAAGCTCGCCTGAACTGACAGGTGTACCGCAGGTTTACCGAGAACTTCGGCACACCTGGGCCACATCCCTTCAAGACACCCGCTCAAGCAACCAGCTCAGTGAGCGTAGTGACCACTTTGAACTGCACCTGCTGGAAGTTCTTGAAGTGGCACCTTCCGCACTCGATCCGCAGGTCCACGGATTCAGGTATCTTGACAGGCGCCGCCCTACACGGTGATCCCCTTCAAATTCGGGTTGTCTACGCATCCGACGCGAACCGCATGCTCCGTCGTGGACTAGGCGTAGGCCTCACCGGTGAGAACGATAGCCGACACATCAGGCTTGGATGCACGCAACGCGGCAGACGAAACGTCATAGCGTTTAGGTTCTGCATAGGGAATTGCGACACCATAGGCACCATTGACAATGTCGAGCTTCATTTCGTAGCACGCAAGCGCGGCACCTAGGGTGATTAGTTTGCTCGCGAGCGGCGTGACCACCAAGCGACATCCTCCGATCACACTCAGGCTTCGCTTGTACCGCTTCATCGCCCCGAGCAGTTGCCGATAGGCCTCGAAGGGATTGCTTTCGTGGGCATAGAGAACATTGGTCAGGGGCGTCTCACGAGCGTCAAACAACGGCACCTTATATTCGATCAGCAGTCGGTCTCCTCGACGTGGGTCCCGCGACGGATGAGGGAGCACTGGGCAAATTTCGGCCGAGTCCGGAATTTGATCGTCCATTACCTTTTGCAGCTGCGACACTCGGTTCTCGCCGAGAACTGGAAACCAAACCAGAGGCCAGTCACTTGTACTTTCGGTCTGCAGCGCGCTCGCAAATCCAGGTATCAGCACGAGTTCGTTGCTAGGATCTTCGGACTGAATTTTGCTGTCGAGGTCGGCATCCTCCCCAACCAGAATCTGCAGGTTAATGCCCGATGCAGCCAGAGGAACTGCAGTATGGCGATTTGGCACCAAACGCTGCAAAAGTGCAAGCATCAGCGACAAATAGGCTATGCGGGGCATTGAACTGACATCGAGCACGATGTCAGTCTGATCGGTGACGGCCCGTAGCACCTCTTCGGTCCCCATCCGCAAAGCGTTGCTGGCGCTGAGATCGTCTTCACCCTCAGCGCTTGATCCGATCATGACGGTTCGAGCAGTACCGATTGCTGCAAACTTCGCCTCTAGAGCCTGCGCATTCGCGGCCGTCTCATCCTTGAGCTCTTCGCTCAGCTGGTAGCCACTGAATCCGACAAGCAACAGCTCAGCTTTCTCTACCTCGCATCCCGATGAAGTGATGCTGCCGATGAACCGGTCCATAACGACCTGCGCTCGCAAATCAAACCCACGACCACCAACATACAGCAACCGAACGCCCTTGTCGGCAAGTCGCCGATGCCGGAACATCTGGTCCCACATGTCCTGAACTTCCGCACCGCGTCGGAAGATGTAACGGTTCCACAGCGTCATCGCAGTACCTCCAGCGATCGGCGCTTGATTGGCGCAGACGAACGATCCATCCAGCCGATCATGTTTTCCACCGAAACGTCTTGCCAACCTCCGTATTGTAAAGGGAGACCGTGGTGCGCACAAAGGGACCTGTTCAAATAGAAGACTGTGCCCTCGTCCCTTGACGCGCTGGCCGCACTGTCCCGAGTCATCAGCAGATTTTCGGCAACGCACTCCCAAAGCACACGTGCCAGCATTGCATAGGGTTCGGACGTCTTCGTCTGCTCGCGACGGAGCCTGTTTAACTCATTTTGACTGAGGCGAATCCCAGTGACCCCAGGTGCATAAGACGCTGCGATTTGAAATGTCTTGTCCCGACAAAAGAACCCGATCGCGTCCAACAAACTCTGAGCGCGCTTTCCCTCGGTGTGGCTTTTTGGAATGAAGTCCCGCTTGCGTTTCGCTGTTTCCTTGATGCGCCGCTCCTGTTCCGCCGGGGACAAGCGAAGGTCGGGTTGCTTTCGGAGCACTTGCTTGGCCTGCATGGCTTCGTACAGACTTGCTGCAATTGCCAGAAGCTCCTCAACGTTGGTGCTGGCCAACGCACAAAGACGCTCGATACCGTAGTAATAGGGCAGCCTCAGTTCGTCATGGCAAAAGATCTCTGCCGCACCAAGTACTTTACTGTCACGTTCGTCGAGTTCCTCCGCTGGTAGCGGCGCCAATTCGAGGCTGAGTTGCCTTCGTCCCTCGGATCGGGCAATCAGAATGCGCGTGGCGTACAGCTCCACCAAATTGTCAAAGCAAACTGTCTTCTGCCCCTCCTTGGCGCGCGCGAGCCAATCCGTGTACCGGATGTTCTGCCTATGACGCTCCGTTTCCTTTTCAAAAACCTGTACCGCCTTCGTAAACAGGTCACCCAGGTCATCGGGAGTGAGCTGATTCTCTAGGTACTGTGAAAACGCACCCGCCGGTATGGAACGCTGCACATCCAAGCGACGATCTAGGATGCTTTGAGCGAACGTAGTGAACTGATGCTGGCCACTCTTTCCGCCCCACAGGTCTTCCATTGGATAGTGCCGGAGATCACGCCCCTCGCGCGCCCCTTGGGAAATCAATGCATCCTCCAATGCGATGCTTCGCTCAGCCAGCCACACCGGGACCGCAGGACGTAGTTCCACAAGTTCTTCCAGCATCATCGACCGCTGCCTCTTGCGAAGCTTCTGAAGGTCATCGATCATCAAAAGTCGGCGCGGAGCGACGACTTTGTCACCACGAAGAAAACGAACAGACTGCAGCCAAAGAACACTTTCGAACCGGACATGCACGGGCAAATCCACCGAAGCCTCACCGACCAGCGAATCAAGCTTCGCATACACCGCTCGTTCTCGTTCTTCCGCCCAACGAACCAGTTCAACTGCGGATTCGGCCACAGGGATTGATTTCAAGTCACGACCTAAATCGTCGTACTCCAGACGGACATCGACCAGTTGATCTGTAGACCCATAGCCAAGCAGCGAGGAAAGGCTTCGGAGCGCTCTCAACACCACGCGGCAATCCAACAACGCACGAAACAGTCCCGCCTGTGTCATTGATGCGCCAGGCGGGAGGTCGGCGTAGCCCGATGCGCACGACAACAACACTCCCAGAAGTTGCGGGCCATCTGACTCATGTAAAACCTGCCGTCCCAACAGCCTTTGGTACGCCTCATCCTGTCCAGCACGGGCATTCCAGAAGGCGCGCAATGCCGTCGGCGTAAACGCGCGAAGGAGGGTGGTCTTGCCACCACCAGGAGGACTGGTAAACAGGTGCACCGCCCCGTTGAACGCATCTTCGTGAAGTCGGTCAAGGATCTTCGGTGAGAACAGCCGGACAAACTCCTGATCGGACGTTCGTTCCGACATTCTTTCTAGAAAGGGATTTGCGCGGTAGGCCACTCAGAACTCCTTATGGCGGCTGACGCGTGGGAAAAGACCTGGAAAACCGTGGGCTTCAGAACCCCACAGCACGTAAACTGAATTATTTGGAGTGTTGTGTGACAACACCACCGGCAAGGCACATCCCGCGAAGCCCAACTGTGCCGTGGTCGTTCCGCCCACTTCGATGTGCTCGTCAAACGCTACTGGGTCGTAGTACTTGGGATTGGTCAGGATGGACTGCAGTTCAGTCGGGACCGCTTGCGTCAGGCCAACTTCTGGCTCGATGACGCACAGTACGCGCACCTGTAGGGGCTTGTAGTTGTTTTCAGACGTGAAGCGTTCCGACCAGTACTCAATATGGTCAATGGCTTGGCGTGTTGCGACATATAACAGCAGGAAAACTTCGTAGTGCGTGGTATCGATCAGATCGCCCTGGTGAAGGCGCTCGTAGATTTTCTTGATCTTCCCCTTGAACTTGCCCTTCTCGTTATCGAACCGAATGTAGGTATTTCCACTCCCGGAAAAATCATCCATCAGCCAAACCAACGTGAACTTTGCCTGCTGCTGGCAGGCACCGGAGGCAGGCTTCACACGCAGCGAGTCGAGCAGGCGATTGGCCTCAGCCTTGTCGCCGGCGTCGTATAAACGCCAGATTTCGTCGTTCTCCAAAGGCTTACTTGCCGGTGCTTTGGTCAATGCCTTGCCAAGCGCATCCAACATGTCATCGGCCTTGGCTTCGCCGAGTTCATAAGCCTGCCAGATCTGCTCGTTGCTGATTTCACCGTCGCTGAAACGGCGCAATTCGTTGGTGCGCGCGCCATCACTCAGCCCGAGATAGAGCGACTTGAACTGCAACTCCTGGAAGCGCGGATTGCGACATATTTCGCCCACACGGTAGGTCGGAATACCCTTCTCCTCTGCAACCAAACGGATTCGCTCCTGAACAATAACATCGGGGTACGCATGCTGAACCAGATGGGAAAGTTCATCGTCGGACACGTAGACGAGCCGTTTGAGCACGAAGTCCAACGCTGCCGCACGGTCTGGCATGTCGAACTGATTTAGCCAGAGAGCCAAGCTTTCGACGAACCGCTTACCGGGGCCGAACCGCTGATATCCGTCGTACTTGTAGTCCGCTAGCAGGCGAAGTACAGGAACGTTCTCCAGAACAACCTCCTGGTCCTGCCATCCCATGACCTTGGCAAGCAAATGCTGTGCATTTTCATCTTTCATTGGACCTCTATTCTCCCGTCATGCGCTGAGCTTGAAGCGGAATGAACTACTGGCAGCATCGATTTCTGCGCGCTCCAAATACCAAAGCGTGGCATCGACATCGCGTTTATGGTGCGGTGCCAGTTTCCACCCCCGGTCCAGGCGACGCGACGGCTGGTCAACGCTCAGCGAATACCGATGCTCGAGCAATGACGAATCGTTGCCGGGCCAAGCACCTTGATCGCCCATGGTCACGACTTGATACGGATCGATACTTCGCGCCTGGATGATCTTTGCAACGAGGTGCGATTTGTTGACGTTCACAGCCAACACGTCGACCGAATGCTTGCTGCGCACGACAGTGGTTGGATCGAGACCAGCTTGACGGAGCGAGTCAGCAATGACAAACCACATATTTTCGGCGTCTGCGCCCTCTTTAAAGCGGACACTGATCTGGTGTGGATAGGTCTCGCGAACGCGCTCGATTGGCACACCAAGACCCTCCAAACGTCCGAGAATGCGCCGCACATGGCTAAGGAATTCGTTGGTGATGGCCTGCTTCTGAATGTCTTCTCCGAGCAAGCCAATCCAGCCTCCGTTGTACAAGCCTAGATGTACACTCTGCCAGAGGTTCGACGGCAGTACGTTGCGCAAATGCTGCTGGATCGAGTCCCCACGTCCCGAAGCGATTCCAACAAAAATACCGGCATTCAACAGGCGCGTAAGTTGGTCAACGATAGGAACCATGGGCGGCGCCTCTTTGCGCTGCGAACTGCACAGCGTACCATCGTAATCGAACACGACAGAGTGGAATGCTTGCTGTGCCAGCGCCGACTCGAAGCGCTCCAGCGCCCGGCTCATCGCTCCGCTGGAACCGATAGAAGGCCATCGTGCGCCCAGAACCTCATACTTGGACTGCTCGCCCCGTCGTCCAGTCTCTTGCGGTCCTAGGATGAACGAGGGAAGGTCTACGTAGTAAAGTTCGCGGCCGAATGAGGGCACGTTCGGCTTGGCAGGGTCCTTCTTCAACTCGGCAGCGATGAGCGACACGAGCTGCATCTGAGCCACCAAGCCAGCAAGAAGGTCCTGCGGCCTAGCGCCCGCAAGCGGCATCGTGCAAACGGGCACATTACCCGGCAGAAGTTGCTGCATACGGGCCCAAAGATGCTCCAAACCGGGCTCAACGAGTGCGAGGATCGCGCAATCCTCGGGGCGCTCTGCAAGCCAAAGATGGCGGCCATGTGCGAACGACCGAAGGTCGGCGAGCTGGCAATAGAGAAGCGCCGATTCGGAAAGCTTGGATTCTAGGTCTGCAGCAACCGGTTTGAGCAGTGGAGAGAAAACGACGATAAGACCTTTGCGAGGAACCGCTTGTCGCACAAACTCACGTACACCGTCGAGCCACTTGGAAATTGGCAGATTGCTGATACGCAGCCCGTCAAGCGAATCAGGAAACTGGTTCGCGTCGGAGTCCAGCGCACCGTACGCGCGCGCAATCACAACAGCATCCATCAAGAGGCTGTTGGTCGCGAGGTACCCGTCTTTCTTGGCTAGATCGAACACGTGGGAGGTGACTTCGGGCAGTTCGCGAACGTGCTCCATCAATGGGCTCGATGCCCGGTTGGTCAGCACGTGGACAGTTCGCGAACTGTGGCGTCGTGCGCGATCAAGCGCTTCGACAATATCCGGATTCTTGCCCTCGGCCGAAATCATGAAGACCGGACTGGCAGCGGCGAGTGTAGGGTTGCAAATAATCTCGAGAGGCGTCGAAGGCCGCGACACCCGGCCCGTGTACGACTCATGCAGGTTGCACAGCAGCGACGCGACGGTAAAAGACCCGCCCGATCCGACCCCGATGATACTGGACTCTGCCGTGCTTGCGATCGCCAGCTTCAGCAAGTCAATATTGGCCGACATTGCGGCAGAGAAGCTGTTGTCGAGCTCCGCAAGTTCGCCGTCGTAGAAAGTACCACTCATAAGAAATGTGCAGTCACTTATGCAATGACCATTGAACGCTTGGAGGTCGACTTCATCTTTTCGCCAGTCGCGAGCGCGCCTGAACCTGACCGAGACGCGCGCTTTACTTTTGGTTTCGCATATTCCGACCTCAACTCCATCAGCATGACGCCAAGCGTGTTTTCGCCCTTTCCGTCAACTTCGCCCCATAACCGATTCACAGCGTTATTGACAGTGCCAGCTTCAACGAGGCGAGCATCACCGGTCGAAAGCAACAAATCCTTCAGATCGGCATGCTGCTCGAACTTAGCTCGCAACACGGCGCGCATTCGGTCGAACTTGATCTGCGCCCAGTTCGGCACTACATCCCAAACATACAGTCCGTGCGCCGCCATGGCTGCAAGTGACGGTGTCGGGGCACTGAGAATCCATTCACGAACGACCGGCTTGCTTGCCTTGCCCGCTTGATATGCGTGTTCGGAAGTGGGGTACACGCGGCCTTCGAACTCAATCGGCCGCGGGTAGAGATTGCTGAATGCGCCATAGGGTTTCTCATTGGCTCGATAAAAGCGGATTGCTCCGTCATACTCGCTCAAAACGGGTGCGGTCGGGCTTTTCCCTAGCGCGCGCTTGAGTTCCGTGGTCTTTGCTGCAGCCGGTTTTTCTCTTGTCATTGATGCTGTTCCTTGCCGTTTTGTCCAGCGGTGAGGCCGAGCGAGCGGCAATGATTGAGGATTAGCACCTCAATCAGGCTGGTGATGCCGCGGTGCTCCCGTTCTGCCGCCGCCTCTGCCGCCGCTTTGAGCTTCGGCTCAACTCGCAGCGTCATCGTGGCGGTCCTCACTTTCAGACGTTGAGTGGCCATCGTGTTCAGGCGATTTGCCTCATGGTTGTATAGGGCTTAAATGTACCTGAATCCGTGACCTCAATTGAGCCATCCCCTCATGCACGCCCAACCGCTGTCCGAAACAGGCATTTCTCGCACTTTTCCCGCCCAACGGGCCGTGCGAAGGCCCGGCGGCGCTCACAAACACCCTTTGCAAGGCTCTTGCAAGCCCATCTAGCAGGCCGTTGAAAAGTGCACACCAAAGTCGCACCGCCCCCTGCCGCGTCGCTTGCCAGCCGCCGCAGAGTGTACTTTCCAGCCTTTGCAGCACCTTTCAAGGCCCGTTTCATGCCAATGCGTCCATTTTGGACGCACCTCGGCCTTGAATCACGCATGATGCGCATCCCACCAGCCACCCATGGTGCCCATGCGCACTAGGTTGTAGGTTGCAAAGCACATCAGCGCCTGCCCAGCCAGCTTGGCCTGACCCTTGAGCCTAGTCCTGGCCAGTCCACCCACGGTCTTGATCCAGCCAAAGGCCTCTTCGATGCGCTTGCGCACCTTCAGACTGGTTTGGTAGCCCGCATGCCGCTTGGTGCGCCCATCGATGGCCAAGTGCTGCTCCTTGGCCGCCACATGGGGCGTGATGCCCAGCTTGCGGGAGCCCTGCACGAAGGCCTTGCAGTCGTAGTTTTTGTCGGCGCCCACGGTCTGCTTGCGGCCACGGCGCCTTTGGCGCCCCAGCATCTTGAGCGCCGCTTGGCGCTCTGCCGTGCCTTTGCCGTGGGTGTTCTCAACGTCCACCACCAAGCCGTTGCGGTTGTCCAAAAAAAATGCGGCTTGGCTTTGCTGCCAAGGGTGACGTGCGGGCATTGATTGCAGCGACGATGGGCTCAGGAACGCTTTGCACGGGCTCCGAAGGGGGTCAGGCCTTTCTGGCGCGCCACAGCGCCTTTTTGATAGCTTCGAGCTGAACCGGCCTGTCAAATCCCAGGCCAGATCTGCCGCCAAGTGGTGGCGGTACCAGCCAAATTGCAAGCGCTGCTCGATGCTGGGCAACTGCTCGCGCACCAGCCCTGCTAGGCTGCACGCATGGCCCGGCACCGAGCTTGGATCGCCCGCTTCCGCTGTGGATAACGGGTCCGCGAGGGCGCCGTGTCTTTTGCTTCTTGGTATTAAAAAACTCTCTTCTAAATGGTCGCCCCTGAAAAATCCCCAACCCCTTGATTTACCTTGCAAAACCAGCCATTTTCTGGTAAAATTTCCCCCAGTTTGATTCGCCTATGCGTTGATTTCTGGGAGTTTTTCATGTTCGCCTGCCCTGCCACCGAAGATTTCTTCCGCTCACGCATCGACCACATGATCGATCTGCGCCACCCGCTGGCGGTGCTGTCTTCGCGCATGCCATGGCAACAAATTGAAGCCTCGGTCGCGCACCTGTTCGTGCGCAAAGCCCGTGCCGGTGTGGCTATGCCCGATCTCGATCTCTTTGGCGAAGCTCCGGTCGTGATCGGGCGCAAGAGCAACGCCGGTCGTCCCCGGGTGGCGTTGCGCATCATGATTGCGCTGCTCTACCTCAAGCACGCCTTCAACGAATCCGACGAAGGCGTGGTCGAGCGCTGGGGCGAGACCCCGACTTGGCAGTTCTTCTCGGGACAGGCCTACTTTGAACACCGCCGGCCCTGTGACGCAAGCACCTTGGTCAAGTTTCGCCAGCTCTTGGGCGACGAAGGCGTAGAAGAACTGTTGGCGCAAACCGTCAACGTGGCCGTGGCGCTCAAGCTGATCCAGCCCCAAGAACTCACGCAAGTGATCATCGACAGCACGGTGCAGCACAAAGCCATCACCCACCCCACCGACAGCAAGCTGCTGGAGACGGCGCGGGTCAAGCTGGTTGAAGCAGCCAAAGAGGCCGGCATCGAGCTCAAGCAGACCTACGCCAAAGAGGGCCAAGCCCTAGGGTGCAAGGCCGGGCGCTATGCGCACGCCAAGCAGTGGCGCCGCATGAAGCACACCATCAAACGCCAGCGCACCATCGTCGGACGGCTACAGCGCGAGGTGCAGCGCAAGGCGGCCACCACCCTGAACGCCGTCTCCAGCGCAGTGCAGCAGGCCTTGCAGACCATGCTGGAGCGCGCGGCACAGATCGTCGAGCAAAGCGGCCAGAAAAAAACCAAGGACGGCAAACCCAAGCTCTACAGCTTGCACGCTCCAGAAGTGTCTTGCATCAACAAGGGCAAGAGCCGCCAGCCCTACGAGTTTGGCGTCAAGGTGGGCATTGCCAGCACGGCGCAACACAACCTGATCGTGGGCGCCAAGGCCTTCCATGGCAACCCCTACGATGGCCACACGCTGGCGCCCCAACTGGAGCAAGCCGCCATTCTGATGCAAGACACGGGCAGCAAGCCCAGCACCGCAGTGGTGGATCTGGGTTACCGGGGTGTGGATGCCGACAATCCGGATGTGCGCATCGTGCATCGGGGCAAGTCCAAGCGGCTCACGCAAGCAGAGCGAGAACTGCTCAAACGACGCCAAGCCATCGAGCCGATCATCGGCCACC
>Ga0208372_10256_pt1 | contig 10424 bp, 18 predicted proteins | sample Subbio2Dec_QV11A_FD_184832 | JGI IMG/M metagenome (GOLD analysis project Ga0208372, IMG submission 184832) | Serpentinite rock and fluid subsurface biosphere microbial communities from McLaughlin Reserve, California, USA - CR12Dec_QV11A (SPAdes) | ecosystem: Environmental > Terrestrial > Deep...
CTCGGCGCGCAGCAGGCTCAGGGCTTCCTCGGCGCCCGGCCACTGCGCCTGCAGGTAGGCGTAGCGGCCCTTGAAGCCGAGGCGAAGCGTGGCACCACGGCGCATCACGATGGCGGTGAGTTCGGCGCGGAAGGCGACGGCCGCCAGTGCCCGGACGGTGGCGCCCTGATCACCCATGGCGGGGCTGTTCAAGGTGCGCGCCTCACGATGTCGCCGATGCGCTGGGCGCGCGAGAGGCGCGCGTTACGCCAACGAACGTAGACGCGCCGGGCCAGCCACCCGGCCAGCAGGCCGCAGGCGAAGGCGAGCACGGCGCTCACGCGGGCACCTGCGCGGGCGGCTCGGCCTGCGTGCGAAGCGGGGGCCGGACGCTGGCCAGTACGTTCGCCGTCGCCGCGGCGAGGTCTTCCAGCCGCCGTGCGTTCAGGTGTGCGCGGTCCATGGCCAGCATCAAGGCGCTGTTCTCTGCCTGCGCTTCGGCGAGCGCGCGCTCGGTGGCGCGCCATGCAGTGGCCATGGCACGCAGGGCGTGCACGATGGAATCTTCGCCGAATTCGCTGTAGACGCCGGCGATACGTTCCAGCATCTCGGGTGTGGCGATGTCGTGGCTCATGACGGCGCTCATGCGAGGCTCCGGTGCAGCCGCGGCAGCGGGCGGCCGCGCAGCACGCAGTAGCCCACGTGGATGGCCCATGCCGCGCTGCAGGCGCCGACCAGCAGGGCCTGCACGGCGGCACGCTCGGCGCGCTCGGTATCGGACCGGGCATAGCCCCCTGTCGCCGACCGCATGCGGATCATCTGGCGCACGGCGGCCGCGTCGCGGGCGCGATGGGCGGGGAATTGCAGGACGGTGTTCATGCGGCCACCGCCTTGCCGAAGGCCTCGGCGAGCCTGGCCAGCCCCTTCGGAGTGACCAGCACCTGGTGCACGGTCTTCTCGCTGCCATCGGGCCGGCTGACGGTGCTGACCTTGTGCTCGAGCAGGCCCGCCGCCAGCCGGTGCTGGTAGGCGCACCAGGTGGCGCTGCCGCTGCGCCGGTAGATCCAGACGTGCTGCTGCAGCCAGCCGAACAGGGCGCGCGGCCGCTGGCCCAGCGCCTTGGCCGCGATGGTGATGCAGGTCGAGCCGGTGGAGGCCTCGGCGATGCGCTCCAGCGCGGCGACCTTCGGCGCGGCCTCGGCGACCTGGTGTTGGAGCTGCGCGATCTCGGCCTCGGCGTCCAGGATCATCCGGGCGAGGTCGGAGCGGGTGACCCGGTTCGGGTCTGCCGCCCACTGGGCCCGGCGCTCGATCTCGATGAAGTAGTCGCGCACGGCGCGGCCCTTCTCGGTGCCCGACATCATGGCCACGTGCTTGGCGGCCTCGATGCTGAGGTAGTACTCGCTGCGCGGGCGGCCGCCTTGGGGGTTTTCGCCCTTCTGGGCGGAAACCTCGGTGAGGTAGTCCCGGCCTTCCGCGAGCAGTGCGCGAGCGATCTGCGCCTTGATCCAGTTGGTGTAGTCCTTGCCCACGCCGAGGAAGGCGTGCAGCTCGCGGGCGTTGATGGCGGTGATGGGCTCGCCGGTGTCGCGGTGCAGGGCGAGTAGGGCGAAGCTCGGCGCAGGGGTGCTGGGCATGGCGGCCTCCGGTGCCCGGGATGGGCGGTGGAGGCGAATCTAGCCATGTGCGGCCAGTTAGTCAAGCAGCAAACGGCTAGAAGGCTTGGCCGTTACTTGCAGTGGCACCGCAGCTCGCCGAGGCGTTCGGCTCGATTTCACTCTTTCGGGCCGCCGTGGCCGTATAGTCCTAAGTCGTCCTGTACCGGCCCATGCGGGCCGCCGCCGTGTGACGCGGGAGAGACCATGAAGCCCTTGCCGCCCTACTTCCGCTGCTACGTGCGCCGCGACGGCGCGGTGTTCTCGGCCGTGTGCATCGACCTGTCGCTCGCCGCGCAGGACGACACGATGGAGGGCGCACGCGCCAAGCTGGATGCCCTGGTGCACGAGTATCTGGACACCGTGTTCGCGCACCATCGCGAGCACCTGGCCGACCTTCTGTATCGCCCGGCGCCGTGGGCGCAGCGGCTCACCTACCACTACATCGACGCGCTGCAGTTCGCGCGCGCGGTTGTGGGTCGCCGCCCCGAGCACAAGGACGCGCTCTCGTTCAAAGAGCCCGCCTGCGTGCCGGCTTGAGTGGGCAGAACCCGCCCCTCTCCTGCAAGGACATCAAGCGCGCGCTGATTGCGCTGGGCCTCGCCCACGCCCGCACGGTGGGCTCGCACGAGCACTACACCGGCATGTTCCGAGGCCGGTTCCGGCTCGTCACCGTGGATTGCCCGAAGGCGCCGTTCTCGCAAGACTTGATCGGCAGCATGGCGAGCCAGGCAGGGCTGACGAAGAAAGAGCTCTACGCCGTGGTGCGCACCGGCATGCCCCCGAAAGACTGAGCCGGGGCTGCTCAGCGCTGTGGCCCGTCCATGCGCAGCTCGACCTTCTCGGCGTAGGCGATCACGGTGCTGCCCGGCGCCGGGTGAACCGACTGCTGCACCGTGGCACGGGTAGGGGTGGGCTCGGCAACGCGCTCGCCCAGCGCCCGGTCAAGGGCCTCCAGCGCCCGCAGCTCATCTTCAAGCGCAGTGCGATGCCACTCGAACCGGCGCACGGCGCAATGCTCGTTTTCGGTGAAGGGCCGGCCCTCGGCTTTCCAGCGTCTCAGCGCGGCCAGCGTTTCAGGCCAGCGCTCGGCCCTGGTCACCAGATCGGTGCGTTCAGCGGCGGAGATTGGCTTGAAGGAGGCGACCAGCGCTTCGCGTTCTCGCTCGTGGCGCTTGCGATGCAGGTGAAGGGCCAGCGGCAGGTGGATGCTGCCCAGCAATAGCGCGACGATGAGGCCGAACGGCGATTCCCAGTCCTTCAGCAGGAACGCCGCGAAGAAGAAGACCCCCAGCGCGCTGATGGTGCCGACATAGCGAACCAGCTTCAGGCGCTCCTTGGCGCGTTGATCAAGCGCCGAGACTGCGTCGGCGATGCGTGCTTCGGTGGTTGCCGGCAGCTCGAGCAGGTGACCGACCGCGGCGCGGCAGCGATGCAGTGCTTCATCGCCTGCGGGCAGCAGGCGCTCGGCTGCCTCGACGGACAGGGGCATCGGTTTCACGGGTCGTCCTTGCTAGTCGCTGGTGCGGCGGAATTGGATGACCGTCCCGAGCGCTGCGGGCGGCGGATCAAGCTCGTGGTCTTGCAGCCCGGCGACGGCAGCGAGGAACCGGCGCGGCAAGCGCGAGCGGGTGAACGCCTCGTGGAAGGGCAGTGCCTGATGTTTCGCCAGGAACTCCGCGGCACGGCGTAGCAGCAGCGGGGTTTCTGCCCGGGTGTCGTGATCCAGCGGCTCAGGGTTGCGCCAGCGTCGCCGCGCGAGGCCTTGCCAGCGTCGCGCGCATTGATCCTTCGTGAGCATCTCCAGCGCCTGCAGGCGCTTGATCTGTGCGGCGATGGACACGCCCCAGCGGCGCTTCAGCACGAGCAGGTAGTCGAGGTCGGTACGCACTGCCTCGGCGCCGTACGACGCCTCGGGCAAGAGGAATGCGCCGGCGAAATGGTGGGCCTGGTCCTCGACGAGATCGAGGGTGGCTTTGTCATCGAGATCATCGGGGTGCAGGTGGCGGTGCAGCACCAGATGCCCCAGCTCGTGTGCGAGGTCGAAGCGTGCCCTGAAGGCCGTGAGATCGCTTTTGATCAGGATGGCCGCACGGCCGTTGAACCATGCCGACACGCCGTCCATCTCGGCACTGAGCGGCGCCGTGCCCACGAGGATGCCGTGGTTTTCGAGCAGCAGCAGCAGCTTGTCGATGGGTCCAAAGCCCAGCCCGAAGTGCCGCCGTGTGGCGATGGCGGCCTCTTCGATGTCCAGGGTGCCCAGCGCCGAGGGTGGCTTCCCCCCCAGATCGGGCAGGCTGGTGGCGGGGAGCTGCAGCAGTTCTTCGAACAGCAGCGCCAGCTCGGCCATCCAGCCCAGCGCGCTCCTCGCCCAGTCTTTCTGTGCTTCGGGCGTGCTCTTGAGGCGCCGGAAGTTGATGGCGCCTTCCGCCTCCGCCTGCTGCGGGATGGGGCGGTAGAAGAAGTCGAGGGCAACGCCGAGCACGAGCCCGGCATGTTGCATCTTCTCCGCCGAAAGCGGCTTGCCGGCCTCGGCCGCGTAGATGGCTTGCCGGGTCACGCCGACCTTCTCGGCCAGCTCGGCGGCCGAAAGGCCGGAGGCAAGCCGGGCTTGCCGCAGCCGTGCGCCCGTGTAGGCCGGCTCAGCGCTTCGCATGGCGGTGCATCGCGTCGTCGATGTCGCGCTGGGCGATCTCGAAATCGAACGTCTCCTTGACCCGTTCGACCTGATCGACCGATGCCTCCGGCAGGTCGAGCAGCATCGCCGCGAGCGGATAGCTGCTCTGCAGGCGGTCCGGCAGATCCAGCCAAGCGCTGGTGGGGCGTGCCCACCCCCCATGCAGCAGGTGTACGTACAGTGTTTCGTCTGCGGCCACGGGGGCGACGCCCACCGCATCGGCGAAGAGGTCGAATGTGCGGCTGGCCACCTGGGCGCGATACAGCGCCTTTCGCGCGCCCTGACGCTGGGCCTGCAGCCCGGCGAAGTGCGTGCTGATCACGACGCCCGGGGCGGTGAGATCGAAGAAGTGGCAGTTGCGGCCGGCGCCGGTGCGAAGCTGCAGCTCGAAGGCACCCGTTCGCTTGGCCTCATCGTCGAGCGCCATCTGCACACAGGGGCCCACCAGGTAGCCACGGAGGACCCAGCCGGGGGCCAGGCTGAACACGCGCGCGCCGGCAATGGCCTCGGCGGCGGCGTAGCCGTTGACCACGCCGGAAGCGAGGCAGGCCAATTGAGCCTCGGACAAGCGTGGGCGCAGCAGGGCTTCGACGTTCATGGGTGCGCGCAAAGTGGATTTCAACCAATCTGCGCGCTTCCGTGCGGTTTGTCAACCGGATTGCGGAGCGGTGGACGTTCCGTCTACTTCGGCACCTGAGGGGTGGTGCGCTGGTCGATCGTCAGGCTCTCCACATGGCCGATGACGTTGGCCGCCCGTCCGCCATGGATGGTCACTTGCACCTTGGGCGCGCCCGGCGGGGGCTGGGCTGGCAGTGCAACGTCAAGCAATCGCTCGAGCGCGCGCTCGGCATCCGTGTCGCGGGGGTGTTGGCTCATGGCGGCGTCAGGGCTGGCTGTTGGACATCAGTGCTTCGAGCAAGGCGTCGGCATCGGCACCCGCTTTGTTCTGGCGGTAGGCCTCGTCCAAGGTATCGACCGCGCGCTCGAACAGTTCGCCGTGGGGCGCGCGGCCGCGGCGCTGGAACATCGCGGAGACGGCGCGTAGGGCGCGTTCGCGGGGGCTCAACGGGTCTGTCGGCCGGTGGGCGGTCAGCTCGCGCACCAGCGCTTCGATGGCTTCGGCGGCCGCGGGGGAAAGCTGCGGGCCGCTGTGCATCAGCGTGCTGGCAAGGCGGGCGTGGGCCGGGCTGGTGGTGGTCCAGGCTGCGCTGGTGTCGGCCTCGGGATGTTCGGGCTGAAGCAGACGCCAAGTTGGGACGCGGAAGTACCTCGCGATGGCATCAACCACGTCGAGGGTCGGGTTTCCTGTGCCGTACTTGATCCGGCCGAGCGTGCCGTCGGAGACACCCATGACTTTCGAGTGGTCGAGCCGGGACAGCTCGGATCGTTGCTCCAGCAGCGTCGCCAACTTTCGCGAAAGCACGGAATTGGAGCTTTCTAGCCTCATGTTGCTAGATTGCCGTGCACGGGTGTGACTATGTGGCTTGACGGTCTGGCCGAACATGGCTAGATTCGCCAGCCATGGACACCGCCCACGACATCCGCACCGCGCTGCAAGCCCGCCGCGGCAACTGGCCCGAGATCTGCGCCCGCACGGGCCTGAGCTACTGGTGGATCACCAAGTTCGCCCAGGGCCGCATCGCCGACCCGGGGCTTTCGAAGATCCAGAAGCTCATCGCCGACTTCGCCGCGCACCCGCTGCCGGCGAATGACCCCGCACCCTTGGCGAAGGCGGGGTGATGCCATGAGTGTTCTTGGCCAGTTCCCCGGCTTCACGAAGACCATGGCACGCGGAATCGCCGCTGGGCTGGCTATTCCGTATCGCCTGCTGCTGCAAGAAACGATCGCCGCAGATCTGCGTAGGAGGCTCGCATCCCGGCGTCCCCCTGGAGGCCGACGCCGGTGAATCCGAACTACAAGCCCGCCGTGATGCGCAGCATCGGCACTCCGCTCGACGCCTTCGGGTTCGTCGGCCTGGCGATCTCGCCGCTCGACGACCGCTCCCCCGACGCGGCGTTTCGCTTTCGCCTCACGGTTGACGAGGCCGAGCGGATGGCGATCGAGCTGCTGCGTGCAGCGCACATTCAGACCTACCGCTCGGACGTCCAACTGTTCAAGTCGTCCGGTACGCCAAGCGTCGACGGGTCGACCCCGCCGGGCCACTCGCAATGACCGCCCAGCAGATCGTCCAGAGCCTGCAGGGCCGTCAAGCGCGGGACGTCGAAAGGCTCGCCGTCCAGCGCGTATCGCCATCCCTTCGGCGTGAGTCCAATCGCGAGCACGCCCGCCTCTGTTCGGTGCCAGTAGTGCGTTCCATTCCGGGGTCGAAACATGCGCCTTAGCTCCGTGAGTTCGAGCGGCAAACAGTACCGCCATCAGGCGGCCGTCGAGTCCGTGCAGCGCTTGCAGGGTGAGCGAAGTGTCCATGCCCCTTTTTTTGCCCCGCGGAGGACCGTCAAGTGAAGTCCAAGCCTTTGCCTGCGATTGACGATCCCCAGCGCCTGCTGAGGCTGCGGCGGGGTGCGCAGGATATCGACCTGCGCCTGGTGCTGGCCCAGCCCTCGCTGTTGGCGGCCATCAAGCTCTGCATCACTGCCGCAGGCTTCGAGTGCGAGAAGGTGGTGTACGGCGAGCTCGACATCGACGCCGGGCACTGGTCGCGCATCATGCGCGGGGAGGCGCATTTCCCCACTGCGCAGCTCGCGAAGCTGATGGAGCTGTGCGGCAACGATGCGCCGCTGCTGTGGCTGCTGAATGCCCGGGGCTATGACGCCGCGCGGCTGCACCGCTCGGAGGATGCGAAAGACCGCGAGCTGCGCGAGACCAAGGAACGCTTGGCGCGCCTCGAGGCGGAACGCGAGGCCGAGCACAAGCTGCTGGCCAAGCTGATGGGGCGCGCGGCATGAGCGACCCCATCGACATCGCCGCCGACCGGGCCGAGCTGGAGCGTGCCACCGCGGTGGCGAACCACGTCAACCGGCCGAAACCGAAGCGCCACGTGGAGCAGTGCATGGAGTGCGGGGCGGCGATCACGCCGATGCGCGCCGAGTGGGGCGCGATCCGCTGCGTGCCGTGCGAAAGCGCGCACGAGCGCGACCTGAGGGCGCGCCGGTGAAGGCCATAGAGCACTGCGCGCAGGTGAAAGCCTGCGTGCCGAGGCAGCAGAGCGAGACCGTTTCCGATCGGTTGAGCGGCGGAAGCGCGGAGACCAGCGGGCGGTGTCTCCGATCCCCAACAACACCCGCAGGCGAGGCCCGGTGCCTCAGCGTTGCTGACGTGGACGGTGCTGGCGACATGGCGGCCGGCCGCGCTACTCCGCCGGGTGACTCGCCGGCCTATTTCCGAGTGGCCTGATGAGCGTCTCTTACTGCATGAGCCGCGTGCTCGACATCGCACGACTCCCCGAGGCGCAGTGGGCGGAGAGGATCGCCGCCATTCCCGAGGGCTGTGAGCACGACGACTGCGGTGCGCCACGGTGTTGCCGCGAGCGTGCCGCCGAGTTCCTGCGCATGCAGTGGCGGATCCAGCGGCGCCTCGACACCAAGGGGGTACGCCGTGGCTGAGCGTCTGGACATCGATGCGCTGCTCGGCGAGATCGATATCGTCGAGGTGGTCGGCAGCTACGTGGCGCTAAAGCGCAAGGGCTCCGAGTTCGCCGGGTTGTGCCCGTTCCACGACGACCAATCGCCGTCGCTGTACGTGAACCCGGTGAAGCGCTTCGCGCATTGCTTCGGCTGCGGGGCGCACCACGATGCCATCGGGTTCCTCATGCGTCACCTGAACCTCGGGTTCCGCGAGGCGGCCGGGAAAGCCCTCGGTCGTGACCTGCCAACCACCGTCGCCGAGCCGCCCGATGCACGCGCCAGCGTGGGGCAGGGGGAGAACTGGGTGGCGCTGTTGCCGGCGCCCGAGAGTGCGCCCGAGCTGATGGCCGATGGCGGCTGGACGGTGCCGATCTTCAACCCGAAGCCGCGCGAGGGGTTCCCGAACGGGAAGATGACGCGCTTCAAGCCGAGCCGCGCCGACGCCTACCGCGACGCGCAGGGCCGCCTGCTGGGGTACGTGCTGCGTTGCGAGTTCCCTGACGGCAAAATCACGCCGACCATCACCTGGTGCGTCGGCCCGGACGGCGCGCAGCAGTGGTGCATCCGCCCCTTCCCGCGGCCGCGGCCGCTGTTCGGGCTGGACCGCCTCGCCGCGCAGCCGCAGGCGCCTGTGCTGCTGGTCGAGGGCGAAAAATGCGGCGCGGCTGGCGCTGGCGCGCTGCCGATGTACGCCGCGGTGAGCTGGCCGGGCGGTTCGAAGGGCATCCCCTACGTCGACTGGACGCCGCTGGGCGGCCGTGACGTCGTGCTCTGGCCGGACGCCGATGAGCCCGGCTTGCAGGCGATGCTGGGTTACCAGCACCGCGACGGCCGACGATTCCCGGGCGTCGCCCAGTACCTGGCGCGCGCCGGCGTCCGCTCGATGCGTTTCATCGACACCCGCGGCCAGCCGAGAGGCTGGGACATCGCCGATGCCGTCGCGGACGGCTGGACCCCACGGCAGATCGGCGCGTGGGCGGCGAGTCGCGTGGCCGAGCTGGAGGTCGTCGCGGCATGACCTCGAAGCGACCCAAGATGACGGTCATCGATGGCGGCGGGGCTCCGCCTCCGAAGGGCGAAAAGGACTGGCGCGACATCCTGGCGCGCGACCAGAAGGGCCGGCTCGAGGGCTCGCTGTTCAACCTCATCACCATCCTCGAGCATGACGACGTGCTCGCTGGCCTGTTCTGGCTGAACCAGTTCAGCGGCCGCATCACGATGGCGCGCACGCCGCCATGGCGCGGCAGCCGCCTCGACGAGTTCCAGGACGCGGACTGCTTCGAGCTCACCAGCTGGCTGCAGAACGCCTACGCGCTGAAGGCCGCCGACGAGACCGTCTGGAAGGCCGTGGTGAGCGTGGCCCGGCGCCACGGCCGGCATCCGCTCCGTGAGTACCTCGAAGCCTTGGCCTGGGATGGCCAAGCGCGCGCGGAGACGTTGTTCGTCCGTCACTTCGGCGTGGCGTCGAGCGAGTACAGCCGCGGGGCCGCCCTGTGCTTCCTGGTGTCGGCCGTCGCGCGCGTGCTGTGGGTCGATCCTGAGGCGCCAGCGCTGGGCGCCAAGGTGGACTTCATGGTGGTGCTCGAGGGCGGTCAGGGCAAGAAGAAGAGCACCGCGGTGCAGACGCTGTTCACCGCGCCCTGGTACGTCGAGACGATGGAGTCGCCTTCGAAGCCTGATTTCTTCCAGGTGATCCAAGGCGCGTGGGCGATCGAGATCGCTGAAATGGACTCGTTCTCGAAGGTCGATGTGACGAGCATCAAGGCGACGATCACGCGACGCACCGACAAGTTCCGGGCGCCCTATGACCGCGCGCCGAAGTCCTGGCGCCGGGAGTGCGTGTTCGTCGGCACGACCAACAAGAACGACTACCTGCGCGACGACACGGGTGGGCGGCGTTTCCTGCCGATCGAGGTGCCCGACGGTGGTTCGATCGACGTCGTGGCCCTCGAGGCCGAGCGCGATCAGCTCTGGGCCGAGGCGGTCCATCTGTTCCGCGCAGGCTTCCCGTACTGGCGTCTGCCGACCGGGGCGGCCGAGGAACAGGAGCGGCGCTACATCGGCGACAGCTGGGAAGACATGATCGCGCGCTGGCTGACCGGCCGTCTGGACGTGGGTCGCTATCCCGACCGGTTGCAGTCGGTCGCGCGGATCGACTTCGTGAGCACCAACGAGCTACTGCTTCACGCAGTGGGTCTCGACGCCGGGCGGCATGGTCGCCCTGAGCAGATGCGTATCGCCCAGGCCATGCATCGGCTAGGCTGGCGCAAGCGTCGCGCGATCGATGCGACCGGCGTGCGCGTCAGCGGCTGGGAGCCCATTCAGAGCCTAGCGCCAGCGGGAGGTTCGAATGAGCCGCCGTTCTAGGCCTCGATGCCAGACCTTGCCAGACCTTGCCAGACCTCTGACAGACCTCAGAGCGAGTAGTGGCGCGGGTTTGCCAAACCTGCCAGACCTTTTCGGCCGCGCTTACTTTCCTGAGTCCTACGGTCTCGGACTCCCCATGTTTGTCTGTACAGGTATGGCAGG
>Ga0208372_10257_pt1 | contig 10394 bp, 11 predicted proteins | sample Subbio2Dec_QV11A_FD_184832 | JGI IMG/M metagenome (GOLD analysis project Ga0208372, IMG submission 184832) | Serpentinite rock and fluid subsurface biosphere microbial communities from McLaughlin Reserve, California, USA - CR12Dec_QV11A (SPAdes) | ecosystem: Environmental > Terrestrial > Deep...
GCTGGCGCATGGCTGAAATCAAGGAAACGCTTGCGGTTGAGTTAGAGCTTGGCGAGGTGTCGGTTGACACTTTCAAAAAGATGGTTGCTACCGCCCGTGCTCGCCGTGCTGCCGCTCCTGCTCCAACTGCTCAGGCTGCGCCTGCCGTCCAAGCCGTCCCCGCCCCTGTCGCCCCGGCCTCTCCCCCGCCTTCACCGGCAAACAGCGTCACCGAGAAAATGGCCTTGCTGCGTGCCGACCATGCGCGCCGGGCTGCTGCTCAGGCTGCGGAGCTTGCGGCTGAGGCGGGTGGCGTTGCGCCGGTGGCCGTGGCGGTTGCACCTGCGCCTGTTGCAGTGCCCGCGCCCGCTGCTGTTGTGGCTGCGCCGGTGGCCCCTGTGGTTCGCGCTGCGCCAGTGCCTGCCCCGGCTCAAAAGCCTGCCGCTGCTGGCACCCTAACCCGAAGCGAGAAGCTGGCTCAAATGAGGGCATTGCAACTTGCAGCGCCTGAGCCTACCGACCCGACATTGATTGCTGCGCTGCGCGTGCGCAAGAGGTGGCTGAAACCCGATGATTCGATAGTGGCAAAGGCAGCGGTTGAGGGGCTTCAGAAGGTTGGGGCGATCCTGTGCCAGCCGTTTGAGATTGGCGGCGCGTCCGTTCCGGCGAAGCATTTTCGGGAGACTGCTGCCGAATATCTCAAGGCAGTGCCGCAAGCGCGGCTGCTTATTGAAGAGTCAATAGTTGAGCATCAGGCATTTTGGGATGCCGATAAGCCATACGTCGAGCGAACCGATGCGCAGATTCACGAAAACCTAGTCACGGCAATCAAGCTGGGTTATGCCGACCGGCTGCGGGCCGCTGAAGCCAAACCAGCGACAAGCTCCTGAGCGTTTTGGGCCGTGCAGGCCCGGGTGAATCGAAAAAAGTTGTGCCTGACCTGATGCACGCCTCTGTAGGTGTGACCAACTTTTTTTGAGGAACCCAACCTATGCTTGACCTGACCCGCCCGCCGCCAGATCGCCCGGCGTCTGCGGCGCTGCGCGTTGAACTGCTCTCGCAGCAGCTTGACCGCATCGATCGTGCCCGCCGCCTTGGCTGGCGCATGGCCGACATTCAAGAGGCGCTGTGCGCGGAGCTTGGCCTTGGCGACTTGAGCGCTGGCAGCTTTGCCCAAGCGCTGCACAAAGCCCGGCACAAACGCGCGGCCGAAACCCAAACCCTTTCCCAAACCTTGGAGACCTGAAATGAGCAAAATTGTAATTTTTTCGCACGGCGACAAGGGCGGCGTAGGCAAAAGCCTCGTCTGCGCAACGCTGGTTGATCTGTTGATCGAAGACGGCGTGCGCGTCGCGCTGGTGGACGGCGACACCGACAATGCCGATGTTGCCAAGCGCTTCGAGGGCGCGGGCATCCCTCTGACGAAAATCCGGCTCTCGGATTTCTCTGAGTACGAAACCGCCGTGAACCGGCTTTGCAATTTTGCTCAGGCTGCGATTGAGCAGCATGGTACTGAGGTGATCGTGGTAAACCTGCCGGCCGGAGCCTCGGCCACGGTTGACCGGGATCCCAAGGTGATTGAAGCTGCGCTCGGGGGTGTCGATGCGGAGCTTCGAGTCATCTTGTCGTTGGGCAACAGCTCCATGTCGCTGCAAAGCCTGCGCGACATCAAAGAAAAGGGCCTTGGCACAGTCGGCCCTTGCCTCGCGCTTGCACCCAAACACTTCAAAGACGAGGGCTTGCTTGCGCGGCTGGAGGCTGGCGAATTTGACTACGTTTCCGAGTTCCCCCGTCTTGAACCTGATTCGATGCGCCTGGTGCTTGACAATCCCGAGATGCTGCTGAAAGACATGACCGACACGCGCGTCAACAAGTCGCCGATCTTACGCATCCGCATTGACCGCTTCCGCAAAGCCGCGCGCGAGATTTTCCGTCCCATCGCCGGGGAGTACCTGAAAGAGCAGGAGAAGAAAAATGACGAATGATCATGATTCGCTCGATGACGAGTTGCCACCGAAGTTTTCTGGTGCAGAGCCTGCGCCAGCGCCAAGGCCCGGGCCTGCACCGGTTGCGCCACCAGCGCCAGCGCGGGCCAAGTTGAGCCCTAGCGGTGCAGATGTGCGCGATGCCGTGCTCAATCAAATCATCAGCACGAAGCTCAAGACACAATTTGCCGCGATTGATGCTGACGATGCATCGTGGCTCATTGCTGCGCTAGTCTCTAGCGCTTGCGAAGAAAAAATCGGGCGCATTGCAGGTGATATGCAGCAGCGTGTGTCTTTGAGCTTGTCCGGCACTGATAGCGCGTCGCTGAAGATGCTTTTTTCTGACGTTGTTGATGAGCGTGTTGGCAGCGCAGTTCACGCCGCGGTAAAAGGCAGCGTCGGGCTGGCGGTTGATCGTTCGATTGACCGTCATTTTGCAGGTCTCGTCGATTCGCAGAATGACCGCTTTGCCAGCCTGTCCAAGTCGATCAGTAAAATCTGCGGCGAGAGCGGTGCTGGACCAGGCGTTGACCTAGCAGCGCTGGAACGCACAGTTGAGCGTGCGATTGAGCGTCGCCCGGCTGGTGCGGCGGCGGTTGATCTGGCGGCGATTGAGCTAACAGTCGAGCGCACTGTAGAGCGCGCGATTGAGAAGGGGGCCAGATCGGAGATAGTCATGCTTGCGATGCTGTCGGGTGTATCTGCGCTCGCCGGGTTCGGGATCGGGTCTTTTTTCTGACGCTGACCGACTGTGAGCGAAGAGCCCGCGCAAGCGGGCTTTTTCTTTTTCGGGTAGTCGGTGCCTTCTTCTTGTGCTTCGTGGTGTAGAGCATTCGTGCCCGCATCACCTCGAAGGAGTAGCCGCGCCCTTCACGGTTCTTGTCCTTGGCCAGTCGGTTTGCGGATCAAACCAGCCCAGCAATAAGTTCGTCTAAATCAAACGCGCCCTCGCGCCGCCTGCCCCAAAACCGCTCGATGACCTCGATCACAGCCAGCGTGCCCGCATCATCAAGCGCCGCGAGTTTTGAAAACTCGATGCCCGTGGTTTTTTCCGCCGCATCCAGATCGCCCTCGATGCCGAGATCGTCGCGCACCATGTCGACGGGCCGGTGCGAATCAATCTCATCCAGCGTGTGCTCAGTCCAGCCGCTGCCGGCATTTAGCACCGCCTCCCAGGTAGCTTTATTGAGCTTGGGCATTGCCCGGTCGAGCAGCCAGCAATAGCGGTCAGCCATCCGGTTAATCGCGCACGTCTCGGTGATCATGTCGGCCCGGTCGGGCTCGCCGCGCACGAAGCGCGCTTGACTCACCGGGTTTGGGGTGAGCGGGCGGGTGTCAAGGAAGCGCCGCAGTCGGGCGCCGGGGTAGATTTGGATGCGGTTTTTCATGGCGGTGGCCTTTAAAAAAGCCCGGCACGCAGCCGGGCGGGTGGATGATTAGGCTGCAACGGCGGCGAGGGCGCGCGAGCGCTTGAGCACCCGCAGCATCACAGATCGCGCTTCGGCGCGAGGTTCGGTGCGATAAGCGGCGAAAATCTCGGCCAGCGTCGCCACGCCGGCAGCGTAGTCCAAGCCCACGGTGTTGCACCAAGACCGGATACCGTACTCACAGGCACCAACTGCGCGTGCATCAGCGAGCGTCACACGCCTTGATGCGTGCGCAGCGATGAGGTCGGCGAGGTTTTCCGATGGGCCGGACACGGCCATCTCCAAGCTGCGAGCGCGAGCTTTTCGCGCCAGACCGGTCACCGCGTCGCGGGCGGTGGCGGCGTGAAACGTCAGGCCACCTTGACGCGCGATATAACCACGCCGGGTGTGCAGCGATGTGCCACGGCCTTGCTCAATCCATGTTGCAGCGTACAGATCGCAGCCTTCGCTCTCGATGCGGGCGGCGTCCAGCGTGAACATCCCGTCAGCGAAATCGATGCGCGCCCGCTGTACCCGGCGCACCCACGAAAACGGCACCGTGACGTGAGTGTCCTGGATGCGGCACGGCCGGTTTTTGAATGCGCCCCCGTACACGTCATACGATGTGGACTCAACCTGCACGACACCCACAGCAGCGGGATCGCGGGTCACTCCAACAGTGAGGGTGCCGTGAGCTGCCATGCGATACACGTCGCGCAACAGCTCGCGCACGCTGGATGTGAGCTGGGCGGTGTAGCGCTCCAGTGGGGTGCCGCGCTTGACCGCGTTGATCACGGGGCGGCCAGAGCCGGGGTGGGCCGCCTGGCGAGCCTTGCGCTGGGCGAAAATGTGGGCGCGGAAGGCCAGCACTTCGTCCGCGCGGTTCTTGCGCAGCCCGGCAGCGGCGAGCGCTTCGGCAATGGATTTTTTGGTTTGCAGCGCGCTGTTTTTGGCCAGGGCTGCGATGGTGGCGATGTTTGCGACTTGCATTTCGATTTCCTTTTCCGGCGATCTCGCCGCGAATGGCACCAGTTCCGCTGGTTCGGACGCCAGCTTTTCGCTGGCATGTTGATATTATAACCCGGATTCTTACCCTGTCAAGCCCCTTTTTGAGACTTTTCGAGATTCAATTGTAACACTTTGTAAGAATCCGATTTAATTGTAACGGGTATAAGGATTTAATGGCTGGTGGCTCAGAGTGCGCAGCAGACCTCGAGCGCGTGCTCGTGCGCTAGTGTCGCTTCATACACCGATTTCCAATCGTCGTCAAGCGCGGTCTCTTCCGGCTCAGGCGCGCGATCTGGCACCCGCGCCCAGGCGGCGGCGGCGCGGGCGGCGGCTTCGGCGGATTTCGCGCGGTGCATCATGTGTGATGCTTTTGCCACTTTTGACCAAGCGTTTGCCAAGTCAGCTGCGGTCGTGGCGGCGATGACCGCCTTAAGAGCTTCGCGAAAAGTCGCAAGCGCAATTACGTACTCACCTGCGGTTTTTGCGTCGATGAAAGACGCGAGAATGACAGAGCCCTTGGCGGGCGGGCTGGGATCAATCCATGTGCCGAGCGAGTTTTCGTAGACAAAAGTTTCCATTTCAGCGCTCCAGTTGATGAGGTTTCAGGTCATGCAGTTTCTGTCTGCATGTGTGTATGATACCAGAGATTGCCCGTTCGTTCCGCTTCCTTTGTTCTGTGCTCTACCGACAACTGCCCCCAAAGCCCCCGCGCGAAGCGCGGCCAATGCGGCACTTAAGCCGGGGCTTTGTGCAGCGGGAAAAGCAGTGGCGTGGAAAAAGGGGCGTAGTGTTGCTAATGCGCCGCCATCGCCACCCCCCTTCGTTTCCCTCGCCGCCGTGGCGGCGCTCTTGTCTGGTCGGCTTTGCAGCGCAACTCCGCGTCTGCTATGCGCTCCGTGACCCGATCCCGTACCCGCGCCATGACCCTGACCAGCTCGGCGCTAGCTGAGGCTTTGGCTTGAGCGATGGCGGCATCTGCAAGCTCAGTGCTGCACAGATCTAGCGCCAGCTGCTCTTGCACCCAGCCTTGGGCCGGGGCGGGTGTGGTGGTGCGCTTGGCGCGCTTGCGTGCGCGAGCGATTGCGGCATCTGCGACCTCGGCAGCAAACAGCTCTAGCTGCTGCGCCGGGCGTGCGGGCGCTGGCTCTGGCTGCTCTGGCAGCGTTGGCACCGGCACCGGCTCCTGCTCCTGCACCTGCTCCTGCTCCTGCACCTGCTCCTGCACCGGCACCTTCGCCCGCCGGCGTTTGGGCTCTGCTACTGTGTAGCGCACGCGCAAAGCCGCGTTTGCTGCACTTGCCATTTTTTTGAGCACGCCCAGCCTGCCCTCATGCCCCATTTCAATCAAATCCGGCAAAGCGTTGCCCATCGCGCAAATCGACAGTAAAACTTTTTCGCAGTCGTCTAGCTCTTCGAGCGCGCAAAGCTGGTCTCTGCTTAATAGATCAATTTGCTTATCGACACTGCCTGTGATTAGCGAGAGCGCCATTTTGCAACAAAACGATTCGATATGCTCTACCGCTTGCTTTTTTGAGAGAAGCCGCTCAACTTTATCGTCGCCAACCAATTTAAGCTGCATCGCCTGATGCCTGATCGTTGTTAAAACATAATCCTGAACCGTGTCCGGCTTAACGTTGAGTGCAGCGGCAATTTGTTTGGTTGCTTCGCGCACGCAATCAGCAGATAGCCGAATTTCTTGACCTACATATTTGGATTCGCTCGTGACGATTTCCGTGCTCGCATAGCCGCTCGAGTCGTCAGCGTCATCGTCATCGTCTGCACAACAGCCCCCACCGCCGTCGCCGTCATCCCCGCCACCATCGTCGCCACAATCAACGAAATTAAGTCTATTCGACGGCGACATTTGAGTGATGAGAGTTTCGCCGCAGCCCGGCATCGCTAAACTATTCCCCCTCAAATCCAGCTTGCCGGCCCGCACTTCGAGCAGGTGCCCGTAGATAGCCGCCACCAGATCCTCTGGTTCAGAGCCGTGTGCTCGCTTTATATCTCTCACCGCAAGCCCGATATTGCCCTTTTCGCTATTGTTAGACAAACATATTTGGAGCCCTGTTTTAGCTACTATCAAAGCATCGAAATCATCGCTCTTGAGCTCTTTGAACTCTTTTTCAATCTGATCAAAATACAGTTTTGCCGTGTCCATCGCTGAAACTCCAGTAGAGAAACAGCCCGCCTTTCTTGTGAAAGCATGAACAACAGCCCGAATCGCGTGTTAAACGCGCGGACTTAAAACAGTTAAACCGCGCGAATCAGGCCGGATCCGGCTGCGCGAAGAGTTGATGTGGCGGCGCGCAGGTGCGCGACAGTGCGTGCGAAAAGGTCGCGCACGCTCGAAAGTATGCGCCCGGCATCTGGTGTGCGGGCGCGGGTGTGGGATTTTGCTGCGCTGGCGCGGCTGGAAAGTGCGCAGGCGCTGGCGGTCATGCTGAGCGTGATGTAGTCTGCTGCGAGTGCAAAAAACAGCGCAGCTGCGCTGCGGTATGAGTCTTTGATCGAGGCCCGGATCCCGGCGTATGCGCGCTTGAGATTTGCAAGCACGCTATCGAGGGCAAGCCAGGCGGCGAGCGAAAAAACGAGCGAAAAAACGAGCACGGCGCTCGCATGTGCGCCCGCAAGCATCTCAGCGGCTCCCGCCGCCGCGCCCAGCGGGATCAGCAGAGCCGCTGCTGATGCTGCCAAAAACACAAGCAAGGCGGTGCTGAACTCGCGCAAGCAAGTACCCATCCAAGCAGCGCGTGAGCGCTGCTGGAGAGGGGCGACTACTTGCAGTGAGTTCATAGGCTGAATTCTACTTGACTTTGCCGCCCGGTGCAAGTCATTTTTTCGTCGCCGTTGTTTTTTTTACAGCCCGGCCCGTCATAACATATCATCACAGCCGCCCGCTGTTATCCGCTGGTTTTGAAAATCATGCACGGAGATTCAAAAACGGGCTGGCCGACTTTGACCGGCCTCCAGCGGCCTCTTATCATCGTTTATTGAAGTTGAACGGCGTTGCTTTGCGTTGTGAAGGATGAGGCTGACCTGAACGCTGCCTCCTGTATAGAGGCGCTCACGTGGGCGCCACTGGAGAGCGACTTGAGCACCCGAACATCAATCATCTGGCGCGAACTGCAGCCTGGCGAACACCGCCTCACCTGCCCCCACTGCTCGCGCGGCAAGCGCGATAAGACGCTTGGCGTCACTGTTGACGACACCGGCGCCGGAATCGCGCACTGCTTCCGCTGCGAGTACGTCGAGACCCACCGCCCGGAGCGCCCGGGCTCGGGCTTGCAGTCAAAGCCCCAGCGCCCGCCGGCGCAGCAGGTACGGCGCGTCGTTGCGCCACAGCAGCAGCGGCATGAGACTTTGAGCGATGCCGGGCGGGCGCTCTGGAAAACAACCCGCGCGATCACGCCTGACAGCCCAGCGGGGCGCTACTTGATCGCCCGGCGCTGCAAGCTGCCGCCCGCTGGCTCGCACCTGCGCGAGTTGCCGGCGCACCGGCACCCCAGCGGTCACGTTAGCCCGTGCATGGTTGCGCTGCTGACCGATTTTGAGACCCGCGAAGCGAGAAGCCTGCATATGACTTGGCTGGGCGAAGGCGGCAAAAAAGCTGATGTTTCGCCGCCGCGTCTGCTGCTGCCTGGGCACCGCAAAGCTAGCGCAGTTTGCCGCCTTTGGCCGGATGAGTTTGTGTCGAGCGGGCTCGGGTTGGCTGAGGGCATCGAAACGGCTTTGAGCCTAGCGCACGGCTATGAGCCGGTCTGGGCAGCTATCGATGCGGGAAATTTGTCCGGGTTGCCCGTGCTGCCTGGAATCGAGTGCTTGCTGATCGCGTGTGACCGGGATCCAGCCGGGGAAAAGGCGGCTCAGGCGTGTGCTCAAAGGTGGGCCGATGCCGGCGTGAGGGTCAGCATGACACGGCAAGAAGTCAATGACCTGAACGACTTGTGCGCTGCGTGAGCGCTGACCTGCTCTTTACCTCTAGTGATATGCGCCCGCCGGGCGCTGCAACTGGAGATTTTCATGACCATCACTATCGACCCGAAAACGGGGTATTCGCCTGAGCTCAAAGCGCGCGTAGAAGCTGAGATTGCTCGGGCTAGGACTTTTGAGCCGCTGGCGGCTGCCGATCCCGATGCCGATTTGGCATGGCTTGTCTCTGACAAAGACGATGTCGATGTGGGGTACAGATTCGAGACCCCGCCGCCCGACCTTGATTTTGTGTGGCCCGGCTTTCTCGCCGGGTCTGTAGGCGCGTTGGTTGCCCCGGGCGCGACTGGCAAGAGTTTTTGGGCGCTGGAAGCGATGATGTCTATCGCTTGCAGTGTCGCTGGGGGCGATCTGGCAGGGCTCAACCCGGAAAAAAGTGGGCGCGTGCTCTACATCTCGGCGGAAGACCCAAGGCCGGTGCTTGAGCACAGAATACACGCAATCGGGGCGCATCTGGGCATCGAGGCGCGAGGTTCTATCGCCGCGAATTTGCAAGTCAAGCCCGGCATGGGCAAGAACTTTGACGTCATGGACGACCGGCACCTGGGCGCTCTGATAAAGAAGTGCGAAGGGGTTCGGCTGGTAGTGCTCGACACACTGAGCCGCATTCACTTTCTCGATGAAAAAGACAACGGGCAGATGGCGCGAGTGGTAAAGCAGTTTGAGCGCGTCGCGGATGAAACCGGGGCGTCTGTGCTGTACCTGCATCACTGCAACAAGGGCAGCGCTACATCAGAGTCAACGGACCAACAGCAAGCGGCACGCGGTGCCTCAGCGCTTATCGACAATGCCCGCTGGTGCGGGTTCGTTGCGAAGATGACTGAAGACGAATCGAAGCTACTTTGTGAGCCCGACAGTCTTTCGCCCATCGGCGCGGATCGGCGTGAATACTTCGTGCGCTTCGGCACCAGCAAACAGAACTACGGCGGGCGCTTAGACGACATTTGGTATATGCGAAAAAAGGGCGGTGTGCTGGTGCCGGTGGCACTGCGGGAGCCGGGGAGGCCCGCAAGTGCAAGCGATGCGCCCGCGCCTCGAAGCGGGTTTCATGAGAAAACGAAGCGAGATGCGGTCATACGGCAGGTGCTGAATACGACCGGGCCGGACGGCGAGTGGGTGGATCTGCCTCAAAACGACGACGACGGGAGCTGGTGATGAGCACGAAAAAAAACGAGCGCGGGAACGCTGTCACGCCCACCAGCACTGCGGCGCAATCGCGCGTCGCGCTGTATCAACCCAGCCAGCGCCCCACGTTGCGCACGGGCGAATGGATCGAGACATCATACGGGCGCTGCCGGGTCAAAGGAAAACTCGGGCAGCGCCACGCAGACGTGATAGACACAATCATGTACCACGCTGAAAAAAGGCGCATGGCGAGCGGCGGCTTGGAGTTGCTGGTTGACCCGGCGCGGGTGCGACGGATGCTGTCTGATAGCGGCTACTCGCACGAGCAGCTGTGGGTGCTACTCGACGAGTGTATGGCCGCGATCATCGAGATAAGGACGCCAAAAATGCGCGCGATGGGACATCTGATCGATAGCGTCATTGAATCAAAAATGACTAGGCCAAACCCGCTCAACGGCGGGACGGGCACGCGCGCGATGTGGCAAGTACGCTTGGGCGCGGCTTATGTGATGTTGCTCAAAGACGATTTGAGGCTCTACTACAACCCGGCACCGATCGCGCGGCTGAAGTACGGGATCAGCCAGGCGGTGGCGCGGCACATTTTGAGTCACAGCGCAGAGCCGCGGGGCGGCTGGCATGTCGACACGCTCATAGAAGCGGTGGCGGGGACACTGGCAAGTAAGGGCATGCGAAATGCACGGCTCAGGCTCAAAGAAGATGTCGCGGGGCTGCTGGAGCTCGGTGTTGTTCTAGACGGCAGCAGAGTTAGGCGGTGCGTCCCACAGCCGCCCGATGAAGCCTCGCAACCACCAAAAGGCGTCCCACAGCCGCCCGATAGCGTCCCACAGCCGCCCGATAGCGTCCCACAGCCGCCCGATAGCGTCCCACAGCCGCCCGATTT
>Ga0208372_10258_pt1 | contig 10341 bp, 8 predicted proteins | sample Subbio2Dec_QV11A_FD_184832 | JGI IMG/M metagenome (GOLD analysis project Ga0208372, IMG submission 184832) | Serpentinite rock and fluid subsurface biosphere microbial communities from McLaughlin Reserve, California, USA - CR12Dec_QV11A (SPAdes) | ecosystem: Environmental > Terrestrial > Deep...
CACCTACCTCTTTGACCCACCACCCGTCGCCGCGCTGGCTGTACGCGGCTTGGCGCAGCGTTTCCCCGTGAAGCGGCTGTTTTTCGTGGGCCGAAACTACGCCGCGCACGCCGCCGAAATGGGCTTTACGGTGGACAAAAGCCGCGAAACGCCGTTTTATTTCACCAAATCGCTCAGTACGCTGGTGCCCAGCGGCGGCGCGCTGCCCTACCCGCCCGGCACGCGCAACTTCCACTACGAAGTCGAGCTGGTGGTGGCGCTGCACCAAGGCGGCTTTCAGGTGACCCCGCAGCAGGCGCCGGCGCTGATCTACGGCTACGGCGTGGGGCTGGACATGACGCGGCGCGACTTGCAGCAGGCGGCGCGCGAGCTGGGCCGCCCTTGGGACTTGGGCAAAGACGTGGAGCACGGCGCCGTGTGCTCGGAGCTGCTGCCGCTGCCGGGGCAGGTGCTGGCGCCATCGGCCATCGGCCTGCAAGTGAACGGCCAGACGCGGCAGCAGGCCAGCACCGAGCAGCTGATCTGGAGCATCCCAGAGCTGATCGCTGACCTGTCGCGCTTTTACCACCTGCAGCCCGGCGACCTGATCTACACCGGCACCCCCGAGGGTGTGGGGCCAGTGCAACCCGGTGACCAGCTGCGCGGCTGGGTTGAGGGGGTGGGTGAAGTCGCCGTGGCCATTGGGCCGGTGGACGGGCCGCAGGTTTGAGGGTTTTGGCGCTGGGCTTCAGCGGCTTGCCGGGCGCTCAGCGCTGGCCGCCCACTGCACCAGCGCATCGAGCGCCGGGCGGGCGGCGTGGGCGTTGGGGTGGTTGACGAGGGCCACCAACACCAGCCGCTGGCCGTCGGCGCGGTGCACGTAGCCGGCCAGGGCTTGCACGTCGCGCAGGCTGCCGGTCTTGAGGTGCGCCAGGCCGGTGCCCATGCGGCTGCGCCGCAGTGTGCCGTCGAGGCCGCTGGCGGGCAGCGAGGCCACGAGGTCGGGCATGGCGTGTGAGGCATAGGCCTGCTGCAGCAGCCGGCCCAGGGCGAGTGCGCTGGCGCGGCCGTCGCGGCTCAGGCCCGAGCCGTTGCCCACTTCGGGCAGGGGCAGGTCGGGGCCGAAGCGCTGCAACCACCACTGCTGCAGGCGCTGGCGTGAGCGCGCAAAGGTGGCGGGGCCATCGGCTTGGTTGAGCGCGAGCAGCAGGTGCTGGGCCATGACGTTGTTGCTGAACTTGTTGGCATCGCGCACCACTTCGGCCAGCGTGGGCGATTCGAACACCAAGCGCTCGGTGGCGCCCACGGGCACGCTGCCTTCGCGCACCTGGCCCCCGAGCGTGCCGCCGTTGGCCAGCCACAGGGCGTGCACGGCGCGCTCGGCCATGCGGCGCGGCTCGGGGTGCGCCAGCGGCCAGTGGCGCACGCCGCAGGCAGCGGGGTAGCTGCCGTGGAAGCGCGGCTGCAAGGGGTGGGAAAAATCGGCGCGCAGGGCGGCGCGCCAGTCTCCGCACTGGGCTGGGGCGGCGTTGGCTGCCGGGGGGGGGCTGGCGGTGCTGGCGATGGCTGGGCTGCTGGCGCTGAGCGGCACCGTGGCCGGCACCTGCACCCCGGCCAGCGGCGGTTCGGCGCGGATGCGCGCCACGCCTGCCGCCACGTCGGGGGTGAAGGCGAACACCTGGGCGCGAAAGTTGACCAGCAGCGCGTCTGGGCCGGCGTTGTAGGCGCGCAGCGGCTCGTCGTTGAAGGTGGCGGGGTCGATCTCGGGTTCGGCAAAGGCGCTGCGGTCGAGCACGATGTCGCCCGCGATGCGCTCGATGCCCAGCGCCTGCACCCGGCGCAGCAGCAGCCAGAGTTTTTCGGTCACCAGCGCCGGGTCGCCACCGCCGCGCAGGTACAGGTTGCCGTGCAGCACGCGCTCGCGCAAGTCGCCGCTGCTATAGACCTCGGTGCGCCAGAGGTGGCCGGGGCCGAGCAGGTCGAGGGCTGCAAAACTGGTCACCAGCTTGAGCGTGGAGGCGGGGTTGAAAGGCGCGGTGTGCTGGTGCGCCAGCCACGGCGCGGCATCGGGCTGCGCCGGGGCGATCCACAGCGCCAGCGCCTCGGGCGGCAGCGCGGCGGCGCGCAGCGCGCTGGTGACGGCGGGCGGCAGGGGGGTGGTGTGGCGGGCTGCTGCGGGCGGGGCCGTGGCAGCGGTTTGGCCCGAGGCCGCCCACGCCATGCTGCTGCACAGCAGCAGACCGGCGAGGGAGGCATGGGCAGCCAAGGCGCTCAGCGTGTGCCGGGCGCTCGAGGTGCGCGGGGCCGGTGGGCGGCGCAGGGTGCCAACGGGGTGCGCTAGGAACATGGGGGACGATCTCGCGGATGAGGCCTTGATTGATGCCTTGAGGGCGCCAAAGCAACCGGAGCCGGCTGGGCCTGCATCGAGATTCCGGCTGCATGGGCGCGCTGGCAGTTTAGCAGCGCCTGGTTGCGGATCTGGCAGGATAATCCAGAGCCATGAACCCGACCAGCCCCGCTTTGCCCCCGCGCCCGCTTTACGCGGCGCAGCGCGTGCTGGCGATCGAGACCAGCACCGAGCGCCTGAGCGTGGCGCTGGGTGCGGCTGGGGCCCAGCCGCTGGCGCAATACCAAGGCGAGGGCGGCGCTCAAGCGTCGGCGCTGCTGATTCCGTGTCTGCTGGGTTTGCTGGACGAGGTCGGTTGGCGGCTGGATGAGCTCGATGCCATCGCCTTTGGCCAAGGGCCAGGGGCCTTCACGGGCCTGCGCACGGCCTGTGCGGTGGTGCAGGGGCTGGCGCTGGCGGCGCGCCCCGGGGGAGTGCCGGTGTTGCCGATCGGCACCTTGCTGGCGCTGGCCGACGAGGGTTGGCACGCCGGCTGCGCGCTGGGGTTGGGGGGCGATCAACCCCGGCCGACCCGCCTAGTGGCGGCGCTGGATGCGCGCATGGGCGAGCTCTACGTGGCCGAGTTGCGTTGGCAGCCGGCCACGCAGCTGAGCGTGCCTGACTTTGCCGGCACGCCCGGTGCGCCCAGCACTTGCGACACATTTGACGCACTTGGTGGGCCCGGCGCACCCAGCGCTTTGGCTGGCTGGCGCATGCAGGGCGCCCCGCGCCTGTGCGCGCCCGAGGCGCTGCCGCTGGAGTGGCTGCAAGGCGCCGAGGCAGAACCCACCTGGTTGCTGAGCAACGCGCTGGCCACCTACGCCGAGCGCTTGCCGCTGGCGTGGCGGGCGGTGCCGCAGGTGCCGGCATGGCCGAGCGCCGCCGCGCTGCTGCGGCTGGCGGGTTGGCATTGGGCGGCAGGGCTGGCGGTGCCCGCCGCCGAGGCGCAGCCGCTGTATGTGCGCGACCAAGTGGCGCTCACCACCGCCGAGCGTGCCGCCCTGCAGGCGCAGCGCGCGACCGAGGCCCTAGCAGAGCAAGCTGCCCAAGCTGCCCAAGCAGGGCAAATGGCCCAAACGGTTCACTCAGAGCCTGAGCGCTTGCCGCTCAAGCTCTCGGGGCAGCGGCAGCCATGAACGGTGTCTTGCCGCCGGGCCTGCAATGGGCACAGATGCAGGCCGAGCACCTCGAGGCGGTGTGCGCGCTCGAGCGCCGCGCCCACGCGCACCCGTGGAGCGAGCAGCTGTTTTACGACTCGCTGCACGCCGGGCACCAGGCGCAGCTGTTGCTGTGCGACGGCGGCACCCCGGCGGTGGAGGCGCAGCCCGTGGAGGCGCTGCAGCCGGCGTTGCGCGTGCCCGATGGCCGCCTCCTGCTGGGCTATTTCGTGGCGCAGACGCTGCTCGACGAGGTGCATTTGTACAACTTGGCCGTGGCCCGCGCGCGCCAAGGTTGGGGCGGGCTGCTGCTGCAGCGGCTGGTGGCTGCGGCTCAAGCCCAGGGCGCACAGACGCTGTGGCTGGAGGTGCGTGCCAGTAACCAGCCCGCGCTGGCGCTCTACCGGCGCGCTGGATTTGAGTCCGTGGCCACGCGCCGGGGCTACTACCCGGCCGCAGGCGGCGCGCGCGAAGACGCGCTGGTGCTGCGCCTCTGCCTGCAGCCGCTGCGCCTGACGTCGGCACAACTGGAGCCCGCTGCATGAGCGCGCACTACGAAGCGTCCGCAGGAGCACCCGATCCGGTGACCGACCCAGCGCCGGCCGCAGCCCCTGCCAGCGCCGAGGCGGCAGCCGCGCTTGCAGCGGCCGCGCGGGAGCCGGCCCGCCCGCGCTTAAGCCCGCGCCACAGCGCCATGCTGGCCGAAATGGGCGTGCGGCCGTGGTGGCTGTTTGGCGCCCAAACCGAGGCCGCGCCCGCACCTGCACCGCAAACCGCGCCAGCACGGCCCGCGCACCGCGCCGAGCCCGCCGCTGTGCCCGTTGCGCACCCTGCCGTCGCCCCTTCGGCGCGAGCCCCCGCACCCGCGCCTGCCCCCGCCGCAGCACCCGCGACCACACCCCCCGCCCCCGCCCCAGACTGGGACGCGCTCGAGCAGCAGATCCGCAGCTGCCAGCGCTGCCCCTTGGGCGCGCAGCGCCAGTGCGCCGTGCCCGGCATGGGCGACCGGCGACCGGACTGGCTGCTGGTGGGCGAGGCGCCGGGCGAAGAAGAAGACCGCCAGGGCCTGCCCTTTGTCGGCCGCGCCGGGCAGTTGCTCGACCGCATGTTGGCGGCGCTGCAGCTGCAGCGCACGCAGCGGGTGCACATCACCAACGTGATCAAATGCCGGCCCCCGCAGAACCGCAACCCGGCCGCCGACGAAATCGCCCATTGCGCGCCCTATCTGCGGCGCCAGATCGAGCTGCTGCAGCCCAAAATCGTGCTCGCACTCGGGCGCTTTGCCGCCCAGACTCTGCTGGCCGAGGGCGGCTGCCTGAGCCCCGACGAGCTCCACACCCTGCCGCTGGGCAAGCTGCGCGGCCGCATCTACCAAGCGCGCATCGGTGCGCAGACGCTGCCGCTGGTCGTCACCTACCACCCGGCCTACTTGTTGCGCAGCCCAGCCGACAAGGCGCGCGCCTGGGCCGATTTGTGCCTGGCGGCCGACGCGCTCGAGGCTGCAGCCTCAACCTAGCCCAGCCCGGCCTAGCCGGCCCTTCAGAGCCGCCCTTCCTCCACCGCGTGGCAGGCCACCCGCACCCCATCCAGGCTTTGCAGCACCGGGCGCTCGCTGCTGCAGCGCCGGTTCGCCGCCGGGCAGCGCGGGTGAAAGGCGCAGCCCGTGGGCGGGTTGAGCGGGTTGGGCACCTCGCCTTGCACCGGCGTGCGCGCGTGCCCGGTGTGGTGCAGCTTGGGGATGGCCTCGAGCAGCATGCGCGTGTAGGGGTGGCGCGGCTGGGCAAACAACAGCGCCTTGGGCGCCAGCTCCACCAGCCGCCCCAGGTACATCACGCCCACGTGGTCGCTCACATGGCGCACCACCGCCAGGTTGTGGCTGATGAACAGGTAAGTCAGGCCCTGCTGGCGCTGCAGGTCTTTCATGATGTTGAGCACCTGCGCCTGCACGCTCACATCAAGCGCCGATGTCGGTTCGTCGCAGACCAGAAACTCGGGCTGCGTGGCCAGCGCGCGCGCAATCGAGATGCGCTGGCGCTGTCCGCCCGAAAACTGGTGCGGAAACTTGACCCGATCCAGCGGGCTCAGGCCCACCGACTGCAGCAGCTCGCCCACCCGGGCCTCGAGCGCCGCCCGCTCGCTGATCAGGCCGTGTTCGCGCAGCGGCTCGGCCACGATGTCGGCCACGCGCCAGCGCGGGTTCAGGCTGGCGTAGGGGTCTTGGAAAATCATCTGGATGTGGCGCCGGATGGCGCGCCCAGAGCGGCTGCGGTAGGCGGCGTGCGCGTCTAGTCCGGCAAACTCGAAACGCCCGCGGCTGGGCTGGTACAGGCCCACCAGCAAGCGCGCCACGGTGCTTTTGCCGCAGCCCGATTCGCCCACCAGCGCCAGCGTTTGGCCGCGCGCGATCTCGAAGCTCACGCCATCGACGGCGTGCAGCAACAGGCGCGGCTTGCGTTCGATGACGCGGTTGAGCCAAGGCGCCGAGACATCGAAGGTGCGCGCCAGATCGACGGCGCGCACCAAGGGCGCGGCCGGGGTGGCCGGGGTGGCCGGGGCGGTGGCGTCTGTCGGCCCCGGGGCAGCTTCTGGGCGGCCGAATGCGGCCGTGGCGGTGGGGCGGTCGCTCATGGCTGGGCCTCAAACGAAGGGGTGGCGCCGGCGTTGGCGGTGAGCCAGCAGGCGGCCTCGGTGGTGACGGCGGGCATGAGTTCGGGGCGCTCGTGGTGGCAGCGTGCCAACACCTGGGGGCAGCGCGGGTTGAAGGCGCAGCCCGAAGGGATGGCGTTGAGGCGCGGCATGGCGCCGTCGATCTGGTGCAGGTGCTGGCGCTCGACCTCGATGTCGGGGATGCAGCTCATCAGGCCCTGGGTGTAGGGGTGGGCGGCGGCGTGGATGACGTCGCGCACCGGCCCGATTTCGGCGATGCGCCCGGCGTACATCACGGCCACGCGGTCGCAGGTTTCGGCGATCACGCCCATGTCGTGCGTGATCAGCATCACGGCGGCGCCGTGTTTTTTGCACACCGACTTGAGCAGGTTGATGATCTGCGCCTGGATCGAGACATCGAGCGCGGTGGTGGGTTCGTCGGCGACGATGAGCTTGGGCTCGGCCGCCAGCGCCAGGGCGATGACCACGCGCTGGCGCATGCCGCCCGAAAACTGGTGCGGGTAGTGGTCGATGCGCTCTTGCGCCGCCGGGATGCCGGTTTCTTGCAGCAGCTCGATGGCCCGTTGGCGCGCCTGCGCGTGCGTCAGCGGCAAGTGGGTGGTGATGGTTTCGATCAGCTGGCGCCCGATCGAGTACAGCGGGTTGAGCGAGGTCAGGGGGTCTTGAAAAATGGCCCCGATGCGGCGCCCGCGCACGCGCCGCATCTGCGCCGGTGGCAGGTTGTCGATGCGCTCGCCCTCGAGCCAGATCTGGCCGCTGGCGATGCGCCCGGGCGGCTCGAGCAGGCCGATGATGGCCGCGCCGGTGAGCGATTTGCCGGCCCCCGATTCGCCCACCACACCCAAGATTTCGCCGGGCGCGATCTCGAACGAGAGCTGATCGAGGGCGCGCAGGGTGCCGTGGCGGCTGGGGAACTCGACCACCAGATTTTGGACTTGCAACAGGCTCATGGCAGACCTCGGTTCAGCGCAGGCGCGGGTTGAGCGCATCGCGCAACCAGTCGCCCAGCAAGTTCACGCTCAAGGCAATCAGCACCAGCACCAGGCCGGGGAAGATGGTGATCCACCACTCGCCCGAGAACAGGTAGTCGTTGCCGATGCGGATCAGGGTGCCCAGCGAGGGCGATGTCGGCGGCGCGCCCACGCCCAGAAACGACAGCGTGGCCTCGGTGATGATGGCGGTGGCCACCTGAATCGTGGCCAGCACCAGCACCGGCCCGAGCACGTTGGGCAGCACGTGGCGGCGCATGATGGCCAGCGACGAAACTCCGATCACCCGCGCCGCTTGCACGTATTCCTTTTGCCGCTCGACCAGGGTGGAGCCGCGCACCGTGCGCGCATACTGCACCCAGCCGGTGAGCGTGATGGCGGCGATCAACACGCCAAAAGCCAGCGCCTCGTGCGCGTTGGGGAACAGGGTGTGGCCGATGCCGGCGATCAGCAGCGCGATCAAAATCGCCGGGAACGAGAGCATCACATCGCACAGGCGCATCAGCAAGGCATCGACCCAGCCGCCCAGGTAGCCCGCCAGCAGGCCCAGCGTCACCCCCAGCAGCACCGACAGCAGCACCGAGACCAGGCCGACAAAGAGCGAGATGCGGGCGCCGTAGATCAGCGCCGACAGGATGTCGCGACCTTGGTCGTCGGTGCCCAGCAGAAAGGTCCACTGCCCCTCGGGGTACCAGGCCGGCGGCAGGCGGGCGTTGTTCAGATCGAGCGTGGCCAGATCAAAGGGGTTGTGCGGCGCCACCCAGGGCGCAAACAGCGCCGCCAGGCCGCAGACGAGGGCAATCGCAGCCGCAAACAGCGCCGCCGGCGAGCTGCGAAAACTGTGCCCGACGTCGCTGTCGAGCCACTTGAAGAGGGTGGTTTTCATAGGGGGAGGGTGCAAGCCGGGGTCAGTGTCCGCTGGCGTGATCGACGCGCAGGCGCGGATCGACGACGAAGTACAGCAGATCGACGATCAGGTTGATGACGACAAAAATCAGCGCAATCAGGCACAGATAGGCCGCCATGACCGGGATGTCGGCAAAGGTCACGGCCTGAATGAACAGCAGCCCCATGCCGGGCCACTGAAACACGGTTTCGGTGATGATGGCAAAGGCGATCAGGCCGCCGAGCTGCAAGCCGGTGATGGTCATGACCGGCACCAGCGTGTTTTTGAGCGCGTGGCCAAAGTGCACCGCGCGGTCGCTCAAGCCCCGGGCGCGGGCAAACTTGATGTAGTCGGTGCGCAGCACCTCGAGCATTTCGGCGCGCACCAGGCGCATGATCAGGGTGAGCTGAAAGATCGCCAGCGTGATCGCCGGCAGCACGAGGTGGTGCCAGCCCTGCAGCGTCAGCAGCCCGGTGGTCCAGCCGCCGAGGTGCACCACTTCGCCGCGGCCAAAGCTGGGAAACCAGCCCAGTTGCACCGAAAAGATCAAGATCAGCACGATGCCGATCAGGAAGGTGGGCAGCGAAACCCCCAGCAGCGACAGCGTCATGAACACCTGCGACAAGGCGCTGCCACGGCGCAAGGCGGTGTAAACGCCCAGCGGAATGCCCACCAGCAAGGCCAGCGCGGCGGCCACCAGCGCCAGCTCGAGCGTGGCCGGGAAGCGCTCGGCGATCAAGGTGGCCACCGGGGTGCCTTGGCGCAGGCTCATGCCAAACTCGCCCTGCACCGCGTTGTACAGGAAATGCCCAAACTGCACCCACACCGGCCGGTCGAGCCCGAGTGCGGCGCGCACCTCGGCCACTTGTTCGGCGGTGGCGTCCTGGCCCAGAATCTGGCTCACCGGGTCGCCGACGAACTGAAACAGCATGAAGGCGATGAAGGCCACGGTGACCATGACCAATACCGCCTGCAGCAAGCGGCGCAAAATAAAAGCGAGCATAGGGGGTCCTGACTTTCGGCAGCAGGGCAAAGCGCGCTGGGTGCGCCATGAACAAAGCGCCGCTGCTGCCGCCCGCAGGGGGCCGCAGCAGCGCACTTAATGCGCACCTAGAGCGCACCTAGCACGCGTCTGGGTGCAGCGCGCGCCGCTTAGTTGACGTTGAGAATGCGCCAGTCGATGCGGTTGTCGGGCCGGTGCACGATCTGCACGTTGGCGCGCATGGCCCACGGGATGATCTGGTTGTGCAGCGGGATGTGGGCGATGTGGTCGTTGTGCATCTGCAGCGCCTGCGTGAGCAGGCGCGGGCGGATGTGCGGGTCGGTCTCGGTCTTGATGCGGTCGATGATGGCATCGAGCTGTGGGTTGCTGAAGCGGCCGGCGTTGAAGTTGCCGTCGCCGCCCGGGCCGACGGTGCGCACCAGCGACTGCAGGCTGTAGAGCGCGTCGAAGGTCGGCACGCCCCAGCCCAGCATGTAGATGCTGGCTTCATAGCGCTGGATCATGGGGAAGTAGGTGGTGAGGGGCAGGGTGCGCAGCCGGGCCCGAATGCCGACCCGTGCCCACATGGCGGTGATGGCCTGGCAGATCTGCTCGTCGTTGATGTAGCGGTTGTTGGGGCAGGCGAAATCGACCTCAAAGCCGTTGGGGAAGCCGGCCTCGGCCAGCAGGCGCTGCGCGGCGGCCTGATCGAAAGGCAGGCGCTGGTGCACGCCCTCGGTCCAGCCGGCCACCATCGGCGCCACCAGCGCGCCGGTGTTTTGGCTTAAGCCGCGCATGGTGACGCGGTGGATGGCGTTGATGTCGATGGCCTGGTAGAGCGCGCGGCGCACGCGCAGGTCTTGCAGCGGGTTGCGGCCGCGCACGTCGCTGCCCACCAGTTCGGGCCGGTGCTGGTCCATGCCCAAAAAGATGGTGCGGTTCTCGACCCCGTCGAGCACGCGCAGGGCGGCGTTGGCGCGCACCCGCGGCAGGTCTTGCGGCGTCGGATCGAGCACAAAGTCCACCTCGCCCGAGAGCAGGGCCGCCATGCGCGTGGCGTCGGAGCTGATCGGGGTGTAGATGATCTCGGTCACGTTGGAGGTGACGCCGCCCCAGTGGTTGGGGTTGCGCTCGAGCACCATGCGCTGATCGGGCTGCCAGGAGCGCAGCCGAAACGGCCCGGTGCCCATGGCGTTGCGGTGCGCGAAGTTTTCTTCGCGGGTGCGGATGTTCATCGGCTCGAGCGAGCGGTTGCGCTCGGCCCAGGCGCGGCTCATGATGCGCAGCTCGGTGAG
>Ga0208372_10264_pt1 | contig 10018 bp, 9 predicted proteins | sample Subbio2Dec_QV11A_FD_184832 | JGI IMG/M metagenome (GOLD analysis project Ga0208372, IMG submission 184832) | Serpentinite rock and fluid subsurface biosphere microbial communities from McLaughlin Reserve, California, USA - CR12Dec_QV11A (SPAdes) | ecosystem: Environmental > Terrestrial > Deep...
GCGCGGCCTCGTCGTTGTTGACGGTGATGCGCACCAGCTCCGAGCCGGCCTGCGCCAGTTCCTTGACTTGGATCGCGGTGGCAATGGCGTCGGCGGTGTCGGTGTTGGTCATCGACTGCACGCGCACGGGCGCGTCACCACCCAGCGCCACCCGGTGCTCGCCCCAGCGCACGATGCCCTGGTGGGTTTTGCGGCGCGGGATTTCGGGCAGCGGCGGGGGTTCGTCGGCACAGGGCCGGTGGTCGGTGTTCGGGTTCACAGGGCTTTACCTCACTTGCAGGCGCGCGACGTTGTTGCGGCTGACGGCGTTCAGGTCGGCGGCGGCACCGCGCACGTTCACGCGCACGGCGTCGGCGCGGCCGATCACCAGTTGCAGCGGCAAGTCGTCGTTGAAAACCACCGACTCGCCCGGCTGCAGGCTGCGCTGCAACAGCACCCGGCCCGAGGCGCCGATGACTTGCACCCAGGCGGTCTGGTCGGCGCTCAGGCGCAAGACCTCCGGTTGCGTGGCCGGTGCGAGCAGCGGGGCGCTTGCAGCCGTGGGGGCTGCGGGGGCGGGCAAAGGCGCCAGCACAGGCGACGGACGCAGCACGGGCGATGCCGCGGGTGCGGGTGCGGGTGCGGGTGCGGGCGTCGGAGTGAGCTTCGGCACGTCAGGCTGCGCCGCTTGAGGGGCCTGCTGCGTAGCCAGTTGCGGCTCGGCGCCGGCCGGGGCTGGCTCGGGCGCCTGCCGGGGCAGCAGGAACCAGAGGGTGAGCGCGGCCACGAGCAAAAACAGCGCCACCGCCACGGGCGCGCTCAAACGCTGAATCGGGGCGCTGGCTGCACGCGCCAGCACCGTGCTGGCCGTTGCGCTGGGCAAGGGCGTGTGCAGGGCGTTCTCGGGTTCGCCCAAGCGCACCCGGGCCAAGGCGGGCAAGGAGGCCAAAATAGGGCCGGGGTCGGTCTTGAGCACCCGGCACACGCTCGAGGCCAGCGCGCGCGCAAAAGTGGGGTCGGGCAGTTCGTCGTAGCGCCCGGCCTCGAGCGCTTCAAGCTGGCGCACCGGCACTTTGAGCGTGGCCGCCAAAGCCTCAACCCGCAGCCCGGTCCGCTCGCGGGCTTGGCGCAGGGTCAACACCGGTGCACCAGAGGACTCAACCCCCGGGTGCGCCAGCGCAAGACCATCCAATGGCTCCGGGCGTGTCTCGCTACTCATCGAAGGCCCCTCGCTCGTAGGCATTGGCCTGCCGCGAATCGGGGAAGCGGCGTTGCAACTGGCGCGCGAGCTGCTGCGCTGCCTCGCGGTTTTGCAGGCGGTTTTCGATCCGGATCGCCAGCCAGAGCGATTCGGCGTTGGCAAACTCGGTCTGGTTCAGGCGACGCAAATAAAAGCGGGCGCGTTCGCTTTCGTTGCGCTGGTGGTGCAGCAGCGCCAAGTTGTAGAGCGTGACCGGCTGCGCGGGGTCGAGCTCAAAGGCGCGCGTCAGGCTCTGGATGGCCACAGCGGCTTGGCCGGCACGCGCCTGGCAGATGCCCTGCACCATCCAGGTGCGCGCTGGCGTGGCATAAGCCGGCGATCGCAGGGCTTGCGCAAACGATTGTTCGGCCTCGGCAAAGCGCTGCTGCTGGCACTGCAGCCAGCCCAGGTTGTGCCAGCTGTCGCCGTCGCGCGGGGCCAGCCGCAGCGCCTGCTGCAAACTCTGCTCGGCCAGCACCGGTTCGTTGAGCTGCATCAGCGCCAGCGCGCGCAGGTTGTGCGCCGCTGCCAGGCTCGGGTCGGCCTGCACCGCGCGGTTGGCTTCCTCGAGCGCCACGGCGGGCTGGTTGTTTTCCAGAAAAGCGGCGGCCAGTTCGAGCCGGATCTGGGCCCGACGCTGCGCCTCGGTGGGCTCGGTGGTGCCTGCGGTCAGCGCAGAGGTCTGGCTGGCGTCGCCAGGGCTGGCGCAGGCCGTCAAGCCCAAGCCCAAGCCGAGCGCCAGCGCCAGCAATGCCGCAGCACGCCACAGAGGGCTTTGGGCTTTGGGTCTGTTCATGAAAGGGCCTCGTTGCGCGGCTGCCAGATGATGGGCTGCACCGAGTCGGTCTGCAACCGCTCGGCCTGCCCTGTGTCGGCCGGTCGCGGGCGCGCCAGCCGCTCGGCTGCCCCGGTGCGGTCTTGCACCTCGCCGGCCAGTTGGCCACAAGCGGCGTCGATGTCGTCGCCGCGGGTCTTGCGCACCGTGGTCACCAGCCCGGCGGCGTTGAGGCGCTGCGCAAACGCCTGCACCCGCGCCCGGCTGGAGCAGCGCAGGCCAGAGCCGGGGAAGGGGTTGAAGGGAATCAGGTTTACCTTGCTCGGCACGCCTTGCCCACGGTGCCCTTGCAGCAGGGCGATCAACTGCTCGGCGTGCGCGTCTTGGTCGTTGACGCCGTCGAGCAGGCAGTATTCAAAGGTGATGAAGTCGCGCGGCGCCCGGGGCAGATAGGCCAAGCAGGCGTCGAGCAGTTCGGCGATCGGGTACTTGCGGTTTAGCGGCACCAGCTCGTCGCGCAGCGCGTCGGTGGGCGCATGCAGCGACACCGCCAGCGCCACCGGGCAGTCGGCGGCCAGGCGCTCGATCATCGGCACCACGCCCGAGGTCGAGACCGTGACGCGCCGGCGCGACAGGCCGTAGGCGTGGTCGTCGAGCATCAGGCGCAGCGCCGGCAGCAGCGCGGCGTAGTTTTGCAGCGGCTCGCCCATGCCCATGAGCACCACATTGCTGATCACGCGCTCGCTCAAACCATGCGCTTGGTGGCCCAACTGACGGCGCAAATAATGCTCGGCAAACCAGAGCTGGGCCACGATTTCGGCCGTGCTTAAATTGCGACTGAAGCCTTGGGCGCCGGTGCTGCAAAAGCGGCAGCCCACGGCGCAGCCGGCTTGGCTCGAGATGCACAGCGTGCCGCGCCCGTCTTCGGGGATGAAAACGGTCTCGACGGCGTTGCCCTCGCCGACGTCGAACAGCCACTTGATGGTGCCGTCGGCCGATTCGTGCTGCGCCAGCACCGGCAGCGCCCGCACTTCGCACAGCCCGGGCAGTTTGTCGCGCAGGCTGCGCGCGAGGTCGGTCATGGCGCCAAAATCGCTGGCGCCGCGCTGGTGGATCCAGCGCAGCAGCTGCACCGCACGAAAGCGCTTTTCCCCCAGCCGCTCGCAGAAGGCGGCCAACCCGTCGAGGTCGAAACCGAGCAAATTGGCCGTCATTGCATGGTCAGCGGGTGTAGACGTTGAGGCCGGCGAAGAAGAACGCCACTTCGGCGGCGGCGGTCTCGGGGCCGTCGGAGCCGTGCACGGCGTTGGCGTCGATGCTGTCGGCGAAGTCGGCGCGGATGGTGCCCGCAGCGGCTTTCTTGGGGTCGGTGGCGCCCATCAGGTCGCGGTTTTTGGCGATCGCGCCCTCGCCTTCGAGCACCTGGATCATCACCGGACCCGAGACCATGAAGTCCACCAAGTCTTTGAAGAAGGGGCGTGCGCGGTGCACATCGTAGAACTGCTCGGCCTCGGCGCGCGAAAGCTGCACCAGCTTGGCCGCCACAACCTTGAGCCCAGCGGCTTCGAAGCGGCTGGTGATCTGGCCGATCACGTTTTTGGCAACGGCGTCGGGTTTGATGATGGAGAGGGTGCGCTCGAGAGCCATGGGATGTCCTGAATGAAATCTTGGGAAGGAAAATGGGTTAAGCGTGGGATTTTAACCCGCTCTCAGCGTGCTGGGCCGGATTGCTGGGCCGGATTTGGGGCCGCGCGGGGCACCGCGTTTGGGGCCGGAACCGGCACCGGGGTTGGATCTTGGGCTGGCACCGGGGCTGGGGCCACCGCGCGCGCTGCTGCGGTCGCTGTTGCGGTCGCTGTTGCGGTCGGTGTTGCGGTCGGTGTTGCGGTCGGTGTTGCGGTCGGTGTTGCGCCCCGTGCGCCCGGTGCGGCCGGTGTTGAGCGGCATGGGCGCGCCATCGACCAATTTGGGCGCACTCGGGCGCGGCCCTTGACTGCGGCCCCGCGAGGGCTGGCGCTTGGGCGGCGCGGGCGGTTGAAACTGGCGCGCGCGCGACTCCAGCGTGCGGTCCATGCCCGTGGCCTCGGTCAGGCGCGCCACGTCGCGCGCGTCGAGTTCCATCCAGACGCCCCGGCGCAGGCCGCGCGGCAGGGTTACGGCACCGTAGCGGATGCGGATCAGGCGGCTCACCGCATGCCCGAGCGATTCGAACATGCGCCGCACCTCGCGGTTGCGGCCTTCGGCTATCGTCACCCGGTACCAGCAGTTGGCCCCGTCGCCGCCACCGTCTTCGAGCGTCTGGAACTGCGCCGGGCCATCTTCGAGCAGCACGCCATCGAGCAGTTTTTGCTTTTCCTCGAGGCTCAACGCGCCCAGCACGCGCACCGCGTATTCGCGCTGCAAGCCAAAGCTGGGGTGCATCAGCAGGTGCGCCAGTTCGCCCGAGTTGGTCAGCAGCAGCAGGCCCTCGGTGTTGATGTCGAGCCGCCCGACCGACTGCCACTTGCCGCTGTAGAGTCGGGGCAGGCGGCGAAACACGGTGGGGCGGTTTTGCGGGTCGTCGTGCGTCACCACCTCACCGGCCGGTTTGTGGTAGGCCAGCACGCGCGGCGGCAGCGGCGCGATGCGCACCTTGATCAGGCGACCGTTGACGCGGATGGCGTCGCCGATCTGGATGCGCTGCCCAACGTGGGCCGGCTCGCCGTTGACCGAGATCTGGCCTTGGGCGATCAGGCGCTCCATCTCGAGCCGCGAACCCAGCCCGGCCTGCGCCAGCACCTTGTGCAGCTTGGGCGCTTCGGCCTCGGGCTCTAGCACCCGCTTGGACGGCGGTGCGGGCTGCTCGGGCTCAGGCGGCAAAGACAAATCGGCATCGAAAGCGCCCGACACCACGGCATCGAAACCCACGGCGTCTGCCAGCGCTGCACCTGCATCTGTTGCACTTGCGTTTGCTGCGTCTAGGCCCGGCGCATCGATGCCTTGCCCATCGACACCCGGCACGGGCGCGTGTACGGCGATCGCTGGCGCGGCCACTTGGGCCTCGCGCGGGCGCACCACCGCGCGGGGCGGCCCCAAGCGTGCCGGCCGGGGGGCGGCGGCCGTTGCCGTGCCCGGGCGCTGCGACGATGCTGGCGGTGCCTTGGGGCCTGCTGGGCGGGCGGATGGGGCTTTGCGTTTGGGTGGTGGGCTCATTGGGGTTGCGATTCAATTAAAACGGGGGCCACGGCAGCGGGCTGCGGCAGCATCGGCTCACCGGCCGCTGGCACAGTGGGCAGATCGGCCAACGAGGGCAGCGCAAGGTCGCGCAAAAACTGGCGCGTGGTGGCGTACAAGGCCGGCCGGCCGGCGCTGGGGCGCTGCCCCACCACCTCGATCCAGCCGCGCGCTTCGAGCTGCTTCAAAATCCCGCTGTGGATGCTCACGCCGCGCAGGTCTTCCATTTCGCCGCGCGTGACCGGTTGCCGGTAGGCCACGATCGCCAAGGTTTCGAGCACGGCGCGGCTGTATTTGGGCGGCTTTTCGGGGCGCAGGCGCTCAAGGTAGGGCCGCACCTGCGCGCGGCTGCGAAAACACCAACCAGCCGCCACCTGAACCAGCTCGAGGCCACGCGGCGCCCAGTGCTGCTGCAAATCATGCAAAGCCGCCTGCAGCGCTTGCGGCGCCACCTCGCCCTCAAAGGCGGCACAGAGCTCGGGCTCCGAAACCGGCTCTGGGGCGCACAACAGCACGGCTTCCAGATACAGCGGCAGGTCGGCGGGGTTCATGGGGTGGCGGGCTCGCTGTCGAGCGACCACAAAGATTCGTCATTGTATTTTAGCTGCGCCGCCGCCAGCGCCTGCATCAGGTCGGGCGGGGCTTCGCTGCGCCAGCACATCCATTCCCCGCTCACCGGATGGCGCAAAGCCAGCTGATGCGCGTGCAAGGCCTGGCGCTGCAAACCCAGCGCCGGCGGGCCGCCATACAGGGTATCGGCCACCAGCGCGTGCCCGGCCCACGCCAAATGCACCCGGATCTGGTGCGTGCGACCGGTGTGCAGCTTGCAGCCCAGCAAGCTGCACTGGCTGCCCAGGGCCAGCGGCCGCACATGGGTCAAGGCCGGTTTGGCGCCCGAGTGCTCGGGCCCGAGCACCGCCATGCGCAAGCGCTGGCGCGGGTCGCGCCCGATGGGCTGCTCGATCGTGTGCTGCGGCCCATGCCGCCAAGCCCCGTGCACCAGCGCCAGATAGACCCGGTGCACTTGGCGCAGCGCGATCTGGCGCACCAAGGCATCAAAGCAGGGCTGCGTTTTGGCCACCACCATCAGGCCGCTGGTGTCTTTGTCGAGCCGGTGCACGATGCCTGCACGCGGCAAAGTGGCCGCGCCCGCGTGGTGCGCCAGCAAGCCATTGAGCAAGGTGCCGCTCCAGTGACCGGCCGCCGGATGCACCACCAAACCCACCGGCTTGTTGAGCACCAGCAGGTGCGCGTCCTCATAGACCGGCTGCAGCGCCATGGGCTCGGGCACAAAGGCGCTGGCTTGGGCGGTGGGGCGCAGCTCGATCTCGATGCGGTCGCCCACGCGCACCTTGTGCGCCGGCTTGGTGCACAGGCTGCCGTTGAGCTGCAAGGCCCCCTGCCCGATCAGGTTTTGCAGCCACGCACGTGAAAACGCGGGCAGGCTCGCCACCAGCACCCGGTCGATGCGCTGGCCATGTTCGCCGGCTTCGGCCAGCCAGTGGCGGCACTCGGGCGCGAGCGCCTCAGGGACCTCATCGGCCTCGTAGGCCTCGTCGTTGGGGAGCGGCGTCGATATAATGGGTTTCGTCAATCTTTGGTTCCGCCACGCGAAGGTATGCACACGATGTTTTCGAGCCGATTATCCGCTTTCGCTCCGGCGCGCTTCCGTGCAGGCCGATCCCTGGCGGCGCTGGCCGTTGCGGTTACCCTGCTGAGCGCGTGCGCCAGCGGCCCCACCGCCGACCCGACCGCCGACTGGAGCCCCAACCGCCTGCACGCCGAGGCCATGGCCGAGCGCGACCGCGGCAACTTCGAGCGCGCGATCACGCTGTTTGAGCGGCTCGAAGGCCGCGCCGCCGGCACCATTTTGGCGCAACAGGCCCAGCTCGAGAAAGCCTTCGCCCACTACCGCGCCGGCGAGCAGGCGCAAGCCATCGCCACCCTAGACCGCTTCATGCGCCTGCACCCGGCCAGCCCAGCGCTGGACTACGCGCTCTACCTCAAAGGACTGGTCAACTTCCAAGACAACCTCGGCTTTCTGGGTGCGTTGGCCAGCGTGGATCTGTCGGAACGCGACCAGCGCGCCGCGCGCCAATCGTTCGAGGCCTTTCGCGAACTGGTCGATCGCTTCCCCGAGTCGCGCTACACCCCCGATGCCCAGCTGCGCTTGGCGCACATCGTCAACTCGTTGGCTCAGGCAGAAGTCAACGTGGCCCGCTTCTACCTGAGCCGCGGCGCTTACGTGGCCGCCATCAACCGCGCCCAAGTGGCATTAACCGACTTCCAAGGCGTGCCCGCCGCCGAAGAAGCGCTGTTCATCAAATACCGCGCCTACCAAGCCTTGGGCATGAACGACCTGGCCGCCGACGCGCGCCGCGTGCTCACACTCAACTTCCCCCAGAGCGCCTTCTTGGGCCTAGGCCAGGCACCAGAGCGCGCGGCGTCTTGGTGGCGGTTTTGGTGAGGCGGGGGCGCGCTCCTCAAGGCTGCCCTGCATTTGACTGCTACGCCCCCCACAGCGTAGACATCGGCACCGCCCAGATTCCATCGCCCAAGGGCAGCGTCTCGGCGCCGTCGTACAGCAGCACGCCCAGCTTGAACTGGCTACCGGCGAGGCTGGCGAGCTTCTTGAGCCCACGCAGATCGCTAGGCTTGACGGTGGCGGCAGCCTTGATCTCGACCCCCACCAGTTGCCCAGCGGCATTTTCGATCACCACATCGACTTCGACCTGGTCGGCGTCGCGGTAGTGCAGCAGGCGATAGTCGCCCTCTGCCGTGGTCGTGTGTTTGAGCAGTTCCGCAAAAACAAAGGTCTCGAGCGCGTTGCCAAAGCGCGTGCGGTCTCGCTGCACCTCCTCGGCGCTCAGGTCGAGCAAGGCCGCCAGCAAGCCGGCATCGATGAACTGCAGCTTGGGTGTTTTGGCCACGCGCTTGAGGCGGTTGCGCGCCCATACATCGACGCGCTTGAGCAGGTACATTTGCTCAAACACTCCCAAGTAACGCGCTGCCGTCTTGCCGTCCAAACCGACTTGGGCGCCGAGTTGGGTGTAGTTGCACATCTGGCCCGCCGTCTGTGCCAGGGCGCGCAGAAAGCGCGGCAGCTGATCGAGCTTGTCGATGCCGGCCACGTCGCGTACGTCGCGCAAAATGAGGGCGTCGAGGTACTGGCGCGCCCACGCCCGGCGGCGCTTGGCCGAGGCGCGCGCAACCGCTTCGGGGTAGCCGCCGCGCAGCACTCTCTCCACCAGCTCTAGGCCCAGTGCGGGCCGCTCCACCTTAAGCAACTGCCCCGCAAACGCGCTGTCGATCCAGTTGGCCGAACGCGATTCGATCTCGCTCTGCGACAAAGGCAACAACGACAGGGTTTCCATTCGGCCTGCGAGCGAGTCGGCCACGGTGGGCAGCGCCATCAAGTTGGCCGATCCGGTAAGCAAAAAACGGCCTGGGCGCCGGTCTTCGTCCACGCTTTTTTTGATGGCCAAAAGCAGCTGGGGCGCGCGCTGAACCTCGTCGATCACCGCCCGACCCAAGTTGCGAACCATCCCCACCGGGTCTGCCCGTGCCGACAACCATGTCAGTTCATCGTCCAGTGTGATGTAGTGCAAGCCCTGCCGCGCTGCAATTTGGCGCACCAGCGTCGTCTTGCCGGCCTGTCGCGGCCCGGCCAGCAACACCACCGGCGTGTCGAGCAGCGCTTCAGCGATGCGTGGCTCGATCCAGCGCGGGAAAAGGGATGCCGTGTTCATGCGGGCATGATAACGTAAATCTCGGAAATAATTGCCGTAAACTCCGGAAACAAAAATCGTAAATCTCGGAATCTAGGCGCGCAAATTGCGCACCAACTGGGCATCGAGCCAGAGGAGCTTGAGGGCGCCGCAGGACTCATCCCTTCACCCCCACCCCTAAGGCTTCGGCTTGGTAATGCGCTGAATCTCGCGGTACAGCGGCAGCAGGCGCTCGTACATCTGGCAGTACACGCTGGCGTAGAGTTCGTCGTAGATCTGCCGGTTCTGGGCGTTGGGCTCGAAGCTACGGCCCAAGCGCGTCATGCTGGCCACGGCCGTGGGGAAATCGCGGTGCAGCCCCAGGCCCACGGCGGCGTCGATGGCTGCGCCCAAGCCCGAGGTCTCGTAGACGTGCGGGCGCGCGGTTTGCAGCCCAAACACGTCGGCGGTGAGCTGCATCGCGGCGTCGCTCTGCGAGCCCCCGCCCGAGACCCGCAAGGCCGTGATCGGCACGCCGCTGCGCTGCTCGATGCGCTCTTTGCCCTGACGCAAGGCATAGGCTAGGCCCTCTAGGATGGCGCGGTAAAAATGGGCGCGGTTGTGCACGTCGCTAAAGCCGATCACGGCGCCCTTGGCTTCGGGCCCCGGGTGCTTGAGGCCCGGCGACCAGTAGGGTTGCAGCAGCAGCCCCATGGAGCCGGGCGGCACGGCATCCACCAGTTGGTCAAACAAGTCCTCGGGCAACACGCCCTGCTCGGCGGCGCGCAACTGCTCGGACAGGCCGAACTCTTCCTTGAACCAGTTCACCATCCAGTAGCCGCGGTAGATCTGCACCTCGGTGCTGTAGTAGCCGGGCAAGGCGGCCGGGTACGGGGGGATGAATGAGGTGACCTCGACGTAGCGCTCGCTGGTGGTGTTGATGGTGGCGGTGGTGCCATACGACAGGCAGCCGATGTGCGGCTCCAGGCAGCCGGCGCCGAGCACCTCGCAGGCCTTGTCGGCTGCGGCGGCCAGCAGCGGCAAGCCGGCCGGGATGCCGGTGTCGTGTGCGGCGGCGGCGCGGATCGTGCCCAGTACTGCGCC
>Ga0208372_10267_pt1 | contig 9930 bp, 8 predicted proteins | sample Subbio2Dec_QV11A_FD_184832 | JGI IMG/M metagenome (GOLD analysis project Ga0208372, IMG submission 184832) | Serpentinite rock and fluid subsurface biosphere microbial communities from McLaughlin Reserve, California, USA - CR12Dec_QV11A (SPAdes) | ecosystem: Environmental > Terrestrial > Deep...
AGTTGCTTGACGATTTGGGTGCAGCCGCACAGCGGGCACTCGATCAGGCCGCGCTCGCGCTGCACGAGGAAATCGGCTTCGGAGGCAAACCAACCCTCAAACACATGGGCGCTGCTGCAGGCCAGATCGAGCACTTTCATGCGCTTTCAGCCTCTGCGGTATGCGCTGCGGTATGCGCTGCGATAGGCGCTGCGTTCAACCGCGCTTGAGCAGCATGTAGCGGATGACAAAGCCGGGAAAGGCAAAAACCAGAAACAGCGACAAGCCCACGACGTAAAACTGCCAGCTCTGCGGATAAATCTGGCCCAAACTGGCCTCGATGCCGAGCGAAATGGCGCCGGCAATGAAGAAAAACAGCAGCAGCTCGGCCATGCGTATCCACAGCGGCTTGAGGCCGTCTTTGAGTGGAAACACCAGCAACAGGCGCTGGTTGACAAAAGGCAGATTGGCCAACACCAACGCCAAGCCGAGCACCAGATAGGCGTAAAAGTCGATATTCATGGGCTGCAGCTTAACTCAAACCAGCAGCGAAGCGATGGCTTGGGCGCAAAGGGCCAGCAGCGCGCCCGGGAATAGCCCGAGCACCAGCAGCATCAAGCCATTGACCGAAAGCACCGCGCGCAGCTCGAGCGGCGCTGAGATGGCTGCGGTTTGCGTGGGCACATCGAAATACATCACCTTGACCACGCGCAGGTAGTAGAACGCGCCCACCAGCGACATCAGCACCGCAAACACCGCCAGCCACAGATAGACGCCGTCGCCTGCCGCCAGCAGCGCTTGCAGCACCGTGAGCTTGGCATAAAAGCCCACCAAGGGTGGCACACCAGCGAGCGAGAACATGCCCGCTGCCATCACGCCGGCATAAAGCGGGCTGCGCTGGTTCAGGCCGGCGAGGTCGTCGATCTCTTCGGACTCGAAACCCTCGCGGCTGAGCAGCAAAATCACGCCGAACACCGCCAGCGTGGTGAGCACGTAGGTGACGATGTAGAACATGGCGGCGCTGTAGGCGGTGCTCATGTTGGCCGTGCTGCCGTCGGCGCCGACCCCGGCCACGAAGGCCAACAGCAGAAAGCCCACCTGCGCGATGGACGAAAAAGCCAGCATGCGCTTGAGGTTGGTCTGCGCCACCGCCGCCAGGTTGCCCACCAGCAGCGACAGCACCGCCAGCACCGCCAGCATCTGCTGCCAGTCGAAGGCCAAGGTGGGCATGGCCTCGACCAGCAGGCGCATGACGATCGCAAACGCGGCCAGCTTGGGTGCGGAACCGATAAACAGCGTCACCGCCGTGGGGGCGCCGTGATAGACGTCGGGCACCCACATATGGAACGGCACGGCCCCGAGCTTGAACGCCAGCCCGGCCACCAAAAACACCAGCCCCAGCATCAGCACCTGCGGCTGCGCCACCCCGGCCTCGATGGTCTGCGCCAGCGTGCGGATGTCGAGCGTGCCGGTGGCGCCGTAAATGAGCGACATGCCATAGAGCAGGAAGCCGCTGGCCAACGCGCCCAGCACGAAGTACTTCATCGCCGCCTCGGTGGCGCGCAAGTCGTCGCGGCGCAGCGCCACCAACGCAAAGCTAGACAGCGCCAGCAGCTCGAGCCCGAGGTAGATGATGAGCAGGTTGTGGCCCGAGATCATCACGTACATGCCCAGCAGCGCGAACAGGCCTAGGGTGTAGAGCTCGCCGCCGCGCAGCATGCCGCGCGCACCGGCGTAGGGGCGGGCATAGACCAGCAGCACCATCATGGTCAGGGCGGCAAAGCACTTGAGCCAGTTGCCCATCGGGTCGCTCACCACCAAGCCGCCAAAACCGCTGAAGGTCTGGCCGCTGAGCGCTGCCGAACCGGTCAGGAAGGCAGCGCCGGCCAGCGTGAGCAGCGTCAGGTAATGCGTGGCGTGGCGCTGCGGCGACTTGAGGAACAGGTCGTAAATGGCGATCACGCAGACCATGACCAGCAGCAGCAGTTCAGGGGCGATCGCGATCCAGCTCAGACGGTCAATCATAGGGATACTCTTTTCAAACCAGTGGGTGTCAGGCGCGTCAGAGGCTGAGGGGCAATGGTGCGTGCCCGAAAGGGCGCGCCAAAGCGCCGCCGGCAAGGCGCAAAGCACAGCCGTAGCCTGCGCTACGGCGCGCATTTGCAACGCCGCAGACGGTGTTTTGGTGCGTCAAGGCGGGCATGAGTGATTGCCTTTCAGCCTCTCTTAGGGCAGCTTGCTGACCGAGATGTGCAGCAGCAATTCGGTCACCGCCGGCATCATCACGTCGGTGAAGGGCTTGGGATAGATGCCCATGAACAGCACCGCCAGCGCCAGCACCGCCAGCACACCGTATTCGCGCGCGTTGATGTCGAACAGCGCTTTCACGTTGTCGTTGGCGACGGCGCCCAGATAAACACGCTTGAACATCAGCAGCGAATAGGCCGCGCCCAGAATCAGCGCCGTGGCTGCCCCGAGCCCGATCCAGAAGTTGGCCTGCACCGCGCCCAGAATCACCATCCACTCGCCCACGAAACCGGCGGTGCCGGGCATGCCGGCGTTGGCCATGGTGAACAGCAGCGCGAAGGCAGCAAACTTGGGCATCGGGTTGATGACGCCGCCGTAGTCGGCGATTTCACGCGAGTGCATGCGGTCGTAGAGCACGCCGATGCACAAGAACATCGCCGCCGAGACGAAACCGTGCGCGATCATCTGCACGATGGCACCAGCCAGCGCCAGCTCGTTGAACAGGAAAAAACCCAGCGTGACAAAACCCATGTGCGCCACCGATGAGTAGGCAACGAGCTTTTTCATGTCCTGCTGCACCAGCGCCACCAGCCCGACGTAGATCACGGCGATGAGCGAGAGCGCGATCATCAGCCAAGCGAGGTCTTGCGAGGCGTCGGGTGTGATCGGCAAGGAAAAGCGCAGAAAACCGTAAGCGCCGAGCTTGAGCATGATCGCCGCCAGCACCGCCGAACCGGCGGTCGGGGCTTCCACGTGCACATCGGGCAACCAGGTGTGCACCGGCCACATCGGCACCTTCACGGCAAAGGCCGCCAAGAAGGCCAAGAACAGCAGCGTCTGCTCGGTGCTGGTGAGCGGCAGTTGGTACCAGTCTTGCAGATTGAAGCTGCCACCCGAGGCGTTGTAGAGGTAGATCAGCGCCAGCAGCATCAGCAGCGAGCCCAGCAGCGTGTACAAGAAGAACTTGTAGGCGGCGTAGATGCGGTTCGGGCCGCCCCAGATACCGATGATCAGGTACATCGGGATCAGCGTGGCTTCAAAGAACAGGAAGAACAGCAGCGCATCCTGGGCTGAGAACACGCCGATCATGGCCCCGGACAGGATCAGAAACGCCGCCATGTACTGGTGCACGCGCTCGGTGATCGACTCCCAGCTCGCCACCACGGCAATCACGGTGGTGAAGGCGGTGAGCAAGATCAGCCACAGCGAGATGCCATCGACCCCGAGGTGGTAGTGAATGTTGAAGCGCTCGATCCAGAGCACTTTTTCGACGAACTGGAAGCCAGCAGCGCCGATTTCAAAGCCGGTGTAGAGCGGCAGCGTGACCGCCAGCCCAACCAAGGAACCCAACAGCGCCAGCCAGCGCACCTGCTGCGCACTAAAGTGCCGCCCCAAGACCAGCAGCGCGACGCCAAAAAAGATCGGAACCCAAATCGCAAGGCTCAGCAAACCCATGTTGTTATTCTCCTCAGCGCCAGACGAAGTAGGTCATGAGCGCGAGCACACCCACGATCATCACAAAGGCATAGTGGTAGAGGTAGCCGGTTTGCGCCTGGCGCACCACCGCCGCCACCCGACCCACCAGTTTCCAGCTCATGTTGACCACGCCGGCCTCGATCACGCCGCGGTCACCGCCCTTCCACAGCCCTTGGCCCAGCAGCATGGTGGCGCGCGCGATCACGTTTTCGTTGAACCAGTCGAGGTAATACTTGTTTTCCAGCACCACCACCAGCGGCCGCAGGGTGTGCGCTAAGCGATCGGCCAGCTGGGTGTTGTGCAGGTACAGGTACCAAGCCAGCAGCGCGCCGGCGATGGCCAGATAGAGCCCGATGGAGCTAAACGCCTTGAGGGCAAAGGCCAGCGGGCCGTGGTAGAGGGCGGCCAGTTCGGTCATGGCCGGGTGCAGCACGTGGTTGACGTGCACGGCATCGGCCAGAAAATCGCCAAACAGCATCGGGCCGATGGTCAGGTAACCGATCACCACCGAGGGCACCGCCAGCAGCAAGAGCGGCACCGTCACCACCCAAGGCGACTCGTGCGGCTTCTCGTCGTGGCCGTGGTGGCCATGGTCGTCGTGGTGCGCGTCCGGGTTCAGGTGGTAGCGCTCGGGGCCGTGAAAGACCATGAAGTAGAGCCGGAACGAGTAGAACGAGGTCACGAACACGCCCGCCAGCAAGGCGTAGTAGGCAAAGGTGGCCGCTGGCAGGCCGCTGAAATCGGCTGAGAGCTTGATCGCTTCCTTGGAGTAGTAGCCCGAAAACAGCGGCATCCCGACCAGCGCCAGCGTACCCAGTAAGGCCGTGATCCAAGTGATGGGCATGTACTTGCGCAAGCCGCCCATCCAGCGCATGTCTTGGTTGTGGTGCAGGCCCATGATCACCGAGCCCGCAGCCAAGAACAGCAGCGCCTTGAAGAACGCGTGCGTCATGAGGTGGAACAGCGCCACCGAGTAGGCCGAAGCGCCCAGCGCCACCGTCATGTAGCCCAGTTGCGACAGGGTGGAATAGGCCACCACGCGCTTGATGTCGTTTTGCACCATGCCCAGCAAGCCCATGAACAGCGCGGTGATGGCGCCGATGATGAGGATGAAGTTGAGCGCCGCGTCCGAGAGCTCGAACACCGGCGACATGCGCGCGACCATGAAGATGCCGGCCGTGACCATGGTGGCGGCGTGGATCAGGGCCGAGATCGGGGTCGGGCCTTCCATCGAGTCCGGCAGCCAGACGTGCAGCGGGAACTGGGCCGATTTGCCCATGGCACCGATGAACAGGCAGATGGCGATCACCGTCACCAGCAGCGACTCTTGGCCCAAGATGTACCACGGGAACTCGACCGTGGCCAGCTCGGGCAGCTTGGCAAAAATTTCGCTGTAGTTCAGGCTGCCGGTGTAGGCGGCGATGAGCGCGATGCCCAACAGGAAACCAAAGTCTCCCACGCGGTTGACCAAAAAGGCCTTCATGTTGGCAAAGATCGCCGTCGGGCGCTTGTACCAAAAGCCGATCAGCAGGTACGACACCAGCCCCACCGCTTCCCACGCAAAGAACAGTTGCAGCAGATTGTTGCTCATGACCAGCATGAGCATCGAGAAGGTAAAGAGCGAGATGTAGGCGAAGAAGCGGTTGTAGCCTTCGTCTTCTTGCATGTAGCCGATGGTGTAGAGGTGCACCATGAGCGAGACGAAGGTGACCACGACCATCATCATGGCGGTGAGGCCATCGACCATGAAGCCGATCTCCATCGTCAGCCCGCCGATCACCATCCACTCGTAGATCGAGTCGTTGAAGCGCGCGCCGTCGATCACGTCGAGCAGCACCGAGACCGAGAGCAGGAACGAGACCAGCACGCCGAAGATGGCGATGCTGTGGCACAGACGGCGCCCGAACCAGTTGCCGCCCAATCGGGTGCCAAAGATGCCGACCAGCACCGCGCCGAGCAACGGCGCCATCGGCACCGCCAGCAGCGTGCTTGCAGAGAGGGTAGTACTCATGTGTTAGCCCTTGAGCGTGTTGAGCTCATCGACGCGGATCGACTGGCGGTTGCGGAACAGCAGCACCAAAATCGCGAGGCCGATGGCCGATTCGGCCGCCGCCACCGTGAGGATGAAGAACACGAACACCTGCCCGTGCAGATCGCCGTGGAAATAGGCGAAGGCGACAAAGTTGATGTTGACCGCCAGCAGCATCAGTTCGATGCACATCAGCAGCACGATCAGGTTGCGGCGGTTCAGGAAGATCCCCACCACCGAGAGCGCAAACAACAGCGCGCCCAGCGAGAGGAAGTGGCCGATGGTCAGGCTGGTCATCATGGCTGGCCCTCCTTGGCCTGATCCGCCGGGGCCGGGCCGGGCTTGGGGGTGGGCTGCATGTGCAGCACCTGCAGGCGGTCGCTGGCCTTGACGCGCACCTGCACACCGGGGTCGATGGCCTTGCTGTCTTTGCGCTCGCGCAGCACCAGCGCGATGGCGGCGATCATGCCGACCAGCAAAATCACGCCCGCGATCTGCACCGGGTACAGGTATGCGGAATAGAGCAGCAAGCCGAGCTCCAGCGTGTTCTCATGCCCCGGCACGTGCATGCCGCGGGTGAGCACCGCCGGATCGACCGTCATCTGGGGGAAGCCAAACCAGAGCACCACGATCAACTGCACGCTGATCACGGCCCCTAGCAGCGCGGTGATCGGGAAATGGCGCCAAAAGCCCTTGCGCAAGACCTCGGAGTTGATGTCCATCATCATGACGACGAACAAAAACAGCACCATCACCGCGCCCAGATAGACCAGCACCAGCGTGATGGCCAGAAACTCGGCCTTGAGCAGCAAAAAGATCGCTGCCGCCTGCGAGAAGGCCAGCATCAGGTACAGCACCGCGTGCACCGCGTTGCGCGCCGTGATGACCTTGAACGCCGCAAACAACAGCAGCGCCGCAAAGACGTAGAAAAAACCCGCTTGAAAATCCATATCGTGTTCTGCCTGGTTAGCGCTCGGGTTCAGCGGTAGGGTGCATCCGCCGCGCGGGCGGCTGCGATCTCTTTTTCGTAGCGGTCGCCCACCGCCAACAGCATGTCTTTGGTGAAGTACAGGTCGCCGCGTTTTTCGCCGTGGTATTCGAGGATGTGGGTCTCGACGATGGCATCCACCGGGCAGGCTTCTTCACAAAAACCGCAGAAAATGCATTTGGTCAGGTCAATGTCGTAGCGCGTGGTGCGGCGGGTGCCGTCGGCGCGCTCGGCGGCTTCGATGGTGATGGCCATGGCCGGGCACACCGCCTCGCACAGCTTGCAGGCGATGCAGCGCTCCTCGCCATCGGGGTAGCGGCGCTGCGCGTGCAGCCCACGAAAACGCGGCGAGAGCGGGGTTTTTTCTTCCGGGTACTGCAGCGTGACCTTGGGCCTGAAGGCGTAACGGCCGGTCAGGGCCATGCCCTTGAACAGCTCGATGAGCAAAAAGCTCTTGAAAAAATCCTTCAGCGAGAAGGGTGCAACGGCGGTGGCAGACATGCTAGTGCGCTCCTCTTAATCCCAAATGTTCCAAGGCGTCTGCATCCAGACGGCGACCACCACCAACCAGATCAAGGTGACGGGGATGAAGATCTTCCAGCCCAGACGCATGATCTGGTCGTAGCGGAAACGCGGGAAAGTGGCGCGGATCCAGATGAACAGCGAGACCACGAAGAAGGTCTTGAGCGCCAGCCAGATCCAGCCGGGAATGAAATCGAGCGCGGCCACCGGGGCATCCCAGCCGCCCAAGAACATGAGCACGGCCAGAATGGAGATCAGCCACATGCTGGCGTATTCGGCCAGGAAGAAGATGGCAAAGCGCATGCCAGAGTACTCGACCATGTGGCCGGCGACGATCTCGGCCTCGCCCTCGACCACGTCGAAGGGGTGCCGGTTGGTCTCGGCCACACCCGAGATCAGGAACACGATGAAAATCGGCAGCAGCGGCAACCAGTTCCAAGACAGGAAGTTGAGCCCCATGTCGGCAAACATGCCCGCTTGCTGCGAGGCCACGATCACGCCCAGCTGCAGGCTGCCGGCGGTCATGACCACCACCAAGAAGCAAAAACCGATGGCGATCTCGTAACTCACCATCTGCGCCGAGGCGCGCAGCGCGCCCAAGAAGGCGTATTTGGAGTTGGCGGCCCAGCCGGCGATGATCACGCCGTAAACCTCGATCGAGGTGATGGCCAGCAGCAGCAGCAAACCGGCGTTGACGTTGGCCAGCACCGCTTCGGGGCCGAACGGGATCACCGCCCAAGCCGCCAGCGCCGGCATGATGGCCAGCATGGGGGCGATCCAAAACAGCCCCGGGCTGGCGGCGGTGGGTGTGATCAGCTCTTTGGTGAGCAGCTTGAAGGCGTCGGCGATGGGTTGCAACAAGCCCTGCGGCCCAACGCGGTTCGGGCCCAGCCGCACCTGCATGAAGCCGATCAGGCGCCGCTCCCACAGCGTCAGGTAGGCCACGGCAGCCATCAGCGGTGCCACGATGACCATGATCTTGATCAGGGCCCAGATCACCGGCCAAGCCGCCTGTTGCCACCAAGCGGCTGCGACCAGATTCAGGCCGCCGTAGTAGAGGGCGTCGATCATGCGCGGTCTCCGGTCTGGTTGGCGCGGGCGGCGGCCAAGGCTGCGCGCGCGTCGGCGGTGTGCTGCAGCGCCGGCGAGCGGCGCACGAGGGCATCGAGTTGGTAGATCGAGGCCACGCAGGGCGTGGCGCTGCCCAGCGTGAGGTCGATGGCGGCTTGGCTGCGGTTGTCGAGCCGCTCCGCGGGCACGAACTGGCCGCTGGCCACGCCGGGCAGCGCTTGCGCGAGCACGGCTTGCGAGCTTTCGGCCTCGAAACCCGGCAGTCCGAGCATCTGGCCCAGCACGCGCAGCACCTTCCAAGCCGGACGCGCCTCGCCCAGCGGCCGCACCACGGCGTGGAAGCTCTGCAACCGCCCTTCGGCGTTGACGTAGCTGCCCGAGGTCTCGCTGAACGGGGCGATGGGCAGCAGCACGTCGCAGTGCTCGAGGTTGGCCTTGAAGGGACTCAAGGACACGACCATCTGCGCCTGCGCCAGCCCTTTGCCGCAGACGGCGGTGTCGAGCCCGACTTCGGCGTTGAGCAGCAGCACCGCCTTGGCGACACCGCTCAAAATCTGCGTGGCGTTGAGGCCAGCGGTGCCGGGCAACGCCTGCACCAACTGCGCGCCCACGGTGTTGGCGGCCTCAGTCAGGTAGCCCCAGCGCGCACCGGTGTGCTCTGCGATCCACTGCGCCAGCGCCAGCAGGCTGGGGGCTTGCTCGTGGTGCGCGGCGGCGTTGCCCAGCAGCAGCGCCTTGCGCTCGCCGCCCAACAGCGAGGCGGCGATGGCGCGTGCGGCGGCGCTCACCGGCTCGGAGCTTGTGCATGGCGCTTCGATGCCCTGCGCCTGCGCCACGGCAGCGGCGATGCCCGCCAGTTCGAGCGCCCAGCGGCCGGGTTCGGCCTGCAATGTGTGCGCAAGCGGCAGCGCCCAGTCGGGGGCTTCGGCCACCAAGGCGCTCACTTGGGCGCCACGGCGCTGGGCTTGGCGGATGCGCTGCGCAAACAGCGGGTGGTCTTTGCGCAGGTTTGAGCCCACCACCAGCACGCGCTCGAGCGTGGACAGCTCGGCAATCGGCAGCCCCAGCCAGCGCGCCGCGCCCGCTGGGGCGGCGTGGTCGTAGCAGGCGGCGCGCAAGCGCGTGTCGATGCTGCTGCCTAGGCCGCGCATCAGGCTGGCGGCCAAGTGCAGCTCTTCCACCGTGCAGTGCGGGCTGGCGACGGCGGCTAGGGCGGCGGCGCCGTGATCGGCCTTGATCTGCTGCAAGCCGTTGGCCACGTATTCGAGTGCGGTTTGCCAATCGACCGTGCGCCACTGGCCGCCCTGCTTGAGCATGGGTTCGGTCAGGCGCTCGTCGCTGTTGAGGGCTTCGTAGCTGAAGCGGTCGCGGTCGGCGAGCCAGCATTCGTTGACGGCTTCGTTCTCGAAGGGCACGACACGCAGCACGCGGTGGTTTTTCACCTGCACGATCAGGTTGGCGCCGGTGGAGTCGTGCGGGCTGATGCTCTTACGCCGCGACAGCTCCCAGGTGCGCGCCTGGTAGCGGAAAGGTTTGCTGGTAAGCGCGCCCACCGGGCAGATGTCGATCATGTTGCCCGAGAGCTCGGAATCCACGGTCTGGCCGACGAAGGTTTCGA
>Ga0208372_10280_pt1 | contig 9536 bp, 8 predicted proteins | sample Subbio2Dec_QV11A_FD_184832 | JGI IMG/M metagenome (GOLD analysis project Ga0208372, IMG submission 184832) | Serpentinite rock and fluid subsurface biosphere microbial communities from McLaughlin Reserve, California, USA - CR12Dec_QV11A (SPAdes) | ecosystem: Environmental > Terrestrial > Deep...
ATCACCTGCGGCGGCGCCTGCACCAGCTCGATCAGCACGCCCTCGCCCGAGTAGGGAAATTCGGCGCTGGCTTTGGGGTGCATGAAGCAGATGTCGTAACCGGCTGCGCCCTTGCGGATGCCCCCGGGGGCGAAGCGCACCCCCTGCGCCGTGAGCCACTGCACGGCCACGGGCAGGTCGTCCACCCAGAGCCCGATGTGATTCAGCGGCGTGCTGTGCACCGCCGGTTTGGCCTGTGGGTCTATCGGCTGCATCAGATCGACTTCGACCGCGTGCGCCCCGCGCCCGAGGGTGCAGATGTCTTCATCGACGTTTTCGCGTTCGCTGCGAAAGCTGCCCGTGACCTGCAAGCCCAGCAACTGCACCCAGAGCTGGCGCAGGCGCTCTTTGTCGGGGCCGCCGATGGCGATCTGCTGCACGCCCAGCACCTTGAAGGGCCGCGCGCTCATTGTGCAAACTCCACGATCGGCTGATCCACCACCAGGCTTTCGCCCTTGGCCGCCAGCACCTTGGTCACCACGCCGTCGGCGGCGGCAAAGAGCACGTTCTCCATCTTCATGGCCTCGATCACCGCCACGCGCTCGCCGGCTTGCACCTTTTGGCCCGGCTGCACCGCCACGTCCACCAGCAGCCCCGGCATGGGCGAGAGCACGAAGCGGCTCAGATCGGGCGGCCGCTTGAAGGGCATAAGGCGGTGCAGCTCGGCCATGCGCGGCGAAACCACCATGGCTTGCAGGCGCGCACCGTTGTGTTGCAGCACCAGCGCCAACGGGTTGCCGGGCGCGCCGCGCTCGATCTGCGCCGTGAAGGGCTGCTGATTGCACTGACCGCTGATGACGATGTCGTTGAGGCGCGACGGTGAGCGCATCTGGTAGTGCCGCGCCCCCACGCGCACCGAGGCACAGCCGCTTTCGCCCACAAACTCGTCCACGTGCACCGGGGTGTAGCGGTGTGCGCCATCGGCCGCGAGGCTGATGACCACGTAATCTTGCCCCACCTTCACGCCATAGCCCGGCAACTGGCCCGAGATGCCGGTGGCGCGCTCGCGGCTCTTGCGGCGCACGAAGGCGGCCAGCGCCAGCAGAAAATCGGGGTCGGTGTGCGGCACGTCCTCGGCCTTGAAGCCGTGCGCGTAGTGCTGGGCGATAAAGCCGGTGTTGAAGTGGCCCGAGACGAAGTCTGGGTGCGCGAGCAAGGCCGACTGGAACGGGATGTTGCTGCCGATGCCGCGGATCACAAAGCCGTTGAGCGCCTCGCGCATGCGCGCAATCGCGTCGGCGCGGTCGCGACCGTGCACGATCAGCTTGGCGATCATTGAGTCGTAGTGCATCGGGATCTCGCCGCCCTCAAACACGCCGGTATCGACGCGCACACCGCCAAAGGCGGCGCTGGCATCGCCCGTGGCGGCCTCAAGCGCCGTTCCCGCTGCAAAAAGCGTAGGTTGCGGCGGGTTGAAGCGCACCAGCCGCCCGGTGCTGGGCAGGAAGTTGCGAAACGGGTCTTCGGCGTTGATGCGGCACTCGATCGCCCAGCCTTGGCGCTTGACTTCGGCTTGGGTCAGCGGCAGCGGCTCGCCGGCGGCGACGCGAATCATCAGCTCCACCAGATCGAGCCCGGTGATGCACTCGGTCACCGGGTGCTCCACCTGCAGGCGGGTGTTCATCTCGAGGAAGTAAAAATCTTGGTCTTTGCCCACCACGAACTCGACCGTGCCCGCGCTCTGGTACTGCACGGCTTGCGCCAGCGCCACCGCCTGCGCGCCCATGGCGTGGCGCGTGGCCTCGCTGATGAAGGGCGACGGCGCCTCTTCGATCACCTTTTGGTGCCGGCGCTGGATCGAGCACTCGCGCTCGCCGAGGTAGATCACGTTGCCGTGCGCGTCGCCCAGCACCTGGATTTCGATGTGGCGCGGCTCTTGCACGAATTTTTCGATGAAGATGCGGTCGTCGCCAAAGCTGTTGCGCGCCTCGTTGCGGCAACTGCTGAAGCCCTCGAAGGCCTCTTTGTCGTTGTAGGCCACGCGCAGCCCCTTGCCGCCACCGCCCGCGCTGGCCTTGATCATCACCGGGTAGCCGATGCCCTGCGCGATCTGCACCGCCTGCTCGGGCGTGTCGATGGCCTCGTTCCAGCCCGGAATGGTGCTCACGCCGGCGGCTTGTGCCAGCTTTTTGGAGGCGATTTTGTCGCCCATGGCGGCGATGCTGTGCGCCTTGGGGCCGATGAAGACGATGCCCTCGGCCTCGCAGCGGCGCGCAAAGTCTTCGTTCTCGCTCAAAAAGCCATAGCCGGGATGCAGCGCCTGCGCGCCGGTGGCGTGGCAGGCGGCGAGGAGCTTGTCGGCCACCAGATAGCTCTCGCGGCTGGGCGCCGGGCCCAGCAGCACGGCCTCGTCGGCCAGCTTGACGTGGCGCGCCTCGCGATCGGCCTCGGAATACACCGCCACCGCGGCGATGCCCATTTTTTTCGCCGTGGCGATCACGCGGCAGGCGATTTCACCGCGGTTGGCGATTAGGATTTTCTTAAACACGTCGGACACCTCTTGCGTTTGCGTTGATATCTTGATAGCATGCGTTCATGTTGCGCACTCCTGCCCACCGCCCCAAACAGGTGCTGCTGCGCCTGCCCGACGAGCTCGCCACCCGCCTGGCCAGAGCGGTGGCGCCGCGCCAGCGCAACCAGTTTCTGGTCGATCTGGTGCGCCAAGCGCTGGACCTAGAAGACGCGCAACTGCAGGCAGCCTGCACATACATGAACCGCATCGAAGCCGCCAGCCCCGCGTTGGCGCGCGAGGGCGCTGAATGGGTGGGCAGCGCCCTGACGCCAGCGGTCGAACACTCAGACCCCGATTTCGATTTGGTCACCTTTGAGCGCGAGTTTGGCGCTGCCCAAGCCGCACTCGAAGCACCCACGGCCCGCGCCGAAAGCCGCCGATGACGCAAGCCACTGCGCTCGAACGCGGCGCGGTGTGCTGGGTCGAGCTCGATCCGGTGCGCGGCAGCGAAATCGCCAAAACCCGCCCTTGCGTGGTGCTCTCGGCCAGCGTGATCAACCGCAGCCGGCGCACCGTGGTCGTCGTGCCCCTGAGCTCCACCCCAGAGGCTGCCCGTTTTCCCCTGCTGGTCGCCGTGCCCTCGGCGGGCAGCAGCTCCAAGGCACGCATCGAACACATACGCTGCGTGGATCAGAGTCGTTTGCAACGCTGCATCGGGCGGCTCAGCCCCGCCGATCTGGATGCCATCGGGCGCGCGCTGCTGCGCGTGCTCGGGCTGGCTTAGCTCAAACATGGCGGCAGCGCCTCACAGCGGAATGTTGCCGTGCTTGCGCCACGGGTTCTCGAGTTTTTTGTCGCGCAGCATGACCAGCGAGCGGCAGATGCGTTTGCGGGTTTCGTGCGGCAGGATCACGTCGTCGATGTAGCCGCGCGCACCGGCGACAAAGGGGTTGGCAAAGCGCGCCTTGTATTCGGCCTCGCGCTGCGCCAGCCGGGCTGGGTCTTTCTTTTCTTCGCGAAAGATGATCTCGACCGCGCCCTTGGCGCCCATGACGGCGATTTCGGCGTTGGGCCAGGCCAGATTGACGTCGCCGCGCAGGTGCTTGGAGCTCATCACGTCGTAGGCGCCGCCGTAGGCTTTGCGCGTGATCACGGTGATCTTGGGCACCGTGCACTCGGCGTAGGCGTAGAGCAGCTTGGCGCCGTGCTTGATGATGCCGCCGTACTCTTGCGCCGTGCCGGGCATGAAGCCGGGCACATCGACAAAGGTGACGACCGGGATGTTGAAGGCGTCGCAAAAGCGCACGAAGCGCGCCGCCTTGATGCTGCTCTTGATGTCGAGGCAGCCGGCCAGCACCAGCGGCTGGTTGGCCACGATGCCCACGGTCTGGCCGTCCATGCGCGCAAAGCCGACGATGATGTTTTTGGCGTAGTCGGGCTGGAGCTCGAAGAAGTCGCCATCGTCCACGGTTTTAAGGATCAGCTCCTTCATGTCGTAGGCTTTGTTGGGGTGGTCCGGCACCAGCGTATCGAGGCTCAGTTCGGCGCGGTCGATCGGGTCGCCGCTGGGGCGCAGCGGGGCTTTTTCGCGGTTGTTGAGCGGCAGGTAGTTGTAGAGCCGGCGCAGCATCAGCAGCGCCTCGACGTCGTCGTTGCAGGCCAGATCGGCCACGCCGCTGCGGCTGGTGTGGGTGCTGGCACCCCCGAGTTCTTCGGCCGTGACTTCTTCGTGCGTCACGGTTTTGACCACTTCGGGGCCGGTGACGAACATGTAGCTGCTGTCTTTGACCATGAAGATAAAGTCGGTCATGGCGGGCGAATACACCGCCCCGCCGGCGCACGGCCCCATGATCAGGCTGATCTGCGGAATCACGCCGCTGGCGCAGACGTTGCGCTGAAACACCTCGGCGTAGCCGCCCAGCGAGGCCACGCCCTCTTGGATGCGCGCGCCACCCGAGTCGTTGAGGCCGATCACCGGCGCCCCCACCTTCATGGCCTGATCCATGATTTTGCAGATTTTTTCGGCGTGGGTTTCGCTCAGGGCGCCGCCAAAGACGGTGAAGTCTTGGCTGAAGACGAACACCAAGCGGCCGTTGATCATGCCGTAACCGGTGACCACGCCGTCGCCGGGGACGCGCTGTTCGGCCATGCCGAAGTCGCTGCAGCGGTGTTCGACGAACATGTCCCACTCTTCGAAGCTGCCTTCGTCGAGCAGCACCTCGATGCGCTCGCGCGCGGTGAGCTTGCCTTTGGCGTGCTGGGCGTCGATGCGCTTTTGCCCACCGCCGAGGCGGGCGGCAGCGCGCTTGCGTTCCAGTTGGTCGAGGATGTCTTGCATAGAACTGTGGGCTCCGAAAAGGGTTGGCAGAGATGTTAAGGGGTGCACACGGCGGCTGGCGGCGCGGGCGCTTGCGGGGGTGGTGCAGGCTCGAGCAGCGCCAGCATCTGGTGCGCGGCGCTCGAGGGCGCAAGCAAGCCGGCAAGCACCTGCTGCGCCACCTCGGGCAGGCGCGCGCGCACCTGCGGGTGGGCGGCAAAACGCTGTTTGAGCCCGGCATCGATCAGCGCCCACATCCAGGCGCTGGCCTGGCGCTGGCGCCGTGCCTGCCACTGGCCGTTGGCCTGCTGCACGCGCTGGAATTCGCTCACCGCCGCCCAGAAGGCGTCGAAGCGGTGCGCGCTGTTGCGCATGGGTTGCGCCTGCGCGGCGGCGCGTGTGGGTTGCGCCTGCGCGGCGCTCAGGGCGCTGAACTCGAGCACACGCGGCTGCCACGTGGGGGGGCGCGGCGCGATCGCCTCGGTTGCACCCGCCTGGGGCGCGATCGCCTCATTAGCACCCGCATGCGGCGCGTGCTCGCCGTGCCAGCCAAACAGGCGCAGCGCGGCAGTAATCTGGGCCCGGGCGCGGGTGGCGGCGGCCGGGTCGAGGTCGGCCTTGTTGATCAGCACCAGATCGGCCAGCTCCATCACGCCTTTTTTGATGGCTTGCAGCTCGTCGCCAGCGTTGGGCAGTTGCAGCAGGCAAAACAGGTCGGTCATGCCGTGCACGGCGGTTTCGCTCTGGCCCACGCCCACGGTCTCGACGATCACCACGCCGTAGCCGGCGGCTTCGCAGAGCAAAATGGTTTCGCGCGTTTTTTCGGCCACGCCGCCCAGCTGGCCGCGGCTCGGGCTGGGGCGGATGTAGGCGCGCTCGTCGCTGCTCAGGCGCTCCATGCGCGTTTTGTCGCCCAATATCGAGCCGCCCGAAACGCTGCTCGACGGATCGACTGCCAGCACCGCCACGCGCTGCCCTTGGCCGATCAGGTACAAACCCAAAGCCTCGATGAAGGTGCTTTTGCCCACCCCGGGCACGCCGCTGATGCCCAGCCGCAAGCTGCGCCCGGTGTGCGGCAGCAGTGCGTCGAGCAGCGCGTGGGCCTGCACGCGGTGGTCGGCGCGGCTCGATTCGATCAGCGTGATCGCCTTGGACAGGGCGCGGCGCTGCGCCGCATTGGGCGGCCCCAGCAGATCGGGCAGGAGGGCGTGCATCACCAAAGCTCGAAGCCACGCCCGTCGGGCAGGCGGTAGCGGGAAAAATCGCGCACGTCCAGCGTCAGGATGGTGTGCACATTGCCATCCACCGCCACCCAGTAGAGCGAGGCGTCGGCCAAATCCATCTCGGTTTTGCCGGGCTCGGTGTAGCGCTGCATGAGCAAGGCCATGTCGGGCAGGTGCTGGCAATCGAGCGGATAAACCTGCGCGCCGCCATGCCCCACCCACGCCAGCATCAGGCTGCGGTCGCGCCCGTGCAGCAAATAGACGGCCTCGGTCAGGCACGGCCAAGTGGTGTAGAGCTGCAAGCTGCGCCCCTGCTCGTGCAGCAGGCGGCGGTAGTGGGCATGCGCGCGCTCGTTCTGGTTGAACAGCGCCACCATGGCGCTCGAGTCCAAAAGCGCCGGCCTCAAGCTGCGCCCTCCTCGGCACCGCCTGCGCCTTTGCGCAGCAACCAATCTTGGCTTTCGGCTTGGTGGCGCTGTTGCAGCATCTGCCGGATGGTGTCCGAGGTGCTGCCCGTGCCCGCAGCGCCGGCGGCGGCCAAGCGTGCGGCCTGCGCGGTATCGGTGCCCAAGGCATAGCCGGGCGTGGCTTCCTGCACGCTCAAATAAAGCTCGTAGGGGTTCTTGCGCCCCAGCGCCTGCTCCAGCGCGGTGACGATGAACTGCGACTTGCTCACCCCGAGCCGCTTGGCAGCGAGTTCGAGTTCTTTTTCGAGCAAGGGATCGAGTCGGACTGAGACGGCCATGGTAGTTACCCCGCAGTTGCAATACGGTATTACTGTATCACAAACCTTGGCCCGCGTTCAAGCCAGCGCCTGCTTGATCTGCTCGAGCACGTCTTTGGCGCTGGCCGGGATCGGGGTGCCGGGGCCGTAGATGCCCTTGACGCCGGCTTGGTACAAAAACTCGTAGTCTTGGCGCGGGATCACGCCGCCCACAAAGACGATGATGTCGTCGCCGCCTTGGCGCTTGAGGGCTTCGATGATCGCGGGCACCAGCGTTTTGTGGCCCGCCGCCAGCGTGCTGATGCCCACCGCGTGCACATCGTTTTCGATCGCTTGGCGCGCGCATTCTTCGGGCGTTTGAAAGAGCGGCCCGATGTCGACGTCAAAACCGAGGTCGGCAAAGGCCGTGGCCACCACCTTGGCGCCGCGGTCGTGCCCGTCTTGGCCGAGTTTGGCGATCAGCACCCGCGGCTGGCGGCCTTGGGCTTGGGCAAACTCGGCGATCTCGGCTTGCAGCCGCGCCCAGCCTTCGGTGTTGTCGTAAGCGGCAGCATACACCCCAGTCACCTTTTGCGTGTCGGCGCGGTGGCGCCCAAAAACCTGCTCGAGCGCGTCCGAAACCTCGCCCACGGTGGCGCGCAGTCGCATGGCGCGGATCGAGAGCTCGAGCAAATTGCCCTGCCCCGATGCGGCCGCCGCCGTCAGCTCGGCCAGCGCCGCCTGCACCGCCGCGTTGTCGCGGCTGGCTTTGATGGCTTGCAGGCGCGCGATCTGCTGCTCGCGCACCTTGTGGTTGTCCACTTCCAGAATATCGACCGGCGCTTCTTGCTCGAGCCGGTATTTGTTCACGCCCACGATCACGTCGCGCCCCGAGTCGATGCGGGCTTGTTTTTCGGCCGCGCTGGCCTCGATGCGCAGCTTGGCCCAGCCGCTGTCCACGGCCTTGGTCATGCCGCCGATGGCATCAACTTCTTCGATGATTGCCCAGGCCGCGTCGGCCATGTCTTGCGTCAGCTTTTCCATCAGGTAGCTGCCGGCCCAGGGGTCCACCACGCGCGTGATCTGGCTTTCTTCTTGGATGATGAGCTGGGTGTTGCGTGCGATGCGCGACGAAAACTCGGTCGGCAGCGCGATCGCTTCGTCAAAGCTGTTGGTGTGCAGGCTCTGCGTGCCGCCAAACACCGCCGCCATGGCCTCGATGGTGGTGCGCACGATGTTGTTGTACGGGTCTTGCTCGGTCAGGCTCCAGCCGCTGGTCTGGCTGTGGGTGCGCAGCATCAGGCTCTTGTCTTTTTTGGCGCCAAAACCTTGCATGATGCGGCACCAGAGCAGGCGCGCGGCGCGCATTTTGGCGATCTCGAGGTAAAAATTCATCCCCACCGCCCAGAAAAAGCTCAGGCGGGGGGCAAAGTCGTCCACGTCCAGCCCCTTGGCCATGGCGGTGCGCACGTACTCCTGACCATCAGCGAGCGTAAACGCCAGCTCCAGCGCCTGGTTGGCGCCGGCCTCTTGCAGGTGGTAGCCGCTGATGCTGATCGAGTTGAACTTGGGCATCTGCTGGGCGGTGTACTCGATGATGTCGCCGATGATGCGCATCGAGGGCTCGGGCGGGTAGATGTAGGTGTTGCGAACCATGAACTCCTTGAGGATGTCGTTCTGGATCGTGCCGCTCAAGGCCGCCTGCGCCACACCCTGCTCCTCAGCCGCCACCACGTAGCCGGCCAGCACCGGCAGCACGGCGCCGTTCATGGTCATGCTCACGCTCACCTGCCCGAGGTCGATGCCGTCAAACAGGATTTTCATGTCCTCGACGCTGTCGATCGCCACACCGGCCTTGCCCACGTCGCCATAGACGCGCGGGTGGTCGCTGTCGTAGCCGCGGTGCGTGGCCAGGTCGAAGGCCACGCTCACGCCCTGGCCACCAGCGGCCAGCGCCTGGCGGTAAAAGGCGTTGCTTTCTTCGGCGGTAGAAAAACCGGCGTACTGGCGGATGGTCCAGGGGCGCACCGCGTACATGGTGGCTTGCGGGCCGCGGATGTAGGGCGCAAAACCGGGCAAGGTGTCGGTGTGCGGCAGGCCTTGCAGGTCGGCGGCGGTGTAGAGCGGCTTGACGCGCAGCCCTTCGGGCGTGATCCAGTCGAGCGCATCCACCGAGCGCCCCTTGAGCGACTGCGCTGCAGCGGCTTGCCAGTCTTGGAGCGTAGCCGCTTTGAACTCGGAACCCGACATAAACCACTCTCCTTGCGCCGGACCCACAGCCGGCTGACTCACACGCACGCACCGCGCCGACCCCGTGCCGGCGAGCTTGCCCATTCTACATCATGATTCATAATTATTGATGCAAAATCCAACCGAGCGTACAATCCCCCGGTCAGCTCGGCGCAAGCTTCGCCCACGGCTTGCGCACTTGCCCATCCATTAAAGCTCAAGCGCCAGCAAACGCCCATCACGACCCATCACGATCCGCCTTTGCCAGCCTCTGCCTGCCGTTAAATCCCCGCCCATCCTAGCTGCTCTCATGCCCGCCGCCACCGCACTCGCCCCACGCGCCGCCCTGTATCAGGAAGTGGCCGAGCGGCTGCGCCAGCGCATCTTTAGTCGCGAACTGGCCCCCGGCAGCTGGATCGACGAGCTGCGCATCGCCCAAGAATTGGGCATCAGTCGCACGCCGCTGCGCGAGGCGCTCAAGGTGCTGGCTGCCGAGGGGCTGGTGACCATGAAGCTGCGCCGCGGCGCCTACGTAACCGAAGTCTCGGAGCAAGACCTGCGCGAAGTCTATGA
>Ga0208372_10289_pt1 | contig 9165 bp, 10 predicted proteins | sample Subbio2Dec_QV11A_FD_184832 | JGI IMG/M metagenome (GOLD analysis project Ga0208372, IMG submission 184832) | Serpentinite rock and fluid subsurface biosphere microbial communities from McLaughlin Reserve, California, USA - CR12Dec_QV11A (SPAdes) | ecosystem: Environmental > Terrestrial > Deep...
GCTGGCGCATGGCTGAAATCAAGGAAACGCTTGCGGTTGAGTTAGAGCTTGGCGAGGTGTCGGTTGACACTTTCAAAAAGATGGTTGCTACCGCCCGTGCTCGCCGTGCTGCCGCTCCTGCTCCAACGGCTCAGGCTGTGCCCGCCATCCAAGTCGCCCCCGCCCCTATCGCCCCGGCCGCTCCAGCCGCTCCAGCCCCAGCCCGCAGCGTTGATGAAAAAATGGCCCTACTGCGTGCTGACCATGCGCGCCGGGCGGCTGCTCAAGCTGCGGAGCTTGCTGCTGAATCGGGCAGCGTTGCGCCGGTGGCCGTGGCGGTTGCATCTGCGCCTGTTGCAGTGCCCGCGCCCGCTGCTGTTGTGGCTGCGCCGGTGGCCCCTGTGGTTCGCGCTGCGCCAGTGCCTGCCCCGGCTCAAAAGCCTACCCCGGCTGCTTCTGGCACCCTAACCCGAAGCGAGAAGCTGGCTCAAATGAGGGCGCTGCAGCTTGCAGCGCCTGAGCCCACCGACCCGGCTTTGATTACCGCGCTGCGGGTGCGCAAGGGCTGGCTCAGGCCCGATAGCTCGATGGTGGATAAAGCAGCGGCTGAAGGGCTTAAGAAACTCGGGGTGCTTCTGTGCCCGCCGCCTGACCCCGAAGGAAAGTCAATTCCCGCAAAGCTGTTTAACGAGATTGCCGCTGAGTACCTAAAGGCGGTGCCTCAAGCGCGGCTGCTTATTGAAGAGTCTGTGGTTGAGCATCAGGCGTCTTGGGATCCCGGCAAGGTGTACGTTGAGCGAACCGATGCGGATATTCATGAAGAGATGGTTACGGCAATCAAGATGGCCAATGCCGATCGGCTACGGGCTGCAAGGGCCAAGGCATCGGCTGGCTCCTGAGCGGTTTGGGGCCGTGCAGGCCCGGGTGAATCGAAAAAGTTGCGTCCTGTCCTGCTGCTTACCTCAGTAGGTGTGACCAACTTTCGAGGAACCCAAACCATGCTTGATCTAACCCGCCCGCCGCCAGATTGCCCGGCATCCCCGGCGCTGCGCGTTGAACTCCTTTCTCAGCAGCTTGAGCGCATCGACCGTGCGCGCCGACTCGGCTGGCGCATGGCTGACATACAAGAAGCGCTGTGCGCAGAGCTTGGACTCGGCAACTTGAGCGCGGGCACCTTTGCCCAGGCGCTGCACAAAGCCCGCAAGCGCGCCACCCAAACCCAAACCCTTCCCCAAACCCTTCCCCAAACCTTGGAGACCTGCCATGAGTAGTAAGACTGTAATTTTCTCGCACGGCGACAAAGGCGGCGTAGGCAAAAGCCTTGTCTGCGCCACTCTCGTTGATCTGCTGATCGAAGACGGCGTGCGCGTCGCGCTGGTGGACGGCGACACTGATAATGCTGATGTTGCGCAGCGTTTTGAGAACTCGGGCATCCCGATCGCGAAAATCCGGCTGTCTGATTTTTCTGAGTACGAAACCGCAGTGAACAGGCTTTGCAATTTTGCCCAGGAAGCAATCGAGCAGCACGGCACTGATGTGATCGTGGTTAACTTGCCTGCCGGTGCGTCAGCGACCGTTGACCGGGATCCGCTGGTGATCCGAGATGCGCTTGGGGGTATTGATGCTAAGCTGCGCGTCATCCTGTCGCTTGGCAACAGCTCTTTGTCGCTGCAAAGCCTGCGCGACATCAAGAATGAAGGAATGGGCGCGGTCGGCCCAACCCTTGCGCTCGCGCCCAAGCATTTCAAAGATGAGGGCTTGCTTGAGCGGCTGAAGTGCGGTGATTTTGACTACGTTTCCGAGTTTCCGCGCCTCGAGCCGGATTCGATGCGGCTTGTGCTGGAAAACCCCGAGATGCTGCTCATTGATATGACCGACACGCGAGTCAACAAGTCGCCGATTCTGCGCATTCGCATTGACCGTTTTCGCAAAGCCGCGCGCGAGATTTTCCGTCCGATTGCAGGTGAGTATCTTAAAGAGCAGGAGAAGAAAAATGACGAATGATCATGATTCGCTCGAAGACGAGTTACCGCCCGCACCAAAGCCTGCGCCACCAGCGCCAGTGCGGGCCAAGTCAACCCCAAGCGGTGCAGATGTGCGCGCTGCGGTGCTCAATCAAATGATCAGTGCTGAGCTTAAGACCAAGTTTGCTGCGCTCGATGCCGACGATGCGTCTTGGCTGATTGCCGCGCTAGTCTCTAGCGCTTGCGAAGAAAAAATCGGGCGCATTGCTGGTGATATGCAGCAGCGCGTGTCTTTGAGCCTGTCAGGCACTGATAGCGCGTCGCTGAAGATGCTTTTTGCTGATGTCGTTGACGAGCGTGTCGGCAGCGCGGTTCACGCTGCGGTAAAGAGCAGCGTCGGATTGTCTGTTGATCGCGCAGTAGATCGGCATTTTGCTGGTCTAATTGATTCGCAAAATGATCGCTTTGCGAGTTTGTCCAAATCGATCAGCAAAATCTGCGGCGACGGTGCTGGCCCGGGCGTTGACCTGGTTGCGCTGGAGCGCACAGTTGAGCGTGCTGTTGAGCGTCGCCCGGCTGGCGCTGCGGCGGCGGTTGATCCGGCGGCGATTGAGAAGGCAGTTGAGCGCGCGCTGGAGAAGAGAGCAAAGTCCGAAATGGTGATGCTTGCGATGCTGTCCGGGGTATCTGCGCTGGCCGGGCTCGGGATCGGGTCGATGTTCTGAGCCTGCCCGCATTGAGCGAAGAGCCCGCGCAAGCGGGCTTTTTCTTTTTCTTGCGCGCTTGCGCGCCTGATGTGCGTCCGCTTGCCCGGGCTTTGCCGGCCCGGGCTGGCTGGTGGCTCAGAGTGTGCAGCAGACTTCCAGCGCGTGCTCGTGCGCTAGTGTCGCTTCGTACACCGATTTCCAATCGTCGTCAAGGTCGGTCTCTTCCGGCTCAGGTGCGCGATCTGGCACCCGTGCCCAAGCAGCAGCGGCGCGGGCGGCGGCTTCGGCTGACTTTGCGCGGTGCATCATGTGTGATGCTTCAGCTACGGCTGACCAAGCCTGCGCCAAGTCGGCAGCGGTCGTAGCAGCGATGACGGCTTTGAGAGCTTCGCGAAAAGTCGCCAGCGCAATCACGTACTCGCCGGCAGTTTCAGAATCGATGAAAGACGCGAGAATGACGGCGCTGACGGGTGGGCTGGGATCAATCCAGGTGCCCAGGGAATTTTCGTAGACAAAAGTTTCCATTTCATTACTCCAGAAAAAAGTTTGGTTTCAGGTTCTGCAGATTTCCGCCTGCATGTGTGTATGATGCGAGGGTGTTTAGTCCTCATCTGCCTCATCGTCGTCGTCATCTGCCTCATCGTCGTCGTCGGCTTTGGCTGCCTCGTCTTCGATAAGCTCTTTGATCTATGTTTCCCGGCAAAACTACAGCGCAAGGGCGCAGCTGGATGCGGGCAGGATGGGGACGGGCGGGCAAGGCTGCGTCTTTCCTGTCGCCTAAAGAAAAACCCCGGTTTGTGGTCGGGGTTGGGAGAGTTAGTCCTCTTCGGACTCCTGCTCTTCAATGAAGTCGAAGAAAATTTCCTCGAGTTCCTTCTGTGTAATGCCGGTGGCCGCCTCGAAGGCGTCCCAAGCCGGTGAGTCACAAAAGAAGAGAGCCGGGTCTTCCTCGGCCTTGAGGCCGTAGTGCATGACGCCTGCCTCGGGATGGGTACCTACCAGGCGCCCTTCATCATCCCAAAGCTGGGCGATGAAGGAGAACCGGTGCTCACCATACAGGGCGGTGAAAAACCGCCCGTCGATGCGATCTCCTCCCTCATCTACAAACGTCAGGTCTTTAATAAGACCCTCCTGCTTGAGAACCAAGGCCCGCGCCTTGGTGTGCGCTTCCTCGGCGGAAGAGGCAAAAAACCTACCATCGCACACTACCGGCTTGGCGAACACCCAACCCGGAAGATGGGTTTGGAGGTGGGGCTGCAGGTAAAAGGCAATCGCGTAGCCCAGCTTTTCGCTGAAAATTTCAAACTTTTCCATTTTTTCCATGACGATCTCCAAAAAAAAACTGAACTGTCAAAACCCGAGGCAGTCGGGCAGCTGCGCCTTCGGCGGTGGCCGCCAGCTTTTCTGGCTGGCATGTGTGTATGATACCATCAATTGCCCGTTTGTTCCCGCTTTATTGCCCCTTTGTTCACCGACAACTGCCCCCAAGCCCCCGCGCGAAGCGCGGCCAAGGCGGCAATTAAGCCGGGGCTTTGTGCAGCGGGAAAAGCGGTGGCGTGGAAAAAGGGGCGTAGTGTTGCTAATGCGCCGCCATCGCCACCCCCTTCCTTTTCCTTCGCCGCCTTGGCGGCGCTCTTGTCTGGTCGGCTTTGCAGCGCAACTCCGCGTCTGTTATGCGCTCTGCGACTCGATCCCGTGCCCGTGCCATGACTGCTGCAAGCTCGGCTCTAGCGCTGGCCGTGGCCTTGGCTTGAGCGATGGCGGCATCTGCCAGCTCGCTACTGCACAGATCTAGCGCCAGCTGCTCTTGTACCCAGCCCAACGAGGCTGGGGCGGTGGCGGTGGTGCGCTTGGCGCGCTTGCGGGCTCGGGCGATTGCGGCATCTGCGACTTCGGCGGCGAACATCTCTAGCTGCTGTGGCTGCGGCACCGGCTCCTGCACCGGCTCCTGCACCGGCTCCTGCACCTGCACCGGCTCCTGCACCTGCACCGGCTCCTGCTCTTGCGCCTGCATCGGCTCCAGCACCTGCACCAACTCCAGCGCCTCCAGCGCCTCGATCTGCTGCACCTGCACCCTCGCCCGCCGCCCGCGCCTTGGCTTTTGAATCCCTGCTGCCGCGTCAGCTGCGTCAGCAGCGGCTTTGGCTTTGACCCCCGCGACTGTGTAGCGAGTTCGAAAGCAACCGTACCCCGCGCTCATCATTTTCCGCAGCAGCTTTAGCCTGTCTTCGTGACTCATCTTGATTAAGTCACGCAAGTCAGCGTTCATCGCGCAAATTGCGAGCACGACTCTTTCATTGCTGCTCATCATGCAAACCATGTCATCTTGCTCTTCGCTCAAAAGATGAAATTGCTTATCAACTGCTTGTGTGGTGAGTAAGAGCGCTGTTTTGCAGCAGAAGTTTTTGATGTGTTCTTCAGATTGCTCTTTAGACAAGTAGCCCGTCTTTTCTTCGCCATCGTCTTCGTTCGTTTGGGTGAATTTGGCTAGAGTTGCTTGATGGCGGATAGTCTTGCGAATGTACTCCTGAGCTGTGCTTTGCTCTAGCTTAAAATGAGCAGCTATTGACTTAGCCGCTTCACGCATGCAGTCAGCAGAAAGTGCGAGGTATTGACCGACGTATTCACTGCTGGTTGTCACAATTCCGGCTTTTGCGTAGCCGTCATCACTCTTGCCTTCGTCTTTCTCTTCATCGCCATCACAATCCTCGTCCCACTTGCCCTCATCGGATTCGCCACCTTCGCCGGCGCCGCGCTGCTCGATGATTGCATCGAGACTGCGAAATTCTCTCCACTTGCCCTCATCGGATTCGCCACCTTCGCCGGCGCCGCGCTGCTCGATGATTGCATCGAGACTGCGAAAGTACACTTTCGCTTCGCATGCGTGTGTAGGTGCCATCTGCGTAATGACGGTGTAACCCGTGTCGGGCAGCTTTACCGGCTCCCGCGCTGCGATGCACTTTAGAGCGATTTCCAAAAAGTGAGCGTAAATCGCGTCAAGCACATCGTTTGAGTTGTACCCGTTGTCTGATAGGATCCTCAATGCGCCTCGCGCTACTTTGCCTGCACCGACGAATTGATTTTTCGCCACGTCCATGATCTCTTTGAGCGCCGCCCGCGCGGTGACTTTGGCTTCCTCCATTTTTTTACCAAGGACTTTCCTTAACTCTTTCTCAAGAGCGGAATCTTTAGCGCTTGTGTCTGGATAAAACTTGTCTTGCTTTGTGCTGCTCTTGCTTGATGCCGTTTTTGCCGTTTTCATTGCTGAAACCCCATTGGAGAAACAGCCCGCCTTTCTTACGAAAGCATGAACAACGGCCCGAATCGCGTGTTAAACGCGCGGACTTAAAACAGTTAAACCGCGCGAAACGAGCCGGATCCGGCTGCGCGAAGGGTTGATGTGACGGCGCGCAGGTGCGCGACTGTGCGTGCGTAAAGATCGCGCACGCTCGAAAGTATGCGCCCGGCATCTGGTGTGCGGGCGCGGGTGCGGGATTGTGCTGCGCAAGCGCGGCTGGAAAGTGCGCAGGCGCTGGCGGTCATGCTGAGCGTGATGTAGTCTGCTGCGAGTGCAAAAAACAGCGCAACGGCTTTTTTGCGCGCATCTTCGAGTAACTTTTTGATGCCCGCGACTATCTCTTTGATGCGCTTGAGCACGCTGTATATGACAGCACAGAGAGCGAGCGTAAAGATGATGACTGTGTGCACTTCGCTCAGAGAGCCGTGAACAGCAGCAACTATCGTGCCAGCGCCGGCGGGCATGAGCAAGACGACTGCGACAGCAGCGAGCAGTAGCAGTACGCGGTTTATATTGCTGCAAGCAATGCCCGCCCAGGCGGCGCGCTGGCGCTGCTTGCGTTGGCTGACTACTTGCAGTGAGTTCATATTCAAAATTGTATAGTCTGTTTTCAAGTTATGCGGCGGCTTTTGAGCCCCGAAGATGTTTTATTATGTAACAGGCCCGTCATAACATATCATCACGGCCGTTATCCGCTGGTTTTGAATCTCGTATATGAAGAATCAAAACCGGGCTGGCCGTCTTTAACCGGCCTCCAGCGGCCTCTTATCATCGTTTATTGAAGTTGAACGGCGTTGCTTTGCGTTGTGAAGGATGAGGCTGACCTAGTGCCTTCCTCATGTATGTATGCGCCCGCATTGGGCGCAAAACTGGAGCAAGCATGCCAAAACTCAACACTTCCGAAGTCGCCCTCTTCGCCCTTCGCCGTGCGTGGCTGGCTGTTTCATATGTAGAGAGCGTTGTGAAATGAGCGCCGCGCCCTCAATCAGCTGGCGCGACCTGCCGCCCGGCGAACACCGCCTCACCTGCCCCCACTGCTCGCGCGGCAAGCGCGACAAGACCTTGGGCGTGACTGTTGGCGACGCTGGCGATGGTGTTGCGCACTGCTTCAGGTGCGAGTACGTCGAGACCCACCAGCCCGAGCGCCCGGGCTCGGGCTTGCAGCCAAAGCCCCAGCGCCCGCCAGCGCAGCAGGTACGGCGCGTCGTTGCGCCACAGCAACAGCGGCATGAGACTTTAAGCGATGCCGGGCGGGCGCTCTGGAAAACAACCCGCTCGATCACGCCTGACAGCCCAGCGGGGCGCTACTTGATCGCCCGGCGCTGCAAGCTGCCGCCGCCCGGCTCGCATTTGAGAGAGCTGCCGACGCATCGGCACCCCAGCGGGCATGTTGGCCCGTGCATGGTTGCGTTGCTGACCGATTTTGAGACCTCCGAGCCGCGCAGCCTGCACTTCACTTGGCTGGGCGAAGGCGGCAAAAAAGCTGATGTTTCGCCGCCGCGCCTGCTGCTGGCCGGGCACGCGAAAGCTGGCGCAGTTTGCAGGCTCTGGCCGGATGAATACGTGTCCGGTGGGCTCGGGCTAGGCGAGGGCATTGAGACTGCTTTGAGTTTGGCCCACGGCTATGAGCCGGTTTGGGCGGCTATCGATGCAGGAAATTTGGCCGCGCTGCACGTGATGGCGGGGATCGAGTGCTTGCTGATCGCCTGCGACCGGGATCCAGCGGGCGAAAAAGCGGCGCGGGCTTGCGCAAGGCGGTGGGCGGCAGCAGGGGTAGATGTGCTGATCACCAAACAAGATTCAAACGATGTAAATGATATTTGTGCCGCTCATCATGAGGTTGAGGCTTGCCTGTCCCGCGCGGCACCACTTTAATGTGTGCGCCCGAGGTGGCGCGAAACTGGAGTTCAAAATGGCTATTTTCGACGGTTCTTCGCCCGCGCTCAAGGCGCTCATTGAGCGTGAGATTCAGCGCGCTGAACGTGTGCTCCCGCCGCCGCCTGACGGCTGTGTTGTCGCCCGTGGCGACTCAATCATGCCAGAGGCGATTCGCTGGGTCTGGCCGGGCTGGCTTGCAGCAGGGAAAGTGCATCTTTTGGCCGGTGCGCCGGGCTGCGGCAAAACCACGATCACACTAGCTATAGCAGCAGCGATCACGAACGGCAAAACATGGCCTGACGGCACTCGGTGCGATTCACTTGGTGATGTGCTGATCTGGAGTGGTGAAGATGATCTTGCTGATACGTTGATACCCCGTCTAATCGCCGAGGGAGCAGACACGAGGCGGACGCACTTTGTGCGCGGTGTGTGCAAGGATGGTGAAATGAGGCCCTTTGATCCATCTACCGACGTTCATTTGCTCATCGATGTCGCGAAAAAAATTCCCGGACTGCGCATGGTGATAATTGACCCTGTTAGCGTGGCGGTGGCGGGCGACAGCTACAAAAACGCAGAGGTGAGGCGCGGACTACAGCCGCTGGTTGACTTTGCAGCGAGTGCGGGCGTGGCGCTGTTGGGCATTTCACACTTAACTAAAGGCGGCGCAACGTCTGACCCCGCAAGTCGGGTTTTGGGCTCAGTGGCGTTTGTTGCAGTTGCCCGCATTGTCTGGTTGGCCGCTAAGGTGCATGGCGCGGACGACGGAGAGCGGCGGGTATTGGTCCGCGCAAAGTCCAACATCGGCCCGGATGGCGGGGGTTTTGGGTACGATTTAGAGCAGATCGAGTCCGCGCCAGGAATATACGCCAGCCACATTCTTTGGGGTGAGCAGCTGATAGGCAGTGCGCGCGTTTTGCTGAGTGACGACGACGAGGGTTCAACACAGCGCGGGCAGCAGGCTCAAGTTGAAGCGTTCCTGCGCGAGCGCTTGGCGCAAGGCACAAGCCCAAGCTCAACGTTGCGCAAAGAAGGCGAGGCTGCGGGCTACAAATGGAAAATACTGTGCGCCGCTGCTGACAGAATCGGGGTGCGGAAGACCAAAGGCGGATACCAAGGCGCATGGTATTGGTCGCTGCCGGGCGCAGTCGCCGACGCTCAAGACGACTCAGCCGAAGCCTAAGCGCGCCCGCCCCTCCAGCCGCCACCCCTGCGCTCAAAGAATCCCCCAAAGACTCCCTCAAAACTGATGGGATTCTTTGGATTCTTTGGATTCTTTGAGTGCCCGCCCAGCCCGCCCCTCCAGCCGCCACCCCTGCGCTCAAAGAATCCCCCAAAGACT
>Ga0208372_10292_pt1 | contig 9116 bp, 7 predicted proteins | sample Subbio2Dec_QV11A_FD_184832 | JGI IMG/M metagenome (GOLD analysis project Ga0208372, IMG submission 184832) | Serpentinite rock and fluid subsurface biosphere microbial communities from McLaughlin Reserve, California, USA - CR12Dec_QV11A (SPAdes) | ecosystem: Environmental > Terrestrial > Deep...
GCAAGCAGGCCATCGAGGCCGCGCTCAACCAGCGCCGCGCCGAGCTGGCCGAGGCCGAACTGCAGCACCAGTTGCAGGCCGAGGCGCTGGACGTGACGCTGCCCGGGCGCCAGCGCGGCAGCGGCGGCCTGCACCCGGTGAGCCTGACGCTGGAGCGCATCGAGGCCATTTTTGGCTCCATGGGTTTTGCGGTCGCCGACGGCCCCGAGATCGAAACCGACTGGTTCAACTTCACCGCGCTCAACACGCCCGCCGACCACCCGGCGCGCTCGATGCACGACACCTTTTACGTGCAGGTGGGCGAGCAGCCCGAGCCCTATCTGCTGCGCACCCACACCAGCCCGATGCAGATCCGCCACGCGCTGCAACACGTGCAGCGCCACAAGCAGCTGGCGGGGGCGGATGCCGCCGCGCTGTTTGACGGCGCCATGCCCGAAATCCGCGTGATTGCGCCCGGCCGCACCTACCGCGTGGACAGCGACGCCACCCATTCGCCCATGTTCCACCAGTGCGAGGGGCTGTGGATCGGCGAAAACGTGAGCTTCAAAGACCTGAAGTTCGTGTTCACCGATTTTTGCCGCACCTTCTTCGAATCCGACGATCTGGTGTTGCGATTTCGCCCCAGCTTCTTTCCCTTCACCGAGCCCAGCGCCGAGATCGACATCCAGTTTCAGTCTGGCCCGCTGGCCGGGCGCTGGCTCGAGGTGGCGGGATCGGGTCAGGTGCACCCCAACGTGGTGCGCAACATGGGGCTATGCCCCGAGCGCTACATCGGCTTTGCCTTTGGCATGGGGCCCGACCGCCTGACCATGCTGCGCTACGGCGTGGCCGATTTGCGCCTGTTTTTCGACGGCGACCTGCGGTTTTTGCGCCAGTTTCAATGAGTTTGGTGTTGCCCAGCCTTCGTTGACCCCCCACATTGCCCCGCCCGAGAGCACACGATGCAATTCCCCGAATCCTGGTTGCGCGAATTCTGCAACCCCCCCTTGAGCAGCGAGCAGCTGGCCGACACCTTGACCATGGCCGGCCTAGAGGTCGAAGAGCGCCGCCCCGCCGCGCCGCCTTTTAGCGGCGTGGTGGTGGCGCGCATCGAGCACCTCGAGCCGCACCCACAGGCCGAGCGGCTGCGCGTCTGCCAAGTCGATGTGGGCGGCGGCGAGCGCTTGCAGATTGTCTGCGGTGCGCCCAATGCGCGCGCCGGCATGGTGGTGCCGTGCGCGCGGGTGGGGGCGGTGCTGCCGCCGGGGCCCAGCGGCGAAGCGCTGCACATCGGGCTCGGGCAGCTGCGCGGCGTGGCCAGCCACGGCATGCTGTGCTCGGCGCAGGAGTTGGGCATCGCCGACGACGCCAGCGGCTTGCTCGAGCTGCCCGCCGACGCTCCGCTGGGGCAAGATGTGCGCACCTGCCTGCAGCTCGACGATCAAATTTTCACCCTCAAACTCACCCCCAACCTCGCGCACTGCCTGAGCGTCTATGGCGTGGCGCGCGAGCTGGCCGCGCTCACCGGGGCGCCGCTGCACACCCCGGCTTGGCCGCGCGTGGCCCCCACGCAAACCGAGGTGCTGCCGGTGCAAGTGCTTGCCCCCGATCTGTGTGGGCGCTTCAGCGGCCGCATCGTGCGCGGCATCAACGCCGGCGCCGCCACCCCGGCCTGGATGGTGCAGCGGCTGGCGCGCTGCGGCCAGCGCAGCGTTTCGGCGCTGGTGGACATCTCCAACTACGTGATGTTCGAGTTCGGCCGCCCCTCCCACATTTTTGACTTGGCGCACATCGAGGGCGGCTTGCAGGTGCGCTGGGGCTGCGCCGGCGAGACGCTGCAGCTGCTCAACGGCCAAACGGTGAGCGTGGACGAAACGGTGGGCGTGATCGCCGATGCGCAGGCGCTGGAGTCGCTGGCCGGCATCATGGGCGGAGCGGCCACAGCGGTGAGCGACGCCACGCGCGATGTCTATCTCGAGGCCGCTTTTTGGTGGCCCAAGGCCATCGCCGGGCGCTCGCGCCGCTACCACTTCAGCACCGACGCCGGGCACCGCTTCGAGCGCGGGGTCGATCCGGCCACCACGGTCGAACACCTCGAGCGCATCACCGAGCTGATTTTGCAGATTTGCGGCGGCCAACCCGGCCCGATCGACGACCAGAGCCTGAACCTGCCGCAGCCGCAGCCGGTGGCGCTGCGGGTGGCGCGCGCGGCCAAGGTGATCGGTATGCCGCTCACGCTCGAGCAGTGCGCGCAGGCGCTGCGCCGCCTCGGGCTGCAGGTGCACGAAGGGCAGGGCAGCCTGAGCGTGACGCCGCCTTCGTACCGCTTCGATTTGCAGATTGAAGCCGACCTGATCGAAGAAGTGGCGCGCCTGATCGGCTACGAGCACCTGCCGCACACGCCGCCGCTGGCGCCGGTGACGGCGCTGGCGCAGCCCGAGCGCCGCCGCGGCCCCTACGCGTTGCGGCGCCAACTGGCGCAGCTGGGCTACCAAGAAACCATCAACTTCAGCTTCGTGCAAGAGCGCTGGGAGCGCGACTGGGCGGGCAACGCCCAGCCGATCGCCCTGCTCAACCCGATCGCCAGCCAGATGAGCGTGATGCGCTCCTCGCTGCTGGGCAGCTTGCTGGCGGTGCTCAAGTTCAACACCGACCGCAAGGCCGAGCGCGTGCGCGTGTTCGAGCTCGGGCGCGTGTTTCGCCACGACGCGGCGGTGCCCGACGGCCCCACCAGCGTGGCCGGGGTGGCGCAGCCGCTGCGCGTGGCGGCACTGGCCTGGGGCGATGCGCTGCCGTTGCAGTGGGGCGAGGGTGCGCGCAGCGTCGATTTCCACGACCTCAAGGGCGATCTGCAAGCCCTGCTGGCGCCGCGCCAAGCGCGCTTCGAGCCGGCCGAGCACCCGGCGCTGCACCCGGGCCGCTGCGCCCAAGTGTGGCTCGACGGGCAGGCGATCGGTTACATCGGCGAGCTGCACCCGCGCTGGCGCCAGAGCGAGGGCTGGCAGCAGGCCCCGGTGCTGTTCGAGCTCGAGCTCGAGCCGCTGCTGCAGCGCGAGCTGGTGCAGGCGCAACCGGTGCACCGCCACCAGCCGGTGCAGCGGGACCTAGCCGTGGTGCTGCCCGAGCGCGTCGCGCACGCCGAGCTGCTGGCCACCGTGCGCGGCGCCGACCGCACCGGCTGGCTCACCGACGTGCGCTTATTTGATATTTACCGCCCCAAGCTGGGGCACAATGCGGGGGCTGGCAGCCTAGTCGAAGGCGAGCAGAGTTGGGCTTTGCGCCTGACGCTGGAGCGCGACGACGCCAACCTGACCGATGCGCAAATCGATGCCGTGGTGCAGTCGGTGCTGGCCGCGTTGTCGGCACAATTGCACGCGCGCTTGCGCGCCTGATTACCCCATCCGCTGGAGACCTCTGTTGTGAGCCTGAGCAAGCCCCTGCCCGACCCCGATCTGAGCGAAACCGCACCAGACGACAACACCCTGACCAAAGCCCAGATGGCCGAGCTGCTGTACCAGCAAATCGGCTTCAACAAGCGCGAATCCAAAGATTTGGTCGAGGCATTTTTTGACCAGATCGCCGAGCGCCTGATTGAGGGCGATGACGTGAAGCTGTCGGGCTTTGGCAATTTTCAGGTGCGCACCAAATCCCCGAGGCCCGGCCGCAACCCGCGCACGGGCGAGTCGGTGGCCATTGCGGCGCGGCGCGTGGTCACGTTCCACGCCAGTCCCAAGCTCAAAGAGGCGGTGCAGGCCGGGATGGTGGAGTCGGCGCAGGCTGAAGCGGCGTCTGCACCCACCCAGCGGTTTTGAGGGGGGTCTTGAGTAAGCTTTGAGGGGGATGCTTTTGAAGGCCCTTCAGGCCGCAGCCCAGCGCGCTTCCAAGTCGAGCAAAGCCTGTTTGCGCGCCACTCCGCCGGTGTAGCCGGTGAGCTGGCCCTTTTTGCCCAGCACGCGGTGGCAGGGCAGCACGATGCCGATCGGGTTGCGCCCCAGCGCACCGCCCACAGCACGCGCCGCACGCGGTCGCCCAATGGCGCGGGCGATGTCTAGGTAACTGCACACTTGGCCCGGCGCGATGCCCGCCAAAGCCCCCCACACCGCCTGCTCAAAGGCGCTGCCCCGGCTCAGGTCGAGCGGCAGATCAAAGCGTTGGCGCACACCGGCAAAGTATTGCTCCAACTGCAGTGCGGTTTGGCACAGCAGCGGGAGTTCGGGGTTGGGCGCTGCGACGGTGGCCCAAGCGGGAATGCCAGATTGGTCGGCAAACCAAACGCCCAGCAGGTGTTCGGGTTGTGCCACCAGCAGCAGCTCGCCTATGGGGCAGGTGAGGCGGATTTGGTGCATGACGGCGGTGCTGAAACCCGGTTATGCAACCGCGAGGTAGCGCGCAGAAAGCACGCGGTCGAGTGGAGCGGGTGAAGGGAATCGAACCCTCGTATCAAGCTTGGGAAGCTGGCGTTCTACCATTGAACTACACCCGCAACAGGCCGTTGCGCGAGGTCAACGGGCCTGAATCATAACCGATTCATAACCGATCTGTGGCCGATCTGTGGCCGGTTGCTCCCCCAGTGGTTTACACCCAGCGGGTTGCTTGTGGGTAATTTGCTGGATCATGCTGCAGCGCGTTATCAGACTTCGCGCCGGCGTGCCAAGGGCGGGTTGCGCTCAAAGTAGGCCACGATGCCGCGCAGCATGGCGTCGGCCATCTGGTTTTGAAAGCGCGGGTCGCGCAGGCGGCGTTCTTCGTCGGGGTTGCTGATGAAGGTGGTTTCGATCAACAGGCTGGGGATGTCGGGTGCGCGCAGCACGGCAAAGCCGGCTTGTTCGACGCGGGGCTTGTGCAGGCGCCCGACACGGCCTATTTCGCGCAACATCACATCGCCCACGCGCAGGCTGTCGTTGATCTGCGCCGTCGTGCTCATGTCGAGCATGATGCGCTGCAGCACCGTTTCTTGCTCGCGCAGATTGACCCCGCCCACCTTGTCGGCGGCGTTTTCACGGTTGGCCATCCATTGGGCGGCGGCGCTGGTGGCACCGCGCTCGCTGAGCGCAAACACGCTCGAGCCGCGTGGGCGCGGCGTGAAAAACGCATCGGCGTGTACGCTCACAAACAGATCGGCCTGCACCCGGCGCGCCTTTTGCACCCGCACCCGCAGCGGCACGAAGTAGTCGCCGTCGCGCGTCATGAAGGCGCGCAAGGTGTGGCCGTTGACTTGGGTGCGGTTGACGCGATCGCGCAATTTGCGGGCAATCGACAGCACCACGTCCTTTTCGCGCGTGCCGCCAGGGCCGATGGCCCCTGGGTCTTCGCCGCCGTGACCGGCGTCAATGGCAACGACGATCAGGCGGTCGGCGCGGCCGCCGGTGCTGCCGCTGGGCCCGGCGCGTGGCCGGCTTGCACCCGAGGCGGTTGCGGTCGGAGTCGAAGGCCTGGTGGGGGCCTGGTTGGCCTGCGCCTGAGCGGGTGGGGCTGGCGTGGCCGCAGCCGGAGGGGGCGGCAGCCTGATGGTTCCAAGGCTGGGCGCAGCGGCGCGCTGGTCGTCAGGCAAGCGGGCAATCAACTCGCCCAGCGGGTCGGGGGGGCTGGGCGCAGCGGGTGCCGGAACAGGCGCGCTGTCGTTGGGGGCTCCAGCGGCTGCCGTGGCGGGTTCGTTGAGCTCGCGCAGGCGCTGCGCAATCAGTTCATCCAGCGGGTCGCGCGCTTGCACGGGGTACAGATCGAGCACGAGGCGGTGCTGGAACGCGGCCACCGGGGTGAGCTGGAACACCTGCGGATTGATCGGGCGCTTCAAGTCCACCACCAGCCGCACCACCCGGGGCGCGTGCTGCGCGACGCGAATCGCGGCCACGTTGGGGTCGTCGGGGCGCACCTTGCCGGTGATCTGCTGCACCATCGGGGCCAGCTCGATGCCCTCGAGGTCCAGCGCCACCCGGGGCGGGTCGGTCATGAAGTGCGGCGTGGCTTGCAGCGCGGCGTCGGATTCGATGGTCAGGCGGGTGTAGTCGGGCGCCGGCCACAGGCGCACGGCCACGATGGTGGCACCCCAAGCCAGCTGCGGCGCGCCGAGCGTGAGCACCAAGCTCGAGCCCAGCCACTGCAGGGCGCTGCGGCGCCTCATGCCTGCAAAGCCTCCAGCAGACGCACGCCCCGTGCACTGCGCGCGCGCACCCGCAACCGGCGGCTGTCGTCGGCCAGGGTTTCGAGGTGCAGTTCGAGGTCGGGCATGGGCAACATTCCAGCGGCTTTTTGGGGCCACTCTACCAGCTTGAGTCCGGGTTGTGTAAAAAGTTCACGCAGTCCCGCATCTTCCCACTCTTGAGGGTTGATTAATCGATAAAAATCTGCATGCACGGCCTCCAAGCCGGCGCTCCAGCGCGGGCCCGCTTCGAGGCGGTAGGTCTCGACGATGGCGTAGCTGGGGCTTTTGATGCGGCCCTGCACACCCAAAGCGCGCAGCAGATGGCGCACAAAGGTGGTTTTGCCGCTGCCCAGATCGCCATGCCAGTGCAAGTGCGCCTGCCCGATCTGGTCGCAGGTGGCCAGCCGGGCAGCGAGCGCAGCCGTGGCGCTCTCATCAGCCAGCAGCAGGGTTGTGCAGGCCAGCGGCTGCGCCGCCGGGGCTGTGCTTCCTACAATCGCAGGGTTATGTTCGATGCGGCTCAATTCGTCACACAAATACAAGGCTGGGGCCGGGAGTTGGGATTTTCGCAAATCGGCGTGGCCAGCGTCGATTTGTCCAGCGCCGAAGACGGGCTGCGGCGCTGGCTCGAGGCCGGCTTTCACGGCGAGATGGGCTACATGGCCGCGCACGGCCTCAAGCGCGCCCGCCCGGCCGAGCTGGTACCCGGCACCCTGAGCGTGATCAGCGCACGCATGGATTATCTGCCCAGCAGCCACGGGCCTGATTGGCGTGAGCAAGAATGGCATGGTTTGCAGCAGCCTTTGCAAGGCAGCGTCGCCTTGTACGCCCGGGGGCGCGACTACCACAAGGTGTTGCGTCAGCGGCTGCAGCGGCTGGCCCAGCGCATCGAGCAGGGTTTGCAAGAACAGGGCGGGCCAACTGCGGCTGCGCCCACCGACAGCAGTGCGGCGGCGCAGAACCCTGTCAGCTGGCGCGTGTTCACCGACTCGGCCCCGGTGCTCGAGGTCGAGCTGGCGCAGCGCAGCGGCCTAGGCTGGCGCGGAAAACACACGCTGGCCTTGAGCCGCGACGCCGGCTCGATGTTTTTTTTGGGCGAGATTTTCCTCAACTTTGAACTGCCCCCCAGCGCCGCAGTCAGCGGCCACTGCGGCCACTGCCGCGCTTGCCTCGATGTGTGCCCAACGCAGGCCATCGTGGCCCCGTACCGGCTCGATGCGCGCCGCTGCATCGCCTACCTCACGATCGAACATGCCGGGCCGATTGCGCCCGAGCTGCGGCCCCTGATCGGCAACCGCATCTACGGTTGCGACGACTGCCAACTGGTGTGCCCGTGGAACAAGTACGCCCAGCGCGCCCGCGTGCCCGATTTCGAGCCGCGGGAGCCCCTGCAAGCGCCCGAGCTGCTGCGCGTCTGGGGCTGGAGCCAAGCGGGCTTTGAGCGCCACACCGAAGGCACCCCGATTCGGCGCATCGGCCACGAGCGCTGGCTGCGCAACGTAGCGGTGGCGCTGGGCAATGCGTTGGCGGGCGGGGGGCTGGAGCCAGAGCAGGTACAAGCCATACGAGCAGCGCTGGCCAGCAGGCTCGAAGACCCGAGCACCTTGGTGCGCGAGCATGTGCGCTGGGCATTGGTGCCGGAAAGAGGAATCGAACCCCCGACCTTCTCATTACGAATGAGCTGCTCTACCGACTGAGCTATTCCGGCTTGCGGGGCGGCGCGCTGGCGTCGGCCACCCAGCCTCTGATTATATTGCCTTGGGGGCTGGCTGCAGTGAGCTGGCTGCAGTGAGGGCTTGCCGGGGGAGGGGGCAGTTACACTACACCCTTCGCGTTTTTTGGCTTCGTATGGACATCGTTTTGCTGCTCAAGGCCGCCGTGATGGGGCTGGTGCAGGGCATCACCGAGTTTTTGCCGATTTCTTCCACCGGGCACCTGATCCTGACCTCGGCCTTGCTCGGGCTCTACGGCGAGAAGGTGCGGCTGTTCGAGGTTGTGATCCAGGTCGGGGCGCTGCTGGCCATCGTCTCGGTCTATCTGGAGCGGTTGCTGGACACTGCCAAGGGGCTGCCGCGTGGCGACGCCGTGGCTTGGCGCTTCACCAGCAACCTCGTCATCGGCTGCCTGCCGGCGGTAATCCTGGGAGTGCTGTTCTTCGACTTCATCACCGGCGTGCTGTTCAACCCGCTGGTGGTGGCCTTCAGTTTCATCTCGGGCGGGCTGGTGATCCTGTGGGTCGAGGCCAGGCAGGCGCGTCAGCCGCCGCAGCGCATCCAAGAGGTCGACGCGGTGGGCTGGCGCGATTCGCTCACCGTTGGGCTGATTCAGTGCCTGGCGCTGGTGCCGGGTGTGAGCCGCTCGGGGGCCACCATCGTCGGGGCCATGGCCTTTGGCTTCTCGCGCCGCGCCGCCACCGAGTTCAGTTTTTTTCTTTCGATCCCCATGCTGGTGGGGGCGGCGGGCTACGACCTGTTTAAAAACGCCGATCTGATCAGCCGCGCCGACCTGCCGTTTTTCGCCGTCGGCATGATCGTGACCTGGCTTTCGGCTTGGGCTTGCGTGCGCTGGCTGCTGCGTTACGTGGCGCAGCACACTTTTGTGCCCTTTGCCTGGTACCGCATCGGCTTTGGGCTGCTGGTGCTGCTCACGGCCTACATGGGCTGGGTGGACTGGACGCGCTAAGAAAAGCTGCGCAGCGCCCGGTCGATGGCCGCCGCGCTTTCCTCGGGGCGCTCCATGGGGAACAGGTGGCTGCCCTCGATGGTTTGCAGCCGCTCGCTGGGCGTGTTGCCTACCAGCTGGTGCGTGAGCGCCAAGCCCACTTGGCGCAGCTCGACCGAATCGCTGCCGCCGATGAAGGCCAGCGGACACGCCAGCGGGTGCCGGCGCAGCAGCCGGTCGAGGTGGTGCGGCAAGGTGTTGTAGATGGCGGTTTCGATTTCGCGCTCGAAGCTGAGCACGCGCCGGCTGCCCTGGGCGGTGGCGACCTCGTGCG
>Ga0208372_10295_pt1 | contig 8888 bp, 8 predicted proteins | sample Subbio2Dec_QV11A_FD_184832 | JGI IMG/M metagenome (GOLD analysis project Ga0208372, IMG submission 184832) | Serpentinite rock and fluid subsurface biosphere microbial communities from McLaughlin Reserve, California, USA - CR12Dec_QV11A (SPAdes) | ecosystem: Environmental > Terrestrial > Deep...
GCAGCGCTGCGCCTGTCACCGCCAAAAACGGGTCATACCGAAAAATCTCGGGCAACTGGCTTTGAGAAATCAACCCAGCAGTCCCCTGTGTGCATGCCTGAGACGCCCCAAACGTGTGCCATACTTGTGCTCATGCGGTTGGATTTCCTATCCCCGCCGAAGCCGCGCTGTCCACCGTCGATTCCGAATTCGGCCGCACGACCGACCCGGTGCGCATGTACATGCGCGAGATGGGCACGGTCGAACTGCTGACCCGTGAAGGCGAAATCGAGATCGCCAAGCGCATCGAAGGCGGCCTGCAGGCCATGATGCTGGCCATCTCGGCCTCGCCGACGACGATCGCCCACATCCTCGAGTTCGCCGGCAAGATCCGCGCCGGCGAGATGCAGATTTCCGAAGTGGTGGACGGTTTCGTCGCCGCCGACGAGGCCGATGACTACGTGGCCGAGGAAGACTTCGACGAGTTCGACGAGGAAGACGACGACGACGGCAACGGCGGCTCGAAGGCGCTGACCAAGAAACTCGAAGAGCTGAAGAACGCCGCGCTGGTCAAGCTCGACAGCCTGTCGGCCAATTTCGACAAGATGCGCAAGGCCTTCGAGAAGGACGGCTACAAGTCGGCCAACTACAACAAGGCCCAGCTGGCGATCAGCCAGGAGCTGATGACGATCCGCTTCACGGTCAAGACGATCGAGAAGCTCAGCGACATCTTGCGCTCGCAGGTGGACGACGTGCGCCGCTACGAACGCGAACTGCGCAAGATCGTGGTGGACAAGTGCGGCATGCCGCAGGACCACTTCATCAAGACCTTCCCGCCCAACGCGCTGAACAAGCAATGGGCTGAGAAGGAAGTCGCCGCCAACAAGCCCTACTCCGTCATCCTCAGCCGCAATCTGCCGCCCGTGCAGGAACTGCAGCAGAAGCTGATCGATATCCAGGCCAAGGCCGTCGTGCCGATCGATGACCTCAAGGACATCAACAAGAAGATGAACGAGGGCGAAAAGTCCTCGCGCGACGCCAAGAAGGAAATGATCGAGGCCAACCTGCGCCTCGTCATCTCGATCGCCAAGAAGTACACCAACCGCGGCCTGCAGTTCCTCGACCTGATCCAGGAAGGCAATATCGGCTTGATGAAGGCGGTGGACAAGTTCGAATACCGCCGCGGCTACAAGTTCTCGACCTACGCGACCTGGTGGATTCGCCAGGCGATCACCCGTTCGATCGCCGACCAGGCCCGCACGATCCGCATCCCGGTCCACATGATCGAGACGATCAACAAGATGAACCGCATCTCGCGCCAGCACTTGCAGGAATTCGGCTTCGAGCCGGATGCGCCGACGCTGGCCGAGAAGATGGAAATCCCCGAGGACAAGATCCGCAAGATCATGAAGATCGCCAAGGAGCCGATCTCCATGGAAACGCCGATCGGGGACGACGACGATTCGCACCTGGGCGATTTCATCGAGGACACCAACAACACCGCGCCGATCGAAGCCGCCATGCAGGCCGGCCTGCGCGACGTGGTGAAGGACATCCTCGACAGCCTGACTCCGCGCGAGGCCAAGGTGCTGCGCATGCGCTTCGGCATCGAGATGAGCACGGACCACACGCTGGAAGAAGTCGGCAAGCAGTTCGACGTCACCCGCGAGCGCATCCGCCAGATCGAAGCGAAGGCGATCCGCAAGCTCAAGCACCCGAGCCGGAGCGACAAGCTGCGGACCTATCTGGACAATCTGTAATCAGGTCTTCCAGATGCGTGGCCGCCGCCGGCACGCATCTGGGCAAAGGACGCAAGGAGGGTCGGACGAGTTCCGGCCCTTTTTTTCGTTTGCGCGACCGCAGCAACGGCAGCGCGGTGCGTTCGACTAGCGATGCTGACCCGGCACCCACAGCACGTCGGCGCGCCCCTCGTCGTTGGCGATGCGCGCCGCGACGAACAACAGGTCCGAGGCGCGATTGATGTAACGCACACCTTCGGGGTTGACCTGCTCATCCGGCAGATTCGCAAGCGCAACCATCAAGCGCTCGGCCCGACGCGCGACAGTGCGCGCCATGTGCAAGGTGGATGCAGCCGGCGTTCCCCCCGGCAACACGAAGGAGGTCAGGGCTTGCAGCCGCTCGTTGAGCGCATCGATCTCGGCCTCCACGCGGGCCGTCTGGCTGGCGGTGATCCGCAACGGAGCATGCCCGGACGGCAGTTCGTCAACCGGCGTTGCAAGATCGGCGCCCAGGTCGAACAGGTCGTTCTGCATGTGGCCGAGCATCTTGTCGACATCGGCATGGAGCTCACCCAGATGCACGCGCGCCATGCCGATGACTGAATTGGTTTCGTCGACCGTGCCATAGGCCTCGATGCGAAGGTCAGATTTGAGTCTGCGCTTGCCCGTGACGAGACCGGTTGTTCCGCCGTCGCCGGTGCGCGTGTAGATCTTGTTGAGCTTGACCATGCTTTCTCCTCAGGGCATATCGGGTCGATGGCATGAGCCGGGCGGCACTGCCACTTCATCAAGGGCGCTGCGCGCCGCTTGCAGCGCCGGCCATTGCACGAAGCGGCCGGATAGCTGGGCCATCACCGCCAGCCGCTCGTGCTCGCTCATGCGCACCCACTGGGCGATTTCGGCGCTGCTGCGTGCGCAGCCGACACACAGCCCACTGGACGCATCAAGCCGGCAAACTGCCACGCAGGGCGATGAGACTGTTTGCACGGCGGCGTTCAACTCAGGCGCAGCGGCAGGCCGACAACGATGCGCGCCGCGTTGTGTCCCGCGCTGCGCGCGAGTGCCAGGTCCGATCGCCCGTCGAATGACAGGGCCGGCAGCGTATCGGTGAGTTTGCCGTGCTGGACGCAGACCCGGCCCATGCCGTCGATGCCCACGCCGACTTCGAGCGTGGACCGCAGCGCAGCCCCCGATGCCAGTTCGTCGGCTTGCTGATCGGCTGAGGCACGCTCGAGGACGAAGGGCACGCCCTCTTCCTCCATGCCCGCAAGCACCTGTTTCTCGACAGGGCCCTGCAAGGCGCTGACGACGAGAATCGCCGGCTTGGCGGCCTGTCCCCCCTCACGCCCCTCACGCATGATGACCCTGCCCGTCGGCGACAGCGACACGGCCCTTCGCCCTGTCCTTGCCGGCACTCGGCTGGCGCGCTCCATAAGCGGCCACGAGGCCCGAGGCCACCGCATTGCGCGGCCCTTCGGTGCCCCGCACATTGCCGGTGCCGCAAACGATCCCGTACGGCGCCAGCGCCTCCGCGATCAGTTCCGGGATCTCGAAGTCCAGCGCGCATCCGCCCAGCAGAACGACGAAATCGATGCGCCGCAGATCGCCGTCCGGCGCCACGGTGTGGAGCGCGCGCAAGGCGTTGACGACGAAGACGCGCTTCTTGGCGGTGCGCCGGACGTCGCGCACCCGCTCCAGGGTGTGGCGCGTGGGGATCGGGTTCATGCCGGATTCGTTCAGCGTGACCACCCGCGCAAACGCCGTGGCAGGCAGCGGGGTCTCGAAGAATTGGACCGTGCCGTTCTCCAGGCGGATGTGGAAGAAACTCTCCGCCTTGCCGAGCGGGCAACGCTTGATTTCCTCCGCCAGCTCGAGGTTGCCGAGGCCCAGTTCGGCATCGATGAGCTTCGTGACCAGATCGCCGGCGCCGGCCAGATGGATGACGTCCGTGCGTCCTTCTGCATCGAGCATCGCGGCATCGGTCGAGCCGCCGCCGAGGTCGAGCACGACGATCGGCTTGTCCGCGCCTGGCGTCGTCAAGGCACCGAGAACCGCCATCTCGGCTTCGACGCCACCGATCACGACATCCACCTGGCTTGCACCGAGTGAGCGCAAGCGCTCGGCAACGGCTTCACCGACGACCTGCATCACGCTTTCCTTGGTACCCACCATGGCCGCCAGCGCGACGGCGTTCTCCAGCGCGACCTCGCCCGCGACGCCGCCCCGGACTTCCTGCGGCACCAGCGTGTCGATCGCCAGAAGGTCCTGGATGCGCACATCGTGCAGCGCATGCTTTGACAGATCCGCCATGCTCTGCCGCACGTTGGCGATCATGCCGCCCGCATTGGTTCCGGCTTCGCCGAGGACGTCGAGCAAGGGGCTGACGCGCTGGACCTCGGCCATGATGTCCGCGGCGCCCCGCGCCACATCGATGGTGGCACGGCGGGACACGCCGACCAGTTCGAGAACCCCGGCAGGAATGGTCCGGTCGGCGACGTCGCCAGACGGTGTGCGAACGACGACAGCAGAACGGTTGCCGATGAGCGCGCGAGCCACCGCCGAGACCGCGCGGGTCTGCTCGGGGTCGAGTTCGAAGATCGTCGCCAGGCCGAATGCGTTCGACAAGGTCCGGATCGACTGCCCGGGGCCGGCGACCTCGACGGCGGCGAGCATGCCGACTGGCACGGCGTCGATCCTCGAGACCTCGTCGATGATCGGCATCTTGACGCGCAAGCGGTTGGCGACCAGCACGGCATCGTCGCTGGCAAGAATGGCGCCGACGACGCCGACGCCGCGCGCGATCGCATCGTTGATGCCCTGCGCTGCCGCTTCGAAATCGAAGCGGCGGTCGATCAGCACGAGAACCGGTGTTCCGGCCACGAAACCCGGCAACGATTCGAACTCCACGATCGTGCCCACCCCGAGCCCCTGTCCGCCCGGTGTTCGCGGGTCATGCCCGATCATGGTCGACTCGGTGATGATCGTTTCGGTGATGGTTTCCATCGCCAGGTCGCTGATGACCGGCGTCGCTTCGTTGAGCAGGACGACCTCGAGTTCGGCAAGGCTGATTCCAGCCTCCCCGATCGCATGCAGGACAGCCTTGGCAACGCCGTCCACGTTCTTGACGGTGCCTTTGATGCCCGTGGTTCGGGTCAGGGCGCCGCCAAGATAGGACACCTCACCATCCGCGATGAGGGCTGCGCTTGCCTCGGTCGTCGAGTTGCCAATATCGACGCCTACAACGGTCCGTTTTTTCAACTCAAGGTCCTCCTGCAATGTCAATTCGAAGCGGCGGGCGAGAACTCCTGCATCACCTCGATGACGCCGAGGCCGCGGTTGACCTGCTCGGTTTCCTTGAGATGCAGGAGCGCGGCCTTGGCCTGCCAACGCGGCCGCGCCATCTGGTCGTTCAGCGTGGGCACCGGCTCCGGCGACTCGCCCTTGGCATACCGGGCGGCGTTCGAGCCGATGTTGCGGTAAGTCTCAAGGGTGAGCAGGGGACACTGCGGAAACAGTTCAAGGCTCGACAGGCGAGGCAGATCGCGTTGATGGATCATGGTTGTGCCGCGCGACAGAATACCGATGCCAATACCGGAGCCCGAGAGCTTGGCAGCGGTGTGCGCGAGGATCGCCAGGTCCGAGCTGTGACGCACGCGGATCACACGGGCATGAACTTCCTGCTCCTCGATGCCCGCGAGGATCTGACGCATGATCTCCGCGTGCGGTATGTCGACGATGGACTTGGAGAAGTAGTCGGCGAAGGCCGGTGACACGGCGATCACCACCTCGTCACTGCGCTTGCCGCGCGTCGCCGGCCCGACTTCCTTGAACGAGAGCGTCCGCTCTGCAGGTGCTTGTTGGTTCGTCATGTCAGTCAACCTCCATTTCAGGGTTCGAAGCGCTGGTCACGTGGCGCAGGCGTTTCATTTCCTCCCAGCGCGCGCCGGACGGGCGATAGCCGGTTCCGGGACCTTCGTAGTCGTTCGCATCGTTCACGGCCGAGAGCGGCTGCAGATCGCGGGTCAGGATCGCCGAGGTCTGGAGCAGGTCGCCGGAAATGCGCTGGCGCAGTACTGCGAGCAGGTTCTGCGCGACGTCGGAGAAGCCCGTGCTCTCCAGCGCCTTGACAAGGTCCAGACCGGTGATGTTTCGGTCCATGACTTGCTGGGCGCCCTTCAGGTCCTCGAGCACGTCACGCGGGAGCAGTTCCTTGCTGCCATTGGCGTAGATCGCGGCGTCGACCTCCGCGTCGCTGATGGGCGGCAACTCGAGGTGCGCAAAAACGGCTTGCAATGCCTTCGCCGCACGGGTCCGCACCGCAAGGATGTCCGCCTCCTTGACATGCCGCAAACCACCGTCGATCTGCAGGTCGCGCTGGATGGTGTTGTAGTCGTCGTAGTCGTCGCTATCGAGGTTCGAACCGGCGAACATGTTGTCGTAGTTCGGCATCGACGAGAAGCCCGAGCACACGAGGTCAGTGCCCGGCATCATCTGCGGCATCAGGCGGGCCGTGCGGCGGATGGCCGAGTGGGAAAAGGACTGGTCGTTGCCGGATGCGCATTCGAGGTCCACCATCGCAGCAAGCAGATTCTCGGCGGCGACCGCCCGAATGCCGGCGGGCACCGCACCGGGCACGCCGATGCATGAGATGGAGCCGTTCTGCAGGCCTTGCACGCCGGCACCCTTGGCGATCAGGATGCAACGGATCTCCAGATAGAGCATGGACTTGCCCTGCGCATTGCCCATCTGCACCTCGGAGCCGGTGCCTGAGGTGAAGCGCATCTTGATGCCGCGCGACGCATAGGCGGCCGCCAGGAAGGCCTTGGACCACGGCGTATCGTCCCCGTCCACGAAGACCGGTTCAGTGCCATACACAGAGATGGTCTCGGCATAGCCGGTGATGCCGCGCATGCCCAGATCCAGCTCCGTCGCCTCCTCGAGGGCACACTGGGTCAGCGGTCCGCCGGTGCCGACCTGGCTGCCGATCTGCTGCGCCATGGCGACGAGCGGTGCATAACGGACGATGCCCAGCGTCGTCTCCACTTCCGCGAACCCGCGGATGGATGCTTCGGCGGCATCGCACACCACCTGCAAGGGGTTGTCGCGTGCGCTTGTGCAGTGTCCCTGAACGGCCGGTGTGCGGCGGGCGCGCATCTTCTGCATGCCCATCATGATTTCGACGATGTTCAAGGTCTTGGCCACCGCAAGCAGCTTGGCTGGCGTCAAACCCTTGGTCACGGCAAGCACTTCCTGGCGCGACACATGCGGGTCCACGAGCATTTTTCCGATCTCGTCGGCAGGCAGCGCCATCGACTTCAAGGTGGTCTCGACATCGATCGCCTTGTCGGCGATGAACTGGTCGATGAAGTCAAAGTTCGCGCGCTCCACACCGTCCATTTCCACGATGCGTCCGCCTTCAACCCGCACGCTGGGCTGCGGGTCGAACTCGCTGTCCATGGCCACCATTCCCTTTTCGGGCCATTCCTCAACAAAACCGTCGAGGTTGACCGGCCGGTCCTCGAGAACCAATGTCCGCGCGGAATGCCGCGCCGCTTGTTCAGACTTCTTTGCAGCAGATGTCTTCATTGTCAGATCTCCTATTTGCTTGCAGCCAAGATATCGCGCCGCTCATAAACGTCAGCGGCTTCCCGCACGAGCGCGGCAAGGTTTTCGGCCTGATAGCTGGTCGCCAATTCGGTGGCAATCGCCTCGAGTTCGGCTTTTGTGGAAGCGTTGGGCCGAAGCGCGTTATAGATTTCGAGCACACGCGCATCGGAAATTGCCGTCATCTCGGCCGCGCGCCGCAAATTGGCGCCCAATTGCACGCGCCCTACCTTTTCCGATATCTGGGCCTGTAAGCGCAAGGTATCTGGGGTAATCCGCAGATCTTCGGCCGTCACCTTGCCCGAAACGACGGCCTCGATCGTGATCTCGTCGACCGATTTACCAGTGGGCGTGAAAAGAAGATCCTTTCTGTGCACGCCAAGAGGGTAATCAACCTGCGGATCTACATTTGGCTCATTCATATATGTCTCCTAAATGATATTGGTTTGACTGCAGCGGAATTTCCAAGTGTTCAGCGTTACCGCCACCATGGCCGAGTACCGGCAACGCAGACCTGCCTGCATTTACTTGGCGGCCTTCGCCGCGCCCGCTTCTGCGACGGAGATATCCTGTTCGACACTACCGGCGCTAACACCGATGGCGCCGATGACGGCGGCGCCGTCCTTGATCAGAACGCCGCCACCGAAAGCGACCATGCCTCCTGCGGTTTGCTCGAGGCCATACAGTTCTGCGCCGGGCTGAACGAGCGGCATGAGCACGCTGGTCGGCAGGCCCATCAATATGGAGGTGCGCGCCTTGCGGATAGAAATATCGATACTTGCCTTGATCGCGCCATCCATGCGCGCGAAAGCCACCAGATGGCCGCCGTCGTCCACCACGGCGATGTTCATGGGCTGACCGATTTGCTTAGCTTTTGCCGCCGCGGCGTCTAGCGCAGCCTGGGCCTTTGACAGGGGCATGGAAGTCATGATTTCTCCAGAGTCATCCAGTTAAAGAATTGGTCGCATCCCACCGTAGTCAAATCACGCCGCATGCCTTGGCGACCAGCACGCCGGCTGCGCAGCCAATGAGGGGACCGACGACCGGGATCCAGGCGTAGCTCCAGTCAGAACTACCCTTGCCGGCGATCGGAAGGAGTGCATGCGCGTATGACCAGCTCGCGCCCAAACGAGAACGAAAACCTCGACCGGCCCCGTGCATGGTCTGAGTGCGGATGGTTGCACGCACACCTGGCAAACACGCGTTCATGCACTGGGGTGCAGGCGCTGCTGCGCCTAAAAACGGGGGCTGCACGCAAAAGTGGTGTACGGGGGTACATGCGTGCAAGGTTTGGCGGCGTTTGGCGCATGGCGGCGGGGAAAATCTTGACGATGCCTAGTCTGAAAATGAAAAACCTTGCCTGTTGCTGGCGGGCAGGGAGGTCGGTCACGGATTCAGGTTATTAGAGCCTAAAATTAGTTAGGTTCCTATTGGTATTTTCCCTAGGGACACTCTGAAAAACTCAAAATCAGGTCAGCCAGCAGGCTGATGCATTCCACCAGCTGAGATTTCGAGCGATTTAAGCCAGCTTGATTCCAGCCTCGCCTTCAAAAAACGCTGTTTTTA